>Ga0105104_10003587_pt1 | contig 11002 bp, 6 predicted proteins | sample PPLLaktember2015_3_FD_87034 | JGI IMG/M metagenome (GOLD analysis project Ga0105104, IMG submission 87034) | Freshwater sediment microbial communities from Prairie Pothole Lake near Jamestown, North Dakota, USA - PPLs Lake P7 Core (6) Depth... | ecosystem: Environmental > Aquatic > Freshwater >... | reverse complement strand
GTGGTGGTGCGGGCGCGGGCCCGCGAGTCGCTCGGCCTCGAGCTCGCGCTGTCGCCCACGGCCCCGGGCCCCGGCGGGCACAAGCTGGGGCTCGGCAGCTCGGCACGGGCAGTGGTGCTCGCCGTGGAGAGCGCGGCCCGGCTGCTGGAGGTCCGGCCGTCCCTCGCGCTGGCCGTGCTCGCCCACGCCGAGGCCCAGGGCGGGAAGGGGAGCGGCGGGGACGTCGCGGCCTGCAGCGCGGGCGGGCTCCTCCGTTACCGTCGCTGGCCCATCGAGCGCGTCACCTCCGCGGCGTCCCTCGCGCTCGGTCTTGCCGCGGCGGGAGCGCCGGACGTGGTGCGGCTCGGGACCACGGCGCTCCCGGCGAGCTACGCCTTCAGCGGTCAGAGCGCCTCGACCCGGGGGATGATCGGAAAGGTCGAGGCAGAGCTGGAGGGCGCGGGCCGCCAGCGCTTCGTCGAGTCGAGCGACGAGCTCGGCCGCGAGCTGGAGGAAGGCCTGCGAGCCTCGCGCTTCCCCCAGGTGGACGAGGCATGCCAGGCGCTGGAGCAGCTCCTCGAGTCGCTGCCCGGCGTGGGCACGCCGGCGACGACGCGCATCCTCGCGCTCGCCCGGGCCGCGGGCAGCACCGGGAAGGTCAGCGGCGCGGGAGGAGGCGACGGGTGCGTCCTGTTCTCGCCCGACGAGGACGCCCGCCGCGCGCTGCTCGCCGCGCTCGAGCATCGGGGCTTCGTCGCGGTGCCGCTGTCGGTCGAGCCGGGAGTCCGCGCCGAGAGCTCGGCGCCGCGGGAGCTCCGCGCCTGGCTGACGGCCTGAGCGCTCTCTAGAAGACGCTCTCTAGAAGAGGTGACCGAAGGCCACGTAGATGCCGGTGCGCTTCGTGTCCAGGTCGACGCCGAAATCCGCGCGGATCACCGCCGCCCGTCGTGTGATCCGCAGCCCTCCGCCGGCGCCGCTGTGCCACTGGTTCGCGTCGAAGAACTTCCCGTTCGGCTGTCCGGGCTGCCACACCCGCCCAGTGTCGAGGAAGCCGGAGAGGCCGATGTGCAGCGGCGCCGGGCCCCAAGGAATCTCCACCGTGGCCCAGCGCAGCTCGACGTTTCCCAGCACCTTGGTGTTCCCCCCGTAGCGGTTGCGGGGAACGCCACGGACGCTGTCCAGACCGCCCAGCCCCTCCACGCTGGAGATGCCCCCGAGCTGGTTCCATTCCCAGAAGGGCACGTCGCCCCAGAGGTGATCCGCCAGCCCGTGGAGCGCGAGCACCAGCCGCGGGGTCCAGAGGGAGAAGAAGATGCGGGTGCCGAAGGTCACCCCCTGGTAGGCGAAGTGGCTGGCGGTCCAGGGCCGCGCCATGCGCCCGGCGACCTGAATCAAGAACCCGGAGTGGGTGTTCTGCTCGTCGTCCCGGGTGTCGAAGAGGATGCCGGCGAAGGCCGCGCCGTTGCGGCCGCCGGTCACCCCGTTGGGTCTCTCGAGGTCCAGGTTCGAGCCGGGGTAGGGGGTGATCCAGAAGTACCGGTACTGGTATCCGGCGTAGAGCGTGAGCGGCGACTGGTCCCCGAACGGCTTGATGCGGAAGCGGATCCAGTCCCAGGTCCACACGTTCTCGTAGCCGAAGAACCTGTCCGGCCCCTCGAGGAACTGCCCGGGGAAGGTGTGGTTTCCCGGGCCGTAGTAGGGCGCGTACAGGTCCTTGTGGAACTCGAGGTGGGCCTCCATGCGGACCGGCCCGAAGAGATGAGGCGCGTCCCAGGTGATGTAGTGCCCCTGGAAGCCGGTGGTGGTGGCGAAGAACTGCCCGGTCAGCCCGTGCCGGTACGGCCGGAAGTCCTTCCCGTAGACGTAGGCCAGGAGCACCAGGCCGAAGCCGAAGCCGGTGTCGGAGTTGAAGGTGAGGACGGGGATGGGGATGAAGTCGAACCCCTCGTCCTTGGATGGGCCGCGCAGGCTCTCGGGGTCCGGGGGGGCGATGGCGAAGTCGCCGGGCAGCGTTCCCTGGCGCGCACGTCCGCCCGGCTCGGCGAGGCTGAAATCCTCGGGCCGGACCTGGGGCGGCGGGGTCTCGATGCCCGGGTCGGCGCTGGCCGGCGCTCCGGGCGCCTGCGCGAGCAGGAGGAGCAGGAAGGCGTGCACGGACCAAGCAATCTAGTCACGCGTCCACGGCGCGACCCGAGGCGACGCCGGGGCTTCACCCGCCGGTGGACTCAGGCCTTTTCCGGATGGGGCAGGGCGACGACGACCGGCCCTCCGGCGGGAACGTCCTCGGCCCGGGGCCTTCCCCATGCGCCGTTGGCGACGCAGATCTTCCCCACCAGGGCATAGGAGGTGGCCACGGTGAACACCGGCCCCCAGCTCCCGAACCCCAGGTCGGCATAGCCCTGGATGAGGTAGCAGACCTGCACTGCCGCAGCGCCGAGCGCGGTCACCCGTTCCATCGGCGTGGAGGCCCAACGGTAGGCGCGCACGGTGAAGAAGAAGCCCACCGGGAAGATTGCCCAGAGGAGCGAGAACCCCAGGAGGCCTCCGAAGGCCCACAGCCCGAGCACGCTGTTGTGCGGCACGTAGGGCTCGAGCTCGTAGCTCCCCGTCACGTCGGGCAGCTTGACGTGCTCGTGGAAGGGGCGCCCGAACCCAAGCCCCAGGAGCGGGCTCTCGTGGTAGGTGAAGACCAGGTTGGTGTTCTCCAGCTCGCGCCACAGGGTGGAGGTGTCCGCTTTCGGATCGAGCATCGAGCGGAACTTCTGTACCGGCCCGAAGGGCCCTGCCTCCGAGGTCCACCCCACCCCGACGTAGAGGAGGATGGGCAGGGAGAACAGCGCAAGGACGCGGGCCGCCCGCCGCTTGATCGGTCGCCAGGGACTGATGAACCAGAAGACCAGCGCGATCAGCGCGAGGTCCGCGTAGGCCAGCCGACGGTTGTTGGCGCGGATCGCCCAGTAGTAGATGGGGGCGAGCAGGACGGCGAGCCGGAAGGTGGCCGGGGAGGGCATCTCCAGCAGCAGCGCCCCGAGGATCGCCAGACAGGTCGAGAAGAGCACCGTGTCGAAGTGCGTGGTCGCGAACCCCATCACCTCGACCGACGGGTACCAGGAGCGGAAGAGGATGGCCTCTCCGGCTCGGAACAGTCCCACTCCGAGCAGGAGCTTCCCCACGGTGAGCGCGTCTGGCATCCCCCGGAGCGCCTGGCGCATCAGCGCGTAGATGATGGGGATGTAGAGCCAGCGCAGGCTCTGCCAGAACATGAACCGCGGGGCTCCGCCGTGCAGGAACCCCCACACGCACATCCACGCCACCGCGAGGACCGACAGCCAGGCGAAGGAGCGGATCGGGGCCGGCCCGTCCACCCAGCCGGTCCGGTCGATCCTGGATCGGTGGTGGTGCCGGTAGGCGATGACGCCGAACATCAGCACCACGAGCAGGTCGAGGCCGCTCATCACCAGGGGCGTAAAGACTTGGCCAAGGCCGGGGATAAGCCACTCAGCACTCAAGACCGGGAGGGTCTGGTTGAGCCTGCCGAAGAGCAGCGCGCCGACCATCGTCCAGGGCGTCTTGACCAGGCCCTCGGCGAATGCGTCCCCGGGAACCTCCAGCGCCCAGGCGAGGACCAGGAGGGTGAGCATCGGGAGTCGCAGCGGGAGCACCGCCACCAGGCAGACGAGGAGCGCGAGGAGCAACGGAGCGAGGGCGAGCTTCAGATCGCCATTCCCCACGAGCCCGGCGGCGACGGTCGCCAGCACGAGGGCCGAGAGCAGGACCCACCCGACGACGGGGCCGGGTTCTCGGAGACCCACGCCCTCCCCGGGCGCCACCAGCCGTTCCATGGCCCGGGGCTCCCGCATTGCTCAGAGCAGCCGGGGGTAGACGAGGAGGAGGAACACGGCGTAGCACACCTCTGCAGCGAACATCGCCACCAGCACCGAGCGGAGCGCACGGCGAGGGTCGCGCCCCCGGGCCGCGAAGGCCGGGAGAACGAATGTCGAGAGGACGATGGAGAGCAGGAGGAGCTTCAGCACCGGAACCGACCATACCAGGGAACGGTTCGAGTTCGCGGCGGTGGCCGGCTACGGGCTGATGGTGATCCGCTCGCTCCGGCGACATCCGGCGCTCTTCCTCGCCGTGTGGCTGGGGGTGGTGGCCCTGACCGCGGCCGGGCTGGCGGTGTTGCCGCGGACCTACGACGTCCAGACGACGCTTCAGGTCGCCCGGAGCACGCCCAGCACCGCGGTGGTCAGCAAGACCGCGCAGCGGGAGCTGGACGCGCCCACCCGGATCGCCGCCGCGACGGTGCACCGACACGAAAATCTGATCTCGCTGGTGAGGCAGACGGATCTGCTGAAGCGCTGGAACCTCCACCGCGCCCCGCTGTTGAAGCTGAAGGACGGGCTCTGGGCCAGGCTCTTTCGCGCTCCCACCGAGCAGGAGCGGGAGGAGGGCTTCGTCGGACTCCTGGAGAAGCGGATCTGGGTGGACGCCACGCCGGACACGGTGAGCATCGGGATCCACTTCCCGGACCCGGACCTGGCCTTCGACCTCGTCCAGGCGGCGCTCCAGAACTTCCTCGAGGCCCGGCGCACCGCGGAGATCTCCAGCATCGAGGAGACGATCACCATCCTCGAGGGACGGAGCGCCGAGGCGCACGAGGCGGTGGAGACCGCGCTCGCGGACATGGCCAAGGCCCGAAGTGACCGAGCCACGCGGCTCGGGCTGCATCCTCGTGCCACGGTCAGTGGCTCCCTGGACCGGCCGGTCGACAAGGCCGGGGCGCAGCTCATCACCGACGTCCAGGCCAGGCGCCAGCAGATCGCCGCGCTCGAGGATGCCCGGCGCCGGCGCATGCTGGAGCTGCAGACGCAGCTCGAGGAGCAGCGAGCGGTCTACTCGGACAGCCACCCCGAGGTGACCCGCCTCGAGCAGGATGTCGAGGCGCTGCGCCGCGAGCCGTCGGAGCTACAGGCGCTCCGGAAGGACCTGGGAACGCTGGAAAAGGAGCTGCGCCAGCGCGGGCTTCTCGCCGACGTCCCCCTGGGCTCGAAGCGCGTCCGGTCTCTCTCCAGCGCGGCGGCGCTCGAGCCGCTCGACCCTCGCGAGGAGGAGGACCCGGACGTGGCCTACGCCAAGGCTCAGGTCCGCCACGCGCTCGCCCGCTACAACGGCCTCCTCGACCGCATCGATGCCGCCCGCCTGGAGCGGGACAACGCCCAGGCGGCGTTCAAGCGCCGTTACGTGCTGATCCATCCCCCGCAGAGGCCGAACGGCCCGGTGAAGCCGAGGGTAGCCCTGGTCCTGCTGGCCAGCACCGTCGCCGGGGCGATCCTCGGGCTCTTCGCGCCGTCGCTGGTGGACCTCGTGTCGCGCAGGCTGGTCGAGGCCTGGCAGGTCGAGCAGGTGCTGGGAGTTCCCCTCCTCGGCGAGGTCTCGGAGCGCTGAGGTGGAGACGCCCGCGGCCGGCCAGCGGCGGATCGAGCAATCCGTGCTAGTCCCTCGCCCCGGAGGTCCGAGCGCCCTGGGGAAGGGGAAGACCGAGCCCGAGGTCAAGGTGGGGGAGGGGGGGAACCGCTCGCCCCGGGGGGTCGGGGCGCTCTACAACGCCCTGACCGCGCGCGACTGGGTGAGCCTGGCGGTGGTCTCCTCCGAGGAGGGAGATCGGGCCTGGTGGCTGGTGCAGGCCCTCGAGCAGATCGCCACCCGCGCCCACGGGCCGTTTCGCGCGCTGAACGTGCTCGCCGTCACCGAGGCCCGTGCCACGGCCATGGCCCACGCGCTGTCCCCGGCGAAGATTCGCGCGGCGTCCCAGCGCTACCTGCTGGCCACCGACAGCCCGCTCCTGAACCCCGCCGCCCTCGGGGTGATCACCGCCTGCGACGGGGTGCTGCTCCTGCTCCACGCGGGCCGTACCCCCATCTCCGGGGCACGGCGCCTGGTGGACTTCATCGGCCGGCAGCGCCTGATGGGGGCCGTGCTGGGCTCGTGGTGAGCAGCGCCTCGCCGGCCGGCTCCGCCCCCGGAGACGTCTTCCGGGGCTTGGATTCGAAGTAGCGCTTCAGGCCCAGGAACTTCTTCTCCATCAGCTCGTAGCTGAGCACCGCGACCACCACGGAGACCCCCACTCCCAGCACGACGCGGGCGACGAGGGTGAGCCAGTCGTGGCCCCCGAACCAGCGATCGAGCCGCTCGTTGGCCTGGACCTCCAGGAGGTACCAGGTGAAGAGCCCGTGGTAGACGTAGAGCCCGTAGCTGTACTTTCCGAAGAAGCCGAGGAGCCGGCCCCGGAAGAGCCGGCCCAGTCTCCCGCCGCCGGAGCTCCCTCCCAGCGAGGCGAGGGTGAGCGCGCCGAAGAGGAGCGCGTAGAGCGAGCCCCGGAGCTGGTGCAGCACCGGCAGCCAGAGCCCGGTCAGGACCCCGAACAGGGAGATGGCAAGCACTGCCGCGAGCAGGCCGAGAAGGAGGGAGCCTGCGCGGTGGAGCAGGCGCGCGCCGAGCTCCTCGCGGCGAACGAGGATCGCCAGGAGGGCCCCGACCACCAGCGTGTCGATCCGGCAGGGCGTCAGCACCGAGACCGACAGCTCGCTCATTCCCTGGGCGACGAGGAGGAGGCGGAGGGCGAGGCCAGCGACGATGACCCCGACGCAGATTCGCTCCAGCACCGGCCGGGAGAAGGAGAACACCACCAGCGGCCACACCAGGTAGAAGTGCTCCTCGATGGCCAGCGACCAGAAGTGGCTCACGTAGGTGAGCGAGGCCCAGGACGAGGTCAGGGCGATGTAGAAGTTGGTGGTGTACGTCCAGAGCCAGGCCTGTTGCCGGCGCGCCACCTCCAGGAGCGGCGAGGGCGTGACCAGCGCCGGGAGCAGCAGGAAGAGGACGGCGAGGACCCCGTAGTAGAGAGGGAAGATGCGCAGGGTGCGCCGGGCGTAGAAGTTCCGGAAGTAGTGCGGCTGGCCCTTGGCCTCGAGCAGGAGGCCGGTGATGAGGAAGCCGGAGAGGACGAAGAAGAGGTCCACTCCGAGCACTCCGTAGCTCGCGGCCTTCACCACCAGCCGCTGCAGCGGGCCGTTGGCGGGCGCATCGCCCACGAAGTGCACCGCCATGACCATGAGGATCGCGAGTCCCCGTACGCCGTCGAGCCCGGCGAGGTGCCCGGTCACTCGGATGCGGGGTTCCGATCGCACCGGGGCAGCTTACCGTCGGTGGTGCGTGGCTCAACCGGCACCGCGGTCTCGGGGTGCCTCGCGACCCACCGAGCGAAGTGAAGGCCGTAGAGCACGGGGCCCTGCCAGTCGAGGGAGACCTCGTTCGTGGAATAGCTGTCGTTGTCGGTGTAGCGCTGCTCGTACGGGGTCAGCGCGTCGCGGGGAAACGCAGGGTCTTCCCAGTAACCCCAGAGGGGCATGGGCCGGGCGGCCGGGTTGGACCGGTCCGCCGGCTCCGGGGTGGCGTTCGGCCCGCCCGCCACGAAGCCGGGAGGGAGGTAGGGCTCGGCGCGCAGCGCCGCAAGCCAGTGGTGGAAGGCGTGGCGCCGTCCGTGGGACACCCCTGGCAGGCCGCTCACGTACGCGAAGTGCAGCAGGTTCCGGCCGAGGAGGTGGTGGACGTTGGCCAGCGCCTGCGCGCAATCGGCGGCGGCCGCGCGGGGATCCGCGAGGCAGCGGGGAATGGCGGAGAAGCCGGTGCGGACGAAGCCCGCCCCCAGGGAGCCCCAGAAGGTCGGCGCGCTCCGCTGGAAGGCATCTCGGTCGCCCTCTGCACGGGTGCGCTCGGCGTGCCTGGCGAGCAGCTCACGGAGCATGCCCTTCCTCGCGGGGTCGCCCGCGGGAGCGCGGAGGTAGAGCCGCACCGCGAAGCCCTGCACCTTCATGTAGCTCGGGTCGGTGTCCGTCGGAGTGAAGAAGCGATCGAAGTCCTCGCGGAAGCGGGCAGCGCCGGTGCCGAGCAGCATCCCTGCCGCGGCGAAGGTGCGCGCCTCGCGTCCCAGCGCCTCGTTGCCGTCCGCGCGGTAGGCCGGACAGGTCGGACCGTCGGTTGCTCCAGGATTGGCATCGAGGTAGCGCTGTCCGCGCCAGGCCGCCTCCAGCGCGCGGTCGGCGAAGGCCGGGTCGCGAGGGCGGAACAGCGCGGCTGCGGTGGCCAGGTTCCCGACGGCCCGCGCGGTGGCGAGGGTCCCCACCTCGCCGTTGCGATAGGGAGGCATCCGGTCGGGCAGGTTTGTGCCGTAGCGCCCGTAGTGCTCCTCGCAGGTGGTGTTTCGGAAGCCGCCGCTGCCGTCCTGCATCGAGAGGAGCCACTCCAGCCCCCAGCGCGCCTCGTCGAGCAGGTCCGGAACCCCGTTGCCCGACTCGGGGATGTTCCGATCGTCGTCGGTCGGCGTGAAGTCGGCCGCGGTGAGCAGGATCCAGAAGAGAGCGGAGTTGAGCGAGGCGCTGTAGAGGGAAAAGTCGCCGGCGTCGTGCCATCCGCCGCGCACGCCGGGAGGCGCGAGCGCGGCGTCGCTCGGGTGAACCCACGGCCCCTCGGCGTGGGCGGGCTCGATGGCGGTGAAGGCGCGCTGGAAGTAGAAGGCGCGCTCGACTGCGCGCACCGCGTCGTCGAACACCTCCGGCCCGACCCGGAACGGATGGCTCCGGAGCCCGTCGGCCTCCAGGTGGTACCGGCCCGGGGTGGTGAGGGCCGAGAAATCGCCCATCCACACCCGGCGAACCGGGCCCAGGTCGGGCACCGGCTGAGCGCAGTCCGGTCCACCCTCGAGGGCGACGGTCCCGTCGATCTCCCGGACCACCCGGAACCGCTGGAACGCCCGGGGTGAGCTGAAGCGCTTGACCATTCCCGGCGCGTAGCCGACCTGAGAGGCGGCCAGCATCCCGAAGGGTTCCTCGGGCACGGCCTGCTGCGCGCGCTGGTGCTCGGCCCAGGCACCGAGCACCCGGCGCGCGAGGCGGCGGCCGGGGGCCGTGCCCACCACTACCCCGAGCGCCAGGGCGAGGAGGACCAGGACCGCCAGCATCGCGCGGCGGCGTCGGGCCGGCGCGTTTCGCCCCCATGAAGGCGCGCGGATCACCCGCTCAGGGTTGCACGAATGGCGTGCCGGCGTCGTACCGGACCTTCGCCGGCAGCTCGTACAGTTGAGTGCTGGTCCCGGTGGGGTCCACCCACGGCCAGGTGTAGCCCCTGCCCGCGGAGAAGAATGCGGGCTTCTGGCTCAGGTACAGCGAGCTGGGCAGCGTGCGCTCCGGGAAGGCGGGATCCCAGCGCACGGCGTTGTTCAGATAATCGTAGTTGCCGTGCCGCACCGCGGTCTGAGCGACCTTGGGGTCCACCGGGTACGGGGCCCAGTCGTCCCAGCCGAACTTGTAGAGCGACGGGGTGTCGAGGTCCCCGGACTCGTAGACCCATCCCGCCATCTGGCCCGGGGCGCCGAGCACGTTCCCCACGAAGCTGTGCCAGTACGAGTAGTAGGTCGCTCCCGCGCAGCGCTTGGGGCCGTTGCCGCCGGTGGCGTCGCCGAAGCTCGCCCGTACCCCGCGCAGGTGGTTCCGGAACACCGTGTGGTAGATGGCGTTCCCGTGGGTCTTGTCCGAGTCGAAGTTGAAGCCGTAGTTTCCCTCGAACAGCACGTGGTGTGAGCCGACCATGTGCGAGGCGTTGAGGCCCACCTCGATCCAGTTGGTGTTGGTGTTGATGTAGCCGTCGTCGACGTAGTTGTAGCCGAAGACCGAGGCGGTCCCCGCGGAGCGACCCACCATCACCTTGTTGGCCTTGACGATGATCGAGTTCTCGATCAGCGCCTCCGAGGCTCCGTCGGAGAGACTGATGGCATAGCCCGCTCCTCCCGGCTGCGCCCACGCCGCATCGTGGACGTAGGACTCGCTGATGGTCACCCCGAACGAGCGCTCGAGCGCGAACCCCTCGTCGTGCCAGACGGTGTTGTCGATCCGCTTCGCCCAGCAGTTGGCCGCCCAGTGGAAGCGGATGTTGCCCTGGTCCCCGCCGATGACCTTCAGGTCCTCGACCCCGGCCCCCTGGGTGAAGGTTTCGCCGAAGGTGGAGAGCTGCGCGGTGTGCGAGGCCCGGTAGGAGATGTGGATCGGCGTGGTGAAGGAGATGGTGTTCCCGTTGATCGTGGCGATCTGCTTGATCTCGTTGGTCGGCCGATCGCTCCGGCTGAACCAGCTCAGCGCGTCCGGGAAGGGATCGTCGGTCCCCTGATCCGGGTTGTGCCGCTGCCAGACCACGCGAAAGTCGGGCGAGGCCCAGATCTGCCCGCGGCCCGCCGGGTCGGTCTGCCACCCGGCCCCCGACAGCTCGTCGAGGAGCACGAACTGGCCCGCGCTGAACCCGCTCGCGCTCGCCACCGTGACCGAGGTCGCGCCCTTCGCGGCGTCGGCGGTGAGGTTGGTGGAGCTGCCGGAGCCGTTGCTGTACCGCGCCGGGCCGATGATGACGAGCGGTGAGGGGTTGGGGCCGGTCTCTTCCTGGCCGGGCTTCGCGCCGTCAGTCTTCTGGAGTGTGGTCGCGCCCGGGCCCGCGCCGCGCAGGGTGATTCCCTTGTTCAGGAGCAGGTAGTTCCCACCGTTGATGGTGAAGGTGCCCGCGGACAGCTGCACCACCTGTCCGGCCGGGCAGGCGTCGATCGCGGCCTGGAGCCCGTCCGTGGCGTCCGAGCTGCCGTTGCCGTAGGTCGCCGCGTCCACGTTCCGGCACACGGTGGCGCGGGCGGGGATCCCGCCGGTCACCCCGGGATTCCACAGCGTTCGCCGATCCGGGCTGAGCGCGGTCAGCGAGGTGACCGTCACCGTCGCGGCGGAGGTGATCGAGGGGTCCGCCACGCTGGTGGCGATGACGTGGTACGTCCCCTCGGTGCTCGGCGCGGTGTACTTCCCGCTCGCGTCGATGGTTCCCCCCGCTGCTCCCTCCTGGACCGCCCAGGACACCGCGGTGGACTGACCGCTGCTCGCGCCGCTCACGGTTGCCGAGACGGTGACGGTCTCGCCCGGGGAGAGGACGCAGC
>Ga0105104_10003584_pt1 | contig 11014 bp, 8 predicted proteins | sample PPLLaktember2015_3_FD_87034 | JGI IMG/M metagenome (GOLD analysis project Ga0105104, IMG submission 87034) | Freshwater sediment microbial communities from Prairie Pothole Lake near Jamestown, North Dakota, USA - PPLs Lake P7 Core (6) Depth... | ecosystem: Environmental > Aquatic > Freshwater >... | reverse complement strand
CGTCGAAGGGCGGAGCCCGGAGCGGCAGGGTCGACCGCGGCCTTTCGAGGGATCGGCGGCGATCGTCAACACAAGTGAGCATCGGTATAGGTGGCGCCTCATGCCAGCTCGTGTCTTCCTCCTGTCTCCCGCCAGCTGCAGCGGGCGGCGCGCGGAGTTGCTGCTCGGCAGCTCGCGCATGACGCTGGCCGAACGGCTGCGGTCGCCCGCAGGTGCGCCCATCGGAGAGGTCTTTTCCTTCATCAGCCAGCTGTACTTCCGCGGAAAGCTCGCTTATGCGAGCGCGTTCGCGCGTGGGGGCGGCGTGTTCGTCATCACCACTTCGCGAGGCCTCGTCCTGCCGCACGAGCCGGTGACCGTCGAGACGCTCAGCGAGTTCGCCTCGATCGACTTGCGACCGGCCAACGACGCCTACACGCGCCCCCTCGAGGCTGGCGCCCGGCTGGTCGCGGATCAACTCGGACCCGAGGGCGAGGTGGTGCTGCTGGGCAGCATCGCGAGCGACAAGTACGTGGAAGTGCTGATGCGGGTCTTCGGCACGCGGCTGCTGTTTCCGAGCGACTTCGTCGGCCGAGGGGACATGAGTCGCGGCGGTTTGATGCTGCGGTGCGTGCGGGAGGGGCGTGAGCTGGAATACGTGCCGTTGAGCGGAGCCGTCCGACACGGCGCCCGCCCGCCAAAGTTGATACGGGTGCCAGGAAGCAGGAACTGAATAGGTGCCGCCGTGACACCGAGGCCTTGATGCAACGGTCGGAGCAGGGCTTCAGCCCTGCTCGTGACCGCTGCTGCTCGTCACCGGTCCCTGATCCCCTGAAGCGCGATTCCTGAATCCCGAATCCTGAATCCTGATTCCTGAATCCTGCCCCTACTTCTTCGGGAAGTCCGCGGGTGTCGCGGGCGCGGCGACGAATCCCACCGGCTCGCCCTTCGTCATCGGCGGCGTCCCGATCACGTAGAGCACCTCGCCGGCGAACGGCGCCCGGATCTCCTCGAGCGTCCGCCCAAAGAAGTCCGTCACGCGGCCGATCAGCGCCCCCTGCGCGACGGTGTGCCCCTTCTCGACCGCCGCGTAGAACAGGCCCGTGAAGTTGGCGCGCAGGACCTCGCTGCGGCCCAGGTACACCGGGTGCTCCGTCGGCCCCGGTCCGGTCTCCCGCATCTTCAAGTGCCGCAGCACGCCCGCGACACCGCGCTCGATGCGCGCGATGTCCTCCTCTTCGACCTGCCCCATCCCTCCCGACTCGATCGTGACCGCCGGCTTGCCGCGCGTGACTGCCGTGTTCGAGACGTACACCGAGGCGGCTGCATCGCTTGGCCGGCTGTTGTCGATGACGATGTGGTCCATGCCGAAGGCGAGGGCCAGCTGTCGGATGGCCTCGACGACCCCCGGGGCCCCGGTGGTCTCCCAATAGAGGTAGGGGCGCAGAGACTCGTTGCCGTCACCGCAGTGCAGGTCCACGAGGTATTGCGCGCGGTCGATGACTTCCTTGGTGAGGACGAAGGCGATGCGCTCCGAGATGGTGCCGTCGGCCTTTCCCGGGAAGACGCGATTCAGGTTCTTGCCGTCCCCCGGCGTGTAGTAGATCGCGCGGCCGAGGAACGACGGCATGTTGGCCACGTGGACCATGATGATGGTCCCCGCGAGATCCTTCGGGTCGATGTTCTTGCGGAGGCGCTGCAAGGCCAGCACCGGCGGGTACTCGTAGCCGTGAACCGAGGCGAACAGCGCCAGCACCGGCCCCGGCCGGCTGCCGTGCAGGATGCTGATCGGGATCGTCGTGCCCGGTTCCACGCCGCGGCCCGGAACCGCCAGGTCGCCCGAGACCGACGTGCCGGGCTGGGCCGTGAACGTGCCGATCGTGAAGGGCACCTGCGCGGCAAGCGGCGCGGTGAGCAATACCAGCAGGGCAAAAGCAGCGGTGACGGTCCTTGCGCGCATCGTGTCCTCCAGCGCTTCGTGGATGGGTGCCTGGCGTTCGCGCGGGATGATGTCACGATCCCTTCCGGGGGGCAAGAAACCAAAGCAACGGTCGCGTGGTGGGGATTCCGGTACGGGAGAACGCGTGACGGCTGATCCCCTGAATCCTGATTCCTGCATCGGGTTGCGCATTGCCCTGGCGTTTCCCCGGGGTCACTTCTTGAACCCCCGCAGCAGAACGCGATTCGAGATGTGCATCCATACGGCCGAGCCTGAAAGTGGACAGTCCCCGCGCTGCTGATCGGCTGGCTCGCGATCGAGCCTGTAAACAAAGGGAATTCGCACGGTTCGCGCTGGCACGCTTCTCCCTTTACGCTGGGGTGAGTCGTCTTACCAAGGGGGGACCCGATGAAAGCGTGGACTGGTGCGGTAATCGCGATCCTGATGATGGGCCTCGTGTTCGGCTTGGGCCTGCGATCGCTGCCCGACGCCTCGGCGGCGCGCGGCGCAGCATCGGCAGTGCCGGCGACGGCGACCGGCGCGCCGGCGCAGGCAGTGCCGATCGCCTACTCGCAGGTGCCGGTGGTCGCGCAGGAAGCCGCGGCGCCGGAGGCACTCGGTGGACAGGCGCCCGTGCTGGTGAGCTGCGGCGCGGGCCAGCAGACGCTGGTGCGGCAGATTTGGCTGAATGGGCAGCCGACCTCGCAGGTCGAGTGCGTGGGGGGCGCGGCGGCTCGGGGCGTGGTCTATCCGAGCGCCCAGGTGCGGACGGTGTCGAACGACGAGGTCGTCTACGACCGGGTGGTGGTGCCCGAACAACCCCGCGTGGTTCGCGCGGCGCAGGCGCCGGTCTACCGCCAGACTGAACGTGTGTCGAAACCCCGCCGGAGCTGGCAGAAGACGGCCCTGATCATCGGCGGGTCCACGGCAGCCGGCGCCGGGGTCGGCGGGATCGTTGGCGGCAAGAAGGGCGCGCTCATCGGCGCGGCAATCGGCGGCGGCGGCAGCACGATCTACGAGGCGATCAAGAGGCGGTAGCACTAGGCGACCAGGAGTAGTGGTCAGTGGCCGGTGGCCAGTGGATCACGTGTGTCACGCTGGCCGGGGGAGACGCTGCTTCTGGATGCCGGTGGCCAGGGGCTAGGGGCTAGTCGTCAAGCGAGTAGGACAGCAGACAGTCAGGCTGCTGGCAGGGGGGCGCGGCCGGGGCCGCGCCCCTCGTTCGTACGCCGGCCACGCGCTGAGCGGGCGTTCCCGCCAGAGGTGGCCCGGCCCCGGTATAATTCGGCGCCATGGACTACCGCTTGTTTGGCCGCACCGGCGTGCGCGTGTCGCCCCTTTGCCTTGGATCGATGAACTTCGGCGGCCCGACGCCAGACGAGGAGTCTGTCCGGATCGTGCACACGGCGCTGGACCGCGGTGTCAACTTCGTGGACACGGCGAACATGTACAACGGTGGCCGCTCCGAGGAGGTCGTCGGCCGCGCGCTCGCCGGGCGGCGCCACCAGGTCGTGCTCGCCACCAAGTTCCACTACAAGATGGGCGACGGCCCCAACGACCAGGGCAACTCCCGGCTGCACGTTCTGAAAGCGTGCGAGGACTCGCTGCGGCGGCTGGCCACGGACTACATCGACCTGTATCAGGTGCACCGGCCGGCGCCGGACGTCCCGGTGGAGGAGACGCTGAGCGCCCTGACCGACCTCGTTCGCGCAGGAAAGGTGCGTTACGTCGGTTGCTCGACGCACCCGGCGTGGATGGTGATGGAGGCGCTCGCGGTGAGCGAGCGGCACGGCTTCGCCCGCTACGTCAGCGAGCAGCCCCCCTACAACCTGCTCGACCGCCGCATCGAGAACGAGCTGATCCCCTTGGCCGAACGCCACCGTCTGGCGATCCTGCCGTGGGCGCCGCTCGCGCAGGGTGTGCTCGCCGGGCGTTATCCCTCCGATGCCCCGCCCCCGCCCGACTCACGCGCCGCCCGGCTCCCTGACAGCATCTACTCGCGCCGCGTGACGCCGGCAGGCATCGCCGCCGGCCGGCGGTTCGAGGAGGTTGCCCGCGCCCACGGCCGGACGGCGGGCCAGCTTGCGCTGCTCTGGTGCAAGGACCAGCCCGGGATCACGGCGCCGATCGTCGGCCCGCGCACCCTGGCGCAGATCGAAGACCTGCTGCCGGTCCTCGACATGACACTGACCGCCGAGGAGCGCGAGGCCTGCGACGCGATCAACGGCCCCGGCCGCGCGCTGGTGAACTTTCACAACACCGCCGGGTGGATGAAGGCGGCTGAGAGCTCTTCCCCGTGAGTTCCTTCACCAGCTGTGGCTGGTTGTAGACCTTCAGCATCGCCTCCTGCACCATGGCGGCAGACACCGCCACCGTGCGGTTCAGCCGCGGGTCGTAGCCGTACGAGCCGCCGTTGGAGTGCAGGTTCCCGTCGAACACGGCGCCGATGATGTCCCCCTGGGCGTCGAGCAGCGGCGACCCGGAGTTGCCGCCGACGATGTCGTTCGTGGTGGAGACCGTGAAAATGGTGTCGGGGGAGAGGCGGTCGCGCGCGGCCGCAAGGCCGGGCGAAACGACGTAAGGATCCGCTCCGGTTGCACGCTCCCAGAGGTCCGCAACCCGGACCATCGGAGGCACCGTTCGGTCGCCCTCTTGCCATCCGGCGATGCGGCCGTACGACAGGCGCAGCGTGAAGGTCGCGTCGGGATAGACCTCGTCGCCGTAGGCCTTGAATCGCGCGAGCGCGAGGCGCTCCGCGGCCCGGTCGGTGGGTCCGGTCACGCGCTCCTCCCAGGCGGCGCGCAATCTCGCGGCCGCCGGCTCGTTCGCCAGGGCAAGGCGAATCATCGGATCGTCGGACGAGCGGACCGCCTTGGCGCCGCCGTCCCACAAGGCCTTGCGGACAGTCGGGTCCCCCAGCTTCGTGTCCCGAACCGCCCGCGCTCCCAGTCCCTCGGGCGACTCGCGACCGAGGAGCACCTTCGTTTCGGACGCGTCGGTACCCATCGCCTCCCGCGCCTTCGACAGCCAGAAACCCAAATACAACGTCTCCAGCTCTAGCTCGATCCGCCTCGGCTCCAGGAGCGTCTTTGCGAGTTGCGGCAGCCGGGAGTCCGCGTACTCGGCGGGCCGCTCCGCGGCTGGCTTGCTGCGCGCCTCGGCGGCGCGAACGAGTGTGCGCGCGTAGCCGTAGAGCACCGACGAGCCGCCGGCCAGCTGTTCGACCTGCTCGTAGAAGGGGAACAGCTCCCGCCGGGCCTGCTGCGCCCGCGCCGTCTCCTGGAAGGCTCCGTTCACATCGTCCGGCCCGGAGCCGCCGCTCTTCGCCACGAGGTCCCGTTCCGCCGCGCGCTTGGCTTCCATGAAGGCCGGGTCCGCAAGGGTCTGGTGCTGTCCCCACGTCCGCTTGAGGTTGTTCTCGGCGCCCCGGATCGCATCGCGGGTCATTCGGCGGTGGTCGTCGCTTTCGTCGGCGAAGCGGAGCAGTCGTCCGCGCAGTTCCGAGAGGCGCTTGAGGGCCGAGGGCAGCTGCACGTCCCGGGCGAACTCGAGCTGCGCCACCGTCTCCAGGCGCGACGTGCTGCCGGGGTTGCCGGCGACGAAGACGGGCTCGCCCGCAACCGGAGGCCTTGGCGTCCAGCGAAGGAACGACGGCGTCGCGGCCGGCTTGCCATTCTCGTACACGCGGAGGAACGCCGCGTCGAGCGCGAACCGCGGGAAGTTGAAGTTGTCCGGGTCGCCGCCGAACACGACGGCCTGGTGCTCGGGCACGTAGACGAGGCGCACATCGGAGTAGCGCCGGTACTTGTACAGCTTGTACTGCCCGCCCCGGTGCAGCGTGACCACCTGGCAGCGCAGCGTGGAATCCGCCCCGCAGCCGGCCTTTTCGATGGAGGCCTGCTCCGCGGCCCGCGTCCGCACGAACTCGCGCCCCGTGCGTCCCTCCGTGGCGGCGTTGATGCGGGCGGTCACATCTTCGATGCCGAGGAGAATCTCCGCCGTCTGGCCCGGACACGTGCGCTCCTCGTCACGGCCCTTCGTGAAGAAGCCCTCGGCGAGACGGTCGCGCTCCGGTGTCGAAAAGGTCTGAAGGCAGGCGCGCACGCAGTGCTGGTTGGTGAGCACGAGGCCCTCGGGCGACACGAGCGAGGCCGAGCAGCCGCCCAGACGAACCGCCCCCGCCCGCACCTTGTCGAGCCAGGCTTGATCGATGTGTGTCCCCAGCGCCGCGTTCATCTTCGACAGCGGCGCGGCGTCGAAGGTCCACATGCCCTCTTCGGTGGCGACGCGGGCGGTCACGGCGAAAGCGGACAGGGCGGCAGCGAACAACACTCTCTTGGTGTTAGTCATAAGTCACAAGTCACAAGTCACAAGTCAAAGTCCGAGTCACGAGTCTGAGGTCAGAAGTCCGCCCACGCTTGGCACCAGTGCCTTGGGCACACAAAACCCCTCCGGCACGACGCGATCACCGTAGCTTCTTGTAACCGATCAGGAAGCCGGTGCCGACGACGATGAGCAGGATGCCGTTGACGATGAGCGCGGTAGGCGCCGAGGTGAGGTTGGCCAGGTAGCCGCTCGCGAGGCTGCCGAGCGGCATGCCGCCGCGGAATGCGACCATGTAGATGCTCATCACCCGGCCGCGCATCTCGTTGGGCGCGATGAGCTGCACGAGCGAGATCATCAGCGAGAAGACCACGATCAGCGCGGCGCCTCCGGCAAAGAGGAGCAGGTTGCTGACCAGGGGGACTCGCGAGATCGCGAACAGCACGATCAGGCCGCCGAACACCACTTGCACGCCGAGCGCCCAGGCGCCCATGCTCCTGAAACGCCCGAGCCACGCGACGACGACCGCCCCCGTCACGGCACCGGCCCCGGAGTAGGCCATCATCTGGCTGTATCGGCCGACGCCCTCGTGGAACACGTTCTGCGCAAACACCGGCAGCAGGGTGAGCAGCGGCGTGCCGAGGAACGTGGCTGCAAAGGCGAGGACGGTCAGGCCGAGCAGTGGCCCTTCGCGGCCCACGTAGCCCAGTCCGCCGCGCAGCTCCGTCACCAGGGGCTGGCGTGCCGGAATCGTCCGCTCGGGGACGTTCAGCGACAGCAGCGCCGCGATGACGGCCAGGAACGAGAAGCCGTTGGTGGCGAAGCAGAATACGCTTCCCAGCGTGGCGAGCGCGAGCCCTGCGAGCAGCGGGCCGAGCACCCGGGCCAGGTTGAATTGGATCGAGTTCAGCGCGATCGCGTTCGGCAGGTCCTCCCGCGGCACGAGCGCGGGCATCAGCGACTGGTACGCGGGGCCGCCGAAGGCCTGCGCGCAGCCGGTGACGAACGAGAGCGCCAGCACGTGCCACACCTGGACGACGTCCAGGTAGACGAGGGCGGCCAGCGCGAAGGCCGTCGACATCTGGACGTACTGGGACGTGAGGAGCACCCGCCGGCGATCGTACCGGTCGGCGACGACCCCGCCGATCAGCGTGAAGAGCATGATCGGCAGCTGCCCGAGGAAGGCGTCGAGGCCCAGGTAGAAGGCCGAGCCGCTGAGCGTCAGGACGAGCCAGTTCTGCGCCACGCTCTGCATCCACGTGCCGACGCTCGAGGTGCAGGCGCCGAACCAGAGCTTCCGGAAGTCCGGGAACGCAAGGGCCGCCGCAACCCGGCGGAGGGTGCCGCGGGGCGGGGCGGTGGTCCCCGGCGCGGCTCCGGTGGTAGAGGAATCGGCCAACGAGTTCAGTCCTCTCGGGAGTGTCGAGTGATTGTAGCAGGTGAGCAGGGGCAAGCCCTGCTCCCATCGGGCAACGCAGCAGGCCTAAGGACATGCGTTCGGGCCCGGCGCGATTCTTGATTGAAGTCATCAATCCCGAGGGGAGGACCGATGCGGGCTGCAACAGTGGCGAACAGCTGGGCCGTGGACCGTCAGTTGCTTGTACAGCGCTTTCGGCGCACCCGCGCGAGGTCGGCCGCCATCTTCGCGATGGTCCCGCCCGCGCTGAGGCCCTCGCGGCCCATCCCCCTTCGACACCCCATCATCTTCTACGAAGGCCACATTCCGGCCTTCTACGTGAACACCATCCTGGGAAAGGGCCTCGGGCGGCCGGGCATCGACCCGGCAATGGAGCGGCTGTTCGCAAGGGGCATTGACCCGGAAGACGAGGCTGCGGCGGCAGCCCGGTCCATCGCCGTCTGGCCTCCGCGCGAAGCGCTGGAGGCGTACGTCCAGGCAGCCGACCGGCTCGTCGAGGAGGCCCTGCTCTCCGGAGACCTGGCTCGAAGCGCGAACCCCGCCATGGCCGGGGGCGAAGCGGTCTTCGCCAGCCTCGAGCACGAGGCCATGCACCAGGAGACCCTGCTGTACATCCTCCATCGCCTGCCGCGGGGGTCGCTGCGGGGTCGGGAGACATTCGCTGCCCCCGTTCCACACGGGGAAGACGGAAGGCAACGGGCGGAAACCAACGCTCCTCCCGTCCGCATCCCCGCGGGACCGGCACGTCTCGGCACCGATCGCGCCGCATGGCCCTTTGGCTGGGACAACGAGTTCGAGGCGCACGAGGTGGAGGTGGGGCCGTTTGCCATCGCCCCCTACGACGTCACCTGCGGCGAGTTCCTGGCCTTCGTCGAAGCGGGGGGCTACGAGTCGGCGCGGTGGTGGAGCGCAGACGACTGGGCCTGGCGCTCGAGGGAAGGGGTCGTGCACCCGCCGTTCTGGAACCGGCGCGACGGCCAGTGGTACTGGCGCGGCCTGCTCGAGGACATCGCGCTGCCGCCGGCGTGGCCCGTGTACGTGACGCATGCCGAGGCGAACGCCTATGCGCGGTGGAAAGGAGCCCGGCTGCCCTCGGAGGCGGAATACCACCGGGCGGCGTTCTCCACCCCCGACGGCCGTCACCGCGCGTACCCGTGGGGCGACGACCCGCCCGAGGCGTCGCGCGGCAACTTCGATTTCGCACGCCCCGACCCCGCGCCGGTCGGCTCGTGGCCTTCAGGCGCCAGCGCCTGGGGCGTGCACGACCTGGTCGGCAACGGGTGGGAGTGGACCTCCACCGTCTTCGAACCGTTCCCCGGATTCGAGCCGATGCCCTCCTACCCGGAGTACTCGGCCGACTTCTTCGACGGGCAGCACTACGTGATGAAGGGCGCCTCGCCGGTCACCTCGCGCGAGCTGCTGAGGCCCGGTTTCCGCAACTGGTTCCGTCCGCAGTATCCCTATGTCTACGCCTCCTTCCGCCTGGCCTGGGACGACTGACGCCGTCGTGACGACGTTCGCGCGCGAGGTCCGGGAGGGATTGTCGGGTCGCCCCCGGCGCATCCCCCCGCGGTACCTTTACGACGAGCTCGGATCCTCGCTGTTCGAGGCCATCTGCCGGCTGCCGTGGTATCCCATCACGCGCGCGGAGAAGCGTTTGCTCGCGACGCACGCGGCGGCAATCTCGTGGATCGCGGGCCGCCCGCTCACGATCGTGGAGCTGGGGTGCGGCACCGGCGAGAAGCTGGAAATCCTCGTCGATGCCTTCGGCGCCCGGGTGCCCGAGCTGCGCGTGGTCCTCATCGATGTGTCCGCGATGGCCCTCGCACGCTCCACGCGCCTCCTTGGAGCCCGAGGGGTAGGGGAGGTGGTGTCGTGCCAGGACACGTACGAGGGGGGGCTGGCACGGGCTTCGTCCACCTGGCCCTCGTCCGGGGCGCGCCTCGTGCTCTTGCTCGGGTCGAACATCGGCAACCTGGAACCCGGTGAGGCGGCGGCGTTCCTCGAGTCGATCCGCGGAGCGCTTCGCCCGGGCGACCATCTCCTGCTCGGGGCGGATCTCGTGAAACCTGCCGCGGTGTTCGAGCAGGCCTACGACGACCCGCTGGGCGTGACGGCGGCGTTCAACCGGAACCTGCTGGTTCGGATGAACCGCGAGCTCGGGGCGGACTTCAACCTGGACGCGTTTTCCCACCAGGCCTTCTGGAACGCGGGGGAGCGCCGGGTGGAGATGCACCTGGCGAGCCGGTGGCGGCAGGAGGTGCGCATCCCCGCGGCTGCGGCGACCTTCACCTTCGAGGCGGGCGACGGCATCTGGACCGAGAGCTCCTATAAGTACACGCCGGAGGTCATTGACGCGCTCGCCGCCCGTGCCGGTTTCGCCCCCGGGGAGATGTGGATCGACGAGGTCGACCGCTTCGCGCTTTGCCTGCTGACCGCGAAAGGCGCGGAGCGGCCCCCGATCGGCTGACCGACTCGGCTGACCTCGCTTCTGCATTTGCATTCTGCGTTCTTTGCATTTGCATTCTGCATTCTGCATTTTGCATTCTGCTTTCTGCATCTCCCCCTTGCTTCCCGTCCCTTCTTTCGCTATTATTTCTCCAGCGAAGAAAAAGCGAATATAGCCGCGCTCGAGGAATGCCATGGCCACCGCCACCGCTCGCGCCGATCTCGAAGCCCTCCTTCGCGCCCGGAAACTCGATCGCACCGTCCCCTCGGATGCCCCGGCACCCGGCGTCGAAGGGGTGCCCACCGGCATTGCCAGCCTCGATGCCCGGCTGGGCACCGGCCTGCCCCGCGGGGAGCTGTCGGAGATGACCGGGCCGCGATCGTCGGGGCGCGCCGGCCTGGTGCAGTCGGCCCTTGCCGCGCTCACCCGCCAGGACGGCCTGGCCGCGCTGATCGATCCGCTCGACATGTTCGACCCGCCCTCCGCGGCCGAGGCCGGCCTCGTCCTCGATCGCCTGCTCTGGATCCGCGGCGAAGCGCTCTCGGGGGGGCGTGCGGACGTCCTGCTCGACCGCGGCCTCAAGGCGCTGAACCTGGTGCTCCAGGCCGGGGGCTTCGACCTCGTGGTGTTCGACCTTGCCGAGGCGCCGCACGAAGCGATTCGCCGGCTGCCGTTCACCACGTGGTTTCGCCTGCACCGCGCGATCGAAGGCAGCCGCACGGCATGCCTGCTGACGGGCCGGGCGGCCATCGCGCGGAGCGCGGGTGGGGTGAGCATCCAGCTCACGCGGACAGCTGGCAGCCGACAGCTGGCAGCCGACAGCGGATCACGCGTGACAAAGCCCAGGGCCCAAGGCCCAAAGCCCGAAGCCCGAAGCCTTCCAGGAGCGGGCACGGCGTGGGCCGGT
>Ga0105104_10003583_pt1 | contig 11016 bp, 8 predicted proteins | sample PPLLaktember2015_3_FD_87034 | JGI IMG/M metagenome (GOLD analysis project Ga0105104, IMG submission 87034) | Freshwater sediment microbial communities from Prairie Pothole Lake near Jamestown, North Dakota, USA - PPLs Lake P7 Core (6) Depth... | ecosystem: Environmental > Aquatic > Freshwater >... | reverse complement strand
CCTCTCCCTCCATACCAAAATAGGAACAACCCAAATCAGGATACCAGATCGTGCTGTGTCTGTATTCCACCGTCACGGAAAACGTAAAAGTTACCTTCGAGGTGTTGGTCGGTTTCGCGGTCTTGGTCGGCGGGACCAGTGAGAAGGGTGTATCGGTGAAGATCGGAGTGAACGTGGGGCGCGGCGTATTGCTGGGCGTGAGCGCCAGAGTGGGGCTGGGAGTCCAGGTGGGTTCCAGCTGCATGGCGGTGGGAGTCGACGTGGGAAGAGGATCCCCAAATATCCCGCGGCCCGGGGGCAGGATGTTGAGCGGCGACTCCGGATTGACGAAGATCAGCGCGAAATAGCCAATCAGACAGACCGTAATGACCAGGACCAGGATCGAAAGGATGTCCCAGATTTGCATGGACACCCCTGGACCTTTGGATTGTGTTCCATCGAAATCGAAATCTTCGCTCATCTATGTTACTCCATTATGGCTGGTTTGATTGCTGTGCCAACACAATCTCAGCCTGCTGACGCTGCTGATCGATCCATTGTTTGAGTGCCAGTTCCTGCAGGGAGAGATAGGCATCCGGCGAAAGGGGACGATTCGGGTCGCGTTGGAGAATTCGCAGGATGTGAAATCCCACATCCGTGGCGATTACATCGCTGTGCCCGCCCACCGTCAGGGCAAAGGCGGCTTCCTCGATCTTCGGTTCGAGCAGGTAGCCGCGCGGCACCCATCCAAGATCGCCGCGGGTGAGTGGGTCTGCCTCCAACGCCAGTTCATCGAAATCGGCCCCGCCGTTCAACTCCAGCAGAAACCTTTGAGCGGTGTCCTCATTATAGAGCAGAATTTGCTGGAGGTGTACCTGCTCGGCAGTACTGGGGACCGCCGCAAGGATTTTGTCACGTTTCCAGGCGGCCTCGGCCCCGCGCTTCAACGCCGACCGAAAGGCCTGTTCCGTGTACCCGTGCTCCACCTGCCACTTCGAGAGGGACTCCACCCCGCCGGCCTGCGCGGCCAGCCCCTCGAGGCGGGCCTGTAAGGCGGACTCATCGAGGGTGAAGCCTTCGGCCCGCGCAGCCTGCGCCAGCAGCAGCTGGGCGGTCAAGTCCTCCCGGACGGCCTGCGCGGCCTCCTCAGCAGAGACCGTCTGGCCCAAAGCTCCGCGGGAGGTGAGGTAACGCTGCACTTCCGCGTCGAATTCCACCACGGTGATGCCCTCCCCATTGACGGTCAGGGCCATGGGCTCAGGCGTGGCGGTTGGCGGTTCGGGCGTGAACGTCGGCTGGGGGGTGGACGTCGGTTCAGGCGGGGAAAACGAAGCGCACGCGGATAGTCCGAGTGCGAGACAGAGGGTGAATGTTATCGGAATGAGTCTGTAATGAGAGAACATCGCCCCGATTATATATTAAAAATGTAGGGGCAGGTCTGAGACCTGCCCCTACAGAAATATCGGGTTGGATTAATAATCCATACCGCCCATGCCGCCCGGAGGCATGGCAGGGGCCTTGTCCTTCTCGGGCAGGTCCGTGATCAGGACATCCGTGGTCAGGATCATGGCCGCGATGGAGGCAGCGTTCTCGAGCGCACCGCGCACCACTTTGACGGGGTCGATCACACCGGCCTGGATCATGTCGGTGTATTCATTCGTCAACACGTTGTAGCCGATATTTTTGTTCTTCTTCTCGGCGGCCGTGCGGCGGACGGTGTCGATGATCACCGATCCATCCTGGCCGGCATTCGCCGCCAGCTTGCGAATCGGGGCTTCGAGCGCCTTCCGGACAATATTGATACCGACCCGGGTCTCTTCGTTGTCGCTTTCATCGGTGTTCTTGAGAAGTTTATCCAGCTTGCCTGCGGCGTTGATCAACGAAATCTCGCCGCCGGGCACAATACCTTCCTCGACTGCCGCGCGGGCAGCCGAAAGCGCATCTTCGACGCGGTGTTTCTTCTCTTTCATCTCGGTCTCGGTCGCCGCGCCAACCCGGATGATGGCGACGCCGCCGCTCAACTTGGCGAGGCGTTCCTGAAGCTTTTCGCGGTCGTAATCGCTGGTGCTGCGATCGATCTCGGCCCGGATTTCCTTGATGCGGCCTTCGATGTCGCTCTTCTTGCCCTTGCCGCCGACGATGGTGGTGGTCTCCTTGTCAGAGACAACCTTCTCGGCGCGCCCAAGGTCCTGCAGGGTGGCAGTCTCGAGCTTGCGGCCCGTCTCTTCCGAGATCACGGTCCCACCGGTCAGGGCGGCAATATCCTGCAGCATGGCTTTGCGGCGATCGCCAAAGCCGGGGGCCTTGACGGCCAGCACGTTCAGCATGCCGCGCAGTCTGTTCAGGACCAGAGTGGCCAGCGCCTCACCGTCGATATCTTCGGCGATAATGACGAGCTCACGCTTGCCAATCTGCACAAGTTTCTCCAGCAGAGGCACGATATCCTGCGCTGCAGAAATCTTCTTCTCATTGATCAAAACATAGGCATCCGAAATCACGGCCTGCATTTGATCGGCGTTGGTAACAAAATAAGCGGAGAGGTAGCCGCGGTCAAACTGCATACCTTCCACATATTCGGTTTCAAACTGCAGGGATTTGGATTCTTCGACGGTAATGACGCCGTCCTTGCCGACTTTGTCCATGACATCCGCGATCAACTCGCCAATTTCGGTATCGGCCGCGGAGTTGGTCGCCACGGAGGCAATTTCCTCGCGGGTGTCGATTTTGACGGACATCTTGCGCAGTTCTTCCACAACCGTTTCGGTTGCCAGCAAGATACCGTGCTTGAGCAGCATCGGGTTGTAACCGGCCTCAAGTGCCTTGAGACCCTCGTTCACGATGGCATGCGCGAGCACCGTCGAGGTGGTCGTGCCGTCACCGGCGATATCGTTGGTCTTCTGGGCCGCTTCCTTGAGGAGCTGGGCGCCCATGTTCTCAAACGGATCCTCGAGCTCGATTTCCTTTGCAACCGAGACACCGTCATGTGTAATCATGGGGGAACCGAACTTGCGATCGATAGCCACGTTGCGGCCTTTGGGACCAAGCGTTGCGCTCACCGCATTGGCAACGGTATTCATGCCGTTCTTGAGCTTGCGGCGGGCGTCTTCTGAAAAGACAATTTGTTTAGCAGCCATTTTTCAAATCCTCCAAAATTAGCCTTCAACCACGGCTAGAATATCGCTTTCGCGCAGGATGAGCAGTTTCTTGCCATCCATTTTTACTTCGGTGCCGGAATATTTTGCATACAGCACCCGATCTCCAACTTTGACTTCCATGGGAATGCGTTCACCGTCTTCGTCGCGGTCGCCTGGTCCCGCCGCCAGGATTTTGCCTTCCTGCGGTTTCTCTTTAGCGGTTTCGGGAAGAATAATACCTCCAGCAGTCATTTCCTCCTGCTCGATCGGTTCTACGATCACGCGTCCGCCAAGGGGCTTTAGCTTCAGTTTGCTTGCCATCTTAAGGCCTCCTACTTGGAATGATTTGGATAATCAAGGAATTAGCACTCGGGCAACCAGAGTGCTAATCTTATGATACCGAAACCGGAAGACTACGTCAAGAGGATTGTTAGAGTTCTTACAAAGCTCTGATAGAGCGTCAGGGGGCCGGTGTCCCCTCCCCTGTTTCAGGGATGGGCGTCGCGGTGGCATCGGACATCTCCCCACCCGGCTGCGTGCCCACCTCGGTCGGGACCGCCAAATCTGGCAAAGCCTGTGACTCATTCAGCGACCGGCAGATCTCCTCTCCCGCCTCCACGATGCTGATGATCGTGTCCCGGGCCTCCGTATAGGCCTCCGGGTTGGCATCCAGCTCCGCCCGGACTTCCCCCATGGTTTGCATCGCTTCATCACAATGGTTATCGAGCGGCCGACTCAAGGCCGCCCGGACCGATCCATAAACATAGTAATAAACAATGGTATTGGGAGAGATTGGAAGTCCCTCCACCACAACAGGTTCCTCACCAAGGTCGGGAAAACAGCGCTCGAGCCCGCGTCCCTGGCAGGATTCCTCGCCTGCACATCCATAAATTGCACACTTCAACGAGAAGACCGAACCTTCATAGTTGCGCGAGCGGAAATACACAACTCCCAGTTGTCCATAAATATCCGCATTGGTCGGTTCGAACGACAGGGCTTTTTTCACATTCAAGGCGGCCGCGAAAAAGTCGCCCAATTGCGAATACGTCCGCGAGATCGACAGGTACGGTACGGGATCATTCACCTTAATCTGCTCGTTGATCCTGGCGGCCCGGTCGAAGTATTCCAGGGACTTGTCATAAACCGGGCGGGCCGACTCCTCGTTTTGGATTTCGAGAGCGAGCTGACGATAGTTTGCACCCGCCCGCAAGTACAGAAAGGTGAAGTTTGGTTCGATGGCAATCGCCTTGTCGTATTCAGTGATCGCCAGGTTATAGTCACCGAGCGTCTCGAGGACATAGGCGTTGATGCGGTGGACGTCCATCAGCTGGTCTGCATCTTCGCGTTCGAGCGCCTGGTTGATCTGGATCTCGGCCTGATTCCACTTATCCTGATCCAGCAGGATCTCAGCATAGTAAGCCAGAGCCAGCGTGTTTTCATTGTCGAACTGAATGGCCTGTAAAGCCTGCGTTTCGGCCTCGAGCAGATACGCTTCCGCCTGGCGCGGGTCATCGGCATACAGAGTTGGGTCGGCATTCCAGTCCAGGGTGAAGGCCAGGATGGCGCGCGCCATGCTGTCTTCGGGGGCCAGCTCGACCGCCTTGCGGGCATCCTCGAGCGCATCGAGCAGGCGCGCTTTTTTCTCGCGGTTGGTGATCAGGAAAGCGGACGAATAGGTTTTGATCCGGGCCAGGTTGGACCAGGTCCGGGCATCGTTCGGGTTGATATTCACGGCCTCTTCGTAGGCCGCGATCGCGGCATTGACTTCACCGGCGCTGAAGCTCGCGTCCCCCTCCAGAATATAGGATTCCGGCGAACGCGTGGGAGTGGCAGTCGCCTCGAACAAAGGCCGGATCTCACCCTTGTCCAGCTGCTGCAACAGCCACACTCCGCCCAGGATCATGACCACCCACAGGAACATGCGGTAAATGTTGGATTGCGGTTTGCGATTAAATAAAGGTCGTCGAGGGTTTACATTCATGGTGTTGAGGTTGCGACAGGAATCTCGGTCGCGGTCTCTTCCGGCTCCAGCGTCCCTTCGGCGGGGGTGGGCACCGGCGTATCGACCGCCGGATTGTCAAGTTTCTCCTGGCAGATGCGAATGGCCTCACTCGCAGCAAACTGCGCGTTCTCATCGGCCGGGACTTTGGCCTGGATCATCTGCGCGATCTGCAGCGCCTCTCCGCATTGATTCGTGCGGGCCAGCGCCAGGCCATAGGTGAAATAGTATTCCGCGATGCGCGGATCGGTGGAAAGCGGGATGCCGGTAATGGTCACGCCATCCTTCGTCATGCCGCCATGAATGGCCAGCCCCAGTTCCTCCACGGCTTCATTCCAGAATACGTTTCGATAAAACATGACACCATAGTTGCCGTGCAGGCTTGCATCTGCGGGCCTGTCCCTGACAGCCGTTTCGGCATACTGCAGCGCCTTGGCGTATTCACCGATGGTGGCGTAGGTGCGCGAGATGAACAGGTCCGGCTCGGGATCGGTCGGATTCAATGTATTGGCAAGCGTAAATTCCCTGATGGCCTCTTCATACACCTGCAGGATGCGCAGGTTTCGGCCAAGCTCCATGTGCAAAATGGGAATATTCCGGTTGACCTCGATGGCGGACCGGTATTGCTGAATGGCTTCCTCGTAATTGGCGGTTCTTTCGAGAAGATAGGCCCGGGCGCGCCGCGTTTCAAGGGCATTCGGATCGAGCGCCAGCGCGGCCCTCGATACTTCTGCGGCCGTTGCCAGGTCTTCGAAGCTTCCTCCGTCGATGAGAATTTCAACGCGGTAGGCGTGAGCGATGGCGTTGTTCGGATCGAGCCGTAAGGCTTCATCGATCGACTCGCGCGCTTCCGAATATTTCTGCTGAAAATCCAGGGCCCAGGCACGCACGGCATGCGCCATCGAGTTGGTGGGGCTCAGCAGCAAGGCATTCTCGGCATTGGCCTGCGCTTCCTCATAGTGCCCCGCGAACACCTGAACCCGCGCCAGCGCAACATAGAGCGTGGGATCCTGCGGGGATGAGTTGATCGCCGATTGATAGGCTTCTATGGATTGAAGGAGCTTTCCGTCCTTGAAAAACTCCTCGGCTTCCACCCGAAACGATTCGGGGGAGCGGGTCACCGTCGGGGTGGGCTCGAACGGGTTCGGTTGGGTGGGCAGATACACCTGATTGAAGTAGTAGCCAAAGAGCAGGACCAGTCCAAAAAGCGTCCAACCGAAAAAATTCGGGCGCTTTCGGCGGCGCGTCATCTTCCATTTTGTGCTGCGAGGTAGGTACATAGTTTTTATATTATCATCGGGCCCGGCGAGACGCAAGCCGGTTCTAATTTATCTCTTATATTATGCTAGAATCGAAGCATGCAGTTCGAGGTTTTTACCCTCCTGCCCGAAGTCTTCCCACCCTATCTTGAATCCAGCATTCTTCAGCGCGCCCGCCAGCGGGGCCTGATCGACGTGCGCCTCCATAACATCCGTGATTATACGCACGACCGGCATCACACGACTGACGACACGCCGTACGGAGGCGGAGGCGGGATGGTGATGAAGCCCGAGCCGGTCTTCGAAGCCGTCGAATCGGTTCTGGGGCCCCTTTCGGTGCAGCCCCAGCTGGCAATTGTCCCCGTCATCCTGCTCACGCCTCAGGGACGCGTCTTCACGCAGCGCGTGGCCGAGGAGCTGACGCGCCACGAACGGATTGCCCTGCTCTGCGGCCGCTACGAGGGCGTGGACGAGCGCATCCGCGCACACCTCGTCACCGATGAGATTTCGATCGGCGATTACGTGCTGACCGGCGGCGAGCTCCCGGCCCTGCTGATCATCGACGCGGTCGCCCGACTGCTTCCCGGTGTGCTTGGTGACCCCACCGGCGCGCAGGACGACTCACACTCCATGGGCCTGCTGGAGTATCCGCACTACACACGCCCACCGGAGTTCCGCGGCTGGCAGGTCCCCGAGGTATTGCTTTCCGGAGATCATGCCCGGATCGAAAAATGGCGCCGGGAGCAGGCAATATCCAGAACGCTCACAAGAAGGCCCGATATCTTTGAAAGAGCAGAATTAAGTGATGAGGATCGAAAAATCGTCGAACGGCTAAAATCGGAGTCCCGGGGAAAAACCGATAACGCCTGACACTTTACTTTTGACAATCCAACTGGAGGCTGCATGAAATTTAGTTACGGCAAGACCTTTCTGCTCGGTTTCGGTTTTTTAGGCATCAGCATTATCTGGCCCATTTTCAATCAATTCATTCCGGTTTTTTTGCAGGCCGGCAACCCGGACTTTGAACGGCAGCTACTGGCCGAGGGACGCGCGATTCCAAACATTGCAGGGTTTGGACTGGCTCCCAGCCTGGCACTGTTCATCATGACGTGGGACAACATCCTGAACATGTTCATCGCTCCATGGGTCGGCACAAAAAGCGACCGGACCTGGAATCGCTTTGGCAGGCGCAAACCTTTTATTCTGCTGGGCGCGCCTTTTGCCCTGCTGGCTTTTGTCTTTGTGCCAGTTGCTCAATCGGTTCTGGCAATTGCCGTCTTCATTTTTATTACCAACCTGGGCACGGCACTCTTCCGCTCACCGACGGTCGCCTGGCTGGGAGATCTGTTCAGTGCCGAAGACCGCAGTAAGGCAAACGGCGTCATCAACCTGATGGGCGGAGTCGGCGGCCTGCTGGCTTACTTTGGCGGCGGAATCCTGTTCAATCAATTTGGGCGCAGCGCGCCTTTCATCGCGGGCGCAATAGCCACGGCCATTGCTGTAATCACCGCCCTGATATTCGTCAAGGAATATCCATCAACCACAACCGTGGAAAAAGAGCAGCAGAACAGCCTTCTGCAAAACATAAAGATCCTGTTTGCCAATCGCGACAAAAGCGCGCTGTTCGTTCTCCTGAGTATTCTGCTCTGGTTCATGGGGTTCAACGCGTTCGAGACCGCGCTTTCTTCGTTCGCCGTCTTTACCCTGGGGATGGAGGCGGGAAGCGCCTCCATCTATGCAGGCACCATGACCATCTTCTTTCTTCTCTTTGCGGTGCCGGCCGGGCTCCTGGGCACCCGCTGGGGCCGCGAGAAGACCATCCGCATTGGATTGATCGGGCTGGCTTTCAGCGCGCTGGTAGGATATTTTCTCGTCCAGGATGCGATCTCGCTGGTCATCATCCTGCTGTTTGCAGGGGCATTCTGGGCCATGGTCAACGTGAACAGCCTGCCTCTGGTCTATGACCACGGCGATGAAAAACAGATCGGTGCATACACGGGTCTTTACTATTTCTCATCACAACTGGCGGCGGTCCTGGGCCCCACGCTATTGGGATTTTTGGTCCAGGCGCTGGGGAACCAATACCGCTGGATCTGGCCGTTCGCTTTCGTCTTTATGGCCCTCGCTTTGGGAACAATGCTTGGAGTACGGCGCGGGGAGGCAGCCTCTCGGACGCAGAATCAATGACCGGCTGGGCGCGACCGGCAATAAAGTGCTCTATACATCCCGTTGAAGGGTCACTTGTCGAACAATTGGACTAAGCGTATACTCGCATTGAAAAGAGTTTTGCTTCAGGCTGTCATTGTGATGTCAACGAGGAAAAGATTTATAAAGAATCTGCGAGTCCTGCTTGCAGCATTCCTGGTCACTGCCTCCCTCGGGTCGGCCTGTGCTCCCGCAACTTATGACTGTGCAAGTGAAGACGTGCTTTGTGTTGGATTGGTAACCGACGTTGGCAAGATCAACGACAAATCGTTCAATCAGTCTGCCTGGGAGGGCGTTCAGCAGGCTCAGCAGGAATTCGGGGGATTGGTGCAGTATATCGAGACGGTTAATCCCAGGGATTACAGCAAGAATATCGCGACGTTCGGCGACCAGGGCTACGACGTGATTGTGACGGTCGGTTACGGTCCGGGTGATGCAACCGTCGAAGCCGCCGCGCAATATCCCGGGACCGATTTTATCGGCGTGGATCAGTTCCAGATGGAGCCTGTCGACGGGGTCACGGGATTGAATTTCCCGGAGGACAAAGCCGGCTTCCTGGCTGGCGCTCTGGCCGCGCTTATGAGCCGTAACCACAAAATCGGTGCCGTTTGCGGCCCGGAGGCGGTCCCGTCCGTCTGGCGCTTCGGCGAGGGCTATAAGGCCGGCGCGGCGTATGCAGATGAATCGAGGAATACTGCCACCCAGGTCTTTGTGCAGTATCACAGCTACGGTGACGAGGCTTTCCTCGATCCGGAATGGGGCGCGGAAATGGCCGCAGTCATGCTGGATCAGGGTGCGGATGTGATCTTTGGCTGCGGCGGCCTGACCGGAAATGGCGCCATCACTGCTGCGGCCCAGGCAGACGCCTACGTCATCGGCGTGGATACCGACCAATATCTGACCCTGCCGGAAGCGGCTCCCCGCATGCTCTCGAGCGCGATAAAACTCATCACAGCGGGTGTGTTCGAATTGATCAGACTTTCACGGGAGGGCAGCTTTCCAGGCGGCAACTACTTCGGCAACGTAAGCTATGCCCCCTTTCACAGCCTGGAAAACGAAGTTCCCGCGGACGTGAAGGCTGAAATGGAAGAGATCAATGCCGGTTTGCTGGATGGCTCCATCGAGACAAATGTCCCTGCCATGAAGCCGTAAGCCGGGTCGTAAACGCGTTCATTTTCCTGTCTTACTCCGCATGTCCTTTTGTTGATATAATTCGGAGACCAACACAGGCAAAAGTAATCAAACGAGTGAATTGTGCTACAGCAGGTATCATTGTCGACTTGTATGCTTCAATCCGGAGAGGATCGAACTCCTGGGTTTTGCAGCGATACCGGCTGCCCGTTCCCCACGGCAGGCCGTATGCAATCACTGAGGAGGTGCCCAGACATATTTTCACTACCCTAGCGACTCTACTAAATCCAAGTTTCCATTTTCAATGAGGAGAAGAAACACATGAAAAAGCTGTACGTCGTTGTAGTTGCATTGCTCGTCGCGTCCTTTGTGCTCACTGCCTGTGGCGGTACGGCCGCCAGCGGCAAGTTCAAGGTGGGTCAGGTGACCGACCTGGGCGGTATCGATGATAAATCGTTCAACGCCACTGCCTACAAGGGCATCGAGCAGGCTGTCAGTGAACTGGACGTCGAGGGCAAGTATCTCGAGTCACAGCAGCAGTCCGATTACGCCAAGAACATCCAGCAATTCCTGGATGAGAAGACCGACCTGATCGTGACCGTCGGCTTCCTGCTCGGCGTGGACACTGCGACCGTCGCCAAGGCCAACCCCGATCAGAAGTTCGCGATCGTGGACTACGCCTACCCCGACTGCTACCCCGGTGCGGAAGAGGGCAAGACCTGTGGTTCCTCGACGGAACTCCCCAATGTCCTTGGCTTGACCTTCTCGACCGACCAGGCTGCTTTCCTGGCCGGCTATGCCGCGGCTGCCTCCACCCAGACCGGCAAAGTTGCCACCTTCGGTGGGATCAACATCCCGACCGTGACCATCTTCATGAAGGGCTTCGAAGCCGGCGTGAAATATTACAACCAGCAGAAAGGCACGGAAGTGGAAGTGCTCGGCTGGGATACCGCCGCCAGTGACGGCTCCTTCACCGGCAACTTCGAGTCGACCGATGACGGCCGCTCGTTCGCCGAATCCTTCGTCCAGGAAGGCGCGGACATCGTCATGCCTGTGGCCGGCCCCGTAGGTCTCGGCTCGGCTGCCTACTGCAAGGAATCCGGCGCCTGCAAGATCGTCGGCGTGGACACCGACTGGACAGTTTCTGCCAGCGAATACACCGATGTGATTCTGACCAGCGTCCTGAAGAACATGAACGTCGCAGTCTTCGACGCGATCAAGGCTGCCAAGGAAGGCACCTTCAAGGGCGGCATCTATGTTGGCACGCTCGTCAATGACGGCGTTGGTATTGCCTCGGTAGCTGGTGCTT
>Ga0105104_10003581_pt1 | contig 11019 bp, 23 predicted proteins | sample PPLLaktember2015_3_FD_87034 | JGI IMG/M metagenome (GOLD analysis project Ga0105104, IMG submission 87034) | Freshwater sediment microbial communities from Prairie Pothole Lake near Jamestown, North Dakota, USA - PPLs Lake P7 Core (6) Depth... | ecosystem: Environmental > Aquatic > Freshwater >... | reverse complement strand
GGCGTGCCGCGCGCGTGCGGCGGTGGGTCGGCGTCGTGTCGAGGTCAGCGCCGGGTTGCAGGGCGCTCCCCTGCCCAGCGATGACGATCACTACGAGCTGATCGAGGCCCGCCAGACCATCGCCACCTACGACGGGCTGGTCGACAAGATGCTCGATCCCGAGTGGGACTACACCGCGTCGATGTCTCCCGCGGAGCGGGCACTACTGGAAGGCTAGGGCCCGTGAACCAGCACTCGGTGATCGCCTCGCTGCGCAGCGCCGGCGGCCGCTGGGAGGTCAGCTGCCAGTGCGGGCGCCGGTTCTTCGCCGACGACAAGGAGGGCGCCCTCGCCGCCCAGCGCGGCCACTGCGAGCGGGCCAACGGCGGCTCGAGCCCCACGCCGGCCCCCACGGTGGCCGAGAGCGCCGGGAGCGACACGATGGCGGTGGCCGGTTCCATCATCGCCGTCCTCTGGCAGGAGCTCCAGGCCCTGTTCCCTCGCGCAACCGACAACGACGCGGTGCTGCTCCTAGCCCGCCTGCACGACCGGGGCCTGCGCCTTGAGCCCCGCCTGCCGGAGCGATGAGGCTCAAGCGGCGTCTGGCCCTGGCACGCTGGACCCGTTGCGGCGCCATCACCGGGGTCTACGGAGAGAGGGACAACGGCTACGTGCTGACCTGCCGACGACTGCGGTTCCACCCCGGAGAGTGCGCAGACCCCATCTCGTTCCGGGCCTGGGATCGATGACCGTCGATGGGTGTGCGACACAATGTCGCAGATGAGGCCGGACCCCCGCAGCCTGCACGACTGCAACGCCTGGTGTGAGAGTGGTCTGCATGCATCCGTCATCTACACGCCACCCAGAGGCGACCCCCACTCCTGGTGGACGCTGAGGTTGCCGGTGATGCTGAACCTGGGAGCGGCAGAGCTGGTCAGCATGGAGGAGGCGGTCGAGGCTGGACCGACGCCTGCTGGCGTGCCGTCGTGGTACGTCCCGGTCCTCTGCCGGCTGCGCTTCACCAGTGAGACCGCGCCCTCGCGCCCCCCCGCGAGGTCAACCGGAGCCCAGGTATGGGGATCAGACGGTGGCTGAGCCAGGCGCCCAGGCCCCCATGCAGCCCCACCCCCCAGCAGAGCGGACGCACCACCGAGGAGGCACGTCGTGGAACCCGATGACGAGGGCCCGAACCCGAAGCGCCGTCCGAGGCTGCCGAAGCACCAGTACGAGGCGTACATGGCCGGGCCTCGCTGGGCCGCTCGCAAGGAGTCCTACTTCCGCCGCCACCCCCGGGAGTGTGCGGCCTGCGGCGACCCCGAGGTCCACCTGCACCACATGGACTACGTGTTCCTCGGCTGCGAGCCAGACCACACGCTCGTCGCCCTCTGCGAGCACCACCACGCCCTCGCCCACGAGTTCGCCGGCTGGCACCCGGAGCTCACGCTGGCCGAGGCGACCAACGTGGTCGTGGTGTTCTCCGGCGGCCACGACCTGCAGGCCGGCCCGCTCACGCCGAGCCGGGGGCAGCGCCAGGCGCTCGAGGTCGCCTGCCCGAGGTGCAAGGCCATCCCTGGCCAGCCGTGCCTGCGATGGCAGGACGGCACCTCTCATGAGATGGTCGGCACCCATCAGAAGCGCCAGGAGAGAGCGGTCAGGTCGTGAGCAGCGCAGAGGTGCAAGCCGCTTCGGCTGAGCGCCCAACCCAAGAGGTCGAGGCACCCCAGAGCCAACACCAACACGACGTAGAGCCCATGACGCTCGAACGCATCGAGGCGCTCAACGAGGACGACCTGAGCGCCGCAGTAGAGCTCGCCATCCACCTAGGCAGAGCGACACGAGCCGTGCAGCTGACGGTCGGCGCAGCCCTGACGTACAGAAGGAACCGCATGCAGGGCCGCCAGTGGCAGGCCTACCTGCAAGAACGCTGCACCGAGTGGGGCAGGAACACACGCACGCTGCAGCGGTGGATGGAGGCAAGCCAGAAGCACTACGGGCTGTCGCTGCCGAAGGGAGCACAGCCTCAGCAGAGAGGACAGGTCAGAACGCCGGTTATCCCCAGAGGAGGAGGCAAACAGAAGGGAACGACTGCTGCCGCCACGAAACGGCCGGCGAACCTGGGGCCGCTGGCCCCGAGGAGACCGGAAGAGAGGGCCGGAAAGGGACTGGGCGATGAGGCCCTAGCGTCAGGCCAAATCACCCCCACCGAGGCAGCATCTCGTCTGATCGCGGCCGAACCGGGCGAGATGACCGTGGAAGCGTGGCGAATGGTCCGACATGCCGCCGAAGAGGCCATAACGACGCTGCTCGAGGCCCGCGCCCCCACGCGATATCGACCGGAGGCCGCCTATACGGATCGGACCGCAGGCGAGACCAGCGCCCAGACCTGCTCTCATCCCAAGGCTCAACGAGTGGTCCGCAACGGCGGGATCGTGGCCTGCTCGAGCTGCGGCAAGATCCGTCGGCCGAGCGGAACGTGGGTCTGAATCCGCTTGCACAAACGTAGATGCTTGCAGTTACGACCCGTTAGTGCAAGCATCTATCCATGCCTCGTCCGAAGGGTCCCGACACCGCTCCGGTGACCGTCCGCCTCCCCCTCGAGGTGATCAGCTGGCTCGACGCTGAGGCGACGCGCCGAGGGTCGTCGAGGACCGCGGTGGCGACCCGTTGCATCGACCGGGTCTACCAAGCGAGCCAGCCGCCGACCTGAGCCCGCACGCGACATCGACCGGAGGCCTCGCGTCAGGGAGCGTCGGCACCAACGAGACGCGGCGGCTACGGTGGTCGTGCTGCTGTCGTAAGCCAGCGTGGATCCGGCCCGCCCTTCGTCGTTGAGGCGGGCCGGTCCGCGCCCGCACGCGTTATCGACCAGGGAGCCCGCGTCGGCGTGTGCGCCGGTACGACGAGCCGCGAGGCAAGCAGCCGTCCGCCCTGCCACATCTCCTCGCACACGAGGCGAGAGCAGCTGCCCGCCGGCCCGGGATCAATGCAACCGACCCCCTTGGTCTCCGGAGAGCTCCCGCGGACACTTGGGCCACTGAGCAACACGGCTCAGGAGAACCAGCCACAAGGAGTTCCAGCAATGACCGAGCAGAACCAGCCGGAGAAGTCTCGCCTCGAGACCCTCCGCGACGAGGCTGTCGCCGCGGGCATCGAAGGTGCCCGCACGATGACGGCCAAGCAGATCGAGCGTGCGCTCGAGTCCGGGGCCAAGGAGTCGACCAAGCCGGTCGACGCCGACAAGCCCGCCACCCCGGCCAAGCCGAAGGTCCCGTCCATCGGGTCCGTCCGCAAGGCCAAGGCCGAGGCCGAGTTCGACGCCTGGTTGGCCGAGAACCCCGACCGGGTCAGGGACCTCGACCTGTCGATCCCCGGCGTGGGTGGCCGGACGACCGCCAAGCGTCGGCACGCCGCCGACAAGGCGATCGCCACCATGCGGGCGAACGGCACGCTCGGCGAGCCCGCCGACAAGGCCCCGGTCGACCCGGTGCTCTCGGCCCGTGCCAAGCAGGCGTGGGAGACCCGCCGGGCGCACGTCGCCGCCTGGGAGGCCGAGCAGGCCGCCAAGGAGACCGGCACCGAGTAGCCGAGCTCACCGACGAGGCCCCGGAGCACACCGCTCCGGGGCTTTGTCGCGCCCGGGTTTCCCGGCCTGGTCTGGCCGGCCGCCCGCCCGCCGACATCGACCGGGGTGCGTCGTCGCCGGCCCGCCGGCCCGCCGAGCCGTCCGCCCGCGACCATCGACCGGCGAGCGTGCGTGGGGCCGCCGGCGAGCGTCGATCCGCCCGTGCGTCACGGGACCCCTGGTGGCCCGCCCGCCCGCCGAGCGAGCCGTCCGCGGCCGGGCGATTCCAGCGCCGACCCCCTTGGTCGGGCCCGAGATGCCGCGGATGCTTGGTCCATGACCAACGCACCCGCACCCCGACCAAGCAGCATCCCCGCTCTCGAGGATGGCTCGCCCAACCCCGAGTGGCTGATCACCGAGGACGGCGTGCCGTTCACCGTCGGTGACCGGCTGTTCGACTACTACGACTGCCGCTGGGTCATCGTGGCCGAGGCGCCCGACCCCCGCATGGGCTGGTTCCAGGTCCGCCTCGAGGAGTTCCCCGACGGCTTCGGCTACACGACGAACTCGGTCCGCCTGGCCTCCAAGCCCCCGGCGTGGTGGAAGGGCCCGTCGACCTGAGCCCAGCGTCAGCCAGCCCCGGAGCCGACCGCTCCGGGGCTTCGGCGCGCCCGATCATCGACCGGGCAGCGTCGTCAGCTCCCCGCCCGCCCGCGTCGACCGGAGCGCGTCGTCGGCGCCCCCGGGCGGCGAGGTGGTGGTTGTGGAGCGAGCCGCCCGCCCGCGGCCCCCCGACGAGCAGCCAGCCCGCGGCCCCCGGTGGCTGGTCGTCCGCCCGCCCGCCGGCCCGGAGGGGGAGCTCCCCGACGAGACTTTCCGCCGGGACCCTCTTGGTCTCGGGGAGAAAGCCGCTCATGCTTGGTCCATGACCAACGCACACACCCCCGACCCACCCGACCGGCCCGCCCAGGGCCCCAACGAGATCCTCGACGGCTTGCTGCCCGAGGGCTGGGAGCACGACGGCTTCGGCTTCGATGCGTGCCTCATCTGCCCGTGCGGCGACACCATCGAGATGGACGGCGAGTGCCCCCAGGGCTGCGTCAGCCCCCTGCGCGAGATGGGGATGATCTGATGGACCGCCCCAAGGCCCCGACCTGGGACGACGGCACCCCGGTGCCGCTGCACCCCTTCGCCAACGCCCGCTGCCACGACTGCGGCAAGCCGGCCCCGACCTACGTCGTGGACGAGGGCGCCCCCGCCGACCTGGAGAACGGCCCCTCGGAGGCCGAGATCCCCTTCGTCGTGTGCGCCGACTGCTTCTGGAAGGACGACGACGACGACGGCTACTCGGTCCTCGACCGGCTCCCCGCCCTCGAGGCCATGTCGTCGGCCGCCAACGACATCGTGATCCTGCACGACGACCCAGGGATGAACGGCCCCGAGCTGTAGCCCGCCCGCGTTGTCGACCGGGGCGCGTCGTCAGCCGCCCCGGTCGGCCGGCGCGACGGTGCCGTCCGCCCGCTGGGCGAGCCGTCCGCCCGCCCCGAGACTTCGGCGCCGACCCCCTTGGTCGGGCGGCAGATGCCGCCGATGGTGTCCCCAGGACACCAACCACGGAGAGGAGGAACCGATGGCCCGCAGCGACTACGCCCATCACAACGAGGATGCCGACCGCATCTGGTGGGAGGAAGAAGGGCGCCACGACGCCCAGCCCGACCTCGACGACCACTACGCCGACGAGGAGTGGCTCGACGTCGACCCCGACGACCCCGACACGGAGGCCTGGCTCACGCCTGGCAACCCGATCGCCGGTCGGTTCTACTAGAGAGATAGGCCCGCCGCCCCCAGCGGCGGGCCTTCTCTTTGGCCCGGCTGCCGCCTGCCCGCCCAGTGAGCCGCCCGCCGGCGCGTTGTCGACCGGGCAGCGTCGTGGGCCCCCGGCCCGCCCGACGAGCAGTCCGCCCGCGGCCCACCCCAGCTGGTGGTCCGTCCGTCCGCGGGGGGAGATTCCTGCGGGGACCCCCTTGGTCCCGGAGTAGATCCCGCGGATCCTGGGCCCATGACCAACACACCCAACCACGACCGGCCGGCGCCGGAACCCACGGAGGAGGAGCTGCTCGACTGGCTCCTGCCCCCGTCGGTCCGCGCCGAGCTGATCCCCACCCACCAGGACCGGCTCGACGCCGAGAAGCGGGCCTGGGACGACGAGCAGTCCGACTACCAGGCCGAGATCGAGGCCCAGCGGTTCGAGGGCAACCCGTACGACGGCACCGACCAGGACGGGTGGGACTGATGGAGATCCTCGAGTTCCTCCACCTGATCGACGACGACCAGCCGAAGGGACGGGTCGCCGGCATCTCGCTCGGGGCCTGGCCGGCCATCGACGTCCGCCGGGCGTTCTACTGGCAGCTGAGCCACCCGAACGACGGCGACCCCGCCGAGCGCTTCGCCGAGCTCTACCGCCGGCACCAGGCCGGGGTCCTCCCCACCTTCGACGACCCCCGTTCGTCCGCCTACGGCGAGATCGACTGGGACGAGGCCTGGTACGCCATCGGCAGGGAGATGACCCCCGTCATCGACTGCCCGTGCTTCGAGCCGGGCAAGGGCGGCGTGACCAGCCACGGCATGCGACACGGCGACTTCATGAACTGCCCGATCTACCGGGAGATGTCCGACGCCGTGAGCTGCCCGCCCAACCCGCTCGGGCCCGACGCCTGCGTCCCCGGCGATCGCTACGGCACGCTGACGGCGTGCGGCGCCGCCTGGTCCGTCAACGACGGCCCGCCGTACTGCAAGGGCTGCTACATCGAGGTCGACACCTCCTGGGACCGGCACGAGATCTACAAGCTGTGGGAGTCCCCGGACCTCGAGCACTACGCCGAGCGGATCGGACGGCTCCTCTGAGACCTTCGGCCTCGACCCCCTTGGTCCCGGCTGAGATGCCGCGGACCATGGGGGCATGACCAACCAACGAACACCCATTGACCTGACCGAGGACGAGGCGGACACCGTCATCACGGCGCTCTACCTGTACGCCAAGGAGGCTCCCGCCGGCCCAGACCGCCGCCGGCTCCTGGCCCTGGCGGATCGCTTCTACGCCATCGGCACGCCGGTCTACAAGCCATGACCGGCCAGTTCCACCGCTGTGAGGCCATCCCGCGGGAGAGCCAGCCGGCCTACCAGGAGGCTCACCGAGCCCTCTTCGAGAGCTGCTTCTACGACGGTGACGTCGAGGACTTCGACCGGCTCGAGGATGAGCTCTACGAAGCCCACCAGTGCAACCAGCCGGCCATCCACTACGGCGTGCACTTCGGCTGGAACTGCCCGAAGCACGCCGTCGGCATCTTCACCTGGGAGGGCACGACCTTCGGCCACCCCGCCGACGTCATCGCCGGCTGGCTGGAGACCTGCTTCGACCTCGAGGCCGAAGCACCCTGCTGCGGCTACCCGGCCTGCTTCCCCTGCCAGCACGACGACGGCACGCCGATGTCTCACATGCCAGACCGATGAACGGCCCGCGACCCTGTGCCTACAACGTGAACTGCGGCGAGTGCGGTCGGCCCGCCGTCCACTACGCCGAGGGCTTCATGATGTGGGGGGACGACTTCCCGATGTGCCCACAGCACGCCGTGGAGTGGCTCGACTCTGACGGGCGGTTCGACCTTGCCATCGTCGCCGGCGTCCTCGAGACCGAGTTCGTCCTCCACACCGCCCTGAACCGAGTGATCGAGCTGCACGGCGGTGACTCGTTCATGCTCGGGCCCCCGCCCGACTGGGAGACCCGCTAGCCCGCGAGCATCGACCGGCGAGCGTCGTCAGCCCCGCCTTCCGGCGACCGAGGTGGTGGTGGCGCACGACGAGCAGTCCGCCCGCCCCCCGGGAGACTTTCCGCATCGACCCCCTTGGTCTCGGGGGAGAAGCCGCGGACCATGGGGTCATGACCAACCAACTTCCACCCCGCCCGGTCCACGTCGACCCGATGCTCTCCACGCTCGGGCTGATCGCGGACGCCATCCACAAGGCTCTGCTGCTCAACAGCACGACCATCCGGTACTCGCAGGTCTCCCGCACGATGCGGGAGGTCGGGATCGTGTGCGTCGGCTACGGCTACCTCACCGCCTACCGGCGCCCGGTCGTGCTCGAGGTGGTCCGATGAAGGGCCCCGATCGCAAGGTCTGGCTGCGCTGGACCGGCGGCCCCCGGGGTGACCGGGGGGCCCGCGTCATCTGGCGCAACGACATCGCGGCGTTCATCCGCAACTCCGAGCGGACCACCCGCACCAACTACGAGTGGTCGGAGATCGGCCCGACCCGCAACTGGAAGGCGGTCCGATGAGCGGCCTCCCCGACTGGATGGAGGCCGACAAGCCCGACGGCTGGGTCCTCACCCACCACCGCATGACCGACACCCTGCTGTTCGGTCCGTTCGCCACCCTCCGCGACGCCGAGCGGTTCGCCGAGGCCCACGGCATCGGCTGCAACGTCCGCCCGATGTACCTCACCGTGGACTGGAACCGCTGATGGCCATGCACCCCGACCTCGCCAAGGCGATCGTGGCCCGCATGGCCGCCGCCAAGGCCGGCGACGCCGACGCCCTGGCCCAGCTCGAGGAGAAGGCCCGCACCGGGATCGATCCCCTGGTCCTGGCCTGGGAGCAGCCCGCCGAGGGGGAAGAGGACAGCGTGGCGGCCAAGCGGTCCGCCGCAGCGAAGCAGGCCTGGGCGACGAGGCGGGCCGCCGGCTGGGTCCACCCCAGGAGTCGAGGGGCCTGACCGTGGGAAGATGAGCGCGCACGATGTCGATCGGCCGGCCCGCGTCAAGGGCCGCGCCGCTCGCCAGACGAGAGAGACCGCCAGCCCGCCGGTGGGTGCGGTGGCGGGCCGGCTAATCGTGGTTGGTCTGTCGGCCCGCCTCCCCACCCCCCGGCGAGCTTTCCGCACCGACCCTCTTGGTCACCGGGGAGATGCCGCGGACTCTGGGGGCATGACCAACCACTACAGCCATGAAGAACCGGAACCCACCCCGGAACCCACCCCGCCCTCCCGAGCCGAGATGCTCGCCGAGAAGGCCGCCGAACGAGCCAAGCGGCTCGCTGACACCAAGGCGGCCCGCTTCGAGGGCTTCCTGAACGCCTACAACAACGACCGGTTCGCAGCGGAGACCACGGACCGCTTCTTCGTCCCGAAGGATGAGATCCAGGAGTCGACAGTGTTTTGGGACGGGGACGACACCCAGCAGCAGAGGAGCTGACGGCACTTTCCCCGGGGACCCTCTTGGTCCCCGGGGAGATGCCGCGGACACTCACACCATGACCAATCCACCGAGCAACTTCATCCGACCGAACATCGACACCATCCCGTTCGTCGACAACGACGAGCACCTCGAGGTGACCGGCCTGACCGAGTTCCATGGTCCTGGCTACGTCCTCCAGCTGTGCCCGAACACCCCGAACCCCGGGATCACGGTCGTCGTCTGGAACGAGCAGAACGACGGCGGCGACTTCTTCCGCTTCGCCGAGATCGACGGCACCTGGACGGTCGCCCGCTACGGCACCTGAGCATCGACCGGCCGGCCCGCGTCAGCGCGACGACGGGCCGGCCGGCTCCGCCCCCCGGGGGCGACCGAGGTGGTGGCTGTCGACGAGCTGCCCGCCCGCCAAACCCCCATCGACCCCCTTGGTCTCGGGCGAGATGCCGTGGACACTCATCGCATGACCAACCCCACCCCCAACGAGCACCCGATCATGAACGGGAACTCGCTCCCCTTCACCACCGTCGAAGCCGCCGCCCTGGGCGACTTGTTCGATCGCATGTCCAAGGACCCCGAGATCACCCGCCACTTCGATGCGATGATCGCCGGCCTCTCCCCCAACGACAACGACCTGATCGACTTCATCGCCGCCCACACCGATTCAGCTGACCCCCGCCCGACCGCCGGGTACCTGGTGTCGCTGGCCACCTTCTACTGGGAACTCGCCCTGATGCACTGAGCACCCCGCATCAATCCCCGGGGACCCTCTTGGTCTCCGGGGAGATGCCGCTCATCATCGGACCATGACCAACCCACAGACCCTCACCGACTTCGACGAGCCCCGCTCGTTCTACGCCCACTGGCCCGACGGCCCGCTGCTGCTGGACACCATCAGCCGCCTCCGGGCCGACCCCGACTGCCCGCCCTTCCTGGTCCACCTGGCCAAGATCGGCCGGCTCGACGACCGCATCCACACCGTCAACCCGCTGGGCTGGCTGGATGACGCCGAGGCCGGCTGCATGCAGGCCGTCCACTGGCACCCCGGGACCGTCTTCCACCTCTACGTCGAGACCGACGACGAGATCGACCTGACGCTGGCAGTGGCCCGCTCCGGCGGGGAGCACATCGGCTCGTAGGTTCGACCGGCGGTCCGCTACCCGGGGTGGGGAGCGGACCGCCGGTCCTCTCTCTCCGGGCCCGGCGACCGAGGTGGTGGCTGGCGCCCGGGCGCGTTGTCGATCGGCCCGCGTGCGTCAGGGAGCCGGACCGTCCGCATGACCGGGGAGCGGCCCGCCCGCGGCGGAGCTGAGCCGCCCGCCCGAGGCCGGGGTGTGACAAGAGGCACTGCATCTCCGGTAGACAACTGACGACGTTCCGTCTACAATGGGGTCATGACCAACCAACTGACAACCATCCACACGCCGGACCCCACTCGGGAGTTCGGTGTCCTGCCCGACCCGGCGCTCCGCCGGGCCCGGACCCATCAGCCCTGTGTCACCCATGTGACCGACCCGCTCAGCGGGGCGATCGTCGGGGCGACCATCCGCACGAACGCGTTTCCGGCTGACCTGCCCTACGTGTGCCCGAACATGCCGACCGTGGCCACGACGGTCCTCGCTGAGGACCTGACCTGGACCGTGGAGGGCACGGCCCGGGACCACACGACGACGCTGCCCGCCGGGACCACGGTCTATGTGGTCGACGCCACGGCGGCCGACCTGGCCGCTTGGAAGGCGACCCGGACGAAGCGCTACGACGGCCGGGCCGACCAGGGGCTCTACGAGATCCCGCCCCGCTCGGTGCCGAAGCCGACGACGCCGACGCAGTCGGCCGCGGCGGTCAAGGCCTGGTCGCTCCGCCTGGCCACCGTCGACGGCCAGCCCGCGGCCACGTTCGACCGGCGTGACCTGGCCGACGCCTTCCTGCCCGCCCTGACCACGCTGCTCTACGGAGCGGCCTGAGCCGACGAGCGGCCAGCAGCCCCGGGGCCGACCGCCCCGGGGCTCTGCCGCGGCTGCGCACGTTGTCGACCGGGGAGCGTCGCCAGGCGGCCCGCCCCCTCCGGGGGTGACGAGCCGCCCGCCGGCGCGGGCGCGATCATCGACCGGCGAGCGTCGCCGGCCGGGGGAGGGCGGAGCCGCCCGCCCGCGACGCGGACCCGGCGACCGAGGTGGTGGCCGTGGACGAGCAGCCCGCCCGCCGGGGATCTGGGGGCGGCGAGCTTTCCGC
>Ga0105104_10003579_pt1 | contig 11022 bp, 5 predicted proteins | sample PPLLaktember2015_3_FD_87034 | JGI IMG/M metagenome (GOLD analysis project Ga0105104, IMG submission 87034) | Freshwater sediment microbial communities from Prairie Pothole Lake near Jamestown, North Dakota, USA - PPLs Lake P7 Core (6) Depth... | ecosystem: Environmental > Aquatic > Freshwater >... | reverse complement strand
TCCAGTGGCCGGAGGGCGCCAGTTCGAACTCGTAGTAATGATCGACCGGTTGCTCCTGGGGAGAAATCAGGACTTCGGCAATGTCGAGATCCCAGAGTTGCCAGCGCGGTAGGTCAACCGGAGACGTTGTATCGACCGTCAACTCGTCATAAGGGCAGAAGAATCCAAAATACAAGGCTGTGTCCGACCAGAGGCAGTGTACTTTGGTGGCCAGGGGACCGGCCGGTTTTCCATCCCAGAAGCGAGTGATTTCGACAGCCCGGCTGCCCGGTCTTTCGAAGTTTCGAAGGTCGCCGGATAATTCAAAATCCGCGCCCTTCCGGGCCTCAATCGGCTCGGTCTCCGGTTCCATGACGACCCCTCCTCCGCACCCCATCCACATCAAGGGAAAGGCAAGAATTAACCACAAACGGACACGAACGAATCGTGACTCGACTGCTGAACCCGCCCTATTCATGTCAAACCGACTAGAAATTCGCCCGGAATGAGCCCCGTTTCGGGAGAAACTGGACATATTAATAACATTGTTGTCACCATTTTCGTTGACTTGATACCTGAGCCCCTTTATGGTTGTCACGAGCCGCCTGGTTATTTATGAAGGCCACCGGTATAGATTACGCCATCATTTTGGTTTATTTGCTGGGTTGTTTTGCAGCCGGTGTTCTCGGCAAGAGATACGCGGGCAGCCTGAGCCACTACCTGGTGGCCGGGCGGGGCCTGGGGCTGCACCTGGGCATCGCCACGCTCGCCGCCACGGAAACCGGAATCGTGACCTACATGTATTTCGGGGAACTGGGGTACGTGGTCGGTTTTTCCGCAATGGTCATCGGTCTCCTGACCGCTGCTGTTACCCTGTTGATCGGTTACACCGGGTTCGCGGTCAAACCGCTCCGCGAGCTGCGGCTTATGACGGTCCCGGAGTATTTCGAGCGCCGTTACAGCCGTGGGGTCCGCATCCTGATGGGATTTTTCGTCGCGCTCGGCGGAATCCTGAACATGGGCGTCTTCCTTCGAATCGAAGGGACCTTCCTGGTTCACATTCTGGGTTTCCCCCCCGGGTCGTTGACGGTGGTAATGACGGTATTGCTGACTATCGTCATCGTTTACACGTTTGCCGGTGGAATGGTCGCGGTTGTGATCACCGACTTCATCCAGTTCGCGATCCTCGGTTTCGGTGCCATCGTGATCACCGGGCTGGCTTTTCAAGCCACCGGATTGGGAGAGCTGTACGAAACAGCCCGGACAGTGCACGGATCCGCGCCGTTCAATCCACTCAGCCATCCCCAGCTGGGCTGGAGTTTCCTGCTGTGGCAGGGAATTCAGTTCGTGGCCGTCATGATCTGCTGGCAACCGGTCGCGATGCGGGCCTTTTCGATGAAAGACTCGGAAACGACTCGAAGGATGTTCAGCTGGACCTCCTTATTCTTCCTGGGACGGGCCACACTTCCGATCTTCTGGGGTATCGCTGCCTTGGCTTTCCTGGCGGACCCCTCGATCCCCGGGCTTCAGGCCGTCCCGGAGTTCCTCGACCGCCTGCTTGGACCGGGATTGAGGGGAGTCGTGATTGCTTCCATGCTGGCCGCTTCGATGTCAACCAACAGCGCTTATCTGATCAGCTGGAGCTCGGTGATCTGCCAGGACATCATCGTCCCGTTGTCCCGTAAATCGGTCAGCGAAAAGAGGCAGCTGGTCTTGAACCGGGTTCTGGTCGTGGTCGTTGGCCTGGCCCTCCTGTTCTGGGGCCTCTGGTACACCCTTCCCGGGCCGGCCTACTTTTACCTGGAGATCACCGGGACGATCTATCTCTCCGGCGCTCTCGCCGCAATCCTTGGCGGCATTTATTGGAAGAAGGCGAACAAGGTGGGGGCGTACAGTGCCGTCCTGTCCGGTGCGCTTGGCGCCCTGAGTTTCTTTTTTCTCGATGTGCCGGCCAACTACGCAGGTTTCGCAAGCTTCGGGTTGACCTTCATCGCCATGTGGGCAGGCTCGCTGATCGGTTGCCGGTTGCGAGAGGATCCGGCTCTTGAACGCACCGGGGATGTGACGAGGTAGAACACCACCAAAGGACTGGTGACACTTGGTATCCGATTCGTTTCTTTTCGCCTTTTGGGTTGCGGTATTCGCGTTCAGTTACCTGGTTTTCTTGAGTCTCGTCGCCGTGGTGACGATTCGTGGAGCCGGGGAGTTGAAACGGCTTTTCCGCGAACTTGCGAGCTCGGAGCAAGACGTAAGTACGAAGAACGACCGAGGGGAATGAACCTATGCAGAGGCCTTTCATAGCAATCCTGGTCTGCGGTTTCCTGGTGGCCGGCGCGTTTGGCGCGGTCTTTCCTCCGCCGCAGAAGATGCAACCGTTGAAGGAAACGTTCGTGCTCGAGAACGCGTCCATAGCCGTGCCTGCCAATCCAACTCCCCAGGAGATCTTCCTGGCGAGGTCCTTATCCGCCTACCTGGTCGACAGATGGCAGGTGGCTCTGCCGACGACCGAATTCACCAAACTACCCTCGGACCGTCCGCTCATTGTGATGGGGACGCGGAAGGGACGTCTGGTGAGCCAGGCTCTTGGACAGCTCCGGTTGGAGACTGAGCCCAGGGCAGCCGGTGTCGAAGGATACCACCTCGAAGTACGGAAGCACCTGATTCTGGTTGCGGGCGGGGATGAGGCCGGCGCCTTTTACGGGCTGCAGTCTCTGCGCCAGTTGGTTGAAAAAACGCCGGCGGGAAAGATGGAAGTCGCGGGGACCTCCATCCTGGACTGGCCGTACAAACCGTTTCGCGGCGTGAAAGTCTATCTGCCCGGCAGGGACAATCTCCCCTTCTTCAAACGATTTGTCAGTGATTTCGTTGCTCTTTACAAATTCAATAAGCTGATTCTCGAGATGAACGCCGGCATGCGCCTGGACCGTCACCCGGAATTGAATGCGGGATGGATCGACCTCGCAAATGACCTGAACTACAGCCGGCGGCACCGTCCTGATGGCCCGAAGGGCCAGTTCACGAATTCGGTGCACCATGACACCGCCGACGGCCGCATGCTGGAAAAGGCTGAAGTTGCGGACCTCGTCAGCTTCGCGGCGCAGCACCACGTTGAAGTGATCCCTGAGATCCCCTCCCTGACGCACAGCTACTATCTGCTGACGCGTCATCGCGAGTTGGCCGAGATCAAAGCCGCGGAGTGGCCTGACACATATTGTCCTTCCAATCCGGCCAGCTACGACTTGCTTTTCGATGTCGTGGACGAGTACCTCGAAGTGATGAAACCCCGCATGGTCCACATGGGCCACGACGAGTGGCGGATGCCGGTGGGGGTGTGTGAGGCATGTCGCGGCAGGGATCCGCGGGACTTGTTCATCGCCGATATCAAGAAGATCCACGATCACCTGGCCGCGAAGGGCGTCCGCATGGCAATCTGGGCCGATCACCTGAGCGAGCGGGTAAGGGGGGTCAAGACACAGGCCAGAAAGGTCGAATCCGGGTTCGAGTACGAAACACCGGGTGCGCTGACGGCGGAGCAGGCGAGGACCCAGGTACCGAAAGACATCCTCATGTTCAACTGGCTCTGGGAAGATCAGGTCGGCGGCGCCAAGAACGAAATCGACTTGAGCGAGTGGGGCTTCGAGCAGATCTATGGCAATTTCACCGAGAAGTTTGTGGGCTATGCGGAACGCAGCAAGCTGAAAGGGCTCATCGGCGGAGCGCCGTCTGCCTGGGCTGTTTCCTCGGAATACAGCTTCGGCAAGGACCGGCTGCACAACTTCCTTGGAACCGCAGGGTTCCTCTGGTCGACTCATTGTCCGGAGCTTCCCGAGCTGTATCGGACGATTCAGTCGCTGATGCCTGAGGTGCGACGCAACCTGAGGGGGAGGAGCAGCCCAAGCGAGGACGGTGAAACCGTCGTGCCCGTGCCGCTCCCGACCGGCGGGAATGCCCGCCTCGACGCGGTAGCCAACATGAGAACCGGCAGAGTTCAGGCCGAGGGCAAGTCTTTCGACTTGACCTCATCCCTACTCCGCTCGTCGGCCTCAGATCCCCCGGTCATCCCGATCAATGAAGATTTCAGCAGCCTTATCTTCCTCCATGCTCTCGCCAAGGAGGCGGACAACAACGTGGTTGATCGTCTGATTTATAACGTGGATGATACGGCCGATCTCCTTGGTCACTATGAGGTGCTTTACGAGGACAATCTCAAGATCTCGATTCCGATCCGCTATCGGGTGAACATACTGCAGTGGCAGTGGGGCAAGAGCCCGGTCGACGGCTACTACTGCTATGGAGCCGATGCGGTCGACATCAGCCGGGCTGAGGATTCCAGCTGCAGCTTTTTCGCGTATGAATGGGTCAATCCCCGGTTTGGGAAGGCGATAAAAGAGGTACGTCTCTACCCGTCCAAGGGCTTTCGAAATTGGACCGGCAAGACGATTGGCGAGAATTCGATCTGGTTGGCGGCGATCAGCGGCGTGAGAAAGCGATCGTTTCGCAAGCCGGCCCAGGGCGCGCTGGCGATCGATGACATTGGGCAAAACTGAAAGTGTAAATGTTTATGGAAAGCGCTTTAACGAAGAAGGAGCACGACAAGGCAGTCATTACAGCGGCGGTCCGAATGTTTGGACCGCTGTCCCGGGTCGAGTTGCACCGCTTGACTCACTGGCGTCCCAGCACGATTTCGACGCTTGTCCGTGAGCTGCTCGAAGAAGGAAGGTTGCGGGAGGCGGGCACCTCGAACAACCCGCTGGGTAGAAAACAGGTTCTCCTGAAGATCAACGAGAGCTACGGTTTTATCCTTGGAATCGAGTTGGATTCCGAGCGAGTCATCGCCGCTACGATGGACCTGACTCCGCAGATCCTGACGATGGTCACACAGTCGGCTCGGCTGGATGCAGGTGTCGAAGGGCTGCTCAACCAGCTCCGTGACTGCGCGGATCACCTGATTCACAAGCAAAAAGCCACTGGACAGCAACTTCTCGGAATTGCCTTTGCCGATACCGGCCTCGTCGACACAAAGAACGGAGTCTCCGTCAGCTCTTCTCTGACCGAGTTCTGGCAGAACGTTCCCCTCCGGAAGCTCTTCGAGGAGGAGTTCCAGGTGGCCTTTCTGCTTGAGAGCAATACACGGGCAAAGACGGTGGCCGAACGGGTCCTCGGGGCCGGCGAAATGGCCGATGACATGGCATACATCGACTACGGAGTCGGGATCGGCGCTGGGATTTTTACCGCCGGACGACTGCTTCGCGGGTCATGCGACAGCGCCGGAGAACTGGGGCATACCCAGGTTGCTGAAAACGGTCCGTCCTGCAAGTGCGGCAGCTTCGGTTGTCTTGAAGCCGTAGCCAGTGGGGCCGCAATCGCCAGCCGGGCGAAGAAAGCGATGCGCGAGGGCGCGAGCTCGAAGGCTCTGGGCCTCGCCGGCGAAATAGATAAGGTCAACGGGAGAACCGTGTTGGAAGCCGCGAGGCTTGGCGACAAGCTGTGCACCTCGCTCGTGGAGGACGCGGAGAATTATCTCGGTCTCGCGATTGCGAACCTCGTAAACCTCTTCAATCCTTCGGTGGTCGTCCTCGGAAAACGCTTCGAACTGGCAGGCCCGGCTCTGACTGACCGGATCGCCCGCATCGTGAAGCGGCAGGCTCTGCCGCACTCGACCGAGAACCTGGTCTTCCGTGTGGGCAAGTTCGGAGACGATGCGGCTGTCTTGGGCGCCGGCCTGCTCGTCCTCGAGAAACTGTTCGAGATCCCCGCTCTAAAGGCGCCCAAGTTCCTCACCACTGACTTCAGAGCTCAGGGGGGCGTTTCCACCGAGTTGCCTGACGGCCTCCCCGTACCTGCTGTGAGGGAGGTCTGACATGAGGAAAATCAGCTGGGGAGTCATCGGGGCGGGGGGCATTGCGGACCGCCGAACAATTCCAGCCTTGCTCCAGGCTTCGAACTGCAAGCTGGCAGCGGTGATGGACGTGCGCAACGTTGAATCGTTGAGCCAGAAATACCAGGTGCCCGGTTACGCCGATGAGGCGCAGCTGCTGGCACATCCTGGAGTTGAGGCGGTTTATATCGCCACGCCTGTGTGCCTCCATCTCCGGCAGATACAGGCGGCAGCAGCGGCTGGAAAGCACGTCCTGGTTGAGAAGCCGTTGTGCATGACCTCGAGCGAGGCACGTGAGGCGATTGCTGCCTGTCGGCGGGCTGGAGTGCTCCTTCAGGAAGGCTACATGATGCGGCTTCACGGCGCGCATCAGCGGATTTTAGAGATCCTCCGCTCGGGCCAGATCGGCAAACCCGTTTACGTCCGTGCGCAGCTTTCGTGCTGGTATCCGAAGATCGACGGCGCGTGGCGGCAGGAACCGTCCAGCGGCGGCGGCGGCGCTCTGATCGACATGGCAACTCACCTCTACGACCTGCTCGAAATGCTGATCGGAAGGATTACCCGGGTGGGCGCCCTGGTGAGCACGCAGGTCCAGGATTACCCGGTGGAAGACAGCGCGACCACGCTACTGGAATTCCAGAGCGGTTGCCACGGCACGACCGACACTTTTTACTGCCTGCCCGACTCGGCGTCGCGTACTCGCCTCGAAATCTACGGGAGCCGCGGGTCTATTCTGTCCGAAGGCACGATAGGGCAGGGGAGCAGTGGAAAACTCGAGGTCTACAGTGAGGAGGCCGGCAGCGGCTATGAAGCCGGCCAGCGGAAAGACATCGGACCGGTTTTCCGCGACGAAAGCTTCCTGGCGGTCAATCCATACACGCGGGAATGCGAGCTTTTTGCCGATGCCGTGCTCGAAGGGGCGGGAACGGTGAAAGTCAACGATCCGGACCACGGCCTGCACATCGTCGAGGTGGCCGAGGCTGCTTACAGGTCGGCCCGAGAAGGGCGGATCATCGAAGTCGGACGCTAAAGGAAGCAAGAAAAAATAGGACCTATGGGACCTGATAGGACTACTAGGACGGAAACACGGTTTATTTTATGTCCTATCAGTCCTATGGGCCCTATAGGTCCTATCGTTTGCTTTCTGTCGCTCGCGATACAACCTTTCTGTAAAGCCGCCATTTTCCAGGAAGCTGGCCTCCAGGTGTTTCAGCAGACAGTCAGTCAAGTAATTGGCTTGGTGAATCAAGCAAACGATGGTGTTGGCTGCCACCTCCGCTGAAACGTGCTCGATCCAACTTCGGTAATTTGAATAGCTCCGGTCTTGTCGATACGCGAGACCCCGCACGTTTCGTGCCTCAGGGTGACCCGGGGCCCAAAGCCTAAAGTGTAGCGCGTTCCCTATGAGTCCTATTAGTCCTATAGGTCCTGGCGCCATATTCTGCGGCTTAGTCAGACCTGGCTGCTAACATCCAAGCCTAAATCCGGACTGAATTATGAAAGTCCTCTCGACCGCCGATTTACACCTTGGACGCAGTTCGAGCCACCTTCCGCCTGGCGTAAACAGTGACGAGCATTCTTGTGCCGCCGCCTGGGCTCGGGTTGTGCAGTGCGCGATCTCCGAAAAGGTCGACCTGGTCACCATCAGCGGAGACCTCATCGACCGCCAAAACCGTTTTTTCGAAGCGTTCGGCCCGCTGGAACGCGGTCTGCGAAAGCTCGATGAAGCCGGTATCCGGGTGTTTGCCACAACAGGAAATCACGACTTCGATACGCTGCCGGAATTCGCACGCTCGGTTGGCCTGAAGAATCTCTGCTTGCTCGGCCTGGGAGGACGCTGGGAGGAAACGGTCATCCAGACGAGGTCGGGTGAGCAGTTGCGTCTGGTGGGTTGGTCCTTCCCCTCTTCCGAGGTGAGCATCAACCCCGTCGGGTCCTTTCCTCGGGAGCAGAGCGATGTGCCGACCACGCTGGCGCTCTTGCACGGCGATCCCGATCAACCCGGCAGCCGCTACGCCCCGGTGCAGTCAGCGGAGATGATCGCCTGTGGCACGACCGCCTGGCTGCTCGGGCACGTTCATCGCCCGGTCAGACACAACGCCGGGTCGCCGCTAGTGTTGAACCCCGGTTCTCCGCAGGCCATGGATCCCGGCGAGCCGGGTGGCCACGCCGTCTGGTTACTCGATGTCGTCGCCGGGGAGATTCGCCAGCTGCAGCCGGTTCCGCTGTCGTCGGTCCAGTACGACGAACGGGAGGCCGACGTCACCGGTGCGGCCGACGTTTCGCAGTTGCGTGGACAGGTGATCGCCGATCTGATCAATTACCGGGAGAAGCTGAGCGAGAAGCCGGAACTTCTCGTGCTGGTCTTGAGGCTTCGTTTGTCCGGTCGGAGTTCCATCTGTTCGCAGATCCGCCCGATCTGTCAGGAGCTTGGAGAAACCTCGGATCTTTCCAGTGAAAAACTAGTTGTTCATCTGGATCGTGTCGAAGACATCACGCAACCGGACTTTGACCTCCATGCGCTGGCCCGCATCCAGGATCCGCCGGGCGTTGTTGCGCGCCTACTCATGGACCTTCAGTCTGGCCGGTCTGATGAAGAGGTGGCTCGTCTCCTCGGCAGGGTGTCCGACTGCATGGCGGGAATTTACTCGGGTCGTCCCTTCGAGTGTCTCGAGGATACCCGCGACGTGGGCATGGAAGCCGCCAGGGAAATGCTTTTGCGGCAGGGTTATGTCCTTCTTGCTCATTTGGTCGATCAAAGGGCCCCACAGCCATGAGCTCGCACTCACTGATCTTCCGCTCGCTGGAGATCCGCAGAATGCCCGGCTTCGCGGGCAGGGATGGCTTTCGACTGGACGACTTCGCCCGGGGCATCAACGTTGTCTTCGGTCCGAATGGGTCAGGAAAGAGCACTTGCTTGAAGGCGCTGCAGGCTTGTGTCTGGCCTGAGACTGCCCCGCCGGTCGCCTCGCTCCGCGCTGGCCTGCAAATCGGCGATGACGATTTCCTGATCGACCTCGACTCCAATCGCTCAGAATACCAGAGAGGCGGCAAGCCATCGTCGGCACCGGATCTTCCTGCCGCCGAAATCTGCAGCCGGTACCGACTTGCGCTGGATGAGCTGCTGCAGGATGACGGCCGGGATTTCGCCGCTGTCATTGCGCGCGAAAGTGCAGGCGGATACAGCCTCGAAGAGGCGCGCGAAAGCCTGCGGTGGGATTCTCGCTCGGGGCGGCCTGGTTCTCTGCTGGCTCGACTGAGTGACGCCCAGGCAAGGGTGCGCGAGGCCGAGGGGAAGCAGCGTCAGCTCAGGCAGGAGGTTGCCCGCCTCGAGGATCTGGAGCGCGAAATCCGGGAATCCAGGGAGGCAGCCGCCGAGGCTCGACGGTACGCGCTTCTGATCAACTACAAGACCAGCGTGGAGGCCCGAGACGAGGCCCGTCAGAGTGTTGAGGCGTTCGATAGCCGGATGGCGTTGCTGGCCGGGAACGAGCTTGAAATGCTGGACGGTTTTCGCTCCCAGACCGCGAAGCTCGGCAAGCAGCGAAGGGAGACGATCGCCGGGATACAAAGGGCCGAAGAGCAGATCGCTGCGCTTCGCCTCCCGGAGGGTGCGCTCTCGGACGTCCTGATTGCCGAACAAAAGTCCCGGTGCTATACGCTGCAGAGTTTACAGGCTGAAAGCGGGGTGGCGAGGCGTGATCTCGCCCAGGCCGAAGCGCTGCGTGACAGCACCCGGCGGACGGTGGGCGACCCGGCGCCTTCGGACGCGCAATTGCGAGCCTTGGACACGGGACGGTTTGGGCGATTGGCCGATTTCGCGCGCAGAGTCGAGAAGATCCGGGCGGACCGTGAAGCATTGCGCGCTCTTCGGGACTGGCTGGGCGGCTCCGACGTGCGTTCCGTCCGCGGAAATCATCCGGTAATGCTCTCGCTCCTGCGTCGATGGCTGGCGTCGAGCGACGGGGCCCAATGGCGTGAGGTTTTCATTCGCCTCCTGCTCGGTGTTACCGCCGGGTTGCTGTTCGGTTCGGGCGTGGTTCTCGCCGTTGTATCCAGCCTGTGGTGGGTGGCCCTCGCGCTCGGTGGCAGCTTGCTTGCGGCATGGCTTCTCCTCTCTCCACCCTTGCCGAAGCGGCGCGAATCGCTCCGCCAGGAGTTCATAACCATCTCCGCAAGGCAACCGGAAAGCTGGACTCGGGAGGGAGTCGAAGAGTTCATAGCCAAATTGATGCAGGAAGAGGCTGGATTCGAGCTGGATGAGCAGAAAGCGCAGCGTTGGGCCGGGCTGTCCGGCAGGCGCCAGGAGCTCGATCAGAAAGCTCAGGAACTTGAGCGGGTGGGCCAGGACATCCGTGCCGAACTGGGAGTGATTGTTCCGGCGGAAGCGGAAGAGGCGCAGCTCTTCGTTTTTGCTGAACGCCTGCTCGCCTGGCAGGCCGCCGATTCATCTATGGCCGCGACCCGGGCGCGACTCGACGAGCTCCAGCGGCAGCACGATTCGGTCCTTTCGCAGATCAACGAATGCCTGGCGAGCTACAGCCGGGAGCCGGTGCCGGATTATGCGGCGGCAGCCGCGGCGATTGACGAGCTGGATGCGCGTCTGCAGGAGTATCTGCGGTCCACGGAGCGACTGAAGGATGGTCGCGATTCCCTTGCCGCAATCGAAGACCAGGAGGCCGGCCTTCAGCAACAAGTAAGCCAACTCTTCGCGCGCTTCGGGCTCTCTTCCGAAGACGAACCGGCGCTCCAGCAATGGCTCCGGAAACTGCCGGATTTCCGGGACGCTGAAAGGGCCCTTGATCGAGCCGAGCATGACCTCCGCAAGGCGGAGACGGAAGCTAGCGGCTTCCTGAACCTGGCCAGACTCTCGCTGCTCGATTTGCAGGCGCGTCGCCAGGACTGCCAGAAAGAGGCGGACAGGCTGGAAGAACGCCTGACCAGTCGGACACAGATTCAGGAAAGAGTCCAGGCGGCGAAGGCGAGCACTGAAATCCAGACCGCTTTGTCAGAGCTGGAACGCTGTCGGGAAGAACTGCAGGCCAATCGTGAGCAGGAAGTCGCGCGTGCTGTCGGTGCTCTCCTCGTCTCCGTCGTTGACGACCGTTCCCGGATCTCCAGTCAGCCGGCCGTGCTTCGCAGGGCAGCCCGTTTGTTCGCCAGTT
>Ga0105104_10003577_pt1 | contig 11025 bp, 11 predicted proteins | sample PPLLaktember2015_3_FD_87034 | JGI IMG/M metagenome (GOLD analysis project Ga0105104, IMG submission 87034) | Freshwater sediment microbial communities from Prairie Pothole Lake near Jamestown, North Dakota, USA - PPLs Lake P7 Core (6) Depth... | ecosystem: Environmental > Aquatic > Freshwater >... | reverse complement strand
GTAATGATCAACTGGATATCGCTTGACGGTTTTTTTGCCGGTCCCAACGGGGAGATCGATTGGATGATCCGGGATCCTGAAGTCGATCAGGCTCTGCATGAACCCAAAGCCGGCGAGACGGAATCGGCAGGCTCCGATACGATGTTACTCGGCAATGTTACCTATACAATGTTCGAAAATTCATGGCCGCAAATCGCGAAAGACCCGCATGCCCCTGATGAACTGCATAAACTGGCTGATGAAGTCATTGGGATGACGAAGCTGGTCTTTTCCCGGACCAGGCAGGAAGTACCCTGGGAGAACTCCAAACTCTTCCATGGTAATCTTGTAGAGGAAGTTGAAAAGCTAAAACAAGCTAAGGGTACAAGCATCATTGTTTTTGGCAGCGGCACGATCGTGCAGCAGCTTACCAATGCAGGATTGATCGACGAGTATTATGTTGCTGTAACCCCGGTGGTATTGGGAAAAGGCAAACCGTTGTTTGGGAATGTCGAAAGACTGAATCTGCGTCTCGCAGAAGCGCGGTCCTTCAAATCTGGAAATGTCTTGCTTCGTTATGAAGTGTGAACATTCAACTGCAAGCGCAGATAGCCCAACCTTTGCAGGGTTATATCTATTCCATCGATGCGGTTGGTCCGCGTTTCCGGGCTATGTACGCAACAGCTTCATAAGGCTTGTCAAGCCTGCCGCCCTCCTTTTCAAGGACTTCTTCAATCCCCGCGAATAATTGCCGGCGCTTTTCTTCAGAAAGCCGTAAGTGATCTGAATGAGTATTGAGCAACCCAAGATATTGCTGCGTAGTATAACTCTCCACCCAGGGATGCCGTTTGACTTCCACCAAATCAAAGTACTTACTTTTTTCCAATTCCCGGATCCAAAATTGAACGCCTTCTTCATACGTCCTGGGCTTGCCCTGGACCAGTTCAGGAGCATATTCCTGATACACCCGGTTTAGCTTTTGAGCAATGGAGGCTTCCAAAGGCGGCGGTCGGTTCCAAAATAATGCCAAATGCCCATTCGGCTTCAATACGTCAGCCGTTTTTTGGTAACGGATTTCTGGTTCTATCCAATGAAAAGCCTGCGCTGAAATCACTACATCGAAAAGACCTTCATTGTTTTGCCAGTCCTCGAATGTGGTTACCTGAAACTTTACTTTTGGAAAAGCTTTGAGTTTTTGTCTGGCAATCCTGACAAGGTGTTTTCCGGGTTCAATACACAGAATGGAATAACCACGTTGGGCAAACTCCGTAGTGGCTTTACCGGTGCCGCTTCCAATTTCCAGGATAGTGCCACTTTTCGGAATGGTTGTCGTGGAAAGAATATATTCGATGAGGAACCCAGGATAGCCTGGACGATACGTGTCGTAGAGCTCGGCAACAGTATCGAAGCTGCGACTATCTTTTCTCCAATCGATGACCGGATCGTTCATGTAACCGCTCCCTTTGCGTTGCAGTGGTGAAATGGATCTAACGGGGATTGTGCAAGCGTCTTCATACCTATGGTTGTAGAACAAACAAATACCGTTAATTAGAAAGAACATATTCGGGTAACTCTATAACGAAGCTCGAACCTGTTCCTACCACGCTTTGCGCCGCAATGGTCCCGCCATGCGCGCGGATGAGTTGTTTTGCGATTGCCAGTCCAAGGCCACTATGCGTTCGCGCGCTGCGTGATCTGTCTCCACGCCAGAAGCGATCGAAGACGAACGGAAGATCTTCCGCGGGAATGCCTGAGCCTGTGTCCTGGATTGTAATCCGTACCGCAAAATTCGCAGTTTGTGATTCTTTTTGGATCGATTCCGTCTGGATGGCAACCGTCCCACCGCTGGGGGTGTAGCGTAGAGCGTTCGAGATAAGGTTGGAGAGAACCTGGTTTAACCGATCATAATCTGCAGTCAGTTCCTGAGTCTGATCTGTGATGCTTGTTTTCAGGTCAATGCCCAGGGATGCAGCCTGGGAGGAAAAACTCGAAGCAAGGTCATCGATCAGGTCAGCAAGCAGGAAACGGGTGGGATGGAGTGGAAGTTGCCCCGTTTCGGCGAGGGAGAGGGTTTGCAGATCGTTCACGAGTCGCGCAAGCAGTTTGGTCTCCTCCAGCGTGGTGTTGATGTGTGCGGGCGTCGGCTGATAAACACCATCTATGATCCCTTCAAGATTGCCCTGAATGATGTGAAGCGGTGTGCGAAGTTCGTGAGCGATGTCGGCGGTCAGGTTGCGGCGCTGTTGTTCGGAACGCTCGAGCTCGCCCACCATTTTGTTGAAACGTTTAAATAAATTGCTAAACATGGCCGAGTTGTCTTCCGGGACGCGCACGGACAGGTCGCCTTCTTCGATAGTGTTGATCGCGTTAAAGAGGTTCTCCAACGGTCTGCCGAAACGGGTGTATAGGTTGAAAACAGTGAAGATAATGAATACAACCAGAACGACAGGAGCGCCGCAGAGCAGAAGCCAAATATTCCGAACGCCGGAGTACTCCGAAAAAAGGAGATAGAGAATCGCGGCGATGCCTCCAACGAAAGTGAAGGCGGAGATGATGAAGAAAATTGCGAACGGTATAAAACGACCTGCGCGGGATTCGGAAGGAGGAGTGGACATGGGAAAGGTTGAAGGTCAGACGTTCGGTGCGATAAAACGATAGCCGATGCCGTAGACCGTCTCGATCATCGGTTCGCCCGTTGCGGTTTCGAGTTTCTTTCGCAGGTTTTTGATGTGTGAGTCCACACTGCGGTCCATGCTGGAGGCGGTACCGTGCAGATCCTCCAACAACTGCTCGCGGGTAAAGGTTTGACCTGCACGACCTGCAAGCAGATAAAGTAACTTGAATTCGTTTGGGGTGAGTTTGATAAGACTGCCGTTGAACGTGATGGAATATTTTTGCGGGTCAATTTCAAGCCCGCCGATGCGAACGATGCTCGGTGCTTTGACTTCCCCGCGCGTTCTGCGGAGCAGTGCCCGAACGCGTGCCACCAATGCACGGACGGAGAATGGCTTGGTGATGTAGTCGTCCGCGCCGATTTCCAGACCGGTCACCTGGTCGATCTCTTCCGATAAGGCTGTAAGCATGATGATCGGCACATCGCTTTCGCGGCGCAGAATGCGGCAGACTTCGCGTCCATCAATGTGGGGCAGCATGAGGTCAAGGATGACGAGATCGGGTTTTTCACGGCGGGCAATCGTCAGCGCGGATTGACCGTCTGCGGCGGTGGTGACGCGGAACCCATTTTTCTCCAGATAGTCGCGGGCGAGGCGGGCAACCTTGGGTTCGTCATCAACAACCAGGATCAGGGGTGGCATGGGAAGAGTATAAGGGATGAAGGCGGAAGGCGGAAGGATGAAGGTGGAAGACTTGTATTGTTATCTCAGGCAGATTCAAGTTCACGTTCTTTCCACTGTTCAGCATCCACACCCTTGATCAACAGCCATAAGAGGAGCAACAGTTCCCCCCAGCCTGTCAAGAAGATCAGACTCACGTTGTAACCGAGAAATGCTGCGAAACTTTGTATCACATAGCCAAAACATCCAATGATCAACAAGATGCCCAGAATCCTGGGAAGGAAACCCGACTTGAAGACCAGATAACCCATCGGAAATAGCCATAGCCCCCAGAATATCTGGGCGATATTGAGTTCCTGGCTGTGCAGCCGAAGGAAGAAGTACATCAGAGCCTGGAGCTGCTCGGCTGTGAATACGTTCAAATAGTCAGCGCCGCTCATGAGGAGCAGGACAGCCAGATTGTTCACCTCATTGAGCATCGCGATCGGGACAGCAACCAGAGAGAAGATGACCATCAGCGAAGCCATGTTCTTGTTCACCACGTGCAGCAATTGGTATAACGCGAGCACAAGAAAGATTTGGCCGATGAAAGTGAAGAGATTGAGCACGATGCCGAAACGGAACAGTGATTCAGAAGCCATGATATTGTCGGCTGTCCCGGCGGCATCTCCGCGCAGAATAAAACGGGAGGGAAGATAAAGGAGGGTGAAGGGAGCAAATAGGTTTGCAAATAAATACAAGAACCCTGCAACTCTTGCGCGAACAAGGGGTGATGTTTCAGCGGTATGGGCTGTCATTCGATCTCCTCCGGACATACTTGGTCATAGTTCATACCGATATTCGTTTATCCCATTGTGACAACAATCTTCCCTTGGGCGTGACCCGTTCCGAGATAGCGCATGGCTTCAGCGATTTGCGGTAGCGGGTATATTCGCTCAACAAAGGGTTTCACCTTGCCTGTTTCGAGAAGATCCTTCAGGACCATGAAATCCTCCCGCGTGAACTTGGCAACGAAAAACACCACCTTCCGGCTCGAGCCCAGCGAGGCGAGATGCATCTTGATGACATGACTGAGCGGACCGATCAGAGGCGTCCTCGGCCCTCCGACGATGACAACCCTTGCATCCTGCTTGAGCACACGCCTGTACTCAAACCATGACCGGCTACCGACGACATCGAATAACAGGTCATACTGTTGACCGCTTCGAGTGAAGTCCTCTTTGGTGTAATCAAACACATGGTCAGCCCCAAGCGAACGGGCACACTCGACGTTCTGTGTGCTGCACACGGCGGTCACGTCGGCTCCGAACGCTTTCGCGATCTGCACAGCGAACGTGCCGACGCCTCCGGACGCGCCGTTGATCAGGACTTTCTGTCCCGCCTGGATCTTTCCAGAGTCGCGGAGACCCTGCAAGGCAGTAATCCCCGCGATCGGGACCGCCGCTGCTTCTTCGAACGTGATGTTGGCTGGCTTGGGCGCGAGTGCTTCACTAACGGTCACGTATTCGGCATACGCCCCGTGTCTTCCGCCGAAGACTTCATCGCCGGGCTTGAAATCTGAAACGCCTTTGCCGACCGCCTCGACTACGCCTGCAAAATCTGCGCCCAGTCTTGTGTCTTTTGGTTTGGCAAGCCCACCGCCAATACGGGCAAGGAACAAGCCTGTCATGCCGTACCACTCAGCAATATTCACGGAGGAGGCGTGCACTCGAACCAGGACACCATCCTCCGGGACCTCCGGCTTTTCGATTTCCACGATCTTCAGCACTTCAGGCGGACCGTACGCTTCATGAACAACGGCTTTCATGGGTGAGTTCTCCTTCTCATCGTTTTCACAAGATTATCAATTCATTGTGTAGGAATTATGGAGAAGTCCGTCAGGGATTGTGGAGATTATGGAGGAGGGGGCCTTCGGTCCATACTAAGGCGCAGGTCAGGCCCGACATCTTGATTTCTTCTTGCCATGCTGGCTGCTCAGCGACCGGTCATTTGCTCCATCTCTTCGGGGTACCGGGCCCCTTGCACCGTGATCTTTGATGCGGCGCTATCGATCTCACGCAGATCGTCGGACGTAAGTTCGATTGCTGCTGCTCCGATATTCTCCTCCAGCCGATGCAGCTTCGTCGTTCCGGGGATGGGAACGATCCACGGCTTCTGGGCAAGCAGCCAGGCGAGCGCGATCTGAGCAGGCGTCGCCTGCTTCCGTTCTGCGATCTTGCCAAGCAGATCCACCAGGGCCTGATTCGCTTTCCGCGCTTCGGGCGTAAAGCGAGGCAGGGTGTTACGGAAGTCAGAACTGTCGAATGTCGTGTTTTCATCCATCTTTCCCGTGAGGAAGCCCCTGCCGAGCGGGCTGAAGGGAACGAAGCCGATCCCAAGCTCCTCGAGCGTCGGCAACACTTCCGCTTCAGGGCGTCTGGTCCACAGCGAGTATTCGCTCTGGAGGGCAGCGACCGGCTGAACGGCGTGTGCACGCCGGATCGTTTGTACTCCGGCTTCGGAAAGTCCGAAGTGCTTGACCTTACCTGCCTGGATCAGATCCTTCACCGCGCCCGCCACGTCTTCGATCGGCACGCCCGGATCCACGCGGTGCTGGTAGAACAAATCAATGACATCGATCTTGAGTCTTTTGAGTGAGGCTTCGGCAACTTCTCTGATATGCTCTGGCCGGCTATCCAGGCCCCCTCCGGGATCCAATTTGAACCCGAACTTGGTGGCGATCACGACTTCATCGTGGAGTGGAGCCAGGGCTTCACCCACGAGTTCTTCGTTCGTGAAGGGGCCGTAGACTTCCGCCGTGTCGAAGAAGGTCACACCGCGTTCGACAGCTGTGCGAAGAAGTGAGATCATCTCCTGCTTGTCTGCCGGCGGGCCATACGAATCGCTCATTCCCATACAGCCGAGCCCGATCGCCGAGACTTCCAAGTTGCTCTTTCCAAGTTTACGCTTTTGCATTTTCAAAACTCCTGTCTTTAAGTTAAACGTATGTGCCTGGCGCCGAATGATTTGGGTGCGCAAAGTGGGCGGTTACAACCAGTTGTAACTGGTCGCTTTGCATTGCAGTGGCGCACAACAGATTGACTTAGTCTTCTTCAGCAGTCTGTTCTATCGGCAATGAAACTCTCCCAGTGTAATGGATTTACAAAAGAAATTCGGCAGAATACTCCGGCTCCGCCGAGTCAAATGGTAGCTCGACCGAAAAAACGTTCAAGTTCACCTATTTTGCACACCCCACAAGTGGATTGTTCCACTCCTATCACCATATACCAACAGGCGGTTATCACGAGTAAAATACAAAGAGCTCACTTTGCTAAATTCGATTTGAGAAATTTTCTCACCTTTCTCCAGGTCAAATATTAAAATACCACTATCCATTCCCACAGCGAGTAGATCGCCGCTTTGGTTAAATGCCATACTACTGCCGTTGGCAATCGGAATTTCGATATGAGGAGAAGACGTAAATCTCCTCATATCCCAAACAAGCAGGTTTTCTCCATTCAGCCACGCCAACCAGGTACGAGTAAAATCGATCGCCAGGTTTTTCGTTTGGATCTCTGCTTTTGCATCATATTTGCCATAGGTCCGGCTTCCTACAAATATATTCTTGCCGGGAGGAGAAGATTGATCAAGAGAAATAGGGTCAAGAAATCCTTGCGTTGTATACACCTTAATTTGACCTTCTTCCACTGCATATGCCAAATACTGTCCAGAAGGATCAATTGTTATCCAGCTGACACGCTTATCTCGATTGAATCCATGGTCATAGAGTTCCTTTATTACCACTACATTTGTGTTTATAGCCTCAGCCTCTATTGCTGAACCTCCATACTCTACGATCCAGTTACCGCTGGGATCCAGTAAAATTCCGAGGTCGAAATAGTCTGCATCATCAGGGTCTCCGTCTTCACAGTGAGGACCCCAGCACTTGAGTATATCTCCGCTCCGAGTATCCCAGACAGTGTAACCATTCAACAAGTTGGGAGGAACCACTCTCCCTGGAGTGATAACCATGGTTCCATCGGTACTGAAATTCACCCCTTTCGGACTTGCACTCAGAAAATCAAACTCTGCGACCGACTTTAAGTTCCCGAGGTCCCAGCGATGGGATTTTCCGTTCCCATATACAGCCAGTAACTGCCCATCTGTGTCCGCTTGCGTCACTGCCACAACACCCTGGCTGTCTTCTGGAGAAGGTAGTATTGCAACTTCAGCCATATCAACCACTGTTTCTGGAGATAGTTCAGCATACTCCTGAGTGTGTTGGATAGGTCGAGCAATTTCCGGAGATAGAGGTTCGATTTTTAACAACGCGCGATACCAAACTAAACTTATGCCAGCAATGCAAATAATTACGGCAAGCGCAGCCATAACGAAAACTATGCGGTACTTCATTTTCATTTTGACTTGATTCTCCTTATTTGATTTCCCATGACCATACGGTGTCTTCCAAGTAACTGGTTATGACCGCTGACTTTCTGTCGCAGTAGATCGGGTGGTAATTTGCCGTGAGAGATTTGGGTGCGCGATGAGATCAATTTTGCCATAAAAAACGCTACTGCAATGCAAAGTGAGCTGTAACTGGTCACTTTGCATTGCAGTAGGATGAGTGGTATTTTGCAGTAGCACAATAGATTGGTCTAGCATCCTTTCAGCCTAAATGGGAGTACCTCGGAGTGCTGCAAAGCCCCTCGCAAACATGGATAACTTAAACCAAAGACTTCGGAAGGATCCTTTGCGGAGGACTTCCGAAGTCTGGCAAATGATATTCTGCTTGGGAGACCTTCGGTCAGTGCTCGGCAGGAGACCACTGCCGAGCCTAAGCAGAGAGTACTCAGTCACGGGTGTGAACAGCGATCTGCGTAACTTCCATACCTTCCTGGTCTTTTGCAGGAGGAAAGATACAATGTTCCACATTCGTTGCTGCGCATCCCTGGCTTGAAACAGCCAGATCCTTTGCCCCGCTATTTTACCGGTGAGTAGGTGAAGAAACTGCGTGAAGAGATCGAGCGAAATGTGCAGGAAGCGCAGTTCGCCAGTCACCGCAGGCTTGCCTTGCTTGTCCGCGCTGCCTTCTACCTGCTCTGGCCAGGTGGCATGCGAAGCTAGTACTACCTCAGACGAACAAGAGAATATGGAATAGACACCAGCTTTACAAGCTGATAATAAAGTAGTGTGATCTGGTGGGTTTTTACTCATACTAACAAAACCTAACTTTGGCAATGGGCTGTAAGGGCTTTCTTGCAGCCCATTTGTTTTTCGTGGGTTGATATTACAATTACTTGAACACAACATCAGTGCGTTATGGACAAAGAACCATACATTTTTTAGTAGACGTCGCGGGGCTTAGCTAGTCACCGAGTTTAACAAGATTGAGTCCCGCTGATACAAAACCAATTAAAGAACATACTTGGCGAGGTTAGGAAACCTCGCCAAGTATCCCTTCGGCCTATATCAAATATAAAAAGACACCAAGTTCTTTCAAACTGGTAATTCTAATCCTCATAAGCATCTACTGCCTCGATCAAATGCCCATCTTCCGTGCAAAACAGAAGTAGAACAACATTTCCGAGAGGATTGTGACAAAGTTGAACAAGCACCTCTGTATTTATTTCATGCTTCTCATCGACAAAAGTTTGCTTTACTGCAACAGGACCAACTTTACTAAGTGCCGCCTCGACCTCTTCCGGCGTCATACCAGGTTTAAGAGATTGAAGGATATACCCTTTCACGACAGTAAAGTCGCGTTCAATTCCCAGTTTATCTGCAACGTGTGCAGTACAAATTGGTTCATCTACAAGGGATGTGATTGCCCATCTAACAGTTTGTGGAAGCATAAAGTACATCCCGAGGCAGGAGAGGAAAATACCGATAATTATTAAAGGGATTATTGTTTTTTTAATTTTCATAATTATGTATCCTTACGGCATCTCTACCCAATATTCAGGCGGTGTGCAACAAAGTGACCAGTTACATGAGCGGTTACAGTTCGTTTACAGCGCGATCCAGCCGCCGCGCAAACCTTCGCGCACCGCTTCGGTTCGGTTGGTTACATTCAACTTGGTGTAAATAGAGGATACGTGAAATTTCACGGTATGCTCACTAATCCCCAGTGCCACCGCGATCTGTTTGTTCGCCAGCCCCTTTGCCAGCAACCCCAAAACCTCAGACTCCCGATCTGTGAGGGGACCGTGTGATAACGGCTCACTTTCTGATTCAAACAACAGCGTGGAAGTACCGACGATCAATCCCTGTGACAGGGCATGGACCGCCGCGATCAATTCATCACCGGATACATCCGTGGGCAGGACGCCCCATGTTCGAGAAGAACGCCTCATTTCGCGGATGTTGAGCGGAGAGTCGTTGAGGAGCAGAGTCGCAGCCGAAGAGGCGGGATCCGCTTCGGCTGCGAAAGAAGCGGCAGAAGCCGAGGCGATCACCACGTCGGCTTCTGCCGCTTCATCCAGCGAATCATTTACTACCTTGATCGTCTTATCCGAGGAGAGCAGAGCACGCAGCCCCGCGCGCAATGCCGGCGACGAAACATTCAACAGGACGCGGATCACTTCCTCTCCCCTACCGTCACCTGGACCGTTTCCAAACGGCCACCGCGCACGACTTCCACAGCGATGGCTTTGCCAACCGCATCGCTGCTGAGCGCTGAAAAAAGATCATCGGGGTCACCCACCGGCTGACCATCGATCCCGACCAGGATGTCGCCGACCAGCAGTCCGCTCTTCGCTGCAGGCCCACCTTCTTCCAGCCACGATACCAGCAAACCATGACTTTGCTCGCGTTTCAGCAATTTGCCGACAGCTTCAGGAATCTCAACCGGCTGGGTACGGACGCCCAAATAACCGCGTTTGACTGTCCCATGTTCGGCAAGCGCTTCCGCAACCCGCCACGCAACCTTGACAGGGATCGTCAGCGAGGAGCCGTGGGTGAGCCCGGATGTGTTGAGTCCTAGCACTTCCCCATCGGTATTGACCAGCGGCCCGCCGGAGAAACCGGGATAGGGCGTGGTCTCTGTCCGAATGTATTCATCGAGCAGGCCGCCGCGGAAGGTACGCGTGGGCCCGTTGATCGAAGTGACAATTCCCCAGGAAGCCTGCATGCCTTCGCCGTTGGGTCGCCCAAGGGCAAGCACAAGCTGGCCCACTTTCACATGATCAGACGTGCGCGCAGGAGTGAGAGCCTTTTCAGACAGACGCAAAAGCGCCAGGTCGGAGCCGGGGTCACGACCTGCAATTGTTGCATCCAGTTTCCTGCCATCGGGCAGCAGCACCTTGATATTCTCTTCACGGGTCACGACGTGGTCGGCAGTGAGGATCAGATCTTCCGAATAGGCGATGCCGCTGGCGGGATAACGCTTGCGCGCATCCACAAGGATCGTGCTCGCGCCAGCTTTTTCCACCGCGGCGGATAGTCCTTCAGAAAACTCTGAGAATGGATTGCTCATTGTGTTTCTCCTTTCAAACTATAACATGATTTTTACGAGGCACTTGTTTCGAAGTTCCCCAGAGAGTGTCCAAAAGAATGGGCGAAAGCTTTCTTAGCCACCGTCCCCTCAAGGGGATAATCAAGATCACTGAGTTCTCTGAGAAAAAAACTCAAAAGCTTGGTGAGCTCCCCCGGCATGATTTTGAATTGCTTAGCAATTCATAGCAAATCACACCCGGGGCCGGTGTGTGACTAGCCCACGGAATTAGACACTCCCATTCCCCACGGTCCGACTCTGCCTTTGGGTGTCGATCCC
>Ga0105104_10003576_pt1 | contig 11031 bp, 5 predicted proteins | sample PPLLaktember2015_3_FD_87034 | JGI IMG/M metagenome (GOLD analysis project Ga0105104, IMG submission 87034) | Freshwater sediment microbial communities from Prairie Pothole Lake near Jamestown, North Dakota, USA - PPLs Lake P7 Core (6) Depth... | ecosystem: Environmental > Aquatic > Freshwater >... | reverse complement strand
TTGTCGTTGACGACGACACCGCTCGGCGCATACCGCGCCAGAAGAATGCGATCGGCCTCCATCTGGAGGTCAGATCTCATTTCGTCGTACGCCGGTTCAATCGGTCGCTCCGGTTGCTCGCGCCGGGGTCCCTCAGCCCGGGGCTCGGCCGACTGATACGTGGATTGGGTTTTGGTCTTCATATAAATCCGGTTTCCTTTATCCAGCGGCGCAAAGAGCCCGTGGGCGCTCGCTATCGATTCCGATTTGCCGAGCAGGAGGTAGCCGCCGGGTTTCAGGGCGAAATGAAAGAGCGAAAGCAGCCGCGCCTGGACGGCCGGCTTCAGGTAAATTAAGAGGTTGCGGCAGCTGATCAGGTCCAGTCGCGAAAAAGGAGGGTCCTTGATCAGGTTCTGCCGGGCGAACACACACATCTCGCGAACCCGCTTATTGATTCGGTACCCGTTTTCGACCCGCGTGAAAAACCGGTCGATCCGCTCTTCGCTTAAACCGCGATGCAGCTCTTCCCGGCTGTAGACGCCTGACCGGGCCTTGGCGATTCCCTTTGCGCTCAGGTCGGTGGCGAAGATCTGGATCTGAGGGACCGAGCCGTCGCCGTAGAATTCGAGCAAAGACATGGCGATAGAGTAAGCTTCCTCGCCACTGGAGCAGCCGGCGACCCACACCCGGACCGGCTCGTCCCCGGATAAGCCCGGCTGGAAAGCGGGATAGACGGAGGCGGTCAGGGCCTCGAAAGCGCTTGGGTCCCGAAAGAACTCGGTCACTCCGATCAGCAGATCATTGGTCAGCGCTTCCATTTCGGCGGGCCGCGTCCCCAGATGAGTGGCATAGGCCGCGACGCCTTCCAGCCCGTGGACCACGATGCGCCGCTGGACCCGCCGGCCGATCGTGGCCGGTTTGTAGTGGCTGAAATCGATATCGGTCGAGGCCTTCAGAAGATGCAGGATGCGTTGGGTTTCTTCCTGACCATCGTACGTCGATTCCTCGGCTTTATCTTGACAAGCCTCTTCGGCGGGAACGGACGTGATCCTCGAGAGGGCGCAGGCGATTTCGGGTATGGACAGGACGAAGTCAACACAACCGGTCTCAATCGCACTTTGCGGCATTCCGTCGTATTGGGCCGTCTCCGGATCCTGAGCGAAGGTGAGACCGCCGGCCGCCTTGACCGCCCGCAACCCGGCAGCGCCATCCGAACCGGTGCCCGAGAGAACAACAGCCACCGCTCTTTGCTGCTGACGCCGGGCCAGCGAGTAAAAAAACGCATCGATCGACATGTGCCCTTTTTGGGCATCGGTCAAGGGAACCAGCCGGATCACGCCGTTTTCCAACTCGATATTCGCCTTGGAAGGGCACACGTAGAAGTGGTCGGGCTCCAAGAGGGTCCGGTCGGATGCTTCTGAGACCGGGATGCTGGCAACGGGGCGGAGCAGCTCCACCAGGGCGCTCCGATGATCGGCGGGCAGGTGCTGGATCAGGACGAAAGCCACTCCTGTCTTCGCGGGGAGGTGCTCGAGCAACAGTTTAAGCGCGGCCAGCCCACCTGCCGATGCGCCGATGCCCGCCACATAGAAATCATTCATGCCCGGCCCTCGGGGCGAGGTTTCTCCATAGTCGCCTTCCTCCTGGAAAAAATCCTACCAATGAGTAGTGCGCAGAGTCGTGACCCAGGTCGCCATTCTATAGTTTTTCGGCTTTGTTGAACAAGGAATATAGCTCCGGCCGCTCCGGCCCAGATCCGTCGAACCCGTCATGCACTCGGGGACGGTCTCAGGTCCGGCCCCGGGAACAGAACAGCGCGATTGCCTCCGCGCATTGCCCGGCTGTATGGCGGTAACGGAATCACCCGCTTTCGGATTGCAGACGCGCCATAGAATCAATTGTTTACGGGTGCAGGCGAGCGGTTCGTAACTTGCTTGCTGCCCGTTTGTCACCCGTGCGGTACCGCTTACCAACATCGGTGCGTCCAGCCGTCCCTTATGGCTGTGACACGAGGCAAGACGGCGCGGACCGCGCAGTTAGCACCCTCGGTTTTGGGGCCTTCCTGGTGGTCTCGGCCGCTGGGCTAGTAGGCATGCACGTAAGTTTGTTGAACAGGCGAGTCAGCCATGTTGGAGCACTTCCTCCAAATCGAGCGGCACCTTTCTGCGGAGGAACCAGGGCGAGGCGTCGCAATCCCGGGTTACCGCCTCTCGTTCGTTGTAGCCGTCTGCAGTTGCGGTTCCTTGATTTCGATAATCCGATTCCCCATCACATCGTTCACGATCTGGCGCGTTCCGCTCGGCCAGAGGATCTCTATCCGGGCCGCGCTGCGGGCGGTTCCAAGCCCAAAATGAAGCCGAGGGTCGGAGCTCGACATGAAACTCCCGCCTGTGAAGACGTCTTTTCGTTGTCGGTGTCCGCCCGTCGTCAGAAAAACCGTTGCTCCTATTCCGTCGGTGGGGCTCTTCGAACTCGTCAGCTTGACGGTCAGCCAATTGTTTTCTGTCTGGGTCACGTTCCGGAGAACTTTAGGGCCGGAATCCATGCAATTGATCACCACATCCTCCCGGCCGTCGTTGTCCAGGTCGCCGAATGCCGCCCCACGCCCAACTACCACGATGGCAAGCCCGCTGTCCTTTGCGGCTGGAACAGGGGTGAACCGCCGGCCGTCAATGTTTCTGAAGAGGAGCGGACGTTCCGCCCAGGTCGTGCCCCATTTGTGCCGGTCGACCGCCGGATAAACGTGGCCATTGACGACGAACAAATCGGAATACCCATCGTTGTCGTAATCAGTGAATGCCGTTCCCCAGCTTACGAAGGGCAGGGTTGCCTGCTCGACCCCCGCTTCGTTTGATACGTCGAGGAAGAATGCGTCCCTTTGGTTCTCGTAAAGGGTGCAGTAGTCGTCGGAGAAATGAGTAAGAAAGAAGTCGACCTGGCCGTCGAGGTTGTAATCGCCGATTGCCAGGCCCATCCCCGCCTGCTCGCGCCCGTCGCGGCTCAGAGCTAACCCTGAAATATGACCGACCTCGGTGAAGGTCCCATCCCCCTTGTTTAGATAGAGATAGTTCGGTGTGGAATCGTTTATGACGACCAGGTCTTGGCGCCCGTCTCCATCAACGTCCAGCCAGGCCGCTGAAAAACCAAAGTAACCTGCCTTGTCCATGACACCGGCCGCTTCCGCCCCTTCCTCGAACGTTCCGTCACCCTTGTTGCGGAAGAGGAAATCACGCTCGCCCTGCAGGCCCCGAGGACCACACATGACATCAGCGCCTCGGTATTGGCAATAATTGATCGGGATGTCAACGCCCGAGCGGGGCGGGGAGTTGATGTCAAACCTGGCGTACCCGCAAACGAAGAGATCCAGCCAGCCGTCTCGGTCGTAGTCGCCAAAGCTGGCGGCAGTCGTCCAGGCGGCCGGCAGCGCGACTCCTGCCTGGGCGGCTACATCCGTAAACGTACCGTCGCGGTTGTTCCGATACAGCCGGTTAGGTCCGTAATTAGAAACGTACAGGTCGGGCCAGCCGTCCGCGTTGTAGTCGCCGGCCACGACCCCGAATCCCCATTGGGCATTGGGAACGCCTGCCTGCAGGGTCACATCTTCAAAAGTGCCGTTCCCTTTGTTTCGAAACAGCCCGGAGATTTGGTGTTCTTCCTTTCCTGCCAGAGCCTCGTAGGTGGAGCCGTTGACCAGGTATACGTCCAACCAGCCGTCCCGGTTATAGTCAAGAACAGCAATACCTCCGGTCATTGTGTCAAGGATGTACCGCTTTTCGGCGAATCCGGAGCGGTGCCGGAACCGTTCGAGCCCGGTTCGGCTGGTTATGTCCTCAAAATAGACCGGGGCGCCGTCGACAAAGCCACCGGCCGTAATCGGGCGGTTCTGCTCGTCATAAACAGCCGGTCGAGCCTCTCCACTCGCGATCCCGCCTTGGGCCTTGATTGAACCGCTGCCGATCGTCAAGACCACTGCGAGAAACGCAGCCGTTTTGGTAGGGGACATCTATTCGAAGTCTCGAATAGCAGGTGGCGACATGTCAAATCGGAGAAAGACAAGGGCAAAGCGGCAAAGGGACGAAGCGGCCAAACCGAGACCAACGGATCACACGAATCACACGGATCTCATCCCCGCCGCTCCTCACTAACCGCCTTTTCTGAGGAGCGGCGGGGATGAGATCCGTGTGATTCGTGTGATCCGTTGGCCTCGGTTTGGCCGCTTCGTCCCTTTGCCCCTACCAGTGAACCCGCCTCGCAAATGCGCTAGAATTCAGTGAAGAATGACCGCACGAAGAACGTTTTTTTGTTCTGTCGCTGCGCTCTGTCTCACGGTCGGCGTGGCCGCCCAACAGCCAAACACTTCCCGAACCGACCAGCTGCGGCGCGAAGAACGACAGGATTACTTCAAGAAGTGGCTCAACGAAGACGTCGTTTACATCATCACCGAAGAGGAGAAAGCTGTCTTTAACAAGCTGACCACGGAAGAGGAAAGGGAGCAATTCGTAGAGCAATTCTGGCTTCGTCGCGATCCTGATCCGAAGACTTTCATCAACGAGGCGAAGGAAGAGCATTACCGGCGTATTGCTTATGCAAACGACCATTTCGGGAGTGGCAAGCCGGGGTGGCGAAGCGACCGGGGCAGGATTTACATCATCCATGGTGAGCCCGTGGAGATTCAGGAAAACTTCGGTGGCCCTTACTCACGGCCCATGTATGAAGGAGGGGGCGAGACGGCCGTATTCCCGTACCAGGTATGGCGGTACAGGAGTATCGATGGTCTGGGCCCGGACATCGAGCTCGAGTTCGTCGACACCACCCTGACAGGCGATTATCACCTCGCATCCGATCCTTTTGAAAAGGACGCGTTCACCAACGTGCCCGGCATCGGACTGACGATGGCCGAAGAGAGGGGACTCGCGACCAAGCACGACCGGTTCATCAAGTCCGGCGGCGGCGAGTACTACCCGCTCCTTGCACAACGTTATCAGGACAAGCCTTTTGTCCGGCTCGAACGGTATGCCGGAATCATGAGACCTGCCAGGATCAAGTACCCTGACCTCAAACAGATCGTCGATGTCGATGTAACGTACAGCACGCTGCCTTTCCGGTTCCATCAAAGCCAGTTCCGGCTGAACGACCGGCAATGCATCGTTCCGATCACCCTGGAGTTCGCCAACCGCAGCCTGACCTTCCAGGACAAGGATGGCCGGCGCGTCTCGAGACTCGCGATTTATGGAACTGTAACGGGGCTGGGGAAGCAGGTGGTTAAGGAATTTGAAGACGAAGTGATTAATTCCTTCAGCGCCGACTATCTCCGAGTGGCCCTTCAGGGGAAATCGCTCTATCAAAAGCTTCTTGTCCTCGAAAAAGGCAGGAGGGTCAAGCTGACGCTGGTCGTGAAGGACTTGAACGGCGGGAAAATCGGTACGTTGAGTCGTGTGCTCGTCCCGCCGAATTATGCGACCCGGGATCTGGAGCTTAGCACCCTGGTCTTGAGCAATTCGATCCAGAAGCTCGCCCGCATTCCGGAGACTGACGAAATGTTCGTACTTGGGGACATCAAGATCCGCCCGAGTCTCGACCGGGTCTTTCCGACTGACCGGTTGATGGGAAGTTACCTTCAGGTCTACAACGCCGGGATCGACCAGCAGACTCTGCAACCGTCTCTGCGCGTCAAGTACAAGCTCTATCAGGGTGAAAAACCGTTGATGGAGATCGTCGACGACAAGGGCGAGTCAATCGAATTCTACTCAGGTGAGCGGGTTGTGCTGAACCGGATGTTCTCTCCCAAGGATCTCGGTGCGGGCAAGTATCGGCTTCAGGTCGAGGTTTTCGATCGGGTCAACAACCAGTCCGCGATGATCGGTGATGAGTTTGAAATCGTGTCGGCTGCTCCAAAACCCGGCACGGATTAGGTGCAGCTCTCCGTTTGTAGTTCCGCCTTCAGGCGGGCAGTAAGAGAGGCCAACTTACCGTGATCTTTGGTCTTAAGACCCGCCTGAAGGCGGAACTACAAACAGATGGTGCCTTCCTTTTCGCGCTTATCTGCTCGGCCACGTTGCTGGCTCTTTTCTTTCCATGGGAACGGCCTGTAACCGCCAACGGTCTCGCTCCGACTTTCAAGAACCTTGCCGAGGCAAAGCGGATCACTTTTCGCCACCGATCTTCGGCCACTGCGAGGAAATATCTGCCCGAGACGATGGGCTCGGGGGTCGCCCTTTTTGATTGCAACGGCGACACGCGCCTCGACGTTTTCTTTTCGAACGGGGCCAAAATCCATGATCCCATGCCCAAAGGCGCTCTCCCGCGCAAGGAAGGCGCCGATTACTGGAACCGCCTCTACCGGCAGGAGAAAGACGGTTCCTTCACGGATGTGACGGTCGAATCGGGCCTCAAAGGCGAAGGCTACAACACCGGCGTCGCCGTCGGCGATTACGACAATGACGGGGATCCGGACCTCTTTGTCGGCGGAATCGGAGGCAACTGGCTTTACCGCAATAACGGCGACGGAACCTTCTCCGACGTGACTGATCGCGCCGGCGTCAAAGGCTCCGGCTGGGCTTCGAGCTCGGCTTTCGTCGATTACGACCAGGATGGCTTCCTCGACCTGGTCGTCGGACGATACCTCGATTGGAGTTTCGAAAAAGACATCTATTGCGGAGAGCCAAAAGTGCGGGCTTACTGCCATCCGAAGTACTTTGGCCGGATTGCGCCGCTTCTCTTCCATAACGAGAGGGATGGCAAGTTTGCCGATGTTACCGCCGAGTCGGGTTTGGCCGGGTATTTGGGGAAAGCCCTCGGGGTCGGTATTGCGGATATGGACCGCGACGGGCGAACCGACATCTTCATCGCGAATGATGGCATCGAGCAGTTCCTGCTTCGAAACCAAGGCCAGGGGAAATTTGAGGAGAGTGCCATCATAAGCGGTGTCGCGATGGATCAGGATGGCAACAGCTATGCCGGCATGGGGGTGGACGTTTCGGACTATAACAACGACGGGCTACCGGACATCGTGGTGACAAACCTCTCCAACGAGGTGTATGCGGTGTACAAGAACGAAGGGGGAGGAGCCTTCTCGCATGTTTCCGCAGACACCGGCGTCGCCAAGATCACACTGCTCTTCTCCGGTTGGGGGCTTCGGTTTGTTGACTACGACAACGACAGTTGGCGCGATCTCTTTATTGTCCAGGGACACGTACTCGATACGATCGAAATCACCTCACCTCATCTTCGGTATGCACAGCCGCCGTTTCTGCTTCGAAACCAGGGGGGGAGAAACTTCACCAATGTATCGGCAAAGTCGGGTGACATCTTCGCTCAGCCTTCGGTCGGCAGGGGCCTCGCGGTCGGTGACATCGACAACGACGGCGACGAGGATGTGGTGGCGTCGGTCCTGGATGGGCCGGCACCCGTATATCTGAACGAAGGGGGGAATGCGCGTGGAAACTGGATCATCCTTGATCCGACAGGAACAAAGAGCAACCGGGATGGAATCGGCGCCGAAATCACCTTGACGACGGCTTCCGGTTCTCAGTTCGCGACCGTAACGACGACTTCCAGTTACCAGTCCTCCAGCGATCATCGGGTCCATTTCGGAGTCGGCAAGCAGACGGCAATTCCAAAGATCGAGATTCGATGGCCAAGCGGCACGGTTCAGTCGCTGGAAAAGATCCGCGTGAACCAGATCCTGGAGGTTGTGGAGCCGTGAGGATTGCGGATTGGGGATTTACAAGAGCTCAGCGGCGGTCGAGTGACTCGCCGTTTTGTGGCGAGTTGTATCGAGACCCCGCGCCTCCGGAAGCCGGTAGTGGCGTCCGATCTGAGTTAGGTGTAACTGCTGTGCTCCGGAGGCGCGGGGTCTCGATACAACTCGCCACAAAACGGCGAGTCACTCGACCGCCGCTGAGCTCTTGGCCTCCCGCAATCCCCAATCCCCAATCCGCAATCCGCAATCCGCAATCCGCAATCCGCAATCCGCAATCCGCAATCCAAAATCCGCAATCCGCAATCCTCAGCTCCCCTTCTGCTCCTTCTTCAGCCTCTGGTAGTCTCGGACGGCCTGTTCGGCACCCTCGCGGTCCCCGGTGCGGCGCAAAAGCCGGGCCAGCGCCCAGTGAGGGTCGGGGTAAGCGGGGTCCAATCGGGCCGCCTCGCGCATCGCAGCGACGGACTCGTTGAGCCGGTCAAGCTTCTCAAGGGCGAGGCCGAGGCGATAGTGGCCCTGTGCGAAACCGGGATCGATCCTGATGACTTCCCTCAGATAGCCTTCGGCTTTGTCCGCCTGTCCTGTCTGCATGAGCAAGACCCCGAGATTCAGGTGGGGCCAGGCTGAGGGGTCAGGGCTGTGACGGTTCAGCTCGATCGCCTTTTCGTAATATTCGATGGCCTTATCGGTCTTGCCCAACGCCTCATAGCACAGACCTAAGCGGTCGTACGCCCTGGAAAAACTCGGGTGCTCCTCGACAATCTTCTCAAGTTTCTTGATCGCCGGCTCGTAAAGATTCTCGTCGTAATCGAGGCGTCCCAGCCAATAGGCGTACAGTGGTTGCGCGGGTTGTTCCCGGCCCAGCCTCTCCAGCTCGGGGCGAGCCCAGTCTCTGCGGCCGAGCAAGATATAGGACATAGCGAGGGTAAAACGGTTGCCTGGGTCAAGGGATTCGATGGCATCCGCCTTTTTGTAAGCAATCGCAGAATTCAGGTACTTCTTATCGACGAAGAAAAGCCCGCCCAGATAAGTCAGCAGGTGATACCTGGGTGCCTGTTTGTTAGTCTCGATCTCCCTCGCGAGCAGCTGCTCGGCCTTTTCGAAGTCCTTGCGCTGCAGGGCCTCCTCGAGCTCGAAGCGGAAGGCGGGGTCGAGATTCGGGATGGTTTTCACTTCGCCGATAGAGAACTTCTCGGTCTCTTCCTTCTGTTGCCCAAAGCCGGGGGAGACCGCCAGTAACAGACAAAAAAGTATCGTCTTCCTCATTGCCGAAGGTAGCCCAGCCTGACTACCAGTCTAATTCAGTCGCGGGCATCAAGGAACAGTGGGTCCCATCTCCAGTGGGTCCCATCTCCAGATGGGACCCTCGAGCAGGCGGCTTCAACAAAGGGGTCCCATCTGGAGATGGGACCCACTGAGATGGGACCCTCGAGCAGGCGGCTTCAACAAACGGGTCCCATCTGGAGATGGGACCCACTGGAGATGGGACCCACTGTTCCTTGATGCCAATTTCAGTGCTTTGTTACACTCCTCTTAGTGCCTGTTCCTACCTTTGTTACCCGGCTTTTCGCCGTCTGTCTGTTGAACTGTGTGTTGACTGCTCAGGTGCCAACCGACGCGATTGTCCAGCGCCTCGCTCACGCGCACGAGCAGTTGATTGCCGGGAATCTGACTCAGGCTCAGAGCATCCTGACTAATCTCGTTCGATCTCACCCGAAAGACGCCCGCGTGCATAACCTGCTTGGTGCACTGAAGGCGCAGCAGGGCGCGTTCGATCTCGCCGAAAAGCACCTGACGGAAGCGGTACGTCTTACCCCGCGCTACACGGATGCTTATCTGAACCTGGGCCGCCTCTATCAGGAGAATCTCGGAAAAGACCCGAAAAATCTGGAGAAAGCGATCGAGGTCTACCGGCGGGTTCTAACTTACGAGCCCGCGCGTACAGAGGCGTTGTACCAGTTGGGCCTGCTCTTTCACTTGAAACAGGAAAACCGGCTCTCTCTCAAATACCTCCAGGAACTGGCTCCCGGGGACCGGCTCCGGCCACAGGCTTTAAGCCTGTTGTGTGCCGATTATGCGGCGTTGGGAAACCAGCAGCAGGCTGACGATGCGGCCAATACACTGGTTTCGAGGATGGAGTTTACCGAGGAGGATGTGACGGTTATCATCCCGACTCTGCGGAAGGCGAACCGCAGCGATTTGGCCATTCGTCTCCTGCAAGCGTTGTCCGGAAAAGGTCCTCTTTCTGTCAAAGCGACTGAGAGTCTTGCCTTTCTTGTTGCTGAGCAGGGCGATATCAAGCGCGGTATTGCTTTGCTCGACAGTCTGGCCGACCGTCATTCCAGCCTTCCCGGCCTTCTGCTTCAGGAAGCCTCGCTGGCATACAGTGGCGGCCTCTATGAACAGACTCTCGGCTACCTGGCTCACGCCCGCGATTTGTCGCCTGATGACGCCCGAATTCACCTCTTCTTCGGCATTACCTGCATGAATCTGGGTCTGGGAATGGAAGCAATCCAGTCGTTCGAGAAGGCGCTGGCACTGGCACCCGGCAACGCATACTGCCATTTCGCCCTCGGAGTCGGAATCCTGCATTGGCAGGAAGCCTCAAAAGCGATACCTCACTTGGAAAAGTACTGCCAAATACGCCCCGACGACCAGACTGGAAAGGCCGCGCTGGCGGAAGCCCATTTCTTGGACAAAGACTATGAGGCTGCGAAACAAGGTTTTCTAAAACTCGTTGCCGAGCCTGACAACAAGGCTACGGCTCTCTACTATCTCGGCGCCATAGCGCGCCTGGAGAACAGCCTGGAAGAAGCCGCCGGGTATCTCCAGCAAGTTTTGGCCATCGAACCCCGACATCCAGGCGCCCTCGCTGAGCTCGGGTGGATTCAGACCAGAAAAGGGCAGTTCCAGGAAGCAGAAGCCGGTCTGCAAAAAGCTCTCGAAGCGGATCCGGACCTCTACCAGGGTAACTACAATCTGCTCCTTCTGTATGCCAGGACGCGGAATCCGCGCCTTGAGGCTCAGAAGGCGGCCTTTGAGAAGATCAAGCAAAAGCGCTGGGAGACGCTGACGGCGGCGCTGCGGAAGATTGAAGCAGTGCCCCGGGCGGGTTCCGCCGGCCTGTTGGATAAATGAGGGAAAAGGCCTGGAGTCGCGTTACAGAGCCGCGTACGAAAGCGAAGTTTCCGAACGCGAGCGTTTTTTGCGAGCCTTCGGAGTGCGCAAGCCATGCTTGCGCCTTTCGTGGATCTCGTGATTGCACGGAAGGCGCAAGCATGGCTTGCGCACTCCGAAGGCTCGCAAAAAACGCTCGCGTTCTAAACTCCACTCCGTGCGCGGCTCTGCGG
>Ga0105104_10003574_pt1 | contig 11036 bp, 10 predicted proteins | sample PPLLaktember2015_3_FD_87034 | JGI IMG/M metagenome (GOLD analysis project Ga0105104, IMG submission 87034) | Freshwater sediment microbial communities from Prairie Pothole Lake near Jamestown, North Dakota, USA - PPLs Lake P7 Core (6) Depth... | ecosystem: Environmental > Aquatic > Freshwater >... | reverse complement strand
GCAAGGGCTGTTGCGTATGGAGTTCTTTGATCTTGTGTGCGGATGCGTGCGTGGTAGAGGATTTGCATGATTTATTCGCGCAGGAGGTGGTTCACCAGTATTTCCAATTCTTCGTCAGAGTAATAATGAATCGTCAAGGTCCCGCCCTTTTTGCCATGGTGTAAGGTGACCCTGGTCCCCAGCCGGGTTCGCAGGGAGTCCTCCAACGATTGGATTTCTGGTGCAGGGGCTGATTGTACCGGGTTTTTTTGCCGTTCGCCACCGTATTTGCGAACCAGCTCTTCCGTCTGGCGAACGTTTAATTCCAGTCTTAAGACCGTATCCAGCAAAGCATCCTGGGCAGCCTGCGAATTGAGTCCAAGCAAGGCGCGGGCATGGCCTTCGGTGATGAGGCCGTCGGTGAGTGCCTGGCGGCCTTTGGGGGCCAGAGTGAGCAGGCGCAAGGTATTGGTGACCGCAGCCCGGCTTTTCCCAATTTTTTTGGCGATTTCCTCCTGGGTCAGGTGAAATTCTTCTGCCAGCTGCTGGTACCCCTGGGCAGCCTCCAAGGGATTCAGGTCAATCCGTTGCAAATTCTCGATCAACGCCAGCTCAAGCTGGTTTTGACCGCTGGCCTGCCGGACCAGGGCGGGCACTGTTGCCAGGCCCGCCATTTGAGCCGCGCGCAGACGCCGTTCCCCTGCGATCAATGTATATAGGCCGCCGGGTTCTGCGCTGACCAGGAGAGGTTGGAGGATGCCGTGCTCGCGGATCGAATCGGCCAGGTCGGAGAGATCTTTCGCATCGAGGCTTTTTCGAGGCTGCCGGGGATTGGAGTGGATGTGCTGGATGGGAATATCCAGGACGCTGGCTTCCGGTTGGATCTCCTCGTCAGGAGGAATCAAGGCGTCGAGTCCTTTGCCAAGACCTGTTTTACGCGCCATTGCGGCCCTCTATGACTGCTCCAGAATGGGTACGTGAACCCCATCCGCATTCAATACTTCCTGGGCAAGCGTCCGATATGCACGGGCTGCCTGCGATTCGGGAGCGTAGGCCGAGATCGGCAGCCCATACGAAGGCGCTTCTGCCAGACGGATACTGCGGGGGATGACCGTTTGAAATACTTGAGTAGGGAACACCCTGCGTACTTCGCGGACGACATCGGTTGCCAGGCGGGTCCGTCCATCGAACATGGTTAATAAGACACCCCGAATGGTCAAGCTGTGGAACAGCGAGGCCCGCACCCGGTTGAGTGTCTGGGTTAGCTGGCCCAACCCTTCCAGGGCCAGGTATTCACACTGGACGGGAATAACCACGCCGTCCCGTGCAGCCACCAGACCATTCAGGGTCAGGAGGCCCAAAGAAGGCGGGCAGTCGATCAAGATGTAATCGTACCGGTCGAGGACCGGGGTGAGCATCTCCCGAAGCCTGCTTTCCCGGTGGACAATTTCGACAAGCTCTACTTCCGCTCCGGCTAGAGCCACGGAAGAAGGCAGCAGGGATATCTTCAAGCGCGGGTTGTGCAGGATATGGACAGAGATCGGAGCAGCCTGGATCAGGCAGTCATACGTGCCGCCCTTCAGCGTCCGCCGGTCAATCCCTAAACAGGCGGTCGCGTTGGCCTGGGGATCGATATCCACCAGGAGGACTTTCTGATCCAGGGAACCCAGGTAAGCGCCCAGATTGATGGCGGTGGTTGTTTTCCCAACACCGCCTTTCTGGTTCACAATCGTGTAGACTCGGCCCATTTGGCTCCGTTTGTCGCGTGCGTTTCTCGCGTGCGTTTTTCGCGTGAGGGTGTTTTCCGGGCGCCTCACCCGGCCTCGCACGGGTTCAGATGACCTGGATCAAGCTTGCCTGTACGTCATCCACCGTGGGAACGCCAGACAACCCGGGTCTTGTTACCGAGTTGGCTGCCAGTAGGGTGGCAAAACGGGCCGCTTCCCAGGGATCACGTGTGGAGTACAGGCGGAAGAAGAACGCAGCCGCAAAAATATCTCCAGCGCCGATCGGATCCACTTCGACAACGGCGGGCGGGCGGAAGCGCCGCAAGTCACCGTTCCAAAATAGACGCGCACCGCCTGCCGCCTCGGTGACGACCAGGATTTTGGAGGCGGATGCCATCTCCTCGATCCTTCTTTCGTCGTTTTGGACGTCTTCAATGCTCAAAACAGCGGCCCCAACTTGTTCCAGCACAAAGCGCGCTTCCGGCCATTCACAGGCGCGCACCCGGTTATGGACATCGACTTCTCGCAGCCACCCTTGGGGAGTCACACCGAGCAAGGCGGTTGGGAAGGCACGCACCAGGGACGGCTCAACCTCATTGATGACCGGTCCGAGGTGGACGATCGGTGCGCTGCGCCAGGTTTCGGGAACGAGGGTCAGATCCAGGGTTTGCGCCACCGCGTAGACATTCTGAATACGTCCAGTTTCGGTATAGATGTTTTCAAAAGTGGACGCTTGATCGCACTGAACAGCCGAAACCTGGATACCTTCCAGGATTTCAAGGGGGGTGTTGGCATCGACTGCCGTCACAATCCCAACGCGTAAACCCAAGGCTCGAGCGGTGAGGGCGGCATATGCCGCTGTGCCACCCATCTGAGGGCCGCGGGGGGTGATATCACGAGTCAAATGGCCGATGACCAGGTAGTCAATCGGTTCGATTGTCTGGAGATTAAACATGCTCGAATTATACCTGTTGTACCTTATTCCACCACATCGGTTGGAAGGGACCGCAAGGCTTCGTCCATGGTCACGTTCTCCCGCCGCATGCCAGGGGCGGGTGTCCCGCAGTACGGACAGAGGTTCCAGGGCAGTTCCATAAACCGGCCGCAGTGATGGCAGTTTTTCTTCAGCTTGGTGTGGCAGTTGGGACAGACGATCCAATCTTCGCGGATGCGGCGGCTGCATCCGGGGCAGAGCGGTGTGTCTTCGATCGATTGGAGGAGGGCTTCTTCTTCGAGGGTTTGTTGGTATTCTTCTTCCAGAGTCTGTGCCGGGCGCAGGATAAGATAAACCAGAACACCGGGAAGGAAGAGTACCCCAACGATTAAGACCGCCAGGATGTGGAGCAGCCGGTCGCGGGAGCGCTTGCGGATGTCACGATAGGTCCAGATCAGCAGGCTGACCCAGAGAGCGACCCCAAAGGCGGCGGCGAATCCGGTCACGACGTATACGATGGTGCTCAACGTACTTGGATCGAAGGGCATGGCGGACTCCTCCCGAAATTATAGCATGGATGGTCATCGAGGAATGGGGTGGGACCTGGGCGATTGCATCTAGGGCTTGTATGCAAACACTAAAACCGAGCTCAAGCAACGGTTGGTTGACTAGCCAGCCTTTCAAGCTCAACATCAGGAGTTTGCAGACACGCCCTAGGTTCATGAGCTTTATTGCCCCTCTGCTTTCAAGCCGCTCGACCTAGCTGGAGAAGCTTCCTGGCAATCAGGAGATGAAATATCAGCAGAAACACGACGGAAAAGAGCGAGAGGATGAGCCCTATCCCTGGCAAGTAGATACCGAAATCCAGCACACTTGACGCGATGCGCAAATATGCCGTCGTCTTGCTAAACACCCGGCTCCTCAACATAGCAACCGAGATGATCAGCCCACCTGGAAAGCGGTGCCGTGGAAGATAGCCACCATCGCCTCACCTGCTCCCAGGAAAAAAGTACAAAACTTTCATCCTATTTAGCAAGTGTTACCTTTTCCAATAGATCATAGATAACCGCGTAAAGCTCACTCCCCCACTCACTTTGTCGGTCAGTCAAACTCCCCCATTGCTCTTACTTTTTCAACAACCTGGTTGGTTCTGGGATTATCTGCCAGATCCTCCTAGCGAGCGGTTAATCTTGTTGATCTCGCCTTGCAGGTACTTGACTTCTTTCACCATCTGCTGCATGTCGGCTTCCATGCTCTCTATACGGTTGTGGATCTTGACGATGATGCTCCCGTCCTGGGAGGTATCGTGTTTTTCAAAGGCCTTGTCCATCACCGGCTCAACGGTTACCTTGTTGATCACGTCTACCGGGCTGTTCATCACCCAATCGCCGACGTCGAAACCTTGCTTGATGAGAAACTTGAGCAAGTTCTTCTTTTTCAGGGTTTTTAGTTTTTTCGCTGCCGCGCGAGTCTGTTGCCAGCGCTCTTTGATTTGATTGATTTCCTCTTCCATCTCGTTGCGAATACCGGTCAGGCGCGCGTTTTCTTCAGGCGTCAACTGGGCTGGCCGGGGGCGGGGAGGTTCGATCTTTTCTCGCGGCGCGGTTGTCTGGGGAGTCTCCAGGGGAGGTCGGAAAGGGGCGGCCACGTCCGTCGCGGATGGTGCCGGGGACGGCGGAACCCTGGCCGGTGGTTTTGACGCCGGAGGGGTTTTGTTTGCACTTTTGAGGGCATGGCCGAGGCTGACCCCGGCTCCCGCCACCACGGTCACGGCTGCAACGACAATCGCGGCGATACCCAGCGGGCCAATCCCACCGGTCGAACCAGTCGGGCCGGTTGCGGGGGAGGGGCCATCCGGCGGGGGTCCGGCGGGAGGTTCCTGGTAAGCCGGAATGGTGGAGGAGATGGAGCCGGCGCTGTGGTCCAGGCAGGTGTACTGCAACTCCACCTGCACCGGCTGACCGTCCCAGGTGATCGAGGTGGTATTGATCCCGTTTAGAAACCAGCGTTCCTGGATGATGCCCACTTCTTTACCGGAAGCGTCCACATACACGGCGCCAGGGGAGATCACATCCCCTGGTTTTGCCGGTTCCAGCCCGTGGGTTTGGGGCTGGCATGCCGGTCCGGTTATCTCAGTGGGCAAGATGCTCTCCTCCTCCGTATCTGTTTCTGGCATGCCCATCTCAGGCGCCTCGCCGGTCACGGTGAAGGTGGCCTGGCGGCTGTCGCCGGAGGTCTGGGTCTCTTCGAGATAGTCCTTGAACAGGGGGTACCCCTGGTCGTCAATCTCGAAATTCCATTTGTCATATTGGATGGTGCCGTTTAGTTGCAGCGATACGCTGCCGCCAGCCCCGAGAACACCGGCGAAGGTGCCGGTAAGGGTGTATACCTCCGACCCTTTTTCGCTGACCACTGGGGTGAAGTTAATCAGGTAGTCACCCGAGAACTGCCGCGTGGCCGGGTCGTACTCGCCGGAGAACTTGGCCAAAGACAGGTCTTTGACGACCTCCCCACTCAACAGATAAGCACCGGCAGCATAATCATAAAATGAGTCGATGACAAGCCCGGCATACAATTCGGACTCCAGCGCATCGATCGGGCTGGCGATGGATCCGTTGGAAAGCGTGATCCCGACCTGTGCTGAAACTGCTTGAACCGGGACCGCCCAAAGGATCAATGCTGCAACGACCACGAGAAAGCGAATTTTCATCATTTTTCTACCCTCATTTCCTATGCCAAGGAAAACGCGTCCATGCTCGCATATTGGTCAGGGTATGATTGATTACCCCCACCTCAATTCAGAGTATCACCGAATGGGATCAATGTTTGATTATACAGACGATTTTATGGAAATGCACAATATTAGAGAACGAATAGGGCGATTGCATCTAAAACCAATCCCGGGATAATGGGGGCATCCTTACTGGAGGTGGAGGTGCCCGATGTCCCCCGAACCCGAGATTGGCCACCTGGCCCAGCATTTTCGCAAGCTCCGCGATCCCCGGATCGATCGGACGAAGCGATACATGCTTTTGGATATCCTGGTGATTGCCATTTGTGCGGTGATTTGCGGAGCCGACAGCGGGGTGGAGGTGGCAATGTTTGGGAAGGCCAAGCTGGCCTGGCTCAAGACCTTTCTGAAGCTGCCGGGCGGCATCCTGTCGCACGACACCTTTGGGCGGGTGTTTGCGGCGCTCGACCCGGACGAATTCCAGACCGGCTTCCTGGCCTGGGTGCAGACGATCAACGAATTGACCCGAGGGCAGGTGATCGCCATCGACAGCCAGCAGCTGCGCGGGTCGCAAGACCGCTATTGGGGGAAAAACGCCATCTCCAGGGTGAGCGCCTGGGCCACCGAAAACCAGTGGTGTTGGGGCAGCGCAAGGTGGACGACAAATCCAACGAGATCCCCGCCATCCCCCAGTTGCTCAAGCTGCTGGAGGTGGCCGGCTGCATCGTGACGGTGGATGCCCTGGGGACCCAAACCACGATCGCCCACACCATCCTGCAGCAAGGCGGCGACTACATCCTGGCGGTCAAGGAAAACCAGGGCCGGCTGTACGAAGACCTGGTCGATCTGTTGGGGGAGGACCGCCGCTGCGGCCTTACCGATGCCCCCTATCAGCACGCCAAAACCGTCACCAAGGACCCTGGCCGCATCGAGACCCGCCTGCATTGGGTGCTGGATCTGGCCTTCCATGAGGAGCGCAGCCGGGTGCGCAAAGACCGTGCCCCGCAGAACTTCGCCGTCCTGCGGCAAATGGCCCTCAACCTGCTCGAATAAGAAACCACCCTCCAGGTGGGCATCCAGGCCAAACGCCTCCGCTGCGGATGGGATCCCGATTACCTGCTCCGGGTGCTGGCTGGATAAGATGCAATCGCCCTAGGGGTGGGACCGGCTTGCGGGGTGGGTTAGGGTAGTGTAATATACAGATGGATCCTAATATTCTCCAATCCAATACCAACCCGGATACCCAATCATGAAGCTCAACGAGACAACTGTATCGTACCGCATCACGGATCTGAATGCCGACGACCGGCCGCGCGAGCGGTTGAGGAGCAACGGGGCGCAATCGCTGCGGTTGGCCGAGCTGATCGCCATTCTGCTGCGGGTGGGGATGAAAGGGGAAAATGCTGTTCAGGTGGGCGAACGGATTCTGCAGGACTGTGGCGGACTGATCGGCCTGCATAAGATCAGCTTTGACGAATTGTGCCGGATGAGAGGCATCGGGGAGGCCAAGGCTTCCCAGATCAAAGCAGCAATCGAGCTCGGCCGCCGTCTGGCCCTGGCAACTCCAGAGGAACGCCCGGCCGTTCATTCCCCGGCAGACGCCGCCAATCTGGTCGCATACGAGATGAGCGCCCTCGAACAGGAAGAGCTGTGGATCTTATACCTGGACACCCGCAACCGGGTAATCGACCGTGCTCAAGCCTACAAAGGTTCCCTTAATGCCTCATCCGTCCGCATCGGGGAACTGTTCAAGGGGGCCATCCGGAAGAACTCTGCGTCTATTATCGTGATCCACAATCATCCCAGCGGGGATCCGACCCCCAGCCCGGAAGACATCGCCATGACGCGTGCCCTGGTCAAGGCAGGCCGGCTGCTGGACATCGAGGTGTTGGATCACCTGGTGATCGGGGGAAACCGGCATATCTCGCTTAAAGAGAGAGGCCTGGGTTTCTCCGAGAGCCCGTAGGTGTTTGACCCAATCCTGACGGCGTGTTAAAATAACCGATTGCCATGCTGCGAGCGGTCGGTCTTTTCATCCTTGCCATTAGCTTTTCTGCCTTACCTGCTCATCTTGCCCGGGCGCAAGGCGAGATCGTGATCCTCTCCCCATCGCAGGGAGAAGCGATCCAGGGGCTTGTGCCGGTTATGGGTACGATCCAGGCGGATGGAATCCAATCGGGTGAGGTAGCTTTCGCATATGCGGAAAATCCCACAGATACCTGGTTCCTGATCGGCCAGTTCCATAAACCGGTCATCGAGGAGCCTCTGGCAACCTGGGACACAACCACCATCGCCGACGGTGTCTACAGCCTGAGGGTACAGGTTGTTTTAGAGGACGGCAAGGTGATCAGCCAGACCGTCCAGAGCTTGCGAGTGCGTAATTACACGGCGGTGGAAACCCCCACACCTGGACCGACGATTTCAGCACTGCCGCCAACAGACAGTCCGACACCTGCTCCCGCCGCGATCCTGCATGGACCAACGGCCACACCGCTTCTGCCCAACCCGGCGGTGTTAACTCCGGCCGATTTAGGGGAAGGAACTGTCAGAGGCGCCGCCGCAGTGGGCGGGTTGTTTGTCGTGCTGGGTCTCTACCTGGTCATTCGCAAGCAATTTACCCATTAACGGGGTTCTCGGATTTGGGGAAACAATCCAGAAGACCATCAAAGCCCCGAAGGAAAGTCGTACGACGCACGGATGGACGATTCGATGTTTGAGAAATTCGCAAAGTTAATCCGGCAGGGAAAAACTCCTTCCGCCGATCCTCAAGGGAATCATCCTGCTGGGAACCTGCAGCAGCCTTACCTGATCGTCGGGTTGGGGAATCCCGGCCGGGAGTATCGCAGCACGCGGCATAATATCGGCTTCATGGCCGTGGATACCCTGGCAAAAGAACTCGGTGCCGGGATGACCCGGATGCAGTCCAAGGCCCTGGTCGGGCAGGCGGCGGTCGATGGAAAGAAGGTCATCCTGGTGAAACCTCAGACCTACATGAACCTGTCAGGCCAGGCAGTGGCATCCCTGGTCCGGTTTTACAAGGTCCCGCTCGAGCACCTGCTGGTGGTCCATGATGAGCTGGACCTGCCATACGGCACCATCCGTCTGAGACCGGGGGGCGGCTCGGCGGGGGCCAGAGGGATGGGGTCGATCATCGAGAAGCTCGGTACGCAGGAGTTCCCGCGCCTGCGATTGGGGATTGGCAGACCCCTCGGGCGAATGGATCCGGTCGATTATGTCCTGCAGGAATTTTCAAGGGCCGAACAGGAAATGCTGCCGCAGGTCCTTGAACGCGCCGCCAGCGCAGCCCGCTCCTTCGTCGAGCACGGGATTCAGCAGGCGATGAACCAGTTCAATGGCCCGTTGGAGAAGGAGTAGTGGTGCTTCCGACAATTCGATCCCTTTCTTCGTATCGAACCCTGGTCGAAGACCTGCGGGACAGTCGAAATCTCCCCGGCTTGGCTTTGCCGCGCGCGGCCCGGCTGCCGGTGCTGGCCGGTCTGCATGCCGACCTTCAGGTCCCCATCCTGCTCCTGACCGACCGCGCCGACCACGCTTTCACCTTGCTGGACGAGCTTGGATTTTGGGCTCCAGATGCCCCTCGGCTGCTCTACCCTGAACCCAACCCGCTGTTCTACGAACCGGGCGCATGGGGCGCTACGATCCGGCGCGACCGGCTGCAGGCGCTGATCACCCTGGGAATGTACCATATCCCTGGGGCAAAAAAACCTCAAAAGCCGCCTATCATTGTAGCGCCTGCCCGCGGGATCATGACCCGCACGCTGCCCAGGCGGGATCTTGTCAAAGCCACGCGCCCGATCCGCACGGGCCAGGTAGTCCAACCGGGAGAGCTGGCGCGCACCTGGGTCGATATCGGTTACCAACCCGAGGAGGTCGTCCTGGAACCCGGGCAGTTCTCCAGGCGCGGCGGTATCCTGGATGTATGGCCGCCGGCGGAGCCGCTCCCCATCCGGATCGAGTTCTTCGGGGATGAGGTTGACACCCTGCGGGCTTTCGACCCTGCTTCGCAGCGCACTCACAAAACGCTCGAATCCCTGCTGGTGACGCCGGCGCGCGAGGTCCTTCCAGGATACGCGGCTGGGAAAGTTTTCCCGCCGGCCGAGGACGGCAAAGCGCTTCCCCCGGAAGAAGTGGGGGGGAATCTGAACGAGTTCTTCCTACCTCTTGTCCATCCTGCCATCTCCAGCCTGCTGGATTATCTGCCGCGGGATGGGTTGGTTCTGATTGATGACCTGGACGTGCTGCAGGCGACCATCAATGAAATTGAGGAAACGGCTGTCCGGATACGCCGTGAGAACATCGCAGAGGGGATCCTGCCCCAGGACTTCCCAATCCCCTACCTGACCTGGTCCGAGATCCAGGATACACTCTCCGGGCACACCGTCCTGGAATTGGGCCGTTCGACCGCGGAGGGTCCCTCCACCCTGGCAAATGCATTTCAACCGGGACCGCGCTTTGCAGGCCGGATGAAGACTCTTCTGGACCACCTTGAGGAGAGCTTCCACGGCCTGGAAAGGCAGGTGATTGTCTCCAGGCAGATGCCGCGCATCCGGGAACTGTGGACGGAAAGGCGTGTGGAGGAAGTCGAAGGCGGTTTTCCCCCTGAGTTCATGGAAGGGACGCTCAGCGAGGGCTGGACTCTCAAACCGGATCAAGGCCCTCTCCTTCACCTGCTCACCGACAGCGAAATCTTCGGCTGGGAGCGCCCTCAGCCGCGGCAGCGCCACCGTCCGGTTGTGGAGGCGCCTGAGGCGGCCTATGCCGATCTTCAGGTGGGTGATTGGGTCGTCCACATCGACCACGGTGTGGGGCGGTTCACCGGATTGGTGCGCCGTAAGTTGGAAGGTGTAGAGCGTGAATTTCTTTCGGTAGAATACGGCGGAGGCGATCAGATCTATGTGCCCATCCATCAAGCAGACCGGCTAACCCGCTACATCGGTCCTGATAACCAACCCCCATCGCCAACCCGATTGGGTACAGCCGAATGGTCGACGGCGAAATCGCGGGTCAGCCAGGCTGTCGAGGAAGTGGCCGATGAGCTGTTGGACCTCTACGCACAGCGGCAGGTCGCCGAGGGATATGCATTCTCTGAAGACGCTGCCTGGCAGCAGGAATTGGAAGCCAGCTTCCCGTATGTGGAAACCGAGGATCAACTGCGGGCTATCCATGAGGTTAAAAGGGATATGCAGAGCATCCGCCCAATGGATCGCCTGCTGTGCGGTGATGTGGGGTATGGCAAAACTGAGGTGGCACTGCGCGCGGCGTTCAAAGCGGTTATGGATGGAAAACAGGTGGGGCTGCTGGTCCCGACGACCGTCCTGGCTCAGCAGCACTACGAAACATTCTCCCAACGCCTGGCTCCATTCCCGGTGGAGGTGGAAATGCTATCGCGCTTCCGGCAGCCAAAAGAGCAGGACCAGATCGTCCGGAAGCTGGGCGCAGGCAGCATCGATATCGTGATCGGAACCCACCGGCTGCTGCAGTCAGACGTCCGGTTCAAAGACCTGGGGTTGGTGATCATCGACGAAGAGCAGCGCTTCGGCGTGACCCACAAGGAATATCTTAAAAAGCTGCGCACCGAAGTGGATGTCCTGACGCTTACCGCCACGCCTATCCCACGCACCCTGTATATGGCGCTGACGGGTGT
>Ga0105104_10003573_pt1 | contig 11038 bp, 10 predicted proteins | sample PPLLaktember2015_3_FD_87034 | JGI IMG/M metagenome (GOLD analysis project Ga0105104, IMG submission 87034) | Freshwater sediment microbial communities from Prairie Pothole Lake near Jamestown, North Dakota, USA - PPLs Lake P7 Core (6) Depth... | ecosystem: Environmental > Aquatic > Freshwater >... | reverse complement strand
GCCAAGAACAAAAATGACAATTGCCGAAAGCAGTCTGGGAATCCCCCCGATAAACAGCGCAACAAATTGGTCAAAATAATTTTCCATCTTCTGTCTCCTTCGTAGGCTTTTGTGTATCTTAACCGAAAGCTGGGCTAGAGTAAACAGGTATACAGGTACACAGGTAGACGCATATACAGATGGCACCTGTCTACCTGTGTACTTGTATACTTTTGTACTTGTCTTGGGGTAGAATTCATCCGCTGATATAATCCTTGCGATGTCAATCCTGGATGCGCATACAATGGATTTTTTCAGCCGGAGCCCTGAACAGACGCGTCGTATGGGTATGCGCCTTGGCAAAGCGCTGCAAGTGGGCGATGTCATTTGCTTGCAGGGCGATCTCGGCGCCGGAAAAACAACGTTTGTGCAGGGGGTTGCACTTGGGTGGGGCTCGCTGGATTCAGTCTCCAGTCCGACGTTTATCATAGTCAATGCCTATCGGCGCGGAGACGAAGCGCGTTTATTTCATATGGACGCCTATCGTCTCGACTCCGCGCTTGAAGCGGAAGAGTTGGACCTCGACTCGATGCTGGCTGAGGGCGCACTGCTCATCGAATGGCCCGAGCGAATGGATGGGCTTATTCCAGATGAACGCCTGTGGCTGAAGTTTGAGCACATTGCTGAAGAAGAACGCGAAATGAACTTCAAAGCCAGTGGCGAACGCTATGATGTCTTGCTTGAAGTGGTTCGTCGCGCCGCCTACGGAGGCGACTGATGCTGCTGGCTGTAGATACATCCACTGCACAAGTGGGCCTTGCGGTATATGACGGCTCACAAGTCATTGGCGAATACGCGTGGCGCAGCCGTCAGCGCCACACTGTGGAACTTGCCCCGGCAATTTTCGAATTGTTGACGCGCTGTGGTTTGACAATGGATGAAATCCAGGCGCTGGGTATCGCGTTAGGCCCCGGTTCGTTTACAAGTTTGCGTGTTGGTCTATCCCTGGTGAAAGGGCTTTCCCTTTCCCGCCACTTGCCACTGATCGGAATTCCCACGCTGGATATTCTCGCCACGGCACAAGCTTCATCCAGGCTTCCATTATTGGTTGCCATTCAAGCAGGGCGTGGCAGACTCGCTATCGGCTGGTACAAAAGATCGAAGAACGGCTGGCAGGCAAAGGGTCCCGCACGAGTCGTGACTATCCAGGCGCTGGTAGATGAAGTGAAGAGTCCAGTTGTAGTGTGTGGTGAGCTAACCTCTGAAGAACGTCAGAAATTAGCTGAGAAGCCTGAGATCCATCTCGCATCGCCTGCAAAATCAGTGCGGCGTCCGGCAGTTCTGGCAGAATTGGCGTGGACGCGCTGGCAGACGGGCGATGTGGACGATGAGGCTGCACTCGCACCAATCTATTTACATATTGCTGAGGGGCTACCTGCATGAAATTTACTATTCGCAAAATGACAATGGATGATGTCCCCGCTGTCGTTGACCTGGATCAAAAATCGTTTAGCCTGCCATGGCCTGAAAGGTCATTCCGATTTGAACTGACAGATAACCCTGCTTCACGCTGTTGGGTTGCTGAACTGGATGGAAAACTCATTGGAATGGTTGTGGTTTGGCTGATCGTGGATGAAGCTCACGTTGCTACGCTGGCGACCCATCCTGATTTTCGCAGGCAAGGGATAGGAAAAAGATTGTTAGCTCATGCTTTGCTGCGTATGATCGAGGATGGCGCGCGGACTTCTTTCTTAGAGGTACGTGAAAGTAATATTGCTGCACAGGAGATGTACCGCAAGTTTGGCTATGAAGAAGCGGGTCGCAGACGGCGTTATTATAAAGATAATGATGAAGATGCGATCTTGATGAACTTAGACTCGTTGAAGGCTGAGCGTCTCCTATTTGACGATGGGCCCTCAATCCTGGATAAGGAGGAACAAAATGAGCGCTGAACAGGGGTTGGAGAAGCTTGCAAAGCAGATCGTTGTTTGCACGAAATGCGAGCTCCATCGTTCGCGTAAGAAGGCAGTCCCCGGCGAAGGACCCACCCATGCCGAGATCATGTTCATCGGCGAGGGACCGGGCTTCCATGAAAATGAGCAGGGACGCCCATTTGTCGGCGCGGCGGGGAAATTCCTGGATCAATTGCTCGAACAGGCCGGAGTGACGCGCGCAGATGTGTGGATCACAAATGTAGTCAAGTGCCGACCGCCAGGGAACCGTGATCCATTGCCTGATGAAGTCGAAACTTGTACCAGCAATTATCTTCAACACCAGATCAAGATCGTCGACCCCAGCATCATCGTCACGCTCGGACGTTTCTCCATGGGTCTGTTTTTCAAGGGGGCCAAGATTAGCGAGATCCACGGGCAGATGCGGAAAGTGAGTGAGCGATTTGTGATCGCCATGTACCATCCGGCCGCGGCGTTACATCAAATGGCGCTCAAGCCTGCGATTATGGCTGATTTCTCCAAACTTCCTGACCTGCTCAAAGAGGCGCGTGCCGGGATGGGTAAGTCTGGAGCCAAGCAGGGAGAGCCTAAAAAAAAAGAAGAGCATGAACCGAAGCAGATGAATCTGTTTTAATCTCACCTCTCTCCCTCAGAGAGGGCGCATAAGGAAAAGAATGTCTACCAAAGAAACTCTCATTAAAAACTTAAAAGCAAAGAAAGCCCGCATTGGGATACTGGGACTCGGCTATGTGGGTCTGCCACTGGCCGTTGTTTTTGCGGAAGCGGGATTCCACGTAACAGGCGTCGACCCCGACTCACGAAAAGTTGATTGCCTTAACCAGGGACTCTCCTACATCCCCGACGTTAAGACCGAAGTTGTTGAAAAACTCGTCAAATCGGGGCATCTGACAGGCACAACAGATTTTTCTGTTTTAAAGGAAATGGATGCAGTTAGTATTTGCGTGCCGACCCCTTTACGTCAGACAGGCGACCCGGATATGTCGTTCATTCTCTCTGCCACCGAGGAACTCGCAAAGTATATGCACAAGGGAATGGTCGTTGTGCTGGAGTCCACCACTTATCCGGGCACGACGCGGGAAGTCCTTTTGCCGAAACTAGGCATCGAATGTGGGCTTAAAGCTGGCGAAGACTGGTTCCTTGCTTTTTCTCCCGAACGTGTGGACCCGGGTCGTGAAGATTTTACGACCATCAATACGCCGAAAGTAATGGGTGGTATTACAGAGTCCTGTAGTGAAGTTGCAACGGCGTGGTATGAAGGCGCAATTCAAACGGTTCATCGTGTCAGTTCGGCTGAAGCCGCTGAGATGGCAAAATTGCTTGAGAATACCTTCCGCATGATCAATATTGGGCTTGTCAATGAACTGGCGATCATGTGCGAGCGCCTGGGTGTGGATGTCTGGGAGGTAATCGACGCCGCGGCGTCAAAGCCATTTGGTTTTATGAAGTTCACACCGGGTCCCGGCTTGGGCGGGCATTGTATACCGATTGATCCACTCTATCTTTCGTGGAAGATGAAGTCTTTCCATTACAATGCGCGTTTTATTGAACTTGCCTCTGAAATCAACACAAACATGCCGCGCTACGTTGTTAGCCGGGTTATGGAGGCGTTGAACGATCGCAGCAAGGCCCTTAAGGGCTCAAAAGTGTTGGTGCTTGGTGCGGCATACAAACCCGATATTGATGATGTACGCGAGTCGCCCGCGCTGGATGTGATTGGACTTCTGCAAAAGAAGGGTGCAAAAGTTGAGTATCATGACCCGTACATCCCCCATATCCATCATGAAATGGATGGCTGGCAGCTGGACAGCGTGAAAGATGTAATGAAGGAAGTCAAGGAGGCAGATGCCGTTGTTATTATCACGAATCATAAGGTCTATGATTACAAGGCAATTGTCGAATCGGCGAAATTTGTCTTTGACAGCCGCAACGCAACGCGTAAAGACGCAAAAGATAGTGAAAACGTTGTGAGATTGTAGAACCGCGTATCGAAGAGGAAAATCAATGGCACATTATTTAGTCACTGGTGCGGCAGGCTTCATTGGGGCACGTACATCCGAACTGCTCATCAAAGATGGTCATACTGTGGCGGGTGTCGACAATATGAACGACGCGTACGATCCCCGCATGAAGGAGTATCGTTTAGGCAAACTGCAGGCGATGCCCGGATTTACTTTTCACAAACTGGATATTTCAAGCAAATCGACTATTGAGCAATTCAAGAGCGACAAATTCGACGGTGTGATTAATCTGGCTGCGCGCGCCGGCGTGCGATATAGTGTTGAAGATCCATGGGCCTATGTGGAAAGCAATATGATCGGGACATTGAATATGCTGGAAATATGCCGCCAAACCGGGACCAGGAAATTTGTTGTCGCTTCCACATCCAGTATCTATGGAGAGGATCCTCCCTATCCTACGCCAGAATCCGCTTCCAGCAGTGAACCACTCCAGCCGTATGCAGCCAGCAAAAAAGGGGCCGAAGCGATGTGCCATGCTTATCATCACTTGTATGATATTGATATTAGTGTGGTTCGCTATTTCACGGTATATGGTCCTGCGGGAAGACCTGACCTGGCGTTATTCCGCTTTGTACAATGGATCACTGAGGGTCTTCCTGTACGTGTAAACGGAGACGGCGAGCAATCACGCGGTTTTACTTATATTGATGATATCGCGCGCGGTACGATCCTTGCCCTTAAGTCTGTTGGTTATGAAGTCATCAATCTCGGCGGGCATGAGGTGATTACCATCAACAACCTGATCAAGCTCATCGAAGAAGTGATTGGCAGACAGGCAGATGTGCAGTACGGTCCACCTAACCCTGCCGATATGTTCACGAACTGGGCGGATGTGAGCAAAGCAGGTGAATTGCTTGGCTGGGAGCCACAATTCAATATGCGCATGGGTGTCGAAAAACTGGTCGAATGGTATAACACTGAACGTGAGTGGGCGAGCAAGATTCTTACACCCTAAGCAAGGATTTGAGCAATGCAGAGAGTCTCTGTTCTGGTAAGAAAAGTCATTTCACTTCCCTGGCTGCCTGCTTTTCTTACGATAGCCGGTTTTATTGCCTACATCCTTCAAGCTATAGATATCGCCCGCACAAAAACATCCTTCCTGGATGAAGGCTTGTATGTCTACAAGGGATGGTTGTTTGCTACTGGGCAATACGTGCCATTTCAAGACTACGGCTTGTGGACAAATCATGCTGTGTTATCGTTTTTGATCCCTGGTTATATTCAAAAATGGTTTGGCCCTGGTTTGGATGTCGCCAGATACTTCATGATCTTTTTGGCCGTTTTGACGCTCCTCGGCTTATGGATTTTTGCCAAACGTTGGGGAGGAGAATGGTGGGCAGCAGGGGCTATCTGGGTGATGGCGCTCAATCCTGCTGAAATAAAGGTCTATACCCTGGCGCTTTCTGAAGGCTTAATCGCAGTCATGCTGGTATGGATATTGGTCTTGACAGTTGGTGTCAAACGGCCCTTATGGCAGATCATGCTTGGTTCCGCGCTGGCAGGACTCATGATCCTGACAAGAGAGAACATGTTGTTTGTCCTGCCATTGCTTGTCCTTTATCTGTTATGGCAATATGGATGGAAGACCGGGTTTCTCGCGCTTGTCAGCGGGCTGAGCGTAGTGGCAGTTGGCACACTCTGGTACTGGCCTGATGTGCTAAAGCTTTGGGCAAAAACCCTGCCAGCCTCCCCTGTGACGCCAAATTTAAGCGAGTGGCAGCCGCCTGTCTCTGCATATGGAGAAAGCGTTCCAGCGGTGGAAGTTGCCAACCAATATCGAGTATTCCTTTATTTCTGGCTAACGTTTCGGCTGCATTTTGTGACCCTGGTCAGTGCTGTGGCAGTCTGGCTATTATGGCCCCTGAAAAGGAGATGGCGCCTGACGGAGCGAATGCGGGCAGCAATCTTTCTATCGGTTTTGCTCCTGGTCCTGTTGGGTGCACACATGCAGGCATCTCTTTTTGGTGATTTCTGTGTATCGTGTATTCTGCTTTACGTGGGCTATTTCGATTTTATCGGTTTCCTTCTGCTTGTTGTTGCGTATCGGTTCCTGTGCAAGGAACTTTCTGCTTTTAGGCGAGTAATCGTCCTGGCAGTTGGAGCGATCACGATCGTTTCCATTGGTTTTACCACTCATGAGGATTTAAGTTCGACCTTCGCAAAAGCCATGATCGAGCGGCTCGATCAGGTTTACCTTTGGAACGCTTTAATAAATGTAACAGGACTTGCACGCTTATTGCTTTTCCGTGTCACATTTGTGCTGCTGGTCAGCGTTCTGGTCGTTGCCTTGTTCGCAGTCGGGCTACTGTGGACCCGGCGTTTCTATGCCAATCGTCGGGTTTGGTTGAGCAAAGTGGGAGTTATCGGTCTGAATACGCTGCTCATTCTTGGACTGATCCTGTCGCCCACAAAAGCGCTGGGCAAAGGCAATGACTTCTTCGAGTGTGATGGTTCCAATGTGCTGGCCTCTTATGAACGGGCCGGCGAACATTTGCGCAGTCTTATTCCGTCCGGTTCTCAAGTATATTGGGATGGTCGGATCGATGCCATATTCCTGTATTTACCCGATGTAAAAATATATCCGCCTCAGTTGAATCACTCGCATTCGTTCTTTGTTGGCGGAGATACCGACATACTGCTGCGAACCGGTCTTTGGAACGATGTTCTGGCAAAACAATGGCTGGCTGAAGCTGATTATGTCCTGATCGAATCGGGTCTAAAGCAGGATTGGGTGATGGAGATTCTGAAAAGCGACGAATACGTTGAGTTGAAAGCTTCTCCTAAAACAGAAAGATGCCGCTGGCAGTCTGCGATACTCGTCTACAAACGGGTGGACTCGTCTAAATGACAAGCGAAGCGCGCCCGTCTCTACGGGCGGCAGTGTGGATCGGTTGATCCGGAGCATGGCGGCCATGGAATGATCTCTCTTTTTCAAAAAATCTACTCCGGTTTACGCGAAGACGTTCTGCTTAAACGTGTCGTTCGGAATAGCAGTTATCTTTTTAGCAGCAATGCCATCTCGGCTGCGCTCAGTGTGGTGCAGGGCGTCCTTATCACACGGCTGCTGGGGGAGGTTGGCTATGGTTTGCTGGCTATTGTCATGGACTTTGCGTCCAACACGAACCGTTTGCTTTCGTTTCGCATGAGTGAAGTGGTGGTCAAATATATGGGGGAAGCGTTGGCACAGGAGAATAAGGAACGCGCTGCGGCGCTTGTTAAAGGGATCGGGCTGACCGAGGCCATGACGTCCATAGTGGCATACCTTGTTTTGCTCGCGCTTTCTGCCTGGGGGGCGCAGGTCTTCGCCCATGATATAGCTGTTGTAGAGCTCTTTCGGTTTTATGGCTTGTTCCTGCTGGTCAATCTCATCTATGAAACCTCTGTAGGCGTGCTTCAAACGACTAATAAATTCAAATTTGTTGCCCATGCAAATTTTTATCAAAGCGTTGCAACGACTCTTTTGATCGTTTCTGCCTTTGTTTTGAATTTGGGAATTATAGGGATTCTCACGGCCTATCTCATTGGCAAGACCATTGCCGCGATCATGATTGCGGTTTTTGCATTCCGTGAGTTGAACGGCAAATTAGGATCTGACTGGACGCGCGTTCCACTGAGTCTGCTCACAGACTGGAAGTCCATTTTGCGCTTTGCCTTTAGCACGAATTTGAATGGAACCATCAATCTGTTTGCGCGCGATAACATTCGCCTTTATCTCGCCATGTTTCTCCCTAAAGCTTTACTGGGTCAAGTAGGATATTTCAAACTTGCCGCAAGCCTGGTCAATCTGGTGATGCTGCCTATCGAGCCATTCACCTGGCCCACGTATGCCGAGATCACGCGCACGGTTGCCCAGAAGCAATGGCAGGCGACACGCGGGCTGCTGAAACAAGTCAGCACGATGGCTGGGGCCTGGACACTGCTCGCGGGTGGTGGGCTGGTTGCTCTGGGATGGTGGCTCATCCCGTTTTTATACGGCAGTCACATGGCACCTGCTTATATGTGTATGGTCATTTTGCTGATCGGCTATGCTGTTGCGAATGTGTTCAATTGGAATCGTCCGTTACTGCTTGCGCTTGGGCACCCTGCCTATCCGCTGATGGTTGCTGCGATCACCGGTGCCATTGAAATCATTCTCATTTTCGTATTTTTGCCGGGCAGTAATTATCTGGTGGGTACTGCGATCTTTTCTGCTTACCTGGTTATTTCGGTACTCTGGAACGTTTTGCGCGGTCTGACGCTCATCAAGCGTGAAGAAGTTGTAGCATGAACATTGTTGCCATCGCTGGTTCAACGATTCCATCCGATACTGCTAACAGCCTGCAAGTGATGAAAGCCTGTCAGGCTTTGGTGCAACTTGGGAATGAAGTAACTCTGCTTGTTCCCGGTTCCCAAAATACATCCGTCAGTCTTCAGGTACATTATGGACTGCAAACCGAATTTCCCATTGTGTGGCTCTCGTCCTCCAGTCGCCGTATGTTCACATGGGATGCGGTCCGCCGCGCCCGGGCACTCAAAGCGGATTTGCTGTATTCCTGGTTTCCGCAATCGGCAGTCTTTGGCTTATTGAGCAAGCTGCCTGTCATTTTTGAAATACATATTCAACCCACCGGGCTTTTCGGTCCAATCTGGCATCGGGCGTTTGCAAACCTGCGCGGACGCAGGCGACTTGTTTCCATCACGCGCGCGCTTGTGGATATTCTGGAACGCGACTTCCGTATATGCTTTTCCGCAGACGAAGTAGTCATCGCTCCGAATGGGGTGGATCTGGAACGCTTCGTCTCACTTCCGGACCCGGTCCTGGCTCGTCGGCAAATCGGCCTTCGCGAAGCTCCAACTGTGATGTGCACTGGACATTTGTACGCGGGTCGCGGCGTGGAATTATTTCTTGCGTTAGCAAAGTCGCTTCCACAGGCACATTTTGTTTGGGTGGGTGGACGCCCTGACGATATAAGAAACTGGAAACAACGTGTGGAGTCCGACAATGTTGCCTTCACTGGTTTCATTCCTAACCGCGATCTTCCGCTCTATCAAGCCGCGGCGGATGTGTTGCTTATGCCGTATAGCCGTTCGATCATGGGCTCAAGCGGAACCGCAAACTCAGCCAATGTGGCAAGTCCGATGAAAATGTTCGAATATATGGCAGCCGGACGTGCCATTGTTTCGGCAGATTTGCCTGTGATTCGTGAAGTGCTGAACGAGAAAAGTGCAGCCTTTTGTGAGCCGGACGATGCAAGTGCATGGGAGTCTACAATTAAGACTTTGCTCAATGATGAGAACAGGCGCACTACTTTAGGCGAACACGCAAAACAGGATGTTCAAGGCTATACTTGGCTGGCCCGGGCCGGGCGCATTTTGAATGGATTGGTATGAAACGAAAATACTTCGCTGCAAAAGATTTTTACTATCTCGTTCCTGTTTCGCTTGCACTGGGGGCATCGCTTGCATTTATTCAGCCTGGGAATTGGTGGATTGGTTTTAGTTCCTTTTCCTGCCTCTTTTTGCTTTCCTTCTCAGTGCTGAAGTTCTTTTCTTCCTGGTCCAATGGAGGACGCACGCTCGCATGGATCATTTTCCTGGCTTTCTTCCTGCGTTTCGGCATCGGGGTGGCCTTGCATGTTTCCCTGCCAATTTATGGACATGAAGATGAAGATGATCGCGCGGGTTACGTCTTCACTGACGCGCATCGCCGCGACAATCAAGCCTGGAAACTGGCAACCTCCGACTATCCCGTGATCGACGCGTTCAGCAAACAGTATGGATCCGATCAATATGGTGGTTTGCTGGCGTTCAACACGTTCGTGTATCGCTACTTTTCTCCGGATGCACACCGTCCTTTGATGTTGGTTTTGCTTTCAGCATTTTTTGCTGCGCTAGGGATCCCGTTTTTCTGGAAGGCAGTCAGTCAGGTGTTTGGTGAAAAGGTGGCCTGGGCTGCCACTTGGATCTTTGCGTTGTACCCCGATAGTATTCTGTTGGGTGCCTCTGCCATGCGGGAACCCTATCTCCTTACATTTAATACGTTTATCTTGTGGGGATTTGTCCACAGGTTCTATCGTTTTGAAGAAAGCCCATCCATAAATAAACTCAGCGATATCTCGAATATATTAAAGGATCGCATCGGGTGGATGTGGATTGCGCTTGGTCTGACAGGCATGTTGCTGGTTTCGCCCGCGGTTGCCCTCGCAACGATCATCGTTTTCGCAGGCTGGTTGTTCTTTGCCAGTGAGCGCAGGGAAATTTCCTGGCGAGGTATTGCGGCGATCGCTGTGATCTTTCTCCTGGCTCTCTTTTTTCTTTCCTCTTCCCTCAATCGGTCCGGCGAATTTGTGGCAACCTCTCCACTGCATGTAATCAATGATTGGTTCAAGGCGGCTGTCAAATGGGACGCCTATCAAGCAGAACGTGATTCGGGTTGGGTACAAAAAATATTCGATGAAGCTCCATCATGGATGCGGCTGCCTTTTATTGCGGTTTACGGAATCTTCCAGCCTGTTTTGCCTGCCGCGCTCATCAAGCCGACGGTGTTGATCTGGAAGTTCATCTATATTCTGCGCGCCCTGAGTTGGTACACGCTCCTTCCGGTGCTGACCTTTTCGTTCGTAGCCGCGGCCGGACAAGGGTCACGAAAGATGCGGAATCTGCTCTTTTGGCTGTCTCTTCTTGCATGGATCCTGGTTCTGCTTGCCGCGTTACGAGGCGGCGCCGACCTTTGGGATAATCCCCGTTATCGAACCATTTTTTTTGTATGGCAGTCCATCCTCGCAGGTTACGTCTTGGTCTGGTGGAGGGAAACGCATAACGTATGGTTTACAAGGATTGTCCGTATGGAAGTGGTTTTCCTGCTGTTTTTCACACAGTGGTATGCCAGTCGTTATTTCTACCTGGGAGGCCAATTACCATTTGCTGTGATGGTTGCCTTAATTTTAGGATTATGGGGCACAATTCTTGGTGTTGGTGTGTGGCGAGACAAGCGAAGCACGCCGCAAAGCAGCAATGTGGACAAGCAAAGCACGTCGCAAAGCGACAGTGTGGATAAAAGCCGCGCTTGACAGCAATGTATGTAAGTTT
>Ga0105104_10003572_pt1 | contig 11039 bp, 10 predicted proteins | sample PPLLaktember2015_3_FD_87034 | JGI IMG/M metagenome (GOLD analysis project Ga0105104, IMG submission 87034) | Freshwater sediment microbial communities from Prairie Pothole Lake near Jamestown, North Dakota, USA - PPLs Lake P7 Core (6) Depth... | ecosystem: Environmental > Aquatic > Freshwater >... | reverse complement strand
TTCGGGGGTTTTCGGGCCGATCGCTGCGGGCATCTTGCTTGCGCCGATCGGCATCCCCGGCATTCTGTGCGTCGACCTCGCGACGATGACGACGGCGATCACGATCCTGCTGTTCGCTCGGATCCCGCAACCCGCAGAATCGGCGGAGGGAGCGAAAGTCCGCCGCGGCATCTGGCGCGATGCGGGCTTCGGGTTCCGCTACATTGCGGCTCGACACGGGCTCCTCGGTCTCCTGGGCATGTTCTTCCTGTTCAACGTGATGGCGAGCTTCGGTTTCGCCGTCCTCGCTCCGATGGTGCTTGCCCGCACGCAGGACAACGCCGTGCTCCTCGGCAGCGTGCAGTCGGCGGCCGGGATCGGCGGCGTGGTCGGCGGGGTTCTTCTCAGCCTGTGGGGTGGGCCGAAGCGGCGCGTTCACGGCGTGCTGACCGGGTGCGCGCTCGGCGGCCTCATTGGGCTCACCGGCGTCGGGCTGGGGCAGTCGCTCCTCGTGTGGGCGGGGGCGATGTTCGTCATGTCGCTGATCTTCCCGACGGTGAACGCGTCGAGCCAGACCATCTGGCAGTCGAAGGTTTCCCCCGACCTCCAGGGCCGCGTCTTCTCGGTACGCCTCATGCTCGCGCAGATGGGCACGCCGCTCGCCATGGTCCTCGCGGGCCCACTTGCGGATCGAGTATTCGAGCCGGGGATGCAATCCGGCGGCGGGCTCGCGAGCACGTTCGGCCCGCTTGTCGGGACCGGGCCTGGAGCAGGGATGGCCCTCATGCTTGTCTTCGCCGGCCTCCTGGCGGCCGTCGCCGCACTCATCGGCTACAGCTACCGCCCGCTACGCGCCGTGGAGACGGAGCTCCCGGACCACGACGCAGCGGAACCCGCGGCCGTAGCGTCGGCCTCCTAGAGGAACGGAGCAGCGGCTCGCCCCGTGCGCGCCTTGGATGCCTAGACGTGACCCTCTTGTTTGAGCGAGAGGAACCCGTCCGCGGTCACGATCAGGTGGTCCAGAACCCTGATCCCAAGGAGCTCGCCGGCTTGGACGAGGCGCTTCGTGAGGGCGATGTCTTCCGGGCTTGCTTCCAGCGTTCCCGAGGGATGGTTGTGGGCGAGCAGAACCGACGCGGCGCGATCGGCGATCGGATCGGCGAACACCTCGCGCGGGTGAACCTGGTTCGTGTCGAGGAGCCCCACGGTCACGACCCGCGACGCGATCACTTCGTTGGCGCCGGAGAGGGAGACGCACACGAAGTGCTCCTGCTTCTGGGCACGGATATCCTGGAAGTAGGGAAGAGCGTCGCTGGCGTGGCGAACGACAGGACGGCTCTTGCGGGACCAACGCCGACCGAGTTCGAGGGCGGCCGCCACTTGGCACGCTTTGGCCTCGCCGAGGCCGTGGATCGACCGCAGCGCGCTCACGTCCGGACTCGTCTTTCCTTCGGTCTCGCGGAGGACGCGGCTTGCGAGCTCCAAGACCCCCAGCCGTTTGGTTCCGCATCCGAGGAGGACGGCAAGAAGCTCGACGTCGGAAAGAGATTGCGCCCCACGTGCGAGGAGCTTTTCGCGCGGACGGTCGATGCGAGGGAGCTGGCGGATGCGTCGAAGCCCGTCGGGGTCCCAGCGTGTCAGCGACGGCTCGGAGATCCGGGTGTCGTCTTGAGGCATATCACGATTATCCTCATATCGTGCAGGCAAACAAGTCCAAGGATAGGAAGCGGAGCCGAGCGCCCGCCCACGGGCGCAGCAACGGCGGAGCGAAGTGCGCGGCGCCGCGGCTCGCCCGGAGACCCGCCGCGACGCCGCAATCAAGTGGGGCGTCGAACTACGAGACGTTGACGGTGAAGAGCACGACCTTGAGGGGATCGACAGACTCCCACGGCCGTTGGTACGCGAAGCGGAGCATCTGGGGGCCGACGTCGACGGCCGTGTACCGGAAGAGGAAGACCCCGGGCGCGCCGATGAGGGCGGACGCAGGGCGGTACTCAACCTCCTGCGCCTCACGCACCACCGCGTATTCGACGTCGATCGTGTTGGTCCACGCGTAGCCGGTCGTTGCGTTTCCCTCAAGCTCGATCATCAGGCGATCGCCGACGCGAAGGGTCAGCGACGCACCCGCGTCAAGCTCGGAGATGAGGCGATAGACGCGCAGCGTGTAGCCGCAGACCGACGCGGCCGCCGAGTAGCGGCCGAGTCCGTACAGCCCCGACGTCGCGGCGACCTCAACCTCGGCGACGAACGATCCGACGTTCGTCGCAATCACGACCTCGTATCCCGCCATGGGAAGGGGTGCGCCGCTCGGGTCGACGAGGCGGACCTTGCCGATCCACGTCTCGGCCGGGACGCCGGGCGCGTACGTCTCCTCGAACACGGGCGCGCCGTCCGCTCCGACCAAGCGCAAACGTTCCACGACGACCTTCGACTTGAAGCAATCGGCGTCGCCCTCGTGGACGATCTCGAAGGCCAGGCGCGCGCCGGTCTCGAAGACGAAACCGCCGAGCCGGACCTCGGCGGCTCCGCCGACCGACGACGCGCTGGATGACGACTTCGACGTCGACTGCGCCATCGCTCCTCCTGCCATCAACACCGCAGCAAGAATCACCGATCCCGCAACTCGCCAAGGACGCAGCATGCGAATCACCTCATACACGAGACATACTCCGGACTGCCGCAGTTGTTTCTCACAGGGGGCGTCGACGTGCTGCCGGTGAGTTCCACGCTACGGCAGCGCGCCCTGCGACTCCGTTGCGGGTCGTATGGTGTACCGCCCGACGTTGCGGTATCGCTGGTAGCGGGCGGCGAGGAGTTGGTCAAGAGGAATCGCCGACAGCTCGTTGACGTGGCGTACGAGCGCTTCCTTCAGGGCCGCCGAGGTGACGGCCGGGTTCTTGTGTGCGCCGCCGAGCGGCTCGGGGATGACGCCGTCGATCAGGCCGAGGTTCTGGAGGTGGGGCGCCGTCATCTGCAGGGCCGTTGCGGCCTCCCGCGCGCGCTCCTTGTCCTTCCACAGGATCGCCGCGGCGCCTTCCGGCGTGATCACGGAGTAGATGGCGTCTTCGAGCATCAACACGCGGTCGGCAAGTCCGATCGCGAGCGCGCCGCCCGATCCTCCCTCTCCGATGATGACGGCCACGGTCGGCACCCGAAGTCCCGCCATCGTCTGGAGGTTCTCGGCGATGGCGCCGCCGATGTTCAGCTCCTCCGACTCGACGCCGGGGTACGCGCCCGACGTGTCGATGAGGGAGACGAGCGGGAAGCCGAACCGCTCTGCAAGCTCCATGAGCCGCTTGGCTTTGCGGTAGCCCTGCGGGCGCGTCATTCCGAAGAACCGCTCCTTGTTCTCTTCGGTCGTCCGCCCCTTCTGCTGGCCGAGGAGGGCGACGGGCCGGCCGTCGAGGCGGGCGAGCCCGGCGACCAGCGCGCGGTCGTCGCCGACGATGCGATCTCCTCGCAGCTCGTAGAAGTCGGAGAAGACGGATGCGATGTAGTCGAGCGCGTACGGGCGCTTGGGGTGGCGGGCGATTCGCACTCGCTCCCAGTCAGTCAGGTTCGAGTAGAGGTCCTGGCGCAGCACCGCGAGCTTCTCTTCGAGGCGAGCAATCTCCTTGGACAGGTCCATCCCGTCGATGGCGTTCAGCTGACGCAGCTCTTCGATCTTGGATTCGAGGAGGTCGAGGGTACGCTCGTCGGTCATCTCGCCCCCACGAAGAACCCGAGCGCCAGGGCGAGCTCGCTGCGGAGGTCCTCGCGCCGCACGACCCGGTCGATCTGCCCGCGCTCGAGCGCAAACGACTCCGTTTGGAAGTGCGCCGGGAGCTCCTCGGCGATCGTCTGCTCGATGACGCGACGGCCGGCGAAGCCGATCATGGCGCCCTTCTCGGCGATGAGGATGTCGCCGAGCGAGGCGATCGACGCCTGCACGCCCCCCGAGGTCGGGTACGTCATGACCGAAACGAACGGGAGCCCGGCCTCGGCCAAGCGCCGCCGGACCGTCACCGTCTTTGCCATCTGCAGGAGTGAGAACATTCCCTCCTGGATGCGGGCTCCGCCGGACGACGAGATGAGGATGAAGGCGCGGCGATCGGCGATCGCTGCCTCAATCGCTCTCGAGATCTGCTCGCCGACGACCGACCCCATGCTCCCGCCGATGAATCGGAAGTCCATGACGCCGATGACAATCGGGATTCCCTCGATCGCGCCCCGTCCGATCAGGATGGCGTCATCGAGCCCCGTCTTGGCCTGAGTCTCCGCGACGCGTTCCCGGTAGGGGCGGCTGTCGACGAACGACAGCGGGTCGTCCGTCACGAGGCGTTCGCCGAGGGGCTCGTAGGTTCCCGGGTCGAGGATCGACTCGATTCGCTCCTGCGAGGTCTGGAAGAAGTACTCCCCGCAGCTTGGGCAGACGTTGCTGTTCTCACGGACGCGCCGCTTGAAGACGAGCTCGCCGCACGACTTGCACTTCATCCACAGGCTGTCGTCCGGTTCCCGATCTACGTGCACGCGCAGGTACTGGCGTTCCTTGAACAGGGACATCGCTCACCTCACGAGCGGCGACGACCTCCGAGCAAGAGGCGGGGCCGCTTCCGCTCCTGCTCTCGTTTCTGGTCGTCGGTGCGCAAGCTGTCCGGAAGGGCAGATCCGCTGGAGACGACCATGGACAGCATGTCCTCCACGGGCATGTCGACGTAGGTCACGAGCCTCCTTGGGACGACGACCATCGCCCCCGACAGGGGGTTGGGAACTGTAGGAACGTACACGATCACGCACTCCTCGCCGGCGAGGTCGTGAAGCTTACCCGGATCTTCGTTCGTGACCAAGCCGAGCGCATGGAGACCCTCCTTGGGGTAGTCCATCATGACCACGTGTTTGAACGAGGCGATCTCCTTCGGATCGAGCATCGCGCCGGCAAACTGCTTGAACGTCCCGTACATCTTCCGGACTCCGGGCAGGATCAGGAAGACGCGCTCAAGGTAGGCGTAGAAGGTTCTGCCCACGATGTTGCGCGCGATCACGCCGGCAATCAAGACGAGGGCAATCAGAAGCGCGATGCCGAGTCCTGGGAGCGAGTGTCCAACGGCGCGCTCGATGACGTCGCCGAGCGGCCTCCCGCGCCCGAGCAGGCCATCGAGCAGGTTGTAGAGGATCCACAGGATGTACGCCGTGGCGCCGGTCGGGAGGATGGCCAGCAAGCCGCTCACAAACGTTGCCCGGAGCCACAGCAGGAACTTCTTCATGCTGCCCTTGCCCACTCTCCCCTGTTCCCCATCCGGCAATTATAGAGGATCGTCGTATCATACGATCATGGTTCGCGCGAGGGCAATTCCGAAGCGCATCGCGATCGTCGCGGCGATCGCGGCGGCCGTCCTGTACGCGGGGCTCGTCGTCGTGCGCGTGCTCTACCCGATCGGATACGCCGACCTCGTGCGGGCGTCGGCCGACGTCGAGGGGCTCGACGCCGCGACGCTCTGTTCGCTCATCCGGGCGGAAAGCCGCTTCCACCCGGACGCCGTATCGCCGCGTGGCGCCGTCGGGTTGATGCAGATCATGCCCGAGACGGGTGCATGGATCGCCGAACGGATGGGATTGCCGGGGTTCGACTCCCGAAATCTTCTCGATCCGGAGACCAACCTCCGGTTTGGCGCTTGGTACCTGCGCTACCTGCTCGATCGGTTCGGGAAGCTCGACCTGGCGCTGATGGCGTACCACGCCGGCCCCACGCGCGTCGAGGGATGGCTTGTGTCAGGCGAGGTCCCGTTTTCTGGGACTCGAGCGTACGTCGAGCGCGTCCTGCACGCGGTTTCGATCTACCGAACAGCTCTTCGCTGGCCGATCGTCGTTCGGATCACGCCTTCTATTCCCCTTTAGCGTTGCAGCGTCTCCTGCCATGGGCTAGTATCGCTACCAATTCCAGAGGGAGTTGACAGGAGGTCCCACCGTGGCGGAGGCAAAGAAGTGGGTCGTGAAAGACCCGAAGCGTGAGAACGTCTTCTGGCCCACAGCCGAACTGAAGAAGCAAGCGTGGGTTTCGGACGAGGCGATCTACAAGAAGGCGGCGGCCGATCCCGTCGCGTTCTGGTCCGAGCAAGCCGAGGAACTTCACTGGTTCAAGAAGTGGGAGAAGGCATACGATCCCGCTCCGTACGCCTACAAGTGGTTCGTCGGCGGGAAGACCAACCTCTCGTACAACTCCCTCGACCGGCACATCGAGGCCGGCCACGGCGACCGGGTCGCCATCATCTGGGAGCCGGAACCGGTTGCGGAGAAGGCCCTTCACATCACGTACAAGGAGCTCCACAGGCGCGTGTGCATGTTCGCGAACGGCCTGAAGTCGCTCGGGGTGAAGAAGGGCGACCGCGTGGGCATCTACCTCCCCATGATCCCGGAGGCCGTGGTCGCGATGCAGGCCTGCGCCCGCATCGGAGCGCCGCACAGCGTCGTGTTCTCGGCGTTCAGCCCGGAGTCGCTCCGCGATCGATTGGATGACGCCGGCGCGAAGGTCCTCATCACCGCCGACGGCTACTATCGCCGCGGGAAGCCGATCGACCTGAAGAAGGCCGCCGAGCAGGGCGCCGAGGGCACGAAGGTCGAGAAGATCGTCGTCGTGAAGCGGCTTGACGGATCCGCTCCGATGAAGGCCGGGCGCGACGTCTGGCATCACGACCTTGTTGCCAAGGCGTCGGCCGACTGCCCGGCCGAGCCGCTCGATTCGGAGCACCTGTCGTATCTCCTTTACACGTCCGGGACGACGGGAAAGCCGAAGGGCATCATGCACACGACGGGCGGGTACGCCGTTCAGTCGTACGTGACGGCCAAGTGGAATTTCGACCTGCACCCCGGCGACATCTTCTGGTGCACGGCCGACGTCGGCTGGGTCACCGGCCATACCTACATCAACTACGGCCCGCTCATGAACGGCGTCACGACGTTCATGTACGAGGGCTCACCCGACATGCCCGACTACGGCCGCATGTGGGACATGGTGGAGAGGCACAAGATCACGCAGCTCTACACTGCGCCAACCTTGATCCGCATGCTGATCAAGCAAGGCGACGAGTGGCCGGCGAAGTATGACCTATCGAGCCTGCGCCTCCTCGGCACGGTCGGCGAGCCGATCAACGTCGACGCGTGGATGTGGTACTTCGAGAAGATCGGCGGCGAGCGATGCCCGATCATCGACACGTGGTGGCAGACGGAGACGGGCGCGAACATGGTCAACAACCTGCCCGGCATCGGACCGTTCATCCCGACCGTCGCCGGCCGAGGGTTCCCCGGGATCGTCGGCGACATCCTCGACTCGGGCGGCCAGCCGACCAAGGTCGGCGAGGGCGGCTACCTTGCGATCTACGCTCCCTTCCCGCCCGGCCTCACGCGCGGGATCTACGGGGATATGGACCGCTTCAAGAACCAGTACTTCTCCGACTACGGCCCGGAGCGCTACTTCACGAGCGACGGTGCGCGCAAGGATGACATGGGCAACTTCCGCATCACCGGGCGCGTCGACGACGTCATGAACGTTGCCGGCCACCGCCTGGCGACCGCGGAGGTCGAGAGCGCGCTGGCGCAGAACGACAAGGTCAGCGAGGTGGCCGTCGTATCGAAGCCGCACGATCTGAAGGGCGAGGTCCCGGTGGCGTTCGTCCTTCTGCGCAAGGGGATCGAGCCGTCGGAGGAGATCCGCAAGGACCTCCTGGCGACGGTGAACCGCGTCATTGGTCCCACGGGGCGGCCGGAGGAGATCATCTTCGCGCACGACGTGCCGAAGACGCGCAGCGGCAAGATCATGCGCCGCGTCTTGAAGTCTCTTGTCCGCGACGAACCCGTCGGCGACCTCACGACGCTCCTGAACCCGGAGACCGTCGACGAGCTGAAGAAGGCCGTCGGCTACAAGGGATAAGCCCGTGGCGGACGACCGCGCGAGCGTGTGACGACGGAGCGGGGGCGTATCGCCCCCGCTCCTCTTCTTGGAGGGGATGGTATGTCGGAGGAGAAAGTCTTCGGGATGAAGGCGGAGGCCGGCCGCTGGATTTTCGTGCTGGTCGGGCTCCTGATGAACGTGTGCCTCGGCGCCGTCTACGCGTTCAGCGTGTTCCGCAAGCCGCTCGAGGGGCTGTGGGGCGTCTCAGCCACTCAGGCGGGACTGCCGTTCATGGTGTTCCTCGCGATGTTCGCGGTGTTCATGGCGCTCGCCGGAGGGCTCGTGACGTCGTGGGGTCCGCGCAAGACGAGCCTGCTCGGAGCGGTCCTCGTCGGCGCCGGATGGATCCTGGCCGGGTTCGCCCCGAACATCCTGTGGCTGACGATCTTCTACGGTGTGATCGGCGGATCCGGGGTCGGCATCCTCTACGGCTGCCCCATCGCCGTGGCGGCGAAGTGGTTCCCCGACAAGAAGGGGCTCGCCGTCGGGCTCACGCTGGCTGGCTTCGGGCTCTCGGCGCTCCTCATGGCCCCGTGGATGACGAGCACCATCGCCTCGGAGTCGGTGGGCGTCGCCAAGACGTTCATGTACTTCGGGATCGCCTTTCTTGCCGTCCTCGTCGTGCTTTCGTTCGGCCTGAAGAATCCAAAGCCCGACTGGAAGCCGGCAGGATGGAAGGGCGCGGCAGCGAAGGGCGGGACGGGCGTCGAGCTGGACCGCGGTCAGATGTTGCGGACGCCGGCCTTCTATGCCCTGTGGGGCTCGTACATCATCGGTTGTTTGGCCGGTCTGATGGCCATCGGGATTGCCGCCCCCGTCGGGCGCGAGGTTGCCCTGCTCAGCTCCGAGACCGCAGCCATCGCGGTGTCGGTGTTCGCGGTGTTCAACGGCGTCGGCCGGCCGCTCTTCGGATGGCTGACCGACAAGATCACGCCCAGGGGCACGGCGCTTCTGTCGTTCGCCCTGATTCTCGGCGCGTCGGCGCTCCTGTACTTCGCAGGGCAAGGCAGCCCGGCTGTCTACTTCGTGGGGTTCTCGGTGCTGTGGCTCAACCTCGGCGGATGGCTTGCCATCGCTCCCACGGCGACGTCCACCTTCTTCGGCGCCAAGCACTACGCCAAGAACTACGGCGTGGTGTTCACCGCCTACGGCATCGGGGCGATTGCCGGGAACCTTCTGTCGGGCATGATCCACGACGCGACGGGCGGCTACCTGCCGGTGTTCGTTCCCGTCATGGGGCTTTCCGCCCTGGGCCTTGTCGTGGCGTTGCTCGGCCTGCGGCCGACGTCCTTAGGCGCTCCGGCGGGACCGGGCGTGAGGAAGTAGATCGCGTTCCGTAGGGATTCCGTGTTGGGCGGTCGCGGGCCGGGCTCGCGACCGCCCTGTCTTTGGCGCGGGACCGGAGCGTGGCTTCCCTCGCGCCGCCGCGGTAAGCTCTCCGGGCGAGGAGGGGGGATGGCGAGGAGCCTTGACAACCTGATCTGGATCGACCTTGAGGCGACGGGCCTCGATCCCGAGGCGCGCGTGATCCTCGAGATCGCCTGCCTCGTAACGGACAAGGACCTGAACGAGCTGGGCGACGGTATCGATCTTGTCATTCACCAAGAGGGTCGCGCGATCGGCCAACTCGATCCGTGGTGCCGCAAGCAACACGGTGTGAGCGGCCTGCTCGAAGCGTCGCGCACGTCGACGACGTCGCTTGGCGAAGCGGAGGCGCAGACCCTGGCCTACGTGCGCCGCTACTGCCTCGTCGGACGGTCGCCCTTGTGCGGGAACTCGGTCTGCTTCGACCGCCGATTCCTCATTCGTCACATGCCGAAGCTCGAAGCCTGCTTCCACTACCGGAACGTCGATGTGAGCTCGATCAAGGAGCTCGCCCGCCGATGGCGGCCGGAGGTGGTCGAGAAGGTGGCCAAGACGTCGAGGCACCGCGCGCTCGACGACCTGCGCGAGTCCATCGCCGAGCTGCGTGTCTATCGCGACGCCTTCTTCCGGGAGGCGACGTGAGAGAACGCCTGGTCTGGCAAGACGTCGAGACGGCGCGCGGGCGGATCGCGCCGTTTGCCCGCCGTACGCCCGTCGAGACGTGCCGAACAATCGACGCGGCGTGCGGTGGGACGGTCTTCCTGAAGTGCGAGAACTTCCAGCGAACGGGGTCGTTCAAGTTCCGCGGCGCGACGAACACGATCGCCTCTCTCTCGCCGTCCGAGCGCGCCCGCGGCGTGTACGCTCCCTCGAGCGGGAATCACGCCCAGGCCGTCGCTCTGGCAGCGAAACTGCATGGGGTCCCCGCTCACCTGGTCATGCCGGAGGACTCGAACCCCGCCAAAGTCGCCGCGACGCGCGGCTACGGCGCCCGCATCGTCTTCTGCCCGGCCACACACGAGGGGCGGCGCGAGATGGCGGTGCGGGTCGGCGAAGAGACGGGGGCGACTCTCGTCCATTCGCACGACGACTTGCGGGTGATGGCCGGCCAGGGAACCGCGGCGTGGGAACTCCTCGACGAGGTCGGCGAGCTGGATCTTGTCCTTGCACCCGTCGGCGGGGGCGGCCTTCTCTCCGGGACGCTCATTGCCGCTCGGCACCTCCTACCCCACGTGCGGGTGATCGGGTGCGAGCCCGAGGGAGCGGACGATGCGGCGCGGTCGCTTCGAACGGGCGTGCGGGTGACGGACTTCGTCCCACGCACGATCGCCGACGGTCTCCGGACCCCGCTTGGCGAGAACGGATTCGAGATCCTGCGACGGGACCTCAACGATATCGTGCTCGTCTCGGAGGGGGAGATCGTCGACGCCATGCGCTTCGTGTGGGAACGTGCGAAGCTCATCATCGAACCGTCATCCGCGGTGGCCGTTGCGCCGCTTCTCGGCGGCAAGATCGATGTTCGAGGGAAACGCGTCGGAGTGATTCTCTCCGGCGGGAACGTCGACTTCGGCCCGTTCTTCGACATCCTGAGAGGAGTTCTGTGACGGGAGTGCGTCTCGACGCCTACTGCGGCCTGTATTGTGGAGCCTGCCTCATCTACCAGAGCACCCGGACCGGCGACCTCGCCGCGGCCGCAGAACAGATCGCCCGTCTCGCAGAGGGATCGCAGAACGAGCCCGAACTCGGGGCGTTGCTGCGCGCGATCGCGAGC
>Ga0105104_10003571_pt1 | contig 11041 bp, 11 predicted proteins | sample PPLLaktember2015_3_FD_87034 | JGI IMG/M metagenome (GOLD analysis project Ga0105104, IMG submission 87034) | Freshwater sediment microbial communities from Prairie Pothole Lake near Jamestown, North Dakota, USA - PPLs Lake P7 Core (6) Depth... | ecosystem: Environmental > Aquatic > Freshwater >... | reverse complement strand
GTCTCCGTCGGCGTAAGAGAACGCCGACTACACTTTAGTTGTAAGGAGCCGCAATGCCTCAAAATATCACAGTTGTCGAAAATATCCTCAATGCCAATGATCGCATCGCGCAGGAGAATTACAACCGCCTTGAATCGGCGGGCGTCTTCTCGATCAATATCCTTGCTTCACCCGGAGCGGGGAAGACATCGGTTATTGAGCAAACCCTGCCGCGCCTGAAAGGTAAATTACGCGTGGCAGCCATCGATGGAGACATCGCCACTTCCATCGATTCAGACCGGGCTGCCGCGGCGGGCGCGCTGGCTGCCATCCAGATCAATACAGGCGGCGATTGTCATCTCGATGCTGTTATGCTGCATGGCGCCCTCGAGAAACTCGATCTTACGCAATTTGATTTGCTCATTGTTGAAAATGTGGGCAACCTTGTCTGCCCTGCCAACTTCAAGCTCGGCACGCACAAGACCGTGCTGGTTGCCTCTGTACCAGAAGGCGATGACAAGCCGTATAAATACCCCGGTACCTATCGCGGCGTGGATGTACTGATCGTCAACAAGATCGATCTCCTGCCCTACGTCAACTTCAGAATGGATTACTTCGAACGCGGCGTGCAGGTTCTCAACCCCGGCGTAACGACTTTTCGCACTTCGTGTACAACCGGCGAAGGTCTGGATGCCTGGGCAGACTGGCTCATCGAAAATACAAAACGCTAATCCACTCAACTCATGTTTGATACAATCCATCCATGAATCAAAAATATATCATCACGGTTGCTTACTATCTTGCCTTCATCCTTCTCGGCTTAACCATCGCTGCTGAAGGACCGACTCTTGTCAAACTTGCCGAACATACCTCCAGTCAACTCGACCAGATCAGTTCGATCTTTTTCTTTGGCTCATTCGGCTATTTACTCGGCTCACTTGTTGGAGGCCGCCTTTATGACCGCATCCCCGGGCATCGCTTAATTGCCGCGGTCCTTGTTTTATTGGGAATCTCCAGCGCATTTGTGCCCGTTGTCACTTCGCTATGGGTACTCATCATCCTCGTATTATTTTTTGGCTTTGTAAAGGGAGCCCTCGATGTAGGATGTAATACCCTCCTGCTCTGGGTGCATAATGAAAAAGTCGGTCCCTTTATGAACGGATTACATGCCTTCTTCGGTATTGGTGCATTCCTTTCGCCGCTGATCGTGGAAAGCGTACGCCTCGCCACCGGAGATATTTATTGGGTCTACTGGTCTTTTGCAATAATTGCGTTCTCGATCGCGTTCTTTATCTGGAATTTGCCCAGCCCCGCTGCACGCCTCGTGCCGGAAAGACACAGGAACGCGGCATTTCCATTGATCCCCGTTCTGATCATGACAATGTGTTTTATTTTATATGTTGGTGCTGAGGCAGGCTATGGAAACTGGATTTACACATACACATTCAAATTAGGACTTGGTACAGAGTCCCAAGCTAACTTCATAACCTCCGCTTTCTGGGGATTCTTTACTCTGGGCCGCTTATTTGGAATCTGGGTTTCGACACGTCTCAAGCCATTGACGATTCTTACCCTCGACTTTGCAGGCTGTCTTGCAAGCCTCGGGCTGATCCTGTTCTTTAGAGATTCAGTCACCATCCTTTGGATTGGGACAATCCTGGTGGGAATCTCACTCGCATCCATCTTTCCAACATTCCTGACGCTGGCTGAGGAACGCATGCACGTGACTGGTGCAATTACAGGCTGGTTCCTTGTCGGCGCGGGGGCAGGCGGCATGTTCCTGCCGTGGATGATCGGTCAGGCATTCGTGCGGATCGGCGGTGGAGCGATGATGGGAATGATCTTCGTCAATGCAATCATAAATATATTGATACTGTTCCTTTTCACACGAGTATCCGCAAAACAAGTCTCTGTTTCTGAGTCGCCGGTCAGCGCCAGTTGAGCAAATAACAAAGTCATAACGTGTTTCTTATTCGTATCCCTGCTTTGGTAGAATTATTCCCATGCTGAGCTTTTCATCACGCATTGGGATCTATTTCTTACTTCTTGCTTTTCTCACTTCGTCGTGCGGAGCGACCGGTTCCTCCGATGCATATCCAACCTATGATCCTTTCGCGCCTGTTGGTGGCTCAGGCACGCAAGTTGCGCCAATCTCTGTCGGTGAGGTTGTTCAACCAACAAGACCCTCGGGACCTACGCCCACGCGCGCACCGATCTCTATTACTGTTCCTCCCAAGAATCCAAATTCATCGCTGACGACGCCAACGCCCGATCTGCCGCACGCGCTTCCAACCCAGCGGACCTTCCTCGATCAGTACACGGTCCAGCCTGGAGATACGCTTGGCAGTATCGCGCAGGGATATGGGATCACGCTCGAGGCGCTGATGCAAGCCAACGGGTTGAATGAATCGAGTGTCCTGTCTGTTGGTCAGGTGGTGAATATCCCTCCGGTTGAAGTGGATCCGAATCCGGGTTCGTCGTTCAAGCTCATCCCTGATTCGGAGTTGGTGAATGGACCCGCCGCCGTACAATTCGATGTGCAGGCATTCGTCCAGGAATATAACGGATACCTGGCGAATTACACACAGAACGTGGATGGTGAGTATCTCACCGGTTCACAGATCATCGGGCGCGTGGCACAGCGTTATTCGGTCAACCCGCGGCTGCTGCTTGCAATCCTTGAATATCGAAGTGGATGGGTGACCAATCCCACGCCATCGAATGTGGATTTCCCGTTTGGTTTCTATGATGACTATTACGCCGGACTTTACCGGCAGACTTTATGGGCGGCAAATAACTTGAATCGTGGTTATTATTCCTGGCGCGCCAATGCAATTTCTACGTTGCCACTAAGTGATGGTACATACGTGCCATTATCTCCCACCATCAATGCGGGGACCGCCGGCGTGCAGTATTTTCTTTCACTGTACAACAATCGTCCGTTCTGGGATTACGATGTCAGCGATCTCGGATTCTTCCAAACGTACAAACTGCTCTTTGGCTACCCCTTCGACTATGAGATCGCCTCACTGCTGCCCCCGAACCTGACTCAGCCTCCGATGCAGTTACCCTTCGAACCGGGCATCACCTGGTCGTTTACGGGCGGTCCCCACGGCGGCTGGGACTCTGGCTCCGGCTGGGCAGCGCTGGATTTTGCACCTCCAGGCGAACCAGCCGGCTGTGTAACTCATGATGCCTGGGTGGTTGCCATTGCTAATGGGTGGATCACACTGGCTGAGAACGGTGCGGTGATGCAGGATCTGGATAATGACGGCTATGAACAGACCGGCTGGAATGTTCTTTACATGCACATCGAAACGCGCGACCGCATCCAATCGGATACTTATGTTTACGCGGGCGAACGGATCGGTCATCCATCCTGTGAAGGCGGTTACTCGAACGGCACGCATGTCCATCTTGCACGCAAATATAACGGTGAATGGATTTCTGCCGATGGAAATCTTCCGTTCATTTTGGATGGCTGGGCCTCAAGCGGGAACGGTATTGAATACGATGGATATCTTACACGCGGTGCAACTGTCCTCGAAGCCATGGAGGGCAGGTTCGAGGGATTGAATCAGATTTCGAGATGAAAGCTGCCTCACTGCGAAGCTCGCGAAGATCACAAAGCTTTTCTTGAAGGAAGAAAGAAGAGATTTTTCATTCATCATTCAACCTTCATAATTCAACCTTAGACTCACAGGTATAATTCCCCCCACTGGACTCCCTTTGTGAAACGATTCATCAGTTTTTTTATAACAGCTGCTTTTCTGCTTGCCGCGTGCGGGGGTAATGCCTCGTCACTATGGGGGCAATACGCAACTCCGACACCACCCGGCGGCGTTCCGTCAGCGTCCACAGCTATTCCTGCTGTCATGGATACACAATCCCCTACAGCCCTGAATCCCTTTGTATATGAAACCCTCGCAAATACGGTCACACCCACACCTACATTCAGTGAAGCTTTTATTACACAGGAAGCCACCGCCTCTCCAGAGAGCACATCTACACCTACGCCAAGTACCCCAACCCTGTTCTACTATACCCAAAGCGGAGATTGGCTCCCAGCCGTGGCGGTCAGGTTTGGAGTGGATGTGAGTCAAATCACCTCGCCGAAGATCCTTCCAGAATCGGGTCTGCTCGATCCCGGCACACTGCTTATGATTCCAGATATTCTGGATCGTTCGATTCCATATACCTCAACACTGCAATTGATCCCTGATAATGAATTGATCTTTTCAGCCACTGCCATTGACTTCGACATCCAAACCTACGTGAAGGATGCGGGTGGATATTTATCCACATATCGCGAATATCTTAAAAGTACAGGCTGGATGTCCGGCGCACGTGAAATCGAACGGCTTGCGAATGAGAACTCGATCAACCCGCGGCTGCTGCTTGCGATCCTTGATTATGAAGCACGCTGGGTGCGCGGCAAACCCGAAAATAAATTTCGCACCGAGTACGCTTTAGGATATGAAGACTATCGCTACAAGGGGATGTTCATGCAGATGGTCTGGGCGATCAACCAGCTTTCCACCGGATACTATGACTGGCGCTCCGGGAAAATCACTGAGATCACTTTCCGCGACGGCAACAAACTCCGTCTGGATCCCACACTGAATGCAGGCACGGTCGGCTTGATGTATTACTTTGCCCGCGCCCACACATACAACGAATGGCTGCGGATCATGGATCAGAGCAGCGGTTTTACATCTTACTATCAGAGCATGTTTGGTGACCCATGGTCACGCTCGGATTTCGTCGGTCCCATCTTTCCGCCGAGGGTCAGTCAGCCGGAAATGTCATTGCCATTTGAAACTCAGACCTCCTGGGCTTTTACCGGAGGACCACACAGCGCCTGGGAACACGATGGTCCATTGGCTGCCCTGGATTTTGCACCGGCGAGTGCCAAGAGCGGCTGCGGAACTTCCCCCCAATGGATTCTTTCTGCTGCGCCGGGGAAGGTTGTACGTTCCGGGAATGGTGTGGTGGTTGTGGATATGGATAACGATGGCTCCGAACAAACCGGTTGGAATATCCTTTACCTGCATGTCGCGGCAGCCGATCGCGTGGCAAAAGGTGTCTGGGTGGAAAAGGATGACCGCATCGGACACGCTTCCTGTGAAGGTGGGGTCTCCACCGGTACGCATTTGCATTTCGCAAGAAAATATAACGGTGAATGGATCGTCGCCGATGGACCTCTTCCCTTTATATTGAGTGGTTGGGCAGTATATGCGGGCGAAAAAGCGTATCAGGGAAAAATGGTCAGGGGGGATAAAGTGATCACCGCCGATGTAAATAGCCAGTCCTTTGCTCAGATCATCCGCGAGGAAGATCAAGAGTAGTGACCGAATGAAATTGAAAAATGAAGGTACAAAAGTACACAAGTACACAAATACACAGGTTTCCAGTGTACTTGTGTACTTGTGTACTTGTCTTCTTATTGCTTCCTGCGCGCCAACCCGGCCTGGGAGCACGATCGAAAATATGATCACGCCGCCCGCGCCCACACCCATCCCTGCACCTACTTCGGGGAGACCTGAATACCAACCCGGCGAACTTGTGGATTACATCGCGCAAAATGGCGATACCCTTCCCGCTCTCGCTGCCCGTTTCAATACAACCGTGGAAGAGATCATGGCAGCCAATCCCATCATCCCGCAGGATGCAACGACGATGCCACCCGGCTTGCCAATGAATATCCCCATTTACTATCTTCCATTATGGGGCACAGCGTATCAGAGTATTCCTGACCATGCCTTTGTCAATGGTCCCGCACAGATCGGGTTTAGCACAACTGCTTTCGTAGCATCTACATCCGGTTGGCTCAAGAATTACCGGGTCTATGCCGGGGAGAAGATGCGCACCGGCGCAGAGGTGGTGGATTACGTCGCTACGAACTACAGCATCAGCCCACAGTTGCTGCTCACATTGCTCGAATATCAAACCGGTGCACTCACCCAGGCGGATATCCCGCCCGGCAGATATATGCTTGGATTTCCGCGTGTCAATTATGAAAGCCCTTACCTTCAAATCGTACTCGCAGCCAATGTGCTGAATAACGGATACTATAGTTGGCGTGCAGGCAGACTAACAGAAATCGAGTTGCCAGATGACTCGCTCTTCAGACCGGACCCCTGGCAAAACGCGGCGTCCGTGGCGCTGCAATACTACTTCTCGAGGATTTATTCGGGGGACCGGTACTACGGTTCCATCGGACCGGAAGGCTTGGCGCGCGTCTATCAGACTTTTTTCGGCGACCCGTGGGCTGATCCCGTTGTTATCCTGCCGGGAAGTCTTCAGCAGCCCGAACTGCAATTTCCATTCGTCGCAGGCCATTTATGGGCATATACAGGCGGACCTCACACAGGCTGGGGTTCAGGTGAGCCTTTCGCCGCCATAGACTTTGCGCCCGCCTCCGAAACCAGCGGCTGCGTCGGCGTTGAATCGGATCAATTTGCGACAGCCATGGCAGGTGGACTTGTTCTGCGCTCCGACATCGATGGCACGGTTATCGATCTCGATAAAGATGGAGACGAGCGCACAGGCTGGACGTTGTATTATCTGCATTTAGCCACACAGGGGCGCGTTCAATTAGGCACGGAAGTGAAGGCTGGCGAACCAATCGGTTATCCCTCCTGCGAAGGTGGACGGGTAACAGGCACCCATGTTCACGTGGCACGTAAATACAACGGCGAGTGGATCCTCGCCGATGGTCCGCTCGCATTTAATCTCGAAGGCTGGATCGCGCATAACGGCCCGCGCGCGTACAAGGGCACATTGACACGCGGCGCATTAACGATTACTGCCTGCGAATGCTCGGACGCTCCAAGCCAGGTCATGTCGGATATAAAATCTCAGGTGCCTGAATGATCGAACCACAAACCTGGATGGTCTCTTTTTGAACACGGACAACACGGAAAAGACGGACTCATTCGTAAAAATACGGAACGCAAATCGTTCCTGATGTCCGTGCGATCCGTGTCCAACGACTCTGAGAAGTCTCGACCCGATGTAATTTTATTCCGTGGATAATTCCGACCACATCCCCTGATACGTCAAACGGCGATCTCCATTTCCCAGATCTTCATAAACTTCATAATTCAAAATCATTGGAAAGGCTTGTGCAAGCATGAACTGCGCCGGGCAATATCTGGTTGCAGATAACTCAATAGCGCGTAAGACCGCGGCTTCTTCAATATCCTTCCCAGTGACTATATATGTGATCAACGCACTTGTGAATACCTTGGGATAATCCGCCGAGCGCGGCGCATCCACCTTTACTTCAAACTGCGTTAGCTTCTGTCGCTTTTTCTGCAAGATCGAAAGGACATCCATCGCAGTACAGCCTGCGAGACCCAGCGCGATCATTTCCATGGGGCGGACACCGCTGTTACTTCCGCCGAACGAAGACTCCGAATCCATCTCGACAGGAAAACCGGAAGCAGGCATACCCAGGAAGATCATTTTTTCTTTCCATTGAACAGTTGCTTTCATGATGACTCCATGAGGAGGGGAATGAGATGTTTATCGAGCATCCTGCGGTCGATGCCTCCGACCCACAGCAATTGAACCCTCCCGTCCCGATCAATGACAAACGAACTGGGAAGACCCAATGTCTTAAACGCCTGCTCTGTTGCAATATAGGTTGGGTCAAGCCAGACCGGGAAGGTCAATTCATAATCTTTCACGAACTGCACCACATCTGCCGTTGGGTCGCCATCGTTAATGGCAATAATGACGAAGCCCTCAGCTTTATGGTCATTATAAAAACCCTGCAGGGTTGGCATCTCTTCCTTGCAGGGCGGGCACCACGTCGCCCAAATGTTGACCAGCACAACCTGCCCATGATAATCCGCGAGAGAATGGGAGACTCCCTGAATATCGGTGAGGGTCAATTCCGGGGCGGGAAAATTTACTTTAGCGGGAACAGTTGAAAAGTCAGATTTGGGCGGCTCATCCCGCAGAAAGAAGTAAGCGGAGGCAGCTATGAGGATGAATCCAAATCCCAGCAGGATAAGGGGTAATGCAAAGGGGTGACGCTGTGGAGGCACATTTCGGGAAGTAATGGTCATATTTGCCAAATTTGTCAGTATTTTTAATAAGTATACACTGCTAAATCACGGGTTCGAGATTTCAGGACAAATGTCATTCAGAACATGATATTTGCCACTGGAATGGGTATCTCCTGCCGGGTAATATGGCTGAAAGGTCAAATCACTTGAACCAGATGTCCATTTTTAAGGAATTGGATGAGAGCCAGATGAATTTACTCAGGCCGTTGTTCGAGCCTTTCACATGCCAGGCTGGCACCATTATTCTTCAACAGGGATCTCCCGCTGAATATCTTTATTTAATTCACACCGGGAAGGTTGAGATCTCTTATAAGCCATACGATGGCAATCCGATCACTGTATCGCACGTGGAGGAAGGTGATTCATTCGGCTGGTCAGCACTTTTGGGCAGCAAGGAATATACCTCTTCAGCCACTGCCATCGAACGTGTGGAGGCAGTTCGCGTCCGAGGAAGTGAACTGCGCGAATTTTGCATCGAGCATCCCGAGGCAGGCAAAGACATCTTGGAACGCCTGGCGGATGGAGTTTCCTCCCGCTGGGAAGATGCTCACAGGCAGGTGAAATCCATTCTTGTTCAGGGATTGCAGTGTTGATAATTTGAGATTCCAGGTGAGGGCAGGTAAAACAGAAGCGGGGACGCCAATGGCGTCCCCGCTTCTGCATTAATGGGTTGATCCATTCATTCAGGTGAGCGATTGATAAAGAAACGCAAAACAAAATATCCACCCAACAGGATCAGGATGGCGGGCCACACATAATTCGTGAGACCGCTATATGGTGTTCCAAGCAAAGCACCAAAGAGCAGGAGAATCGTTCCCGGGATCAATGCCCAGGAACGGGCGCCTCCACCTGGCAGGACGGCAACGAGAATAAAGGTCAGTCCCAAGCCAAGGAAAAAGAGACCGCCTGTCGCCATCTCTGAAACATTATCCACTGTGGAAACGATGCCCAATGTGAGAAGCACTCCGGCGGGAATAATTGCCCACCAACGTTCGGTATCGGTGATGTACACCCACCAAAACCCGAGGCTGATACCTGCAAAGAAGACGATCCCGTCAACGGCTTCCAAGGGTCCGGTCATGAAGGAAGCGGCGGACATGCCTAACAAGGTAAACGCCGGGAATGCCGCCCACCAGTTCTGGCGATTGTTGATGAGCATAATTAGAAAGATCAGCCCAACGGCTCCGAATACCAATCCCCAAAAAATGCCACCGGCATTCGAGATGATCTCCATCGCATCGAGCAGGGATAGCAAGCCACCTACCACGAGCAATATGCCAAGCAGGAGTCGCGTATCATATCGTCGCATAGTATTCTCCTTCCTACTTCACGGAAATGGAACCCAAACCCGCTTCGATATTGATCTCTGCGCGGTCAGCCGCTGAATCAAAATTGGAGGATTGAAAGAAACCAGAATCCAAACGCGGGAAGCGATTCGTATTTACGTCCACAGAAGTCACGCCCTGTTCCACGCGGATTCGGGCGGCGGTCCCTTCCGGGACGCGAATGTTGATCGAAGCCGCGCCAGCTTCCACATCGAGGAGCGAGACGCCGCGCGCGGGCATGGTCACATTCGAACTGCTGGCTCCCGTTTTTAATTGCACCCGCGTCGCAAACACATCCTGCAGATCGAGATTCAATGAACTTGCGCCTGCTTCCACAACCAGAGTCAACGGGATTTCCTGCGTAAGCTGGAATCGCCAGATCCCTTCCGTTGGACCCACGAAAGGCATGAAGGAAGGGCCCGCTTCCACCTTGACCTCGAGCCTGTCACCGTCCAACCAGCTTTGTTTGTTCATCCCCACCGCGGATGAACCCACAAGCGCCTGCCCCATGGGCGCGCCGCCGCCGATCTCAAGCTGACCAGCGCCATGCGCGAATCGAAAGCTGGCACTCTTCGCCGCCTCGAGCGGTATCACAAACGTCTCCACCTCAGAACCGGCAGGACGCCAATATACGTTCAGTATGATCCAGCTGCCCACCAGGATCAACGCAAGCGGCCAGAAATATCTGAAGATGTTGCCAACGATGATGCCCTGCGTTTGCAGAAATACCAACACGCCTACCAAAATGAGGGCTGTACCCCAAAAGATATTATCGCGTTTCATCCTGACCTCTGAATCCGTTCCTTATGAGCCCGCGAATAAGCACATACACGCCCAGCACAATGAGGACGATCGCGATCCCATAAGCACCCAAAATGGATAACCCGCCAAAGAGAGTGGCGAAAATCAGAAACATCACTGCGCTAGTGACGAGTAGGTTCACACCACGGGCAAGATTATGGCGTGTATTTTCGCCAAGCAGCCCTGCCAGGATCGTTCCCACGCCGACGAAACCGGGGATCAACGTCCACATATAAGCCCAGGAACTGTAATCATCCACAGCATTCTGATAATAGAGAATGCCGCCGACCCCTGCGATGATGGAGGCTGGCACAGCCATGCCGGGTGCGCCGGTAATCAAGCCGATGAGCAGCACAAGCAGTCCGGCGCCGATCGTCCACATGGGCCAGGCAAAGTTTTGATCGACCCATTCCTGAATCCCAGGCACCTGCCGGGTGACCACGAGCCCGGCACCGATTAATATCAAAAGAACACCGAGAAAGAGATTGGTACGATTTCGTCTCATTGTAATTCTCCTTATTCGAGATAATTGTATATGGAAGTCCAATCTCATTATACGAGAAATCGAGGCGGGAGTTTCTACGAAATCATTCAGTGGTATCACATGAAATTCCATCCGCATTGGTGGGGCGTCCCTGGCACACCACGGAAGTAACGACAATATCCGAACGATTCCACCATTCCTTCTGGGCGATCAAATCGAAGAATGCGAAGCGATATATCAAACTGACTGTGACCTTGATGTCACCGTTGGGCACTGTAAAATAGTAGCTACTCCTGTCTTCCTTGCCAGGGAGCAGGCGCGTATCTGAATTTGCATTTGCATCAACCCAGGCGAATTTCGTGTTATTCCAATAT
>Ga0105104_10003570_pt1 | contig 11043 bp, 6 predicted proteins | sample PPLLaktember2015_3_FD_87034 | JGI IMG/M metagenome (GOLD analysis project Ga0105104, IMG submission 87034) | Freshwater sediment microbial communities from Prairie Pothole Lake near Jamestown, North Dakota, USA - PPLs Lake P7 Core (6) Depth... | ecosystem: Environmental > Aquatic > Freshwater >... | reverse complement strand
TGCGCTGTACGTGATCAAGGTTGGTGAGAGACCACCGGACGAGCAGCACGCGTACGGGCACGAAAAGGCGGAGTACTTCTCGAGCGGCGCCGAAGGAGGGATGATCCTGATTGCGGCGATCAGTATTATCGCCGTTTGCGTTCAGCGCCTGTTTCAGCCACAGGCCATTTCTCGAATTGATCTGGGAATCACTATGTCCATCCTCGCCTCCCTGGTCAATCTCGGAGTAGCGCGGATCATCCTGTCAGCTGGACGGCGTCATCGCTCGATCGCACTGGAGGCCGACGCTCAGCATCTGCTGACCGACGTCTGGACCTCGGGCGGAGTGATCGCCGGCATCGGGCTGGTGGCACTGACCGGCTGGAACCTACTCGATCCGCTCCTGGGCCTGGGGGTCGCACTGCACGTTGCCTGGATGGGCGTTCGCCTGATGCAGCGTTCGATTCTCGGCCTGATGGACACGGCACTCCCGACCGGAGACATGCAGAAAGTTCAGGCGGTTTTGAGCCGGAACACTGCCGAGGATATCCAGTTTCACGCCTTGAGGACCCGACAATCGGGGTCGAGGTCGTTTGTTTCCGTCCACAGCCAGGTGCCCGGCAACTGGTCGGTGCAAAAAGGCCACGACCTTGCGGAGAGCATCGAGTCCGAGATTCGTGAACAACTTCCCCTCGTCACCGTCTTCACCCACATCGAGCCCCGCGAAGACCCTCTCTCTTTTGCAGACATGAACCTGGACCGCCACCAGCACCATGGCCGAAAGACCGAAGCAAGGAATAAACGGTAGGCGCAGCACCGTTGTCCATGTCGTCCACAACGTCCGCTTCGTCCACGCTTTCAAGCTCCGAAGTATAATTCCGCTATGAAGGAACAGGCGCCGGCGCCGCTGCACGTGGAGTTGAGATGGGACGACCGTGAACGTTTTCATGTTAAGAGTCCCTCGGGAGCGACTGCGGTTCTGGACGGTGAGAAGCAGGTCGGCCTCTCCCCGATGGAGTCTCTGCTCGCCGCTCTTTGCGGATGCATGGCGACCGACGTCGCCGGCATCCTGAGAAAAATGAGACTTCAGTTTTCGGCCATCTCAGTTTCCGCCTCCGGCCAGCAAAATCCGAAGATCCCAAAGTACTTCAAAAGGATCTCCATCCAGTTCTCCGTGAAGGGAAGAGTCCCGCTCGACCGGCTGGAACGTGCGGTTCAACTGACGAGAAAAGGCTACTGCAGCGTCATTCACACGCTTCGACCGGATATCGAAATCAGCCATACCGTGAGCATTGAGGAGTCCTGACATGGGAAATGGCAGCTTCACGAACCGTCGGGAATTTATAGCCGGCACGCTTGCGCTCCCGGCCGCATGGTCGGTGAGCGGCACATCGGCGGCGAAGTCCCGCATTGTGATCGCGCACGAGTCGGCGCCGCTTCCCTCTTTGTCCGCACGCCCTGACTCCGCCCGACTGTACCGGCTCGTCAACGAGGGAATCCGGAGCTTGACCGGGACTGATTCGGCCAGAAAAGCGTGGCAGCAGTTTGTTCAGCCTTCCGATGTCGTCGGATTGAAAGTCAACTGCCTGGCCGGGAAGGGGCTCTCGACTTCCGTTCAGCTGACGGAAGCGGTGACCCAATGCGTTGAAGAGGCCGGGGTTCCGCGCGAGCGAATCGTTATCTGGGATCGTCACAGCGATGACCTGGAGAGCGCCGGCTTCAGAGTGATCACCGAGGGCCGGCGGCCCCGCTGCTACGGTAATGATGTGGGAGGCTACGAGAGTGAGCTCGCGGTGTGGGGCAGCGTGGGCAGCCTGCTATCATCGACGCTCGTACGAACCTGCTCGGTCGTGATCAACCTGCCTGTCCTTAAAGACCACGGCATTGCCGGCGTCTCCATAGCCATGAAAAACCTTTTCGGTGCGGTCCACAATCCCAACAAGTACCACCTGAACGTCGGCAATCCTTACGTGGCGGACGTTTTCATGTTGCCGCCGATCCGGAGCAAGGTCCGCTTGACGATTTGTGAAGCGGTCGTCGCACAGTACGAAGGCGGCCCGCCTTACATGCCTCAATGGTGCTGGCCGATGAACTCGCTGATTCTGGGTTGCGATCCGGTTGCTCTCGATTCAGTGGGTTGGCAGATCATCGAAGAAAAGCGAAAGGAGAAGGGCTTGAAGCCCCTCGCTGCCGCCGGCCGCAATCCCGCCTACATCGCCACTGCGGCAGATAACGCCCACCGCCTGGGAACCAGCGATCCGGGCATGATTGACGTGGTTCGAGTCGAAATCTGATCAGTGCCTTGGCAACGGTCAGGCTGGGCCCGCGGATCACGCGGATATGACGCGGATCTCACGGATAAAGGCGCGGTCCGCGGACTGGGGGCCGCGCCTTTGTCCGTGAGATCCGCGTCATATCCGCGTGATCCGCGGGCCCAGCCTGACCGTTGCCAAGGCATTGACGAAAACGACAAGAGCCGGTCTTTCCCAAGATGTATAATTCGCACTCAGGAGACCTGAAGTGCGTGGTCAAGACTCAGAAATCAGTCGCCGAACTTTCGTCCAGTCAGCAGCAGTCCCCGCGCTTTGCGCCGCTGCCGGATATCGGCATATCGAAGCTGCGGCTTCGTTATCCCGCCGCGAAGCGCAGTTCTACGAGAAGCTTCCGAGTAAGAAGATCCGGTGCAAGCTCTGCCCGCGTGAATGCGTGATCGACGACCGAGAACGGGGCTACTGCGGGGTTCGCGAAAACCAGAACGGAACCTACTACACGCTGGTGCACTCCCGCCCGTGCAGCATCCACATCGACCCGGTTGAGAAGAAGCCGTTGTTCCACTTTTATCCCGGCACTCTGGCTTTTTCTCTCGCCACGGCCGGGTGCAACGTCAACTGCAAGTTCTGTCAAAACTGGGAGATCTCACAAGTCCGGCCGGAACAAGTTCGAAGCGCCGAGATGAGCCCCGACCAAGTGGCCGTGCTCGCTCGGGACAACAACTGCATCTCGATTGCCTATACCTACAGTGAGCCCGTCGTTTTCTTCGAATACGTCTATGACACGGCAGTCGCCGGAAATGCATCGGGAGTCAAGAGCGTTGTCATCAGCAACGGCTACATCCAGCAGGAGCCGCTAAAGAAGCTTTGCTCGCAGGTGGATGGAATTAAAGTTGACCTGAAGGCCTTTTCCGAGAAGTTCTACCGGGAAGTGGTAAACGGCGAGCTAAAGCCGGTGCTCGAAAGTCTCGTCACGATCCACAAGCAGAAGACCTGGCTCGAGATTGTCTATCTGGTCATTCCGACTCTGAACGATAGCGACCAGGAATTCCGAAGCCTTTGCCAGTGGATGCGCCGTGAGATGGGACCCGACGTTCCCGTTCACTTCACCCGCTTTCATCCCGAATACCTCTTGAAGAACCTGCCGCCAACTCCCTTGGCGACTTTGGAGCGAGCCAAGCGCATTGCGGACGCCGAGGGCCTGCATTACGCCTATATCGGCAACGTGCCCGGCCACCCGGCCGAGAACACCTATTGCCCGCACTGCAAGGAAATGGTGATCCAAAGAACGGGGTTCATCATAGAAAAGATGAATCTGAAGAAGGGCACCTGCGCGAAATGCGGGACGGCTATTGCCGGCCGATGGAAGAGTTGACGAACAAGTCAAGATGAGGATCACATGTTCAAGTACTGTACTGTCGCCCTGGTTGCTTCCGCGATGATTCTGACCGGCTGCCTCGGGCAGGGTGCGGGTAAGAAGAGGCAGGCGGTTGCGGCCGATACCTTCTACCCCTCCAACCCCGATCTGCTGGCCCGAATGGTCGACGATTACCTCGCGCCCGTCAAGCCGGACAATCTCGGCCAGGTGGTTGCTCTTGTCGTTCCTCATGCCGCCTATATCTACTCGGGGCATGTCGCGGCGCATGCCTTCGCGCAGCTCAAAGGGAAACAGATCAGCCGGGTGATTATCATCGCGCCCTCCCACATAGAGAGAGTCGCCGGCGCCTCAATATACGACGGCACGGCGTATCAGACACCGCTCGGGGATGTTCCGGTCGATACCGAGTTCGCTCAGAAACTCGCTTCCCAAAGTCCCCGCCTTCGGCTCTCCAGTGCCGGCCACGAATCAAAGACAGCCGACGGCCGAGGTGAACACGCGATCGAGGTCGAGATTCCCTTCCTCCAGCGCGCCCTTGGGTCGTTCAAGATCGTTCCCATCATCGTCGGCGATCAAAGATATGAAACCAGCCGTGCTCTGGGCGTCGCCCTGGCCAAGCTCATCACCGACTCGAGCACCGTCATCCTTGCCAGCTCGGACCTGTCGCACTATCACCCATATGCTGAAGCCACTGCGATGGACAAGAAGCTCCTCGCGGCGGTAAGCGACGGGGACTACCTCGGTCTGACGAGGAACCTTGGCCGAGGAACCTGGGAGGCGTGCGGAGGCAGCCCGATCATCGCTACCATGATGGCAGCCGAGCGGATGGGCGCGACGGCCAGGGTCCTGAAGCAGGCAAACTCAGGGGACTCGGTTGCCGGGGACCGCAAGCAGGTGGTCGGATACGGCGCAGTCGTCTTTGTTAAGAACGAGAGTGCCCCTGCGCCAATGGATTATTCACTGGGCCAGGCCGAACAGGCGCGGCTCATGGATATCGCTCACAGAAGCGTGGAGAAGGCCGTCTTGGAGCGCGGTCTCTACGACTGCTCCGATGGCGGCTTAAGTGCACTTACCGAGGAACGAGGCGCCTTCGTCACACTGACCCACCGGGGTCGACTCAGAGGCTGCATAGGTTACGTCGAGCCGGTAAAGCCGCTTTGCCATACCGTGAGGGACGTGGCCGCCCACGCCGCGACAGCAGATCAGCGCTTCCTCCCGGTGTCCGGGTCCGAGCTTCCAGATTTGCAGTACGAGATTTCCGTTTTGTCTGCCCTTCGGCGTGTGAAGGACGTTAAGGAAATCCAGATCGGCAGGCACGGATTGCTTATCAAGAAGGGAGACCATGAGGGTCTTCTGCTGCCCCAGGTCGCGACCGAGAACAAGTGGGACCTTACCGCTTTCCTTCAACAGACCTGCGTGAAGGCCGGCTTGCCTCCCAGCGCGTGGCAGGATGGCGAGTCCGACATTTTCTGCTTCACTGCGTTCGTGTTCGGGAAGCACGCCCAGCCGTGACCGGTGACCGGGAGGTCCGTTAGGACTGACACGTGTCTGGCATGCATGAGACACGTGTCAGTCCTACGGACCTGACCTCGTTTCTGGACTGCTTTCCTATAGACGTGTCGGTCCTAACGGACCTCCCGGTCTCGCAAGCGGGCTCGGATAGAAATGAGAAACACCCCCACCGCCGCCAGATTAATCACCGCCAGAACTCCGGCCGTCCGCGTGTACCCAAAAACCGGCAGCAGGAATGCAGCGACAAGCATCGCGCCGAGAGCCGCGCCCACCAGGTCCACTGCATAGACCGCCCCCAGGCTTTTGTTCGCTTCCCTGCCCCGAAGCCAGGCAGCAGAGGCCACGACGAAGTGCCAGCCACCCAATAGGCCGGTGACAAGAGACAGGCCGCCAAAGAACAGGTAAGGAACAAGGACCGAGCTGGTTGCCGCCGCTGCTCTGAAGCCGAAGTGAACCACAACCAGCCAGAGACAGGTGATGATCTGAAGCACTGGGAGGGTGCCCCATACTCCGCGGACTCGCAGTCCCAGGAAGGCGCCGCTCGACATGCCAAACATGAAAGCGCCTGTCAGCAACCCCAGCTGTTGGTAGAGAAAACCATAGGAAGCCTGGAACCCGAGCAACAACACGACCTGCAGTCCGAGCATGGTGAGACCCATGGCGCCCACGCAGCTCTCCACGGCTCTAGACCGAGCATCCTTCTCCCCGAGAAGCCTCGCAATCAGCACTGGAAGCATCACGAGCAGGGCTCCCACAAGGCAAATCAGCCAATAGGGAACGTGCGAAAGCCAGATGAAAAGCGCACGGTACGTTTCCCCGAAAATCGAGCCCCAAACGATAAACTCCAGGTAGTAGGCGACCGGGGCAAAATCCCGGTTAATCGGGGTGTCGGGACCGGGGCGTGTCTGCTGTTCGAGCTCGACGACCCGGTCGGATGTCAGCCTGAACGGGATGACATACTCGCGGACATACAGGGAATTGAGCCCACGTTCCTTCACGCGGGCCATGAGGACTAATGAGTCTCCGGTGACGCTCTCCTCCGTCCCCCTCGAGGCGAAGAACTGAACGGTCGGCCCAGGCAAGGCGATGACGCGCGGGAACACGGTCGCCAGCGTCTTTCGGATACACGTCAAGAACCGCGCGAGATCTTCGCTGATATAGTTTTCAGAGCCTGGAAGTTGGAGTGCAATGATTCCTCCCGGAGACAGCACCTTCCGCGCCTCCGCAAAAAACTCCACGGTGTAGTAGCGATTCAACAGAACCGTTCTAGGCGGAGGAAGGCCGACAATAATAACGTCCCACTTTTCCTGGGAGGTGCGTATGAATCGTCGGGCATCGGTCCGGTGAATCCGAACCCTCCGGTCGGACGACACGCTTCTCCATTTTTCCCGGAAGCGCCGGTGAAAAAGCGCGATTAGTGCCGGGTCGGCTTCGAGGTAGTCGAGCCGTCGCACTGAAGGGTGTTTGAGAACATACATCAGAGCCGAAGGAGACCCACCACCAAGCAGAAGGACACTCTCAGGTGACGGGTGGGCAAGCAGGGGATAGTGGATCTTCTCTTCGGCCGCCTGCTCGTCGGCCGCGCCGAACAACATGACTCGGTTGTGGAAAATGATCGGTTCGCCTTCAGCTTCCACCAGGGCCAGCTTTCCATAAGGAGAGGAAAGGCTTTCGACCAGATCGTAGCCCTTCCAAAGTGAGCGAAGCGCCGCTTGCTCGACGAGGGCCGTGGGTCTAAGCAGAAGCGGGCAGGCCGCAACGAAGACGGCTACCAGAAGAATCCGCCGACGATTGCTCAGCAGGCTACCTGCCAAAAGCAAATTGGCCAGACCGGTGAGAACAGCAACTGACAAGGGTGGGATCCCACTCAGGAGAAAGGATGCCAGCATCCCAGCCAATCCGCCCCCTAACGCCTCCAGAAGATAAACTCGTCCCGACGCCGCGGTCGCAGACATGCGTGCAGCAAGAACCGAACTGGCGGCGGGAAACAGGCCACCCGAAACCAGGCAAAGGGGGAGCAAGAGCAGAAACGGGTACACAAGCGACCCGGGGCCGGCCAGTTCTCCCCGGGTTTGTTCGACCAACAGGGGCAGCAGGTTCGCTGCCACCACAGTCAGAGGAAAAGTGAGGCCTGAAACAGCCAGCAAGCCAGCCAAAAGGCCGGGGCTCGTCTTCTTTTTCGTGATCACGCCCCAAGCGGCGCTTCCGATTCCCGTCCAGATAAGCCAGGCAGCCAGTATGATGCCGAGCGACAGTTCATTTCCCTCGAAGCTCACCAGCAATTCGCGCATGAGAAGCACTTGAGAGAGCATTGAAAAGAAACCGATCCAGGCGAGCACCGGAAGAATCATGGCGAATTTGAGCCGTATGATAGCAGAGCATTTAAAAGAAGGATGAAGGATGAAGGATGAAGGATGAAGAGACCGACCGATTTCCACGTGGAAACCGGCCGATCCTTCCTTCATCCTTCATCCTTCATCCTTCATCCTTTTGGAATGCTCCCTGCCCTGATCTTCGGCTACTATTGGAAACGGGAGGTTAGTAAGGCTGATGGCGAAGAGCAATTACCCCTGGTACCAAATCGACAGAGTCTCTGATCTGAAAAGCATGATCGAGAGCAGCGCGTCACGTTTTGGCCGACGGCAGGCCTTCCTCTTTAAAAGAGATGGCAAGCAACAGGCCATCAGCTACCGTGAATTCAAAGAAAAGGCGTTCGCGTTAGGTGCAGGATTACTGGACGCCGGATTTGCACGCGGTCAGAAGGCTGCGATCCTCTCTGAATCCCGATGGGAATGGGGCTTGAGTTTCCTCGCTGTTGCCTGCATAAATGGCACTAATGTGCCGCTCGACAAGGACCTGAAGGCCCGCGACCAGCGCTTCATCCTGGAAGAGACAGGCGCCCAGGTGCTCTTCACTTCGGCACGCTACGTCGACCTTGCCCTCGAATTGCAGGCCCAGCTCCCTTGCCTGCAGCAAATCGTCTGCTTCGATGCGGCCAAGCCGCCCGCAGGCGCCGACGGGGAGAAGTTGCTATTCATTACCGATCTCATCGATCGCGGCGCACACCTGCTGAAAAAAGACAAATCGGCCTTCCCCACGGTGAAAATCGACCCACATCTCCCCGTGACCATCGTTTACACATCCGGAACGATGGGAACCGCGAAGGGTGTCGTCCTCTCGCAGCACAACCTGGTGTCCAACATGATGGACATGTGCCAGGCGGTCTACATCGACGATAAGGATGTACTCCTGTCGGTCCTGCCGCTCAACCACACGTATGAGAACACTTGCGGCTTGCTCACACCCCTCTATCGCGGATCCACCATTTCCTACTGCGATAACCTTCGACAAGTTGCCAACCAAATGCAGGAGGTCCGGGCAACAGCGATGCTGGGTGTCCCGCTCCTCTTCCAGGCTATGCACCGGAAGATCATGGATGGGATTCGCGAAAAGGGGACCGGCAAGTTCAAGGCGGCGAAGACCGCGGCATCACTCGGCAGTGTCCTCTTGGGTAACTCCGCGCGCAGGTTCATCTTCTCTTCAGTCCATAAGAAGTTCGGCGGCCGCCTCCGCCTTTTGATCAGCGGCGGTGCGGCCGGCGATCCGGCCGTTGCAAGCCTTTTCAAGACGCTGGGGATAACGTTCATCCAGGGATACGGATTGACGGAATGCTCGCCCATCCTGGCGGTGAATCGCCCTGATTTTTCCAAGGACGACGCGGCCGGCTACCCTCTGCCCTCCGTTCGCCTTCGCATCGCTGAAGACCAGGAAATTTGCGCCCAGGGGCCGAACATCATGTCCGGGTATTATCAGAAGCCCGAAGCGACGGCGGAAGTGCTTAGGGACGGCTGGTTTCACACCGGAGACCTCGGCTATCTGGACGACGATGGCTTCCTGCATATTCACGGACGAAAGAAAGCGGTCATCGTATTGACCAACGGCAAGAACGTCTACGCCGAAGAAGTCGAGACCTATCTGAACCGAAGTCCCTTCGTGCTCGAGAGTCTGGCTTGGGAAGGTCCCGAAGCGCCTTCGGGAAAAGTCGAGGAGGTGCACGCGACGATCGTTCCCAATCGGGAGGAATTCGATCGCCACTGCAAGGAGACCGGGGTCGAGTTGTCCGATGAACTGGTCGAAGAAGTGCTCAAACGGGAGATCCGTCAGCAGTGCGCGGGGCTTGCTCCTTACAAGCGGGTGCGAAAGTTCACCATCCGATGGGAGGAATTCGACAAGACCACGACCCGGAAAATCAAGAGATACCTGTATACCGAAAAGGTGAAGCGGGTAGGGACGAGCAGCCACTGACCTGGGAGCGCAGGCATCCTGCCTGCACTGGGGTGGCAGGCATCCTGCCTGCTCGTGCCCCTTGCACCACCGATGTTTCTTGAGGCACAAGCAGGCAAGATGCCTGCGCTCCCAGGAATCTGTCAGCCGGTCACCCCGGTTTCATATAGAATGCAGCCAGACTGAGAGGAGCCATCATGAATATCAAGAAAGAGGACGCTCTCAACTACCACGCAGGTCGCCGGCCGGGCAAGCTGGAGGTCAACCCGAGCAAGCCTTGTCTGACTCAGCTCGATCTCTCTTTGGCTTATACGCCCGGCGTTGCGATACCCTGCCTCGAGATCGAACGAGACCCCGAGCTGATCTACGCCTATACCGGCAAGGGGAACCTGGTGGCAGTCATCAGCAACGGGACGGCTGTGCTGGGATTGGGGAATATCGGCGCGGCGGCCGGCAAGCCGGTCATGGAAGGCAAGGCGGTCCTGTTCAAGCGTTTTGCCGACGTCGACGTGTTCGACCTCGAAGTCGCGACCGAAGATACCAAGGCTTTCTGTGATGCGGTCCGTCTGCTCGAGCCGACTTTCGGCGGGATCAATTTGGAAGACATCAAAGCGCCTGACTGCTTCGTGATTGAAGAAGAGCTGAAGCGCACGATGAACATCCCGATCTTCCATGACGATCAGCACGGCACCGCAATAATCAGCACGGCAGCTTTTCTGAACGGCATAGAGGTCACCGGGAAGAAGGTCGACAAGGTGCAAATCGTGATCTGCGGAGCCGGTGCGGCAGGTATTGCGTGCGCAGAGATGCTTCTCCTCGTTGGTGTTCCACGGTCCCACATCCTGATGATCGATACGAAAGGCATCATCTACAAGGGCCGCACACATGGCATGAATCCCTACAAAGAGCGTTTTGCTGCAGAGACATCGCTCCGGACGCTGGAGCAGGCGCTGGCCGGGGCCGACGTCTTTATCGGGGTTTCTCAGAAGGATCTCCTCACACCCGCTATGCTGAAAAGCATGGCCAAGCAGCCGATCGTCTTCGCTATGGCTAACCCCGATCCGGAGGTCACTTACGAGGTCGCAAAGGAGGCCCGGGCGGACATTATCATGGGCACCGGCCGTTCCGATTATCCCAATCAGGTGAACAACGTCCTGGGCTTCCCCTATATTTTCCGGGGCGCTCTGGACGTAGGTGCGCGCCAAATCAACAGCGAAATGAAGCTGGCCGCCTCGCGTGCGCTTGCCGCACTCGCCCACGAAGAAGTACCGGATATCGTTTCCAAGGCGTACGACGATCAGGAATTTCACTTTGGCCCCGAATACCTTATTCCGAAGCCTTTTGATCCCCGAGTGCTGCTCTGGGAAGCGGCCGCCGTGGCTCAAGCCGCCGTGGACAGCGGCGTGGCCCGAGCCGTCGACTTCAATTTCGAGAAGTACCAGGAGTCGCTTGAAAAGCACCTCGGCCGAAAGTACGAGGTGATCGGCACGGTCATCTCCAGGGCCGGGCGGCTCAGGCAGCGGATCATCTATCCTGAGGGTGAGAACGACAAGGTCGTGCGGGCGGTCGAGGCAGTGCTCAACCGGAAGATGGCCGAACCGATCCTTATCGGGAGGCGGG
>Ga0105104_10003569_pt1 | contig 11044 bp, 13 predicted proteins | sample PPLLaktember2015_3_FD_87034 | JGI IMG/M metagenome (GOLD analysis project Ga0105104, IMG submission 87034) | Freshwater sediment microbial communities from Prairie Pothole Lake near Jamestown, North Dakota, USA - PPLs Lake P7 Core (6) Depth... | ecosystem: Environmental > Aquatic > Freshwater >... | reverse complement strand
TTAAAGCAGAATCCTGACTCTAGAAACATTCAGAGGTGTGAGTATGAAAGAAGATATAAAGACCGCAAGAACACTTGATTGTTTGGGATTGTATTGTCCCGAGCCGCTGTTCCAGACACGGGAGAATATTGACCAAATCAAGCCGGGCGAGATTCTGGAAGTTATCACGGACGACCCGGCGGCGGAAGAGGATCTCAAGAGGTTTGCCAAACGGACGGGACACGAGATAGTGTCCTTCGAAAAGAACGACATGCAAATGAGATTCCTGATTAAAAGGATTGAGTGACGTCACGCAAATGTCACAACAAATCAGAAAGGGAGATAAACGTTATGAGCGAGAAGAAATTTATCCTGTATGTTCAGACGAGCGATGCGCCAGAGAGACAGTACTCGCCGTTGGTCCTGGCTCAAACAGCCAAGGCGATGGATATCGATGCCAGAGTCTACTACCTGGGCATGGGGCTCAAGATCCTGCTGCCCGGCGCCGCTGAAGCAATCAAGATGGGGTCGTTTCCCACCGTGAAGGAAATGATGGACAAGGCCGTGAAGAGGGGCGTTGAATTTTACGCGTGCGAGGCATCCAAACAAATGCTGGGATGGGAAAAGGTCACGCTTATCCCCGGCATCAAGATCGTCGGCGCGGGAACGCTCAATGACTTCGCACTGGATGCGGGCGCCGCCATGTGGTTCTAAAGAGGAGTAGGGAGGATGGAATGCCTGCACAGGTCTATTTAGATTACCAGTCAGCGAAGCCGGTCGATCCCCGGGTCGTTGATGCGATGCGCCCCTGGTTTACCGAGCATTTCGGCAACCCCAGTTCACTGCACCAGGATGGCGACGAGGCTACTGATGCTCTCGAGAGGTCCCGTGAAAAGGTTGCGCAGTTCATCGGCGCGAACAAGGACGAGATCATCTTCACATCAGGTGCCACCGAGTCGAATAATCTTGCCGTGATGGGCTATGTCAGTCGCAACCGCACGCGAGGCAACCACATCATCATCGCGGAAAGCGAGCACATTTCGTTGCACAATATCGCCAAAGCTATAGAGAAACAGGGCTTCAAGGTCAGCAAGGTGGGGGTCGACCAGTACGGCCGGGTGAGCGTTGAGAAGCTCCGCCGGAAGATAGCCGATACGACAATCCTTGTAAGTATCGGATGGGCATCGAGCGAGATCGGCACCGTCCAGCCCATGCAGGAGATTGCTGATGCACTGCATGGACGGGGCATTGCACTTCATAGCGACGCAGTTGCCGCCGAGGGTCTCCTGCCGATCGATATGCGCAAAGTTCCCGTTGACCTGCTGACACTCTCTGCAAACGATATTTACGGTCCCAAAGGCATCGGTGCGCTTTATATCAGGAAAAGTATAAACATCGCGCCCATCATGCCGGGTGGCGGACAGGAAAGAGGCCTGCGGTCCGGTTCTGAAAACATGCCGGCCATCGTGGGCATGGCTGCCGCAGCGGAGATTATGGCCTTAGAAATGCCGCAAGAGGTGCCGAGGCTTGCGCAATACCGCGACCGGCTCATCGAAGGCGTGCTCGACCGGATTCCCCAATCGCATCTTAACGGCCACCCCAAAGAGAGGCTCCCCAACAATGCGCACTTTCGATTCGAGGCCATTGAGGGCGAGTCTTTGCTGCTGTCTTTGAAGGACAAGGGCATTGCGGTTTCAACGGGCTCCGCATGTTCGTCGAAGACGCTCGAACCCTCACATACGCTCATCTCCTGCGGACTCCTTCACGAAGAGGCGCACGGCTCGCTGGAGTTCACTTTTGGCAGGTGGAGCAAATCCACAGACGTAGATCGCATGCTCGAAGTGCTGCCCGGTATTGTCGAGAGGTTGCGCAGGATGTCACCACTCTATCAGAAAGAGGTAAAAGTATGAAATCGACCAGTTACAGCGAGAAGACATTGGACCATTTTCGCAACCCGCGCAACGTGGGCACCCTGGAGGGTCCTGATGTGGCGGTCGGCAAGGTAGGCAATCCCGTCTGCGGCGACCTGATGTATATGTATATCCGCGTCAAAGATGATCGCATTGCAGATATCAAATTCCAGACCTTTGGTTGTGGTTCCGCCATTGCCACGTCGAGCATGACGACCGAGCTTGTCCTGGGCATGACTCTGGATGAGGCGATGAAGGTTACCCGCAATGACGTTGCGGACGCGCTTCAGGGATTGCCGCCGATCAAAATGCATTGCTCCAACCTGGCCGCGGATGCGCTTCACGATGCTATCAAGTCGTGGCGTGAAGGTCGCCGCGGGGAAACGCCGGAGCCCCCCAAAGTCAGTGAGATCGGTTCTTCCTGCGGAATGCCCGTTTCATCGCCCCCTGCCATTGAAGGGGCAGATGTCCTTTTAGGAAAGGGCGTCTACCGTAAAGTCGAAGATCCCAAGGTGTTTGCCGATAAGAGGGTTTTAATCATTGACAGGGGAAAACCATCCGTCGACATTGCACTTGAATTGACCAAACACACCGGCAGAGTCATCTTCATGTCCCCGACGAAAGAACCTTCTTCCAAGGACGACCCGCGTACCGGGCTCAAGCGGTCGGATGTGAAAGTCGTCTATGAAGCCGAACCCCTCGCCGTCCTGGGTGAGGGTGAGGTAGAGAAGGTCCGTATTCACGACCTCAATGAAAACGATGAGTATGATTTGTTTGTCGATGCGCTGGTAGTCCTCGAACGGGCCGGAAATTGAACCCATTGTCAGTGAGAATAAAGGAGGTATCTATCATGTTTGTGGTTATTATTAATTTCCCGCCGATCAAAGAAGGAAAGGATGCCGAGTTTCAGGAATGGTTTTCCTGGTCAAATAAAGAATTTGCAAAGCATAAAGGCTTTATGAGCCGGAAGCTTTTAAAACCCCTGAAAGGTGGTACCTATGCTGCTGTTGTGGAACACGAGAGTTACGAAACCTTTATGGCCATGCACACAAGCTCTGCTCATGATGAAGCGGGCAAAAAGGTTGTCCATTTATTTGACGGAAATCCAACTCCCAGGTTTTACAACGTTATCGTTGAGTGATCATTCATGGGAGGACTGTCGGGAATCAAGAAATCATTAAGAATAGATGAAACAATAAATCCAGCCTTAAAGGAAAAAATGCATGGAAAAATATTAAAATGAACATGGAACAAATCTAACTTTCAGGAGGATTTACCTACTGAATCCCCTGATATCTTCTACCATGTTTATTTTACGAACATCGCATTATAATAATTAAAAAAATGATTTGCTTGAGAGAACCATCATGAAAGCAATTCATTTATAAATGTATGAGGTTGTTATGAAAGAAAAAATTCGCATTCTTATATTGGAGGATTTGGCAAGCGATGCGGCGTTGATGGAAGATGAGCTGCAAAACGCCAATCTTAACTTTGTTTCGCGAGTCGTTTCCAACAGGAAAGATTACTTAGCCCAATTGGATCATTTTTCTCCTGACATTATTCTTTCCGATTATAATTTACCTCAATATGATGGCGTAAAGGCTTTGCATGATGTCCGATCAAGGTTTCCTGATATCCCCTTTATTCTAGTGACCGGAGCCATTGGTGAAAATGTGGCCATAGAGATTTTCAGAAACGGCGCAAATGACTATGTTATGAAAAATTGTCTCCAGAGACTTGAACCGGCAGTTCAAAGAGCCCTGGAGGAAGCAAGAGAAATCAAGGCGCGTAAAGAGGCGGAGTCAGCCCTGCGCAAGGCGCATGATGAGCTGGAGATGCAGGTCAGGCTGAGAACCGCCCAATTACAAATTGAAATTGAAGAAAGGAAAAAGACAGAGGAATCACTTCGTGAAGCAATGGGCAGAATAAAAACGTTAAGTGGTCTTTTGCCTATTTGTGCCTCTTGTAAAAAGATACGTGATAACGATGGCGACTGGGTGCAGATTGAATTATACATAAAAAACAATTCCGACGCGGATTTTACTCATGGTGTATGCCCGGAATGCGCAATCAAATTATATCCGAATTTATTCCTTAACAAATAATAGCTCTCTTATTCAAGAGAACTCAGCATAAGGAGGCGTGCCACGAGCATAGCAGAAAAATTCAATAGATCGGTATTTTCACGATTCATCAATAGCTCATCCGGCCGCATTTTTCGCCTCGTTGCCGGTGCAGGATTTCTTGTGGTCGGTTATTTATTCCGGGACAACCCCCTCGGCGTGATCGCCATGGTGTGGAGCATTATCCCGCTTAGCGCAGCAGCATTCGATCTTTGCTATGTCAGCGCAATTTTGGGCGGCCCATTGTCCGGGGCAAAGATCCGGGAGGGACAGCGTTAGTAGCTCCACCCGGCAACCAGGAATGCGAAATTACCGTAGTATTATGCCTGCCGGCATAAAAGAAGCATCCATAAACAGAACATTTTCCAGTTTTGTGCAGAAGTTCTATAGATGATCATATGTAAAAATTAATTCAGCAGACACATTGAACGGCCACATGTAGTCAAAAAAAGGTAACTATGGAAATGAAAGAGGTTTGTTTTGGAACAGCGGAAATTGACTATCCCGGCTGTTGAGCCGTTCAAGCTGGAATTTACCATCTGGGTTCTCCGGAGACGCAAAACAAATATTGTTGACTGGTGGGACGAGGAAACGTATTCCCGGGTTCTTGTTTTTGATGATCAGCCGGTCCGGATGGTTATTACTCAGGAAGGAACAAACCGCGCTCCGAATCTTGGCCTAACCTTGATCAGTCAAAAAGGACTCAGTTTTTCAACGCAAACAGAGGCCCTCCTGATCGTCGGAAAGATGCTTGGATTAACCATCGATTTACACCCCTTCTATAAACTTGCCGCAGGAAATGAGTTTCTCCGGGACCTTGTGAGAGTATTCCGCGGGATCAAGCCGCCTTGCTTTCCAAGTCTTTTTGAAGCGCTTGTTAATTCCATTTCTTGTCAGCAAGTGACACTCGACGTAGGGATTTTAATGATGAACCGGTTAGCCAAAAGATTTGGAGTCAAATTTGAGATTAAGGGAGTGGTTCAATATGCTTTTCCCAGACCGGAAGATTTAGAAAATGCCACTGAAGCGGATATAAAAGATCTAGGCTATAGTGCACAGAAAGCCAGGGCAATAAAGGAACTGGCACACACATTTCTTCAGCATGATACCACCATCAACCAGCTTGCGAAATTGGACAATGAGCAGATTGTCCAATTTCTGACTACCTTTCGTGGCATTGGCCGCTGGTCGGCCCAGTATGCGCTTCTGCGAGGTATGGGACGATTGGACATTTTCCCAGGCGACGATGTCGGGGCAAAGAACAATCTTCAGAGATTATTTCATCTTGCTAAAAAACCTGACTATGACGAGATTAATAAATTGACTTCACAGTGGCATCCATACGAGGGGCTGGTATATTTTTATCTGCTTCTGGAGAAATTACATAGGAACAGTGTAATATGAACGCCGTCTATACTATTGGCCACTCAACACGAACCATTGACGAATTTATTAAGATTCTTAAATCCTATACTATCGAAACAGTTGTCGACGTACGAACCATTGCAGCGTCCAGACATAACCCGCAATATAATGAAGAGGATCTATGCAAAAGTTTAAGCCGAAAAGGCATTGGATATATCCATTGCAAAGGACTTGGAGGACTGCGGCATACAACCAAAACCTCCATCAATATCGCCTGGGAAAATTCATCCTTTCGCGGTTATGCCGACTACATGCAGACACCACAATTCCAGGAGAACCTGAATCGGCTAATCGATATAATCAAGGATAAACCGACAGTGATTATGTGTGCGGAAACTCTACCCTGGCGTTGTCACCGGTCTCTGATCGGCGATGCCCTGTTGGTCCTGAATATTGAGGTGATAGACATCATCAATGAAAAAACAAGCAAATCTCATCTTCTAACGTCGTTTGCAAAAGTCAAGGGAAATAGGATTGTTTATCCAAAAGACATCTGATATAAATTTAAAGAAGACGGACTACGTCAATGGATTTGAGCGACAAATAAACAGGGTGTAAGCCATCATATCAATTGAGCGTAAGCCATGGATAATCTGAAACGCATGTTCGATCCGGCGACGATTGCCGTAATAGGTGCCAGTGAGAAAAATGGGTCGCTGGGACGGATTCTTATCGATAACCTTCAGGCCTGCAAGGAACGGAAGATATTCACGGTTAATCCCAACCAGAAAACGGTTTGTCATTTCGATTGTTATGACAGTATCGGGAGTATCCCCGATCATATCGATCTTGCCATTGTGGCCTCCCCGACACCAACGGTACCGGGTATTGTCGATGCATGCGGCCGGGCCGGTGTCGACGGCATGATCATTATCACCGATGGTTTCCGGGAGGCAGGTGAAGAAGGCCTCCGCCTGGAGGAAGAGATTATCCGCATCAAAAAGAATTACCCGATGCGGATTCTCGGACCGGGCTGCCTGGGCATTAACCGGCCCCATGCAAATCTTTGCGCATCACGCATCAGATCCATTCCCGAAGCGGGCAATATCGCCCTTTTGACCCAGAGCAGCGCCTTTGAGAAAACACTATTTGACTGGGGGATGCATGCCCATGTCAGTTTCAGCATGCTGGCCTCTCTGGGATCGGGAATCGACATCGACTTTGGCGATCTCATCGATTATCTCGGCAGCGATTCCCGAACGCGGAGCATCATGATCTATATGGAGGACCGGATCAGAGATATTAAAAAATTTGCCGGCGCCGCCCGCGGGTTTGCACGCTACAAGCCCATTGTCCTTCTGAAACCGCCTTCTGTGCCGAATGAACTTCAGGAAAAACAATCCCACACGGACATGCTGGCCGGGCCGGAAGACATCTTTGACGCTCTCCTCCAGCGGGTGGGCGTTGTCCGTGTCCGGGAAACGCAGGATCTCTATAATACGGCTGATGTCCTCTATTCACGTAATCTTCCCAGTGGGCCACGGCTGGCCATCATCACGAACATGACCGGTGCCGGCTTGATGGCGGCCAATCGGCTCAGGCGTTCGGGAGGGCGGCTGGCCGAATTGTCGGATAAAACCGTTGCTGCCCTGAATCAATTCCTGCCGGTTTCCTGGAACAGGAGCAATCCTGTGGATATACTAAGGACGGCCGATGCCAAACGTTACGAAAATACCCTGCAGGTCTGCCTTGATGATCCCGGCGTTGACGGCATCCTGGTCCTGTTCGGATTGATGGATACGGTCAATGATGAGGACTTGGCCAACGCACTGGTATCTTTTGTCAAAGAATCCTCTGCTAAGCCGGTAATCACCAGCTGGCTGGGTCGTGAGGAGGTTGACCGCGGCCGGAAAATTCTGCTCAGAAACGGCATCCCCACTTACAACACACCGGAGGAGGCCGTACGGACCTATCTGTACATGTACAATTATAAACGAAACCTTCGGGATCTGGACGAAACGCCGTCAGAATTATCCGTGGATGAAGCTCCGTCCAAGAATCACCTGAAATCGATGATACGCCGGGTTTTAAGAGAAAATGGTTCCATCCTGACAGATGAAGATTCACGAAATTTCCTGAAGAATTACGGCATTCCTCTCATACAAACCTTTACCGCCCCGAATGTAGAAGCGGCGGTTGGTCATGCCAATGCAATCGGATATCCTGTCGTACTCAAAATCTCCTCGCCGGATATCATCTTTCGTCAGGATGTTGGCGGCGTTGTTCGCAACATCACATCTGATGCCGAATTAAGGATGGAATATGACAGCCTGATCGAACGCGTCAGAGAACGCCAGCCCAGGGCAACCCTTTCCGGTGTTACGGTTCAAAAGATGATTGATGTCATCGATTATGAATTGATTCTGGGAGCCAAAAAAGATCCTGACTATGGCGCGGTAATTCTCTTCGGCATGGGGGGGATAGGGGTGGAAATCTTCCGGGACTATGCTCTGGGACTTCCCCCTCTGAACCAGGCCCTGGCCAGAAGACTCATGGAAGATACTCAGGTCTATAAAATGCTGCAGGGCTATCGGGGAAAAAAGCCGGCAGATCTGCATCAACTGGAAGAAATCATCGTGAGCTTTTCTAATCTGATTGTCGATTTTCCGGAGATTCTCGTAATGGATATGAATCCCCTGGCCGTCAGCGACGGGAAAGCCGTGGCCCTTGATGCCCGTATTATACTCGACCGGCAGGCCGGTGATCAGGCAACACCCTATCCCCATTTAGTCATCACGCCTTATCCAATGCGTTATGTCATGCGATGGCATCTCCGCAACGGAACAGAGGTCATCCTGAGGCCCATCAAGCCGGAAGACGAACCTCTGGAACACGAAATGTTCACCACTCTCTCCGAAGCAACACTGCGTGAACGGTTTTAGTATCCCATCAAGAACATCAGCCATGAGATGCATGCGCGGTTTTGCAATATCGAGTATGATCGTGAAATGGCCATCGTGGCCGAAACAAGAGAAAAAGGAAAAAAAAGGATCATCGGCATCAGCAGTTTTGTAATCGAACCGGACAGCAGGCGATGTGAATTTTCCGTTATCGTCCATGATGATTATCAGGGGCAGGGTCTTGCCGCCAAATTGGTCGATATCATCATCGGCATCGCTGACGAAAAAGGCCTGGAGGAATTCTATGGATATATCGAACCGACGAACCGTAAGATGGTCAATCTGACGGCAAAGCTTGGCATGATTCAGAAAGAGGTATCTTATGATCTGATAGAAATGACATTACGTTTGAAATGAGCTTCTTTTCAATGCTACTCATGAAATAATTATATTGAGCTGATGATGTCATCTACGGAGGCCGGTCATGGTTCGTACAAAAAAATTCTCCTGTGTCAAGATTCGGGCTGCCGTTGTGCGCAAACAAGATGGTCCGCTTAAAATCGAAACCCTGAATATGGAAGGTCCGCAGGATTCGGAAGCACTTGTCAGAATTGTTGCCTGTGGCGTATGCCACACGGATATCAGCATGGTGCACCACTGGGAACCATCCGACGGACCACTGGTGCTGGGGCATGAAGGGGCGGGTGTCGTTGAATTGGCCGGAAGTAAAGTGAAATCTGTCCGGACCGGTGATCACGTTATTTTATCCTATCAATCCTGTGGAACATGCCATCAGTGCAAAAGCGGACGACCGACGAAATGCCGTCGATTTTATGAATTGAATTTCGGTTTCCACAGACCCGATGGCAGCAATGCACTTGAGAAAAGCGGTGTACGCGGGCATTTTTTCGGTCAGTCTTCCTTTGCATCCCATGTTCTTGCAACGGACCGCAACATGGTCAAGGTTTCCCGGAAACTGCCGTTGAAGATTTTCGCGCCGCTGGGCTGCGGCATTCAAGCGGGTGCGGGCACGGTCATGAACCTGCTTCGTATCGGGAAGGGTGAAAGCGTTGCTGTATTCGGCACGGGAGCCGTTGGCCTGGCAGCCGTCATGGCGGCCCGTGTTGCGGGCGCCTATCCGATTATTGGCGTGGATAGGATACCCTTCAGGCTGAAACTCGCCCTTGATCTGGGTGCAACAAACGTTATTAACACCGGCAAAACGAATACGGCGTCGGCCGTAAAAGAAATTACTGCAAACGGGGTGGATTATGTGCTGGAAACCACTGGTAATGATCAGGTGTTGCGTCTCATGCCCGAGGTGGTCAAGAAACGAGGCACCATTGCTTTCTTTACAGGCAATGATGTTCCTGATTTTTTGCCCAAAGGAATAAAAGCTGTTCGTGTCATTGGAGGTGATTCTGTACCGCAGATTTTCATCCCCCAGCTGATTAAATTATATCAGTTGGGTAAATTTCCTTTTGACCGCCTTTTGAAGTATTACGATTTTAAAGATATCAATAAGGCTATGAAAGATTCTTTGAGCGGTAGAATCATTAAACCCGTGCTGATCATGTAGAAAAGGAATGCATCCGGCGACTTGCAGAAAGGCAACGTATATGAAATCAAACAAAGTGATCGACAGAATTTTAATGAATATCTTATTTGCGTTTCTATCGATGACCGGATTTGGAAGTCTGGCTGTCGGAATGGCGCCGATGGATGATTCGGCTATCAAAAGATATGATGCTGTTTCCTATTTCACGACCGGCGGACCAGTGAAAGGCAGCGCATCGTTTACCTATAAGTGGCATGGCATGACCTGGTATTTTTCAACTAAAGAGAACAGGGATTTATTCGCGGCCAGTCCGGACAAATTCACGCCGCAATATGACGGATATTGCGCCTGGGCCATGTCGGAAGAGCGAAGGGCCCATACAGATCCTGAAATATGGCAGATTGTCGACGGGAAGCTTTACCTGAATTGCAGCAGGTCCGCACATGAAAAATGGAGCAGGGATATTCCCGGCAATATCAGGAAGGCGGATGCAAACTGGAGAAAGTTTTCCGGAGGAAAATGATGGCGTGACATCCATGGATTATCAGACGCAAACGGGTGTGCCTATGTCTAGGAAGAATACAGGGCTGCTTCTCTATCGTAATATGGACGCAGCCTGAAGAGTGATGCTGATCCACATTACACCATGAGGTTCAGGTGCCCGGTCGGTTCAATGTAATTTTAACAAGGCCGATCTTTGGGTTTCTTTTTCTTCCTCAGATCGCCAAGCCATGAAAATGCAGCTGCGGTTGTCGGAAAACCCACCGTACTGATTAGAAGAGCAAGAGTGTGATATATTTCATTCATTGATGCCCCCGCCTGGATGGCTCTCCTTGCATGTGAATGAACGCCTCCTTCGGAACGCAGTGCAACACACGCCGCAAGTTGCACAAGATTACCGGTCTTTTCATCAAGAGGACCAGCTTCGCAAGCAATCTTACCGGCTTCCTCATGCACCTTCATGAGATGGTCATACTTCTTCCTGATCATCATATAATTTTTAGGATACTTTGTCATGACATTCTCCTTTCGTTTATCGGCCGGTTTTTTTATCAACGACCTGGCCTTGGCACGGCTGTGAGCAGGTAAGCGGCGCGACCATGTGTCAAGAATCACTTACCCGTGAGGAACACAATTGGGGCTTTTCGGGCACTGTTTAAGACGACTGCCGTCCAACCCTGAGGGAGTGTGCTATTTAGCCCTCGA
>Ga0105104_10003565_pt1 | contig 11050 bp, 9 predicted proteins | sample PPLLaktember2015_3_FD_87034 | JGI IMG/M metagenome (GOLD analysis project Ga0105104, IMG submission 87034) | Freshwater sediment microbial communities from Prairie Pothole Lake near Jamestown, North Dakota, USA - PPLs Lake P7 Core (6) Depth... | ecosystem: Environmental > Aquatic > Freshwater >... | reverse complement strand
TACAGATGCCGGTTTGATTGACAAGGTGTTCGTCACTGGCCTGGGTACACCGAACCAGATGCGCGAGTATGTCAAAAATGGTGCCGCCCCTCAATTCGCTTTGTGGAATCCACTCGATCTTGGTTACCTTTCTGTCTACGCCTTGCATGCGCTTTCCACAGGTGAGATCACAGGCAAGGAAGGTGAAACCTTCAGCGCTGGCCGCCTGGGTGAGTACACAATCGAAAATGATCCCGAGCTTGGGCTCAATGTCCTCTATGGCTCCCCCTTCGTATACAACGCCGAGAATATCGACGACTTCGATTGGTAAGCCGGACTGCAATGAAGTAAGGAAGGTCTGAAATAGGTCACTTCGGCAGTTGGCTATCAAGTTGCTGGTTGCCGAAGTGACAACTCAATTCAGCCACGGAGTGGCGATATGAAACGTGTCGGTTTTCAGTTCAAAGTTCGACAGGATCGGCTTGCAGAGTACAAGGAACATCATAAACACGTCTGGCCTGAAATGCTGGAGGCGTTGCGCGAAACCGGCTGGCATAATTATTCATTGTTTATGCGGGCAGATGGTTTGATCTTTGGTTATTTTGAAACCGGAGAAAGCCTGGCATCGGCCCAGGCGAAGATGGCTGCAAAAGAGATCAATACCCGCTGGCAGGAATTTATGTCATCGTTTATGGATGCTGACGCCCGCCCTGATGAAACATTTGTTGAGCTCGAAGAATACTTTCATCTGGAATGATCATGACAAACACACGCAATTATCTGGCAGTTGATCTTGGCGCAGAAAGCGGACGCGCGATCGTCGGTACGTTGGATGATAATCATCTGACGCTGACTGAAACGCACCGCTTTGTCAATGGCCCTGTCCATTTACCCGATGGCTTGCATTGGGATGTTTTGCGACTCTGGTCTGATATCAAAACCGGGATTGGGGCATCTTCGGCAAAATTCAACAAGAAACTCGATAGCATCGGTCTCGATACGTGGGGGGTTGATTTTGCGCTGCTCGATAAAAGCGGCGCGCTATTATCCAATCCATTTCATTATCGTGACGCCCGCACAGACGGCATGCTGGAAGAGGCTTTTCGCCGCATGCCGCGCGCGAATATCTTTGCCAACACCGGCATCCAGTTCATGCAGATCAACACCCTCTATCAGCTGCTGGCAATGTCGCTGCAGAAGTCTCCGCTGTTCGATGTGGCAAAAACTTTCGTCACCATTCCCGATTTATTCAATTACTGGCTGAGCGGGGAAATTACAAACGAGTTCACCAATGCGACGACGACGCAATGCTTCGATCCACGCAAACGGACCTGGGCAACTTCGGTACTCGCGGCATTGGATATCCCATCATATCTTTTCGGGCCGGTCACTGATTCAGGAACCCGGATCGGGACTCTGCTTCCGTACCTTGCCGAAGAGACAGGCGCGAACGGGGTCCGAATCGTCGTTCCTGCATGTCACGATACCGGATCGGCCGTGGCTGCTGTCCCGGCGCTTACAGGGAATCAGGATTTCGCGTGGATCAGCTCAGGAACGTGGTCCATTGTGGGTGCCGAAGTCCGCGAACCTTACGTGGATGAGAAGGCGCTTGCATATAACTTCACCAATGAAGGTGGTGTGTTTGGGACGTGGCGCTTATCGAAAAATATTCTGGTTCTCTGGGTGTTGCAGGAAGGCAAGCGCACCTGGGCGCTCCAGGGCGAAGCTTTATCTTATGATGAGATCACGCGCCTGGCTTCCGAAGCGAAGCCTTTTATTGCCGTGATCGATCCCGACGATAATCGTTTTCTTCATCCCGGCGACATGCCCGAACGGATTCGAAAATATTGTGCGGATACGGATCAATCTGTGCCGCAGACCAAAGGTGAAATTATTCGTGTGGCTCTGGAAGGCATTGCATTGAAATATCGCTGGGTTTTGGAACGATTGGAAGAATTAACCGGTAAACGTCTTGATCCCATCCACATTATCGGTGGCGGGACGAGGAACCGTTTGCTGAATCAATTCACGGCGGATGTCACCTGTCGTACTGTGGTCACGGGACCCGTGGAAGCGACAGCCATTGGCAACATCCTGATGCAGGCAATTGGATTACAGCATCTGCGTTCATTGGCAGAAGCCCGCAGTATTGTGCGCACATCCTTTACGCCCGAAGTGTATGAACCAAAGCAAAGCGTGGATTGGAATGATGCCTATTCTCTTTTACAGAAAGTGATGGAGTAATGTTACAAGCGCCTTATCCGGAATTGGATGACCTGCTCGAGATGATGGGAGAGGCTGGCAGACACCTTGCCAATATTGAAGCCAGTGAAGGTGCGGCCGGGAATATTTCAGTTTGTCTGCGCTGGCCTGTGGAGCCTCGTTCCCGCTTCCCCCTTGTGGCTGAAATCAAATTGCCTCACCCGGTTCCTGAACTGGCAGGTGCAACCTTCCTGGTCAGCGGCTCCGGGCGCCGGTTGCGCGAGATCATTGATGAGCCGACCGCCAGCATCGCGTGCATTGTGGTCAATGAGAACGGGCTGACGGGGAAGCTCTACACTTCGTATCAACGTCGTTTTGAGCACGTGACCAGTGAGTTCAACTCCCATCTTGCTGTGCATTATGACCAGATTTGCTCGAGCGGCACGAACTTCCATGCAGTGATCCATGCCCAGCCGTCTCATCTCACCTATCTGAGTCATATTCCCCGTTATCAAAATGAAGCCTATCTCAATACGCATCTCCTGCGCTGGCAGCCGGAAACCATCATCAATCTGCCGGAAGGCATCGGATTCATCCCCTTCCGCATTCCGGGTTCGCCCGAACTCATGTCCGGCAACGTTGAGTCGCTGCGTAAGCACCGGATCGTGATCTGGGCAAAGCACGGTGTGATGGCGCGTTCGGATGTATCCGTCAAGCGTGCGGCAGATCGGGTCGAATATGCTGAGACGGCTGCAAAGTATGAATATCTCAATCTTTCCGCTGGCGAACTTGGGGAAGGGTTGAGTGTGGAAGAGATTCGTGCGATCTGCAAAACGTTCCATGTGGAACAGAATATCTTCTAGAGGCAATGATGACCATATCAGAATCCAATCTTCAAGGTGCCTATGCCCTCGCGCAAGAGCGTTACGCTGCGCTTGGCATCCATACGGAAAAAGCACTCGCTCGTCTTGAGAAGATTGCCATCAGCCTGCACTGCTGGCAGGGGGATGATGTCGGTGGTTTTGAAAACCCGGGCGGCGAGCTCAGCGGCGGGATCGCCGCAACGGGGAACTATCCCGGTAAAGCCCGTACCGCCGATGAACTTCGCAAGGACCTGGATGTCGTCTACAGTCTTTTGCCCGGATCGCACCGCTTGAACCTTCATGCAATTTATCTTGAAGCAGATCAAAAGGTGGAACGCAACGCCATTGAGCCGCGTCATTTCTCTGCCTGGAAGGATTGGGCGAAGTCGAATCAGCACGGCGTTGACTTTAATCCGACCTGTTTCTCACATCCCAAATCAGCGGATGGGTTTACTCTGTCACATCGTGATGAAAGCATTCGCCAGTTTTGGGTCGAGCACTGTATTGCCAGCCGCAAAATCGGCGAATACTTTGGGAAGGAATTGGGCACTCCCGCGGTGACCAACATCTGGATTCCCGATGGGTACAAGGACAGCCCTGCGGATCGCCGGACGCCCCGCGAGCTGCTTCTCGAATCGCTGGACGCGATCCTGGCGGAGAGCATTGACCCGCACTATAACCTCGATGCAGTTGAACCCAAACTATTTGGAATTGGTTCTGAAAGTTATGTGGTCGGTTCGATGGAATTCTATGCTGCTTATGCCCTGAGCCGAAAGGTTTTGCTGACGCTCGACGCAGGTCACTTTCATCCTACCGAAACGATCGCCGATAAGATCTCGTCACTGTTAATTTATCTGGACCAATTGCTGCTGCACGTCAGCCGCGGTGTCCGCTGGGATAGCGACCATGTCGTCACGTTCAACGATGACCTGCAGGCGATTGCGCATGAGATTGTTCGCAACGACGCTCTCGAGCGGATTCACATCGGGCTCGATTACTTCGATGCCAGCATCAACCGCGTCGCGGCATGGACGATTGGTGCACGCAACACACTCCGCGCGTTGCTGATTGCCCTGCTTGAGCCACAGGAAATGCTCAAACAATTTGAAATTGAAGGCGATTTCTCGAGCCGTCTGGCTTTGCAGGAAGAGCTCAAATCCATGCCGTTCAATGCCGTGTGGGATTATTACTGCGTGCAGAAGAACGTCCCCGTTGGCATGGATTTTATGCAAGTCATCAAGGATTACGAGAAGAAGGAATTGGTAAACAGGTGATGTCACCGCCAGTGGCTCCTTGCGCCGTCATCGGCGCAAGATTTATCCGGAAGGCGCCGCCGGGGACGGCGCAAGGAGCATAGTGAGCATAATATGCCTACTGTAAAACTATATGCTAACCTGCGGAAACTCGCAGGGACAAAGGAACTGTCCACAACGGGAGCAACTGTCGGAGCAGTGCTGAACGAGCTGGTTAAGTGGAATCCAGCGCTCCGTGATGTCGTTCTTGAGAACGGTGGACTCCGTCCTCATATCGTAATCACGCTGAATGGACATAACATCACTGATTTGGGCACGCCTGTCATGGAACAGGATATCATCGCAATTTTTCCGCCCATCGCGGGTGGCTAAGGAGAAGCTCATGGCTGGTTGGTCAGAAAAAGTTCTGGATATAGATTTGAACACTCAAACCTATAAAACCTATCCACTGGATATGGAAATGGCGCGATTGTTTGTTGGCGGGCGGGGATTGGGGGCGCGTCTGTTGTGGGATATGGTGGGGCCCGAGGTAGACCCACTTTCTCCTGAAAATGTTCTAATCTTTACAAATGGTCCCCTCACAGGTACAGGCTATCAAACGAGCAATCGTTTTTCGGTGTCAACCAAAAGCCCGCTAACCGGAACAGTGTTGGATGCAAACTCCGGAGGGTTCTGGGGGATGCAGTTCAAAAAGGCTGGCTATGATGTAATGATCATTCGTGGCAAGTCAGAGAAGCCTGTTTGGATCGAGATCAAATATGGTGTCATTACCTTTCATGATGCAAGTGAATTATGGGGAATGCGTGTCTTTGATTTGACAAAGAAGCTGGAACAGAATAATAACAAGCGTAATGTTTTGTGCATCGGACCCGCGGGTGAAAACCTGAGTCGGATTGCCTCCATTATGAATGATCGCGAACGTGCATTGGCGCGCGGGGGGCCTGGCGCCGTGATGGGATCGAAGAACCTCAAGGCGATTGTGGTGGAGGGCAAGGATCGGCCTGTCATTCACGACCCTGAGCGATTCAAATTTCTGCTTTACGAGACGCGCAAATTGCTGGCGGCCAGTCCATTAACAAGTCAGGCGCTGCCTGAGTTTGGCACGGTGGTGTTGATGAATATCATGAACAACATCGGTGCGCTTGCCACCCGCAATCATCAACAGACCCAGTTCGAAGGCGCGGAAGCCATCTCGGGCGAAGAGTTGACCGAGAAATACCTGGTCAAAAACGCCTCTTGTTGGGCGTGCCCGATCGGCTGCACGCGTATGAGCAAAACCGGAAAGGTTGAAGGCGAGGGTCCGGAGTTTGAATCCACCTGGGCGTTTGGCGCGCAATGCGGCATTGACGATCTGCCGGCAATTATCGAAGCCAATTCCTTGTGTAATGATCTGGGACTCGACACCATCTCGGTTGGTTCGACCATCGCCTGTGCCATGGAACTTTCCGAAAAAGGGTATATGGATTCGGACCTGCGCTTTGGACGCTCTGACCAGCTTGCTCCAACAATCGAGGCAATAGCCTATCGACGAGATGTCGGTTCAGACCTGGCGGACGGCAGTCTCCGTTTAGCAACGAAGTACGGCCACTCCGAACTTTCCATGTCTGCCAAGGGATTGGAATTCCCGGCCTACGACCCACGGGGCATGCAGGGACAGGGTCTGCTGTATGCCACATCCAACCGCGGTGGTTGTCACATGCGCGGTAACATGGTCGGACCCGAAGTTCTTGGGCTGCCCAAAATGATCGACCGCTTCCAGGTGCAGGGCAAATCCAGTTTTGTGATTTTGCATCAAAACGTCTCGGCCGCGATCGACTCGCTGGTGCTCTGCAAATTTACAAATATGGGTGTCGCGGATGAATACTTTGCCCGTGTCCTTTCCACGGTGACGGGCATCCAATATGACACCGGAGAATTGACGCGTGTGGGTGAGCGGGTTTGGAATCTGGAGCGTCTCTATAATCTGCGCGAAGGATTTTCCCGTACGGACGATACGCTTCCCCCGCGTCTGCTCAATGAAGCCCCGACCGATGGTCCATCGCAAGGGTGGGTTGTCCAACTGGAACCCATGCTCAAGGAATATTATCGTGGTCGCGGCTGGGATGAGAATGGCGTACCCAGGCCACAAAAACTGGAAGAATTAAAACTGGCTGATTTGCTGGTGAGGAATTAAACATGGTCGATAAACGTATTTACGAAATGTTCCGCGAGATTGGCCGTGACCTGTACAGTGCCAATATGATCAGTTCGCATGGCGGCAACATGAGCATCCGTCTGGGTGACCGCGTTGTGATCAAACGCCGCGGTGCCATGCTTGGGAATCTCAAGGAGCATGATTTGATCGAAACGCGCCTCGATAAGAACGACAGCGGCGTTGCACTGGCCTCCACAGAGTTACTTGTGCATCGCACCGTCTATATGAACACACCAGCGCTGGCGATCGTGCATTGTCATCCTCGCACCGCGATTGCCTTCTCGCTCTCGCGGGATGAACTTGTCCCGATTGATAACGAAGCCTCCTACCTGCTGAAGAAAATCCCGGTCGTGACGGAGGAGTTTGCTTCCGGCACCCCGGAAATGGCGAAAAAAGTTGCCAATGCACTTAAGAATTACAAGATCATCATGCTGCGCGGCCATGGCAGCTTTGCCACAGGCCAGACACTCGATGAGGCGTTTCACTGGTCATCAACACTGGAAGAGTCCTGCCAGATTGAATTGGCAGCAAAGTTGATCAATGAACCGTTTATCGAATATCGCAAAATGAGCGAGTCGTATAACAAGTTTTAGTTTTACGGTTTATTTATGGCATTCAGTAAAGCGCGCGAATGTGTGCCTGGATGGATGTCAATCGGAGATATCGGTATGCCATTCAAGCAGGATGAATTTAAGCATGTCAATTATTTATGGGATGATAACATTGCTGATCAATTGGACCCTGTGGAGCGCCTGCGCTACCGTAGCAATCTGCTTGGTGCAGATCAGCGTATCACCAATACGGGTGGCGGAAACACTTCATCCAAAATAAAAATGACCGATCCATTAAGTGGGGAAGAAGTGGATGTCTTGTGGGTTAAGGGTTCGGGCGGGGATTTGCGCACATCAACGCGCACGAATTTCGCTTCGCTTACCATGGATAAATTCCTGTCACTGGAAAATATCTATAACAAAGCTGATATCAAAGGGGTGAAGACCGAGATCGAAGACGCGATGGTGGATATGTATCGTCACACCACCTTTGGCTTGAATCCTGCAGCAAGTTCGATTGATACACCACTCCACGGTCTGATCCCATTTCGGCACGTGGATCATATGCACCCTGTCTCAGTCATTGCCATCGCCGCCAGCAAGGATCAGGAACGTCTGACACAGGAAATATTTGAGGAGGAAGTTGGCTGGGTTCCCTGGCAGCGCCCAGGTTTCGACCTGGGACTGGTCATGAAGGAAAAATTGAAACAAGACCTGGACTTGAAGGGGCTCGTCATGGGACAGCATGGCTTGATCAATTGGGCGGATGACGACAAGGCTTGCTATGAACTAACCCTGACGCTCGTCGAAAAAGCCGCCCGCTATATTGCGCAGCGTGATAAGGGCCAGAAAGCCTTCGGCGGGCAGAAATATGCATCTCTAGATGAAAAGACACGGAATGTAATTCTCATCAAGTTGTTGCCGGTATTGCGCGGCAAGGTTTCCCAAGTTAACCGATTTATCGGTACAGTGCACGTCACGGAAAGCGTCCTTCAATTTGTGAACAGTATCGATGCTCCGCGCCTTGCTGAAATTGGCACCTCGTGTCCTGATCATTTTCTTCGCACGAAGATCAAGCCGCTGTATGTGGATTGGAATCCGCAGGAAGAATCGTACGAGGCGCTTATCCAAAAACTGGAGAAAGGACTGGTTGCCTATCGCGCCGATTACGCTACGTATTATGAAGCATGCAAGCATCCAAATTCGCCGGCCATGCGCGATCCAAATCCGACCGTGATTCTGATCCCCGGACTCGGGCTGATCGCCTGGGGAAAGAACAAAAGCGAAAGCCGCGTCACAGCGGAGTTTTACTCGCTTGCCATTGAGGTCATGCGTGCGTCGGAAGCCATCAGTGAATACCAGGGCTTGCCGCGCCAGGAAGCTTTTGATATTGAATACTGGTTGCTGGAAGAAGCCAAGCTGAAGCGGATGCCACCCGAAAAGGAAATGGCGCGTAACATAGTGATTGTTATTGGTGCAGGCAGTGGGATTGGGAAAGCTGTCGCTCATCGCGTGGCAAAAGAGGGCGCACATGTAGTTTGTGCTGACCTCTCCGAAGAGGCAGCGCACGCGACCGCCCGGGAATTGATCGACATTTATGGAGTAGGCATCGGTGTGGCAGGAACAGGCATATCGGGTTGTGGAACGGCGATCGGCTTGGGCGTGGATATTACAAAGCGCGAAAGCATTCGGTCCATGTTTGAAAATGTCATTCTTGCTTATGGCGGTGTGGATAATATTATTATCACAGCGGGGATCTTTGTCCCACCGGATAAACAGGGTTACATACCAGATGAGAAGTGGGCGCTAACTTATTCCATTAATGTGACGGGACCCTATCTTGTAGCCGATGAAGCAAAAAAGATTTGGCAGGCGCAGGGGTTGAAAACGAGTCTTGTGATTACAACCAGCGCGAATGCGGCGGCTGCCAAGCAGGGCTCCTTTGCCTATGACACCAGCAAAGCGGCCGCCAACCATCTGGTTCGCGAACTGGCGATCGAACTTTCCCCGCTGGTGCGCGTCAATGGACTGGCGCCTGCCACGGTTGTGGAAGGCAGTAGCATGTTCCCGCGTGACCGCGTGATCAGTTCGCTGACCAAATACAAAATTGCCTTTGACGAAAGCGAAAGCACCGAGTCTTTGCGCGAGAAGCTGGCTGGGTTTTACGCCCAGCGGACGCTTACGAAATCGCCCATCACGCTGGCAGACCAGGCTGAAGTTGCGTATCTGTTGAGCAGTAATAAATTCAGCAAGACCACAGGCCAGATCATCAGCGTAGATGGCGGCTTGCATGAGGCCTTCCTTCGTTAGGAAAGACTATGTCTAAAGCCCAATTATTCATTACCTGTCTTGGTGATCAGTTTTACACGGCAACCCTCCGGAACATGACTCTTCTTTTGGAGCGCCTTGGCGTGGAATTGACATTTCCTGCTGAACAGACCTGTTGCGGACAGCCGCTCTTCAATAATGGTTTTGAAGAAAAGACCCGCCCTGTCGCAATGAACTTTATGCGCGCTTTCAGCACGAGCGACGCACCCATTATCGCTCCTTCGGGTTCCTGCGTCAGCATGGTCAAGCATCATTATCCATCATTGTTCAACGCTGGAACGCCTGAGCATGTACTGGCTGTTGAGATTGCCTCACGCACATTTGAATTTACGGAATATCTGGTCAATGTCTTGAAGATTACAGATGTGGGCGCAGTATATCCGCATAAAGTGACCTATCATGCATCATGTCACTATTTGCGTGAGATGGGTCTCAAAACCGAAGCGAAGACTTTGCTCAATGCAGTGAAAGACCTGGAGCTCGTTTCTTTGAATGAAGAAGAAACCTGTTGCGGCTTTGGCGGTGCATTCACGGTAACCTATCCCGAAGTCAGCCGTTCCATGATGGAGAACAAGGTGAATAACATCATTTCCAGTGGTGCTGATACGGTCATTACCTGTGAGCCGGGTTGCTTGATGAACGTTGCGGGCGGCTTGTACAAGGCTGGTTCGAAAATACGTGCCATGCATATCATTGATTTATTGTCCTCAAAAGAAGAGCCGGCATGAACCGCGCTACTCAGCCTTATATTGGATTTGAGGAATATAGCGAACATGTGCCGCAGAGTATTCCCCTTGCTGTGCAACAGGCAACGAGTCGCTTTGTCAGCGGGCGGGCCGCCCGCGTCGCTGAACTCCCGCAGTGGGAGGAGCTGCGTCAGATCGGCTCAGATATCCGCCAGCATACAATGGAAAACATGGATGTGTATCTCACGCGGCTTGAAGCCGCGCTGCAATCTGCAGGTGGACATGTCCACTGGGCAGAGACAGCCGAGGATGCGCGTCGAATCGTTCTTCAAATTGCGAAAGAACATAATGTCAAAACGGCGGTCAAATCGAAGTCCATGGCAACCGAGGAAATCGAGTTGAACCATGCTCTCGAAGCGGCAGGTATCCAGGCGATTGAAACGGACCTGGGCGAATATATCATCCAATTGGCGGGTACAGGGCCATCCCACATCATCGTTCCTGCCGTGCATCTCAAAAAGGAAGAAATTGCTGCGCTGTTCAGTGAGAAGCTTGATATCCACGCGCCTGCCGACCCGATCGAATTGGCGCGTATCGCCCGCGAAGTCCTGCGCGAAAAATTCCTCAATGCGGAAATGGGAATCTCCGGCGGGAATTTCCTGATTGCTGAAACAGGTACGCTTGTGATGGTGACCAATGAAGGCAATGGACGCATGTGCACCACTATGCCTGATTTGCATGTTGCTGTGGTTGGTATCGATAAGGTCGTTCCTGATTGGGAGTCGCTCACGGTCTTTCTCAAATTGCTGGCGCGTTCCGCCACTGGGCAAAAACTTTCCACATACACACAATTCATTACAGGCCCACGCCGCGCGGAAGGGGAGTTCGGTCCTGAAGAATTTCACCTTGTTCTGCTCGATAATGGGAGATCCAAAATTCTCAAAGACCCGGTTGGGCGGGATGTGCTCAAATGCATTCGGTGCGGCGCCTGCGC
>Ga0105104_10003562_pt1 | contig 11055 bp, 7 predicted proteins | sample PPLLaktember2015_3_FD_87034 | JGI IMG/M metagenome (GOLD analysis project Ga0105104, IMG submission 87034) | Freshwater sediment microbial communities from Prairie Pothole Lake near Jamestown, North Dakota, USA - PPLs Lake P7 Core (6) Depth... | ecosystem: Environmental > Aquatic > Freshwater >... | reverse complement strand
CGGGGCAGTCGTCACCAACCGTGCGGTTCCAGGCCTGTGGGTGGCAATGTGGTGGACAGCGGCAACTGCTGCAACGTATGACTTTCCAGAGTCGTGGCAAGAGCGGACAGCGACCCTGCGGTGAATCTGTAGTGCTGTCAGAATCTCACGTTGCTTGGACCAAAGGGTGATGCCTCTATGCTTTGCCCAGGTGAGCGGATCATGTTGCTGCAGCTGATTTTTCGCTGAGGATTTTGCTGCAAAAATTGCAGCGTTTGGGTCCAGACTCCTGGGTTGCCTCATGGTTTTTCACCTTGAGTTTCAACCAGAATGCCAGTTGAAAAATTTGCTGCATTTGTACGAGGGTGCCAGGAGTGTTTGGGGATTTTTCGCGCGTGAGACGCGCGCGCGCAAACGAAAAACATTTCGAGACTCATGCGCCCTCAACAACTCTCGAGAGTGCTTGCGCCAGTGTGGATTTCACCACGTCCGACTCAGGGTCCAGTCCACTCAGTTCAGCAAAGGCCAGCATGCCTTCCAGCATCTGTTCTCCCTGGCGCTTGCTCAACTCAATGTGGTCAAGCTTGATACCTATTGCGAGACAACGTGTCGTGACGTTGACAAGGTGTTTGCGCTCATCCATCAACAATGTGATGGCAGGATGTACCCCAAGCCTACGCTTGACCTGGGTTTGCTTACGCTCTCGCTCATTGGCGAGCAACCACTTGACATGAGCTGACCTTGACTCATCATGAGGGCCAACACCTCTCACTTGACCCTCACGCCCACCTTCACTCTCAGTCTGCTCGATGATCTCATTGTCACCAAACATGTCTGAGAGTCCAAGCCCAGCAACGATTGTCTCCAGGTACGTGATCTTTGCTACAGTCCTGGTGATCTCGCCCAGCAACGCCTCAAGTGGGGTCACATTGGGACTCATATTGGTGTCGCTCGTGATAGGAATCACCTTTGCGACATCCCTTGAAGTACCCATTGTAAAGGATTGTACCCCATTTGGCTTCTGTTCGGTAGTCCCAATTAGTTGCAACTAATTGTGGAGAACCTCAGGGCCGCTGCTACTCTCATTTACCCCACATGGTGCGGGGAGACACCATGGCGCTCCACATTTCTCGCTGAGCGCCTCTGGGCGTAGACGTGCCCAAGACGGATTGTAGACGGTGAGAGTAGCAGCGCCCCAACAGGAAATAGACGCAATAGACGTTGTAGACGGATCTTTCTTCAACAATAGTTTCTAAGATAGAGTTCAAGATCGTTTAGCAGAGAGAGAATGTCGGCGTAACAGTAGGCGCGATCCGTCTACACCGACTACCATGGCTATGCTCATGTGAGCATGAGCGTTTCGTACCGATAAGTCCGAATCACCATGGGGTTCAACACGTTCGCAGTAGACGGTATCGTCTACGAAAAACGCACCATACAATCCGTCTACACCGTCTACTCAGAGTTTCACCCAAAGCAGACACAAGAGCAAGCCGAAAATCCAAGCCCCAGCCCCGGTCTCATTCCCCGCAGACACATAGCAGAAGTCGATTCACCAAAGCAACCAAGCGAAAACACATAGCAGACAACCGTTTTCGAGAACAGACACATAGCAGAAGTCGAAATACAAGATCAGTCGCCTTCATAGCCGTTGTTATTTATCAAAGCAGAGACCCTGAGTTCCTCAGCGGCTTCACGCTTCTCACGTTGAGCTGTCATCTCGATGTTGATGGCACGATCAAGGAATGGCATGTGAAGCCCGCCATTGTTGTCGACACGACGCAAGTAGACCAGAGCATGGCGCGTGGCATCATTTGCGTGGCGGCCGCCAACGTTATGCAGACCAACAGATTTCAAGTAGTCATCTGAAATGGTGGTCTTGGCAGTTGATGGTGACTGCAACAGCAAGGGAGGCAACCCTTCTCGCAACAACACGCTAGCAATGAGTGTGTTGATGCGGACGGGCGACAAGAATGAACGACTGGCGTTGAAAACACGTGGGATAAAATCTTCTGTGACAAGCGCGACACCGCAGCCGCCATTTTTACGCGCCAAATCTTTCTTCCAGAACAGCTTCAACATCTTGACAATGCGTTCGGCGCAAGCGATCTCGCCTGGGAGCATGGCCTCAAGATCGTTTTCATCCTCCGCAGCCTCGTGGCATGGAATTTGATCGGCAATGACATCGTACTCAGACTCATCGGCAGATGTGTAGACCTTGTACTTGTCGAGTTCAACCTGAGACAGACCATCAAGCTTGCCTTCAACGCCATCGAAATCGTAATGGGAGGCACAAATCTCAGCACGCTCAATGAAACACCAACCAGTCGTGCCACCAGGGTCAATTGCAAGCACTGAAGCCGTGCCGATCTCGTGTGGACCATGCTTGCCAATGCCGAACGGACGTGAATCTACCATGCTAACAACACCTTTCGAGTCAGCTTCAAGCGTGAGCCATGGGAACTTGGAGCCGAAACCACGTACACCTTCACGAGTCTCAACTTCAGAGGAATCTGCGACTTCATCACGCGTAGCAGCCCTTTCACGACGCGCAGCCCTGGTCGCTGCCGCACGACGCGCAGCGACAGAACCAGTTCTTGTTGGCTTCCAATCACTTTCCAACCTAAATCCCTCCAACAAATCTGAATGGAACCTTCCAACAACGATCTTGGCGCGCTCCTGTGGGCCAAAGCATTCCACTACTTGATACTTGACGACCTTCATTCACAAAACCACGCTTGCCCTGCAACATCTTTCCCAAAGCGGCATCACTGGCTCGCAAACGTTCCAGCACACTAGCACCGTTGGCCGATCCAGGTGGTGGTCGAAAATTGCTGTCGCCACCAGAGACTCCAGGTGAAGTGAGCGAAACCTCTTCTGCCTCAGACAGAAAGTCAATGATACTCTTTTTCAAACCAGGGCCTGTCACGAGAGTGCCTGCAGGGTCTGGAGTCCAGAGACCAGATTGATAGAAATAGTAGTCAATGTCATCCGCGACATCGAATGATGACTCGGTGTCACGTGTGATTGAGGAAGCAAGTGAGAAGTCATAACTCCCACCGCGATTCAAGCAACGCAACCAACCATCGAATGCCCACTGAAGCCATGCGTCCGCCATAGCCTGTGCCGCTACAGCCCTTTCACCGGCAGATGAATGACGCTCGACAAGACCACTGAACATTGAGAAGCCGAGACTGCGATCAAGTGGAAACACCTTGCCCGCCTTGTGATCCAGAACCAAACCAATAGCGCGATCACGAGGCATCTCATTGCCTGTCAACTGACCTTTTTCGATCTTGTAAGCCATCTCAAGTTGCTCAGGATCGACAAATGTTACGAGCCATGGAATCACGATGATCCGTCCCCGCATCGCCTCACCGAGAGCGCTTGATTTCTTGAGTGTTTCGACAAAGTCAACGTTGGTCGTACAGTACAACGTCAACTCATTATCAAACGACGATGGATTGTTGTACAGCTTGCGGCCTATGATCTTTTGCTCTCCAGTCAAGTCCTTGAGAGTCTCAACATCCAAACCTGTTTCGCCCACCTCCTTGATGACGGCCATACGCTTACCCGCAAACCCAGCAACTGCAGACATGCGGGAGTTGTCTGAGGCGTTGGAACTCAGTGTGCTAGCACCTATCTCGCTTGACAATGGACCAAGTGCATGAGAGATGGCGTTGAGAAATGCTGTCTTGCCAGACCTTCCAGGACTTTGAAACACCACTAGTTTCTGAGGGTTTCGTCCAACAAGGTTCCAACCAGCCAGTTCTTGAAGGGTGTTCAACACCTCTTGGTCTGCATGCCATTGGTGCATAACACGTTCCACGAAAGCACGTGCGCTCATCACGCTTTCATGGTTACGTGTCGACAGGCGACCGCGAGTTGTCTGTGATAGGAACAAGTTTCGTGCTTCGAGACCTTTGATGACTACAAGGTTTCCAGCATCATCGAATGGGTTTTCAAGATCGACAACGCCTTCAGGAGTTGCTAGCATCATTGGCTTGTCGTCCCACTTGCCATCCATCTCACGATTTGGCTCGAAAAGTGTTGAACTCTCTGCCATCCCGACGATGTTGTTGATCTGAGGACGATTTTGAGACCGCACAGCCCACTTGGCGAGTTTTGCTGCTATCACATCATTTCCGAGAGCGCTTTGCTCGTTTGACTCCTCAAGAATCTTGTCTGAGACGCGCATGGCGTGGTCGCCAACTCTGTTTCCAGCATCCTCCCAATAGGTTCCAGACCACCACATCCATCCCCGCACAGGGTGTCTCATCAGGAATGGAAAGTAATGCCTGAATCGAAACATGTTGGCCTTATCAGTGTTTAGCACCTCTGGACTACGATAGTCCATCAGCGAACGCTTGAGATGGCCAATGATTTCTGAGATGGGATAGTCACCTTTGTGTGGGAATTCAAGATCAACAGCCGCTTTGAAAGCCTCAGCGCCGCCAGCCTCAATGAGACTTGTGTAGTCCCAACCACTTCGAGATGCCTTGTAGCCCATATGGAACGCACCCTCACCGCGCACTCCACCCTTGAAGTTGGCGTACTGAATTCCATCCTCAACCAGTTGTGGTATGTCCTTTGTTCGGAAATTGTGCGCCCCACCACCTTCTGCAGGCCTCAGAACATCAGATAGTTCAACGTGTTCCATGTCGAACAAGCCTTCAACTGTGCCGGACACACAGTCTTCCAACCAATATGGCCCAAGTCTTTTTGAAACACCCTTGTCGGACTTGTGAACACGAGACCAAGTGATGAAGTCCGAAACATCCCATCCCTCAAGCTGTCCCGTTTCGTAAAAACCAGGTGCCTTTCTGAGATCCACCGCGACTACTGATGTTTCGATGCCAAGTTTCTTGACCAACGATGTGAGAACGTTGAACCAGAGTTTGCTACCACGACGACCAGCGCCATCACAATCATAAACAATTGCGATCTTCTCAAATGTTCCTAAGATCGACTTTGTCAGTTCTTCACCGCCAAATTCATCAACAATCTGAGACACCTTGATAGCACTGGTCTCTCCACCAGTCCAACACGTCGCTGCCCTACCAGCACAGCGCAGCATTATGACATCCCATTCACCGGCACAGATCCAGAGGATGCCACCATCATACTTGTCGAGATGATCGACAAGCCATGGGGTGTCCCACATTCGGCCTATTGCGCCTGTTTCACTACGCAATAAGCCGTGACCAACCGTGACCCATTTGGACGCTTGGATATTTGGTGGTGGAAGTCGCCATGCCTTTGCGAACCTGATGTCTCCCTTGATATCTCGACATGGCAGAACCCACCGACGACCAGGTTCATCATATGCCAAGCCGGAAGACACTGAAGCGATCATCTTCTCAGGACTGATGAAGTGACGCAGTTTAGCCAGGCGCGCTGCTAGTTCTGGAGTTAGCGCTTCAACCCGCTCACCCCACCATTCTTCATCGACACGTTCTGTGCTCCATTCTCGTTTGGCCACATTCCTGCCTCAATCGTCGGATTTGTTGCCCTACATCACTTCTCAGTCTGACGACGCTTGATCTGAAGTGACTTGGTAGGGATGAATGTTCGATTTGACTCACGCGCCCATGGGAGCGCGCACTGTCCCTCAACCTGTTCCCAACCTTGGAAAGTACATGCGTGTTGAGAAGTGCTGCCGTCAACAGGCCCTCGTGTACGCTCGCATGAGATCTTTGGCTCAGCACCAGTTCCCACGAGCCATGGGCTTTGTTCCTTCAGGAGCCGCCCCATCTCCCGCACGACATGAACGATCTCCCAACTGAACATCGAGCACGCGCGATAGTCATGGACCGCCAAGAACTCTCGCAAACTGTACTCGCACATGATGTAATTCTCAGTGCCCTCAGGCAGAATGTACCGTGCGTCCTGGTACGAAACATCTGCCTCGCACGACAATTCATACGCGCGACGTGACCAATACATCGCTTTGTTCCAGGCGTCACCAAGTTCGACATCGTCATTGATTGCGCGCCATACGCTTTCAGGGACACGAACGTTAGGACCTGTTTGTGGTCGACTGAACCGCGTTGCTCGCTGTGACTGTTGGTGGAACGCTGCTCTTCTCGAGCGCACCAGTTGGTGAGTGCATGTACGTGAAACTCCAGACACCTCAAAGACTATCACGTACATCTCCAACGCAGTCTGAAGTCCACCGCGCAAAAGATCCTCCCACTCACGCGTGGCGACAACCTCATCAGTGTCGAGGCTGAAACCTGTTGTCGCGTTGAGGGCTTGCGCCATCACCTTGGCGAGTTCTTCCTGAGGTGGAAGTCCTTGGAGCAACTTGACTTTCACCCCATCAACCCCGACATCATTTCGCCCTTGAGCCAGCGGACTCACATGATGCCAGTTGTTCTGCGAGTTGACCGAGTCCTTGTTGAACGCAACATCTCTCAACAGAGGATTCATGTCGAACTGTTGTGCTACTCTGGACCATTCACCGTTCATTTTTGTCCCTCCAGGACGTGTTGGGCTACTGCTGTTCTCGGTCAAGCATGTCGATTGTCAAGAAACAATGACCAATCAGATCCATCAACACCTCTCGTGGTTGCTCACCGCTGAGAGTCTGGTGCTCCCATAGTGATCGCTTGAGTTTCGTGACCTTGCGATAGATGTCCGCAAATTGGCCGGCAGTGCCGAGAGTTGCTGCACCGTCACCATAGTCACGATGCTTGCCCCTGAACTGAAGATCGAACTCAGGGATCAACTCATCCATGATGTAGTCGAGAGTTGTTGACTCACCAGGACTCTCGTCATCATTCTGTTCGTTTGCGAATTGATCCATCATCGCAATCTCCTCAACCCAATCTTCAGGGTTAGGCTGAATGATGTAATTGACGCCGCCCCAGTTGATCATCGACTCATCTTCTGAGACCGTCAGCCCTGGCACAGTTTTCCCTGTGTTGTCGATCAACTCAGCGTCGCCCATGGTGTCGTACAGCCTGAAGGTGTGCTTACAATTCGCACACGTTATCACGCGTTCACGCGCTGTGCCCAGTCCACCACCTGTCACCACCAATGGCCTGAGATCGCATGAGGGACATGGGATGTCAGGAATCATTTTGCTCTTGGTGTTGAAACTCTTTGTGAATCCATCGAGGCGCATTTCGGCTGCCGCGACATCTGGGTCCATCATCGCCAATTCTTGGAGATCCTCCTGCAACGCGAGCAAATTGTCGGCATTGAATACAGTGGCCTCAGCCATCTGCTTGCGTTTCTTGCTCTTCGACTTCTGTTGTCCCTCAGCACTTGTCATTCTTGCCCCTCACTTGTTCCTGCACCGTGGACAAATGTCCCTGTCATCTCTGAGCGACCACCTGTAATCCAACAACATGTCTCGAACTTCTGAGACTGTTGTGCCTGCTGCTACTTTCACCTCCAACCAAGCCTTGTGGCAGATGTCGCAATTGAAACGAAACACTTCTGAAGTATCAACTATCACAACAACTCTCAATCCTCGTCAGGGTCGATGAGCCAAAGGTTGTCGACCTCAATCTTGCGACCAAATGACCTGTTCTTGTAACCTTGGACCAGGATGAGATCGTGGTCCAACCGCACGCGCATCAATAAGTCTTTGAGCCCAGCGTATTTCCAACGATTGATCCGCACGTTGATCTCATCTGAGTCATCGTATGCGTACAGGACCATCGAATGTTTCAGCCCCGGCTCACGAATGCTGTTGGGGTCCATGTCTTTTCCCTCACGAGACCTGTACTCCTCAAACATGTCTCGCAAGTTTCGATCATGTACTCTCCCAATCCAGATCACCGGCATCTTGGCGCTCTGATCCCATTGGGAGCCATCAAATGTCACGCCCATGTCATACGGCAAGTCTTCAGCGCGATGCGTCGGTGCGGGGAGATACTGGTGGCCGTCGTGAAGTTTGTTGCGCCTCAACAAGTCTCGAACATCTTGGAGTTGCTCGTGGAATGTCTCAACGCCAAATGGATCAGGATTGCTGACCCAGTCACCGATTGCTTTTGCTTTCTTGGGACCAATTCCGTTGACCGCCAAAAGGTTTGGCCAGCCCCAACTCTCACCCTTGTCTTTCGCAATCTCCCTGTCCGCCATGACTTCCAGAGCCAACCGCACACCGATACCAGGCACTTGCGTAAACCCAGGGAGCACAACGTTTTCGCTTGGCGCTTTGGTCCAAGTCAATTGTGAGTCCATGATGTTGAGGTTGCCAACACGTACAGGATCGACATTCGGATCACCATGATTACCACGCAACTTCAAATGCTTGGCGTCCATCATGTCTCGCATCAATGGTGGCGCTGACTCTTTGGTTGCCTTCTGGAGTGTCGCAGTGTAGAACTCAGCCGGGTGATACAACTTCATATACATACACCAGTACGCAATTGTTGCGTACGCCACGCTGTGAGCCAACACAAATGCGTACTGGCCCGATGTGATCATCTTCCTGAAAATTGTTAGGGCAGTGTCGTGGTCGAGACCGTTTGATATCGCACCATCTACGAACATGTCACGCTTGGCGTTGAACGCTGCCTCACCGTGCTTCAGCGAGATGATCTTGCGAATCTCGCTGATGTGAATCCAACTGAAGTCACCAATCTCTCGACAGATGGCGAGCATCTGTTCCTGGTACAGCATCTGGTATTTCGTGTAGCCGCAGATGCGTGAGATGACCTCATTGAAAGTCCATGCGTTCTTTGGGTCCTCACGATTCCACTTACCGTGCTTGGTGTTGATGTAGTCCAGCGTCGCACCGCTGTGAAATGGTCCTGGACGCGAGAGTGCGTTGGTATCAACAAGTTCCTGGAAGTTGTCCGGAAGCAGTTGCGCTGTAACCATTCTCGTCGTGCGACCTTCAAACTGGAAGACACCGCGAACGTCACCGCGCCTGAACCCATCGATGACTCGCTCATCGTCAAGCGAGAGCCTATACAGTTCATCAATTGTCATGCCGGTCATCTTGAGGCAAGAACTCAGCATCCCAAGGGTTGTCAATCCCAGGAAGTCAATCTTCAAGATACCAAGGTGCTCAGCATCTTTCTTGTCTGCCGACAGGACTGACAGTTTGCGGGGTGGCCGCCCAGGAATCCGCGACGCCAATTCACGTGTGTAGATAGCACATGTCGAGGTGAGTGGCTCGTTGGCCACGACCAAGCCGGCAGCATGCACCCCAAAGCCTTTCAGCATGCCCTCCAACTCAAGGGCATTCTCAAGTTCAGGGTACTTGTCCCAAATCTCCTTGGCCTGTGGGAACTGAGCCACTGTGTCTTCCAACGTGTTGCTGAAACGTGAGTCAGCGTGGGCTCTTTCAACGATGAACTCTTTGAAGCGTGCCGTGTCCGCGACGGGAATGCCTGTTACCCTTGCGATGTCGTCAACAGAGTTCTTGCCGCGATACCTGGTGAACGTACCAATGTTTCCAACGCACTCGCGACCATACTTGCGAGACAGGTACTTTCGGACTCTGTCTCTGAGCGTGTCGTCAAAGTCAAGATCGACATCCGGCAAGTCTAACCTGTTGGGGTCAATGAACCTTTCAAAGTACATGTGCGGGTGACGTAGCGGGTCAATCTCTGTGATTCGTAGCAGGTAGCAAACAAGACTCGCACCGCTTGAACCACGTGAGGGCCCAACAAGTATCCCTGACTCCTTGGCCCACCGTACTGCGTCACTGAGAATGAGGAAGTAATCGACAAAATCTTTCTCATCCATCAATTGTACTTCGTGTTTCAGCCGCTGGGCATAGTCTTCACGTGTCGTGCCTGGAGCGAGATTGCTGTCCATCTCACGATACTTCCAGCCGTCGCGCAACCATTGCCACATCAATTCAACGCCAGTCGAAACACCAGCCGGCAGTGTGTATCTCACTCGCTCATTCTTTGGGAGCGTGACGTCGCATCGACTCGCAACCTCAATTGTATTGTCGAGTGCGCGAGACACCTCCAGGCGACTGCCAACTCCCGCACTGAAAAGTCGTTGCCCGACATCCTGTCTCGAAAACAGAGTGAGTGGGACTTCATAGTTCCACGAGTTCTCTTGCTGGTCAACAGTTTTCTTGCCGGCTGCTCCACCGCGAGCAATCGCGTGAATGAGCGTGTGCATCTTGATTTGTTCTGGTCGAGGATAATGAGCGTCAAGGGTTGCCACAGTTGGTATGCCTAGTTTGTGAGACACCTGTAGTAGCAAGGCATTCAGTTCACAGACATCGTCCAACTCTGGGAACGCTTGCAGTTCAAGGTAATACCGATCACCGAACAACTCACGGTACTGTGATGCGATCCGCAACGCACCGTCGAGACCTTGTGCCTCGACATCCTTTCCACCGATAGCGTTGCACGCCAACAGACCTCCAGTACAGCCGCTCAACGTAATCATGCGAGAGCCGTTGGCTGTCAACATGTCCGTCGTGGTCGTTGGGAAGTGATAGAAATTGTTCCAACTGTCGCTCACCGTTCGCAGCAGACCGCGATACCCGACGACATCCATGGCCAACGCTGTCAAATGGAATTTGCGATTGGACCGCTCATCATTGGTGTAGAGTTCGCAGCCGTAGATGGCGCGCACGGACTCTGTTGCGAGACAAGCCAACTCAAGTTTGACGTGGGATGAAACATTCCCATGTTCCGTCAAGGCGATTGCTGAATGTCCCAGCGCCTCTGCTTGTTTCACAAAGTCCGCTGGTTGGCCGTGACCATCACCGTATGAGTAGGTTGAATGATTGTGCAACGATACATAGTCCATGCGCGCCATCACGTCTCACACCTCTACAACAGAGACATCTTCAAGTTCGAGAGTGGTCTCAAACTCAGTGTCGTCGTCGTCGTCGAGAACCACTGCGAGGTCTGAATCGTCGATGGCCTGAACGATTGCCGCTCGCACATCTTCCGGCTCAGGTGGTCCCTGCTCGTCAGTCGGCTCCCAGTCGCCGAACTCAACGTGAACCTTGGCGCGGATTGTTACTGCGAAGTCCATTGTCCCTCATCCTGTCTCGCGTCACCGCGAATTGTGTTGGTTTCCATGCGTTCTCTCAACTTGCGTACGTTCAGATCACCCACATCCGACAGTCGGTGGTTACAT
>Ga0105104_10003561_pt1 | contig 11056 bp, 11 predicted proteins | sample PPLLaktember2015_3_FD_87034 | JGI IMG/M metagenome (GOLD analysis project Ga0105104, IMG submission 87034) | Freshwater sediment microbial communities from Prairie Pothole Lake near Jamestown, North Dakota, USA - PPLs Lake P7 Core (6) Depth... | ecosystem: Environmental > Aquatic > Freshwater >... | reverse complement strand
GAATAAGACAATGATTCTAACTCATTGAATATCGTTTCAACAGTTAAGTTAGCAGGCTGTTGATTATACATGGATTTGTTTTGCAGGCCCGGTAACTCTTCATTCCGGCCGTTTGTAATCATATATTCCATTATTGAACTTCCCCTTTCCCCGCTGGAATACGTGATTTTGACCATATTTGCGACACCCGTTCAAGCGTCGTCACAATATTATCAAGGGATTGCAGCGAATCTACAAGACCTTCTTCATGTGCTGCACGAGGCATACCATATACTACACAGCTCTCTTCATTCTGACCGATTACATAGCCGCCTTTAGATTTGATTTGTTTCAATCCTTCCACACCGTCTTTTCCCATGCCGGTCATAATAATTCCAAGCAATGGACCTGGAAATACTGTGGAAGCAGACGTCATCATTATATTTGCCGAAGGCCGATATACTGAGTCCGGCGGTCCATCCGATATGTCCACAGTCACCCGTGATCCGGTGTTAGAAAACGCCATTTGTTTTCCACCGGGTGCAATTAAAATTTTTCCGGGTTCAAACACTTCTCCATGTTCCGCTTCTTTTACTCGAACCTTGCTGAGGCTATTCAGCCTTTCCGCTAATGTTTTAGTAAAATGAGGCGGCATATGTTGTACTATACCGATGCCTAAGGGGAATCGTTCAGGAAGCTGCGGAATAATATTGAGCAGTGCCTGCGGCCCGCCGGTCGATATGCCAAGTACGATTGCATTGAATTTCAACACTACACTTTCAAAATTAATCTTCTTCGGTTCCGGTCTGTTATAAATTGTTTTTCCCTGTGAAGATTGCACAAGCCTTCTCATACGGAATCGTGTCCGTATCAAGCTGCTTTGTGCAATTTGTTTTACTTTTTCAATCAACTCATCTTTTATATTTCTAATATTGATCGAGCTGTACGACAAATCCTTGGAGATAAAATCAATCGCTCCCAGGTCAAATGCCTGTAATGTCGCCTGCGCGCTTTCTGTCGTTAAAGAACTCACCATAAGCACTGGTACCGGCACTTGCTCCATAATAATTTTAAGAGCGGTAAGCCCATCCATTCCCGGCATTTCGATGTCCAGTGTAACTATATCCGGTTTTAAAGCCACAATTTTTTCTATTCCCTCATTCCCGTCTCTTGCTGTCCCGACAACACGGATTTCGGGATCAGATTCCAGCATAAGTTTCAGCGATTTTCGCATGAATGCGGAATCGTCAATTACAACTACTTTCACTATATTTTCTTCCGACAGCATTAGGTTGTTTTCCTTACTTATGCTACCCTGCCGTAGTGACGGGCAATTAATTCGACAAACCTGCCTACATCGATAACTAAAATCACACTGCCGTCTCCAAGAATCGTAGAACCTGCGATACCAGGGACATCGCCGAGATAATCCCCCAGCGTTTTAATAACCACTTCTTTTTGGCCTTGGAGAGAATCGACAAGAAGTCCAATTCTTTTTTCCGCCCAGCCGACGATCACAACATACGAGACAGCCGGCCTTTTAGCAGTTTCTGTTTTCCCTATGATATCGGCCATTCTTACAAGCGGCAAAATTGAATCACGTACTCTTATGACTTCCCGCCCTTGAATGCTGTATATCTCTTCAGGAGTAATCCGGACAATTTCGAGTACAGCGCTTAACGGAACGGCGAATATTTCATCGACCACTTTTAAAAGAAGACCCTGAATAATCGCAAGGGTCAACGGCACTTTCAGGGTAATGATCGTCCCTATACCCATATTGGATTCTATCTCAACAATTCCTTTTAATTTTGCGATGTTGGTTTTAACGACATCCATCCCAACCCCCCTCCCCGACACGCTGGTAATTTCCTTCTTCATACTAAAACCCGGAATAAAAATCAAATTCAAAACATCGGATTTTGACATTTCTGCAGCTTCAATTTCCGAAATCATTCCCTTTTCAATCGCTTTCTTTTTTGTTTTTTCGATATCAATGCCGCGGCCGTCGTCTTCCATGGTAATCAGAATATAATTTCCGTCACGCTCTGCATTTACAACTATTATCCCCTGTTCCGGCTTTCCAATACTTTTTCTTTCTTCAGGAGATTCGATGCCATGATCTACGGCATTTCTAATCATATGGATAAGCGGATCCTTTAATTCTTCGATAATAGATTTATCCAGTTCGGTCTCTTTCCCGTAAATTTGAAGATCTACTTCCTTACCGGTCGTGCGCATAACTTCTCTCACAACAAGCGGAAGCCCGCTGAATACTTTTTCTATGGGAACCATTCGAGTTTTCATAACTGCCATTTGCAGTTCAGTCGTTACGAAGTCGATCTGGCCGCTGACATCGGCAATCTGCTTCGCCATATCTAAACGTTCGTATTTTTCTATCAAAGAATGTGCGGCCTGCGAAAGACGATTGCGTGCAAGAACGAGCTCTCCAATAAGATTCATCAAATCGTCAAGCCTGCTTACATCAACTCTTATCGTTGTATCAACTGCATGTTGAGATTGAGCCTCGGTCATTTCAGCAACTTGCACATTAAGTTCCGTCTTAGAGAGCTCAGCAGCCGGAACCTGAGCCGCCGCCGGCTGCGACTGCATCCCTTTCCGCAATTTTTCTAGAATATTTTCCAGGTCTAAAGGCTTTAAATCGCGGCTTTCGATCCGCTGCAGGAGCACACCTGCGTTTTTATGAACCTCAATCAACACGTCTACAATTTCAGCGGTAGCGGTACATTCGCCCTTCCGAAGCTTGTTTAAAAGATCTTCACTTGTGTGAGCTAATTCGGAAATTTGATTGAATCCAAGGAAGGATGACGTTCCTTTCAAGGTGTGCATTTCCCTGAAAATATTGTTCAAAACATTTACGTCTAATGGGGATTTCTCCAGAGCAAGCAAATCCTGACTCAAGTGATCAAGAATTTCTCTCGCTTCAACGATATAGCTTTCAAATATTTCTCGCATCTCCTCGTCAAAACCGGGAGCAGTCTGTTCGTTTCCCATTTATCAATATTCCTTTTTATGGCGTATTGTTAAGACACTCGCATCAACTACTTCTTTTCATTTTCTTTCCAAGCCGTCACGACTTCATCAATCATATTTTGATGTTCAGGCGTCTTCATATAAAGAGCGTTAACATCAAATGCTTTTGCATCGGCCGACTCCCCCTCAACATAGTGCCTCGCTTCGTCAGTCTTCTTTTTGGCCGTCTCAAAAAAGTTCAGTTCGTTCAGTAATTCCTTACGGACGGATTCTATGAGATGGTTTGCAGCGCCGATTTTTTGTGCCGTAATGTCCTGAACCTGCAGGGCAACGGTAATATTGCTTGTATCCTCTCTCAACTCGGTAAGTGTTTGCTTGATCCCGGTGAGCATTAATACCTGGCGTTCTGGAATACCTTTTTCATCGAATTCCTTTAAACCGTTTTCAACCATATGAATCTTCGTACCCATTTGATCCAGAACATCGAGAATTTCAACCGTTGCAATTTCCGTTGCTTGAGTCACTGTATTCAATTGAACCGATGCATTGGGAATTTTGCTTGAACTGTCTTCAATTGCATTCTTGATGCGATCGAGCAAGGTAATAACTTTCTGAAGCGCAGTAATAACGCTTTCCGTATTACCTGTTTCCTCATTGATCTTTTTTTCTTTTATCATATTATCACCTTATATTTTGCACTTTGATATAATAATTTCTTTTTTGTACGGACCCATTCCGAATTTATAATTGTCCTTCGCGCGCTTTGCTTAACAGGGATTCAACCATTTTCTTCCTTTCCATATCACCCACGATATCCGTATCGTTGGGCAGCGGAAGATCAATGGATACCGGCTGAGCCGCCGGCACGCTGAAGAATCCTGTCGTAAGTTTTCGCAGCTCTTCGGCAACGGCCTGGATCGTACCCATGACAGTACCAATATGCTGTTGAGTAATATCCTGCACTTGAAGGGCCATCATGATTTCTGTACAATCATCCTGAAGTTCTTTCAACAGCCTTTCGAGATTGCTTGTAGGGCCGCTCATTTTTAGGCTGCGAAGATGCGATGCCCATGCTTCTGCGAGTTCAACTATGTCTGCATCCCAGCCTGATTTTTCGACCAGCGTCTTTACAATTCCTGCCATTTTATTTGTAGCGACGCCAAGGTCGGATGATACCATACCCGTGGACACGGAAGTAATCACTTGGTCAAGTGTCGCCACCATTTTATCCAGAGTATTTAATATTTGCGTTGATGCTTGTTCAGTCGCTTCTGTCACACGTCCGAGTTGACCTGCAGCCTTGGGAATATTTACCATTGCCACTTCCAAAACTGCCTTGAGATCTTCAATCGCCGGACTTATTTCATCAAGAAAACCGGCGATATCATCGAGAACCGGAATAGTGCGCTGACCGTATTCACAGAATACTTTCACTTCAGCGGCTTTTTGCAAGACTTTTTCAACTTCTTGTTGGTTCATAACTCTATCCTCTCAGTATCATAGTACTGTTAGAACTTTTTTTCATTGTATTCTATTCCGTACTAACTTGAACTGTTTTGAGAATACCCTCAATCTTCTCTTTTAATTCTTGCGGCGTAAAAGGCTTCATTATGTAGCTATTGACTTTTGCCTGAAGCGCCTCTACGACATCATGCTCGGTTCCGCGAGTTGTGATCATAAGAATCGGCATGGACGAATGCACCGGATTTGCGCGGACTTCTTTAATTAGGTCCAATCCGTTCATTTCCGGCATATTCCAGTCGGTGATGATGAAATCAACCTTACCGCTCGTAAGTTTTTCAAGGGCCTCTTTTCCATTGGACGCTTCAATTGTATCCGTGAAGCCCACAGTCTTTAACGCATTTGTGATAATGCGCCGTATGGTGATAGAATCATCCACAATGAGAATCTTGATTGATGCCATGGTACTATCCTTTTATAGTTTTAGTATTAATATTATTTTTTTTCATCTTTAATTATCTTCGTTTTCCTTAAGTGTAATGTGCAATTTTTCATGTATTATATATATCGGTAAAAAAATGATTTGCCAGTAGGATATTTCCTATACTCATTCCGAATGTGAAATTGTTTTGCTTACAAACCGGAAGACTTCTCTCTGAATAGCTTCAGTACTCAGCGGTTTTTCCAAAAATGCCAAAGCACCGCTTTCCATTGCAAGGTCCTTATTCTTTAAATCCGTCATTGAAGAAAGGACAATGATCGGGATTTCCTTATATTCTGTTGTTTCTCGAAGGGTTCGAATGAACTCATATCCGTCCATATCCGGCATATTGAGATCGGTAATGATAAGATCGAACTTTTCAGACGGCATTCGCTCCAGGGCTTCTATTCCATCTCCCGCTGTTATCACCCGGAATCCCTTCATATTTAATGCCGCAGCAACGAATTTTCTTACTGTAGCCGAATCATCCACTACTAAAACTACCTTTTCCATTCTTTACTACTCCTTCTTGTACGCTGTCGTTCTTGGAATGCTCACCAGTTTAAATGCTGTTGAAATCCTGTGCAGCATCTCTGAGAAACCGATAAAAAGATATCCTCCCCGGTTAAGACTGTTAAAAAGATCACCAACAACCTGAATTTTTGCCTTTTCATCAAAATATATCAGAACATTTGCGCAGAATATGAAATCAAAGTGCATCATCCTGCGCATCTTTACCCTGTCGATTAAATTTATGTATTCAAAGCGAACAAGTTCTTTAACTTGCTGCCGCAATCGATAAACACCGTTGGATTGGTCGAAATATTTGTTTAAATAATTGTTAGGCGTTGAACGGATTGAATATTGATTGTATTCCCCTTTGCATGCCATATCGAGTACCGCTGTATTTATATCCGTGCCGACAATTTCAATGTTCAATTCCGGGTATTTGGGTTTAAGATGTTCAAGATACAGCATTGCCAATGTATAAGGTTCTTCACCTGACGAACAGGCTGCACTCCATATTCTAAGTGTCCGGTTATTGCAGGCCTTATTTGTTTTAATAACTTCCTCGGCAAGCTTCTTCTGGAATGCATCGATCTGGGCATCGTTCCGGAAGAAAGATGTTTCATTGATTGTAACTATATTGCATAAGAATTCAAACTCATTTTCTTTTTGCTGATCGTACTTCAATAAATGAACATAGTCCTCGAAATATCCGAGCTTCAGTACTTGCAGGCGTTTTGACAATCTGCCTTCGAGCAGGTATTTCTTCTTCACAGGGAAATAAATGCCTGTTTTTGAATAAATAAAATCCCTGAGTACAATGAAAGTTTCATCTGTAAGCTTCGGACCTGAGTCAACTCGGATTCTATCTTGTACCGGTTCAAACATTTTCAATTGGCTCCACGATCAAGCGCATTATTACCATTGTTTGATGTAATTGATTCCAATGATACTCCGGCAGTCTGGAACGCCATCAGAGCGGCTTCCCGCACTGCTTCATTTTCATCATCTGCAAATCGAGCTATGCATTCTAAGGAGCGGCGAGTCGGCATTGTCACAAGCTGTTCTATCATATGCACCCGTGACAACGGATCCATATCGGCCATAACTTTTTGAAGCATTACGGCAGCACTATCACAGTCTATTCGAAAAAGAGTGTCCGCAATAATCTCCCAATCTTCCTGATTTGATGTATACCAAGCTTCGGAAGTTATTTTAAATGCCCGTTGTAATTCGCTGCTATCAATCCTATATCCGCGAAAACCCTTAAACGAGCGCGCAAATTCACCGGCAAGTTTTCCGAGCAGCATTATAATCTGTATTCTTCCGTGTGCTGCTCCTGATTCGAGACATTCGACTGCTATCTGGAACACGCGCGGCCTGGCCGACATTTGTGCCACGATGACGAAATCCATCTCTTCGGAAATACCGAGACAGAGAAGAAGTTCTTTTGTTACTGCCGGATCCTTGAATTGCATTAGTCCCTTAGCAGCACTTAGCTGGATTTGATAATTGTCATTATGCAAAGCATGCAGCAAGTCGAGCCGCATTTTCTCGTCTAATTGGTATTCAAGATTACAGCGTTCGATGATCAGTACTATTTCGTGCAACAACACATCCCGAAGCGGATCCTTAATAGAATCATAATTCGCCAGAAGTACTTCGAGGGTATCGGCATCTCCTACTATCCCCAGCGCGTCGAGCAACGCGAAAAGATATATTCCCTCCGCGTTGCCGGCGTTGATCGCATCCCGATACTTGCTTTCCAGGTACCCGCGAACAGAATCGCCGCCTATCTTGCCTAATGCCTCGATTGCAATGATGCGTGCAAATGGACAGTTTTCAAATGCATTAAAAATCGGTTTAACAGCCTCACGGCTGCCGATATTGCCGATTGCCTCAATGGCAGCGACAATAACATTCTGGTCCGGATCTCTCAACAGCGGTAAAAGATAATATACCGGCTCCTTGCTCTTGATCTCACCAAGTATATCTACCGCAATTTTTCGAACATCTTTATCAACATCCCTCAAATACGGTACTATTGCATGAACAGAAGATTCCCGCAGCTGGATAAGTATTTTTGCGGCGAGATTCCGGGATGTAATATTCTCATCTCCGATGTGATGGACGATCATACGGGCTGTGGCAGCTCCTCCGATGCTGAGCAGCGTGCGCGAAACAGCGTCCGCTACTCCCCTATTTTCATCTTCTAAGGCAGCGGAAAGGACCGCAAGCGCATTTCGGTCGCTGCATCCGGACAGATCTTCTGCAGCTCTGCGGCGGATGTCTGGATCTGTATCCGTCAGAAGGAGAGATACGATATTTTTGGTTTTTTCATCCATAAGAATCGCTTTAATTCATTCAGTTTTCTTTGATCAATGATCATTGTTAACTTCAAATTGATGAAAAGTCGTTTACAGCTTCCTCTATGATGCTTATTTAGAATTCGTTTTCAGCAATAATCGCTGTTTAATCTGAAATGCTTGGCAATGCAAGTAATTTCTGGATTTTCGAATCATTAAGATTATCACGGGTTATTATGCTTACATCGATATCTATCTTTGCCGGAACATTCTTTCCGCGTATATGATCAACGATCGTTTTAACGCCTAAGTAGCCCATGCGTGAAGGATCCTGGGCGATGAGCGCATCAATTTTTCCTTTTTTTAACGCTTCAACTGCGGGAACGGGTGTATCGAACCCAACAAATTTTATTTTATTTGTAATATTACTTTCCTGTGATGCAAGCAGCATACCCATTGTTGATAGTTCATTAGGGCAAAAAATACCATCGGCTTCCATGATCCGACTCAATAAATTCAGGCATACTTTTTTCGCATCATCTATACTGCCGCCGGTATATTGATCTTTCATCGCTACTTGAATACTCGGATGTTTTGCTATTGCTTCAAGAAACCCTTCTTCACGTTCAGTAGTATTGGCCTGACCTTTCACAAATCGTAACAACACAACCTTACCCTTGTTTCCAACCAATTTTGCCAGATGTTCTCCCGCTCGATACCCGGCTTTTCTGTTATCTATGCCGATATAACAAATGAAATCTTTCCCGGGTACTCCTTTAAGCGAACTATCAAAAATTACTACAGGTATTTGTTTTTTCATAGCCTTGGAGACCGATGCTGCTAATGCATCTTGATGAATAGGAGAGAGAATTATTCCTGACACGTTGTCGGCAATACATTGTTCAACAATTGAAATCTGTTGTTCTTTATCGCTCTCCGAAATCGGAGCGGTCCAAATAATTTCAACACCGGATGCAGCAAGTGCTCCCAATCTAGCACCTACAAGTGTCGATTTCCAGAAAAGAGCTAATTTACTTTTAGGGACAACAGCAATTTTAAGTTTTTCTTGTGCAAATAAGTCAATCTGTGATACCGATATAAGGACCACAACGAGTAATACATAAATGATTGTGTTTTTCATGATTTATCCTCTCAATGGAATGAGTTTATAATTAATGATTACAACTCTAATCCGATATACCAGGCAATGCAAGCACTTTTTGGATATCCGGATCATTAAGGTTATCACGAGTTATTACACGCACATCGATATCAATCTTTGCATCGACTTTCTTTCCACGAATATAATCAACAACCGTCTTAACACACCGGTATCCCATTTGCGTCGGATCCTGAGCCATCAAAGCACTTATTTCACCCTTTTTTAATGCTTCAACTGCAGAAGCCGGTGTATCAAAACCTATATATTTTACTTTACCGGCCAGATTAAGATTTCGTAATGCAAGAAGCATCCCCATTGTTGATTGTTCATAAGAGCAAAATATACCGTTGGCTTCCTTCAGTTTATCAGCCATCTTCAAACATTCACCCTTTGCTTCATCCACTGTGCCGCTCACGAAATGGTCGCTATCAATTATATGAATATCGGAGTGCTTTGCCATCACTTCAAAAAATCCTTCTTCACGACTCGTAATATTATTCGATTGAGTGGCCTTGTATCTCAGGATTACTATATTACCTTTACCTCCGAGCATTTTAACCATTTGTTCACCTGCTTTAATTCCTGCTTTTTTGTTGTCAATGCCGACATAACTGATATAATCTTTTCCCGGGATTCCTTTAAGCGCGCTGTCAAAGACCAGGACAGGTATCTTTTTCTTCATTGCTTTAGCAACTGGTCCGGCTAAAGCTTCTTTATCTAGCGGCGCAATAATTATTGCAGACACATCTTCAGAGACACATTGTTCTAAAGTTGCAATCTGCTGTGCTATATCGTTCTCTTTTGATGTAGCTTTCCAGGCGACTTCAACGTTTCCCAATGCAAGACTGCCCAATCTCGCGCCTGAATGTACTGATTTCCAGAATAGCGCAGTGCTGCTTTTAGGTATTACGGCAATCTTGAGTTTTTCTTGTGAGAACAGAAACACCTGTTGTGCCGTCACCAGGACTGCAGCAAACACAAACCGTATGATATTTTTTTTCATGGCTTTTCACCCTTCTATTTAGATATACTTCATTCTTCTATAACCGGCAGCGCAAGCAATCTTTGAATTTCAGGGCTATTAATATTTTCGCGAGTAACAATCCGCACACCGGTATCAATCAACGGATTATTTTTTTTGCCGCGTAAATAATCCACAGTTGCCTTTATACTCAGATATCCCATACGCGCCGGATCTTGAGCAACCAATGCGCTGATTTCCCCTTTCTTTAACGCATTCACAGCTTCAACAGGCGTATCGAAACCGATAAAATTCGATTTTCCGGTTAATCCAAGTTTGCGCAAAGCAATTAGCATGGCCTTTGTTGTTTGTTCATAAGAACAGAATATACCGTCTGCTTCATTTAACTTACCGGCCATCTTCAGGCTTTCATTCAAAGCATCGTCGACTGTGACGCCAGTATGACGGCGATCATTCTCGACGACTTGAATGTTTTTATATTTAGACATTAATTCGATAAATCCTTTTTCACGATCCACAATGCTAGCTTGGGTCGCCGCAACTCTCAGCATGACTACCTTGCCTTTGCCTCCGAGTAATTTTGCTAAGTGCTCGCCTGCAAGAATACCTGCTTTTTTATTGTCTATGCCGACAAAACTGATATAATCGTTTCCCGGTGTTCCCTTAAGCGCACTATCAAAAATCACAACCGGTATTTTTTTCTTCATGGCTTTGGCAACCGGTACTGCCAGTGAATCTTTTTCAAACGGCGCAAGGATTATTCCGGAGACACCTTCTGCGATACACTGTTCAACAATAGAAATTTGTGATAATGTATTTTCCTCATTAGGGACTCTCCAGACAACCTCGACATTTCCTAAAGCAACGGATCCTAATTTTGCACCTACGAGTACAGATTGCCAGAATGCGCCGATTTTGTTTTTGGGAACGACGGCAATCTTTAATTTTTCTTGTGGAATTACAAATGTCCACAATCCGGATACAAGGATTATTGCGGATAGAAATCGAATAATTGTTCTTTTCATCATATTAGTTCCTTTGATTGAATAATATTTTTTTAACGAAAAAAGTCATCTGCCTGTTCGCAATTTCCATCAGGTTGATTTACTGTGCCGACTCAAGCTGTTGTTTCTCCTTGTCTCGAAGAAGCCGTTCGATATCCAAGAGGATCAATAAACGATTTT
>Ga0105104_10003560_pt1 | contig 11059 bp, 11 predicted proteins | sample PPLLaktember2015_3_FD_87034 | JGI IMG/M metagenome (GOLD analysis project Ga0105104, IMG submission 87034) | Freshwater sediment microbial communities from Prairie Pothole Lake near Jamestown, North Dakota, USA - PPLs Lake P7 Core (6) Depth... | ecosystem: Environmental > Aquatic > Freshwater >... | reverse complement strand
GGCTCCGTGAGCGCGTCGAGCGGCGGCCACGGCAAGGGGGCGGCGTTCACGGTGCGCCTGCCGCTCGAAGAGACCGCTTCGCGCTCGCTGGAGGCGCGTGGCGCCGGGCGCGCCACCGTGCGGCACCGTGTCCTCGTGATCGAGGACAACGAGGACTCAGCGGCGAGCCTGCGCGACGTGCTCGAACTGGACGAGCAAGTCGTCGACGTCGCGTACGGCGGCCGCGAGGGGATCGAGAAGGCGCGGGTCTTCCATCCCGACGTGGTGCTCTGCGACATCGGGCTGCCGGAGATAGACGGCTACGCGGTCGCGCGCGCGATGCGCGCCGACCCTGAACTGCGCCGCGTCGGGCTCGTCGCGGTGAGCGGCTACACGCAACCGGAGGACGTGGCGATGTCCAAGGAGGCCGGCTTCGACGCACATCTCGCGAAGCCCCCCAGCGTCGACAATCTGAAGCTCGCCATCGAAGAAGCTGGAGCGCTGCGCCAGGGGCGGCGCGACCTCGACCCGGCAGGACGTGCGACGCGGTAGCGGATCATCACCGTGCCTCAAGGAGCACAAGAGAACCTGATGGTCCTCGTGACCGACGACGACGCGGACATCCGGGACGCCTTGTCCGACCTCCTCGAAGATCTCGGCCACTCCATCGCGACGGCGGCGCATGGCCGAGAGGCACTCGACCACATCGCCGCTGGTAACTGGCCCTGCGCCATCCTGTTGGACTGGCTCATGCCCACGATGGGCGGGAACGAGTTCCTCGACGAGCGGGAGCGGTCGCCGGCGCTTCGGGATATCCCGGTCTTCGTCATCTCGGGCACTCACGTCCCGATTGGCGATCCTCGGATCGCGGGATGGCTGACGAAGCCGTTCGACGTGCCGGCGCTCGTGGCGCTCCTCGGGCGGGTGTGCTCCGAGCACTGCCGTCGCGAACAGTGCCCGTTCGACGAGTTGCCGGGGCCGAGCGGTGGGGCTGGCCCTTCCGCAGGGAATCGCTGAAGCGGCAGCACGCGTCGAGCTGCCCGCCGACGGCGACCCCGAGCGCGAAGACCTGACCAGCGCTACGGCCGCCGACTCCACCTCGCCTGCGACCCGGCGCTCTGTCCGCGCCCGACGTGCGGCACGCGCGCGATGAGGCGGATAGGCAGGGAACCCGGAACTGTCCGGCCGAGCGAGGTGCAACGGCTCGTCATCTCCCGCGCGATTCTGAGGTAACCTCCTCCGCCGGAGGAGGCCTCGGGCACCGCATGGGCGAGGGCGAGCACACCATCATCGGGAAGATCCCGCGAGAGCGCCTGAACCAGATCGCCTCCCGCAAGCTCTCGGCCCTGGGCATCCCGGTGCGGCTCGGCGCGGACCGCGAGACGCTCGAGGGCGAGCTCGCGCTCTCCCGGGCCCTCCACCCCGCGACGGGCCAGCCGCTCTCTCGCGCGCGCTTCGCGGTCGTCGGCCACGACCATCTCCGCTTCCTCGACCCACCGCTCGCGGCGCTCGGCCCGGTGCCCTTCCACGATCACGAGCGGGCCGCTCAGCTCGACCTGGCCATCGCGGCGCTCCTGCAGCAGCGCGCCGCGGTGCTCTCGGACGTCGCCGCCCGCCTCCGGGCGCTCCGCCTCGAGGCGGGGCTCGACCCGGACCGGCTCGCGGCGCGCGCGATCGTGAAGACGCCCAGCCACGCCTTCGAGCTTCTCGGCGGGCCGGAGGGGATCCGCGTCTCGCGGGTCGCGCCGGTCGGCGGCGCACCGTTCGAGGTCTCCCCGGAGTTCCCGCCGCTCGACCTCGCCGCGCTGCGCACGCCCTCGGAGCTCGAGCTGCACCTCGTCGGCGCGCTGCCCCGCATGACCCCCGCGCCGGCGTCCGAGGCGCGCCAGGCCGCGGCGCCCGGCGCCGGGCTCGAGGCCACCCCGCCACCGCGGAACGCGCTCACGCTCGCCGCGCTCGCGCGGGTCTTCGGCGAGGAGGCGACGCTCGCGCCGAACGCGATGGTCGAGCTCGTCCAGGAGTTCCAGCACGGCGGCACGCGCTACCGCTTCGTCGCGTCGCGCGAGATGGGCACGCGCTTCAAGGGGAGGCTCATCGGTCCGAACGGCGACGTCTGGTCGGATCGCTTCGAGCTCACCGCGTTCCCCGGAACGCGTGAGGTCGTCGCGCTCGCGCTCGGGGTCGCGCCGGCCTTGCCCGAGGCCGCGCCCGGCGCGCGCGTCATAGCGGAGGCTCCCGGCCGCGCCGGCGAGATCCCCGGCCATCTCCAACCGCACCCGGGCGAGGTCTGGGTGATGAACGTCGTCGTCGAGGAGGCGCGGGAGGACGAAGTCCGCTACGTCGGCACCGACATCGATGGCCGGCCCTACGGCGCGGCGCGCGTCCTGCCCCGCGCCGACTTCGAGGTGGTCTTCGCGCAGGAGCGAGGCGGCTGGCGGCTCCTCGTCCTCGTCGACCAGGTACAGGAGGGCAGCGTGATCTACCGGCAGCTCGACCGGAACCGGCAGCCCATCGGGGCGCCGCGGAAGATGGCGGCCGCGATCCTCGTCGCGAACTTCGTGCCGGAGGCGGCGGCGTACTGATGACGACCGGGAACCCCATCGCGGACCGGGTGCTCTCGGGCGACGTCCGCGCCGCGGCGCGCCTCATGCGCGATCTCGACGACCGCCAGCCCGGGGCGGAGATCGCGATCCGCGCGCTGTTCCCACGCACCGGCCGCGCCTACGTCATCGGGCTCACCGGCGCGCCGGGCGCAGGCAAGTCCTCGCTCACCGATCGGCTCATCGCCCACTACCGCGCCCTCGGCCGGACGGTGGGCGTCGTGGCGGTCGATCCGACCAGCCCGTTCACGGGCGGCGCCATCCTCGGCGACCGGATCCGGATGCAGGACCACGCTCTCGACCCGGGCGTCTTCATCCGCTCGCTCGGCACGCGTGGCCAACTCGGCGGGCTCTCGCGCTCGACCGCGGACGTCGTCCAGGTGCTCGACGCGATGGGGAAGGACGTCATCCTGGTCGAGACGGTCGGCGTGGGCCAGGACGAGATCGAGGTCGCGAACCTCGCGCACACGGTGGTGGTGGTCGCCGTCCCCGGGCTCGGCGACGACGTCCAGGCGATCAAGGCCGGCGTCCTCGAGATCGCGGACGTGTTCGCCGTGAACAAGGCCGACCGCGAGGGCGCGGACCGCACGGTGCGCGACCTGCAAGGCATGCTCGAGCTGCGGCGGTCCGTCGCCGCCCGCCCGCCGGAGCACGACGCGGCGCACCGACTCAGCCGCGGCGACGCCTCGCTCGCCGCGCCCGACGCCAGCTGGGAGCCGCCCATCGTGCGCACGGTGGCGCTGCGCGACGAGGGCACCGCGGAGCTCGCAGCGGCGATCGACGCGCACCGGACCCACCTCGACGCGATGGGCGGGCGCCGCGCCCGGGACGCCGCGCGTGCGCGGGCCGCGTTCGTCGCGGTGCTGCGCGAGCGGCTCGTCCAGGGCGCGCTGGAGCGACTGGAGGCGGAGATGGGGCAGCTCGACGCCGTCGCGGAGCGGATCGCGGCCCGCGAGGCGGATCCGTACGCGCTCGCCGACGAGCTCGCCGCGCGGCTGCGCACATGAGGACTAGAATGAACCACGCGAACGAGCCGAGCCACCTCGAGGAGCCTCCCGGCGCGGAGACGCCGGCCGACCCCGTCGCGGCGCTCGAGGCGCGGCTCGGGCTCGTCCTCGGCGATCGCGCCACCGCGCTCGCGGCGCTCACGCACAAGTCCTACGTGAACGAGCACCGCGACGAGGCGGGGCTCGCGGACAACGAGCGGCTCGAGTTCCTGGGCGACGCGGTCATCGACCTCGCCGTGTCGCACCGGCTCATGGAGCGGTTCCCGGGCGCGCGGGAGGGCGACCTCTCCAAGATGCGCGCCGCGGTGGTCGACGAGCAGGGGCTCTCGGAGATGGCCCGCGCGCTCGACCTCGGCTCCCTCCTGCGGCTCGGGCGCGGCGAGGAGCTGACCGGCGGTCGCCGGAAGGCGTCGCTCCTCGCGGACGCCATGGAGGCGGTGGTCGCCGCGCTGTATCTCGGGTCGGGCGGCCTCGCCCCCGTGCTCTGCCTCATCGATCGCTTCCTCGGCGACGCGTTCGCCCGCGCCGCGGCGGGCACGCTCGATCGCGACTTCAAGACGCAGCTCCAGGAGCTGTCGCAGAGCCGGTTGCGGGCCACGCCGCGCTACCGCGTCGTCGCAGAGCAAGGCCCGGATCACTCGAAGACGTTCCAGGTGGAGACGGAGCTCCGCGGCGAGGTGGTCGGGCGCGGCGCGGGCCGCTCGAAGAAGGACGCGGAGCAGGCCGCGGCGAAGATCGCGCTCGAGCTGCTCGTGCGCCGGTTCGCTGAGGAGGGCCAGGTCTCCGCGGGCGTGGCGCCGGCGGCCGCGCTGCCCGCGCCGACCGCGGAGAGCGAGGCGGCGATCGCGCAGGGTGAGGCTGCCGCGGGCGCCGGTCTGCGCGCGCCGGGCGAGGCGGCGGCACCGGCGACGGACGAGCCGCCCGTGCCCGCGGAGCCGGTCCCCGCCGCCGAGCCTCCGCTCGAGGGCGCGCGGGCCGCCCCCGCGCCGCCCGTCGCCGCCGAGCCGCCGAGCGGGCCGGCACCCGCGAAGCGGGCCCGCGCAAAGGCCGCGAAGCCCCGCGCCAAGCGCAGCACCGCAGGCAAGGCGCCCGCGAAGAAGCGGGCCCGCAAGGGGACGCGTCGCGGGAAGTGAACGGCGCGGCGATCCGCCCGTCGCCCTCTTTCCATTTGCCCGCACCCCGCTCGGTGACTAGCATCCCGCGCATATGAAGAGACCGACCGTGCTCCTCGCCGCGCTCGCGGCGTCGCTCGCTGCGTCCGCCGCGCGCGCGCAGGCCCCCGCCGCGCCTGCGCAGGCGAAAGACCAGTACGCCGTCTTCGAGACCTCGCGCGGCAAGATCGGCGTGAAGCTGCTCCCGCAGAAGGCGCCGAAGGCCGTCGAGAACTTCGTCCAGCTCGCGCAGGGCAAGAAGGCCTGGACGGATCCCGCCACCGGCAAGCAGGTCACGCACCCGCTCTACGACGGGACGCTGTTCCACCGGGTCATTCCCGGCTTCATGATCCAGGGTGGGGACCCCTTGTCGCGCGGCGCCGCGATCGGCGAGACGCGCGGCGCCGCGGGCCGGCAATTCGGGACGGGCGATCCCGGCTACCGCTTCGCGGACGAGCTCGAGAAGCCTCCGGCGAAGCCGTTCGCGAAGGGGTGCCAGCTCGCGATGGCGAACAGCGGCCCCAACACGAACGGCTCGCAGTTCTTCATCACCGAGGTGGCGACGCCCTGGCTCGATCCGAAGGCGTGCAACGCGCCGGGCGGCGCGTGCGGCTACGTCCACTTCGGCGAGGGCCTCTGCGGCTGCGAGCTCGTCGCGCCGATCGCGCGCGCCGGGAACGGCCAGACGAAGCTCCTGAAGGTCACCATCGCGAACAAGGCGCCCGCCTGCAAGTGAGCGGCGTCGCCCGCGCGGACGTCTCCGCGCCGGGGAGAGGACGGGAGAACACACATGGCTGATGCGCTCTACGCGACGTTCCAGACTTCCCTCGGCGAGATCGTGGTGAAGCTCCTGCCCGAGAAGGCGCCGAAGACCGTCGAGAACTTCGTCGGCCTCGCGGAGGGGACGAAGGAGTGGACCGACCCGCGCAGCGGGCAGAAGCAGAAGAAGCCGCTCTACGACGGCACGGTCTTCCACCGGGTGATCCCCGAGTTCATGATCCAGGGCGGCGATCCGCTCGGCACCGGCACCGGCGGCCCCGGCTACAAGTTCGCCGACGAGATCGGCCCGGACAACCGGTTCACGAAGGGCGGGCTGCTCGCGATGGCGAACGCCGGGCCGAACACGAACGGCTCGCAGTTCTTCATCACCGAGATCGCGACCCCCTGGCTCGACAAGGGCCACACGATCTTCGGCGAGGTGGTGCGCGGCGAGGAGCTCGTCCCGAAGATCGCGCGCACCGGCAACGCGAAGGTGAAGCTCGAGAAGGTCACCATCACCCGCGGCGCGCAGCCGTAAGGTACCGCCGCCAGGCAACCCAGGCGCCCGCTCCCGCTCGCGGGGGCGGGCGTGATCACCTCCATGACCAGCAAGAAGAATCAGAGCCCCTTCCGCGCCGGGTTCGTCGCCATCGTCGGGCGGCCGAACGTCGGCAAGTCCACGCTCCTGAACCGCGTGCTCGGCGAGCACGTGGCGATCGTCACGCCGCGGCCCCAGACGACCCGCACCCGGATCCTGGGCATCTGGAACGGCAAGGGCGCCCAGATCGCGTTCTTCGACACGCCCGGCCTCCATCGCGCGAAGGGCCCGCTCAACCGGCGGATGGTCGAGGTCGCGCTCACCACGCTCGACGAGGTCGACGCGGTGCTCATGCTCGTCGAGGCGGGCACCGGGCCGGAGGGGCGGGTCGAGGTCGGAGAGTCGACGCGCTGGGCGATCGAGGAGGTGAGGCGGCGCGGCAGGCCCGCCATCCTCGGCATCTCCAAGATGGACCGGGCTCCGCGCGCGACGCTGCTCCCGGTCATCGACGCGTACAAGGATCTGCACGCCTGGACGGAGATCGTCCCGTTCTCCGGGCTCACGGGCGAGAACGTGGACCGGCTCCTCGACATCCTCGCGAGCCACCTCCCGGAGGCGGAGGCGCCGCTCTTCCCTCCCGACCAGCTCACCGATCAGGCGGAGCGCGCGCTCGCCGCCGAGTACGTGCGCGAGCAGGTGATGCTCCAGACGCGCCAGGAGATCCCGTACTCGGTGGCCGTCGACGTGGAGGAGTTCGACGAGGCCGAGCGGCGCGACCGCGGCGGGCTCGTCCGGATCTCGGCCCTCGTCCTCGTCGAGCGCGAGTCGCAGAAGGCCATCGTGATCGGCAAGGGTGGGGCGATGCTGAAGAAGATCGGGACCCGCGCGCGGGAGAACCTCGAGCGGCTCCTCGGCTGCAAGGTGTTCCTCTCGCTCACGGTCAAGGTGGAGGAGCGCTGGAGCGAGCGCGCCACCGCGCTGAAGAGGCTCGGCCTGTGATCGCGCCCGCCGCCCCCACGCCGCGGGCGCTGGTCGCGCTCGTCGGCCGCCCCAACGTCGGGAAGTCCACGCTCTTCAACCGGCTCGCCGGCCGCCGCGTCGCCATCGTGCAGGACGTGCCCGGCGTCACCCGCGACCGGAACTACGCCGACTTCACCTTCGACGGCCGGGCGCTCTCGGTCGTCGACACGGGCGGGTTCGAGCCCGAGTCGCGCGACCGGCTCATATCGCAGGTGCGCCAGCAGGCGCAGCTCGCGGTCGAGGAGGCCGCCGCGGTGGTGCTCGTCGTCGACGGGCGCGAGGGGCTCACGGGGGTCGATCGCGCCGTCGCGGAGCTCCTGCGCCGCGCAGGCAAGCCGCTCTTCGTCGCGGTGAACAAGGTCGACACCGCCCGCACCGAGGAGGACATCCCGCTCGCCGACTTCTACCAGCTCGGGTTCGGCGAGGTTCACTCGGTCTCGGCCGAGCACGGCCGCGGCGTGGGCGACCTCGTCGAGGCGATCATCGAGAAGCTCGCGCTGCCCGAGGCGCCGCCTCCGCCCGAGGAGGCGGAGGAGCCGGAGGAGGTCAGCGAGGCCGATCGGCCGAAGGGCGACATCCGGCTCGCGATCGTGGGCCGCCCGAACGTGGGCAAGAGCACGTTCGTGAATTCGCTCCTCGGCCAGGAGCGCTTCGTCGTCTCCGACGTGCCCGGCACGACCCGAGACTCGATCGACTCCATCGTGGATCACCGCGGCCAGCGGTTCGTCGTCACCGACACCGCCGGGATCCGGCGCAAGAGCGCCATCGCCCAGCGCGTGGAAGCCTACTCCGTGGTCCGCGCGATGAAGGCGATCGACCGGGCCGAGGTCGTCGCCTGCCTGCTCGACGCGACCGAGGCGGGCGTCGAGCAGGACGCCCGGCTCCTCGGGCTCGTCGCCGAGAAGGCGAAGGCGCTCGTCGTCGTCGTGAACAAGTGGGACATCGCGGAGCGCGAAGGCGCGACGCAGGACTGGTACCGCAAGGAGCTTTACAAGCGGCTCCCGTTCGTGGCGTTCGCGCCGATGCTGTTCGTGTCGGCGAAGGAGGGGCGCGGCGTCACGCGCGTGCTCGACCGCGCCGCGCGCCTCGTCGAGCAGTACCGCGCCCGCTTCCCGACGCCGGCGCTGAACGAGCTGCTCGAGGCGATCCAGGAGAAGCACCCGGCGCCGCTCGCGAAGGGCCATCCCGTGAAGCTGTACTACGTGGCGCAGGTGGCCTACGCGCCGCCGACGTTCGTCATCCAGTGCAACCGCCCGGAGGCGATCGGCGAGCCGTACCGGCGCTTCGTCGAGAACCGGTTCCGGGAGGCGTTCGGGCTCGACGTTCCGATGAGGCTCGTGTTCCGCGAGCGGAAGCGCAGGAGCCGCCCGCCGCCGAGGAAACGCGGTCAGCGCACGTGAATCGCCCGCGTCCGGCGCGCGCGAGCGGCCAGCCGGCTTTCCCTTGACGGGCTCCGCCCCAGCCTTCTAGATTGGCCCGGTTTTCTTCAGGATTCTCGCACGCTGCACCCCGAGAGGTGTCATGTCGTCGAAGACGAGCGTCATCAGCCGCAAGGACATGAAGGAGCCCGACAAGTTCCAGCACGCGGCGGAGCAGGCTGCCGGCTGGGTCGCCGCCCGGAAGCGTCAGGCCATCGTCGCCGGCGGCGCGGCGATCGGGCTCGTGCTCCTCGTCGTCGTCGTCCTGGTCGTCCGGTCGAGCCGCTCCCAGGCGACGGGCGCAGCGGTGTCGCAGCTGCTCGAGACCGTCGGCGGCACGGTCTCGTCGGTGCCGCTGCCCGGCAGCCCGGGCCCGTTCTTCCCGACCGAGGAGGCGCGTCAGCGCGCGATCGTCGGCGCCGCGGATCAGCTGCTCGCCCAGCACGGCGGCGGGGCGGCGGCGGTCGCGGCGCTCGCGAAGGGCGACGCGCACCTGCGGCTCCGGGAGTGGGACGCCGCGACGGCCGCCTACGAGCGTTACCTCGGCGCCGCCGCGCGGGACGACTCGCTCCGCTTCGGCGCGCTCGAGGGGCTCGCGCTCGTCGCCGAGGGGCAGGGGAACCTCGCCGCCGCCGCGGACGCGTTCGCGCGGATGGCGAAGGAGGCGCCTGCGTTCTCGGATCGCGCGGATCTCGAGCGAGCTCGCGTGCTCGCCGCCGCGGGCAAGACCGACGAGGCGCGGCAGGTGCTCGCCGCGTTCCCGGAGCAGCACAAGGAGTCGCCCCTCGCGCCCGAGGCCGCGCAGCGGCTCGGCAAGCTCGGCGGCAAGTAGATGGTGGTGCTCGCGCTCGCCGTCGCGCTCGCCGCGACGGCCCCCGGCATGAGGAGCGGTCTCGCGCCCGCGCCGCGGGAGCTCTACCGGATCGCCTGGCAGCGCTCGCTCGTCGCGCCCAAGGCGCTCGAGTGGAAGCCGCGCGAGCCGGGCGGCGTGGCGGTGGACGCCGCGAGCGGGGTGGTGCTGTTCGGCACGCGCGACGGCTGGCTCCACGCCGTCCGGCACGACGGCAGGGTCGCCTGGGAGTTCCGCACGGACGGCGGCTTCCCGGGACCGCCCGCGGTCGAGGGCGACACGGTCTACGCAGGCTCGAGCGACGGCCGTCTCTACGCGATCGCGCTCGGCACGGGCAAGGAGCTCTGGCGGTACGACGCGAAGGAGGAGCTCGGGACACGGCCGGCCGTCGTGGACGGGACGGTGTACGTCGCGAGCCTGCAGGACACGGTGTTCGCGATCGATGCGAAGACCGGCGCCTGGCAATGGCACCACCGCCGCGAGTCGCGCCCGGGGTTCACGATCCGCGGCGCGGCGCCAGTGCACGTCGCGGGCGGCACGGTGTACGCGGCCTACTCGGACGGGTTCGTCGTCGCGCTCGATCGGGCGACGGGCTCGGCCCGATGGGAGCGTATGGTGGCGCCCGCGGGCGGCGAGCTCGACGTCGACGGCCTCGTCGTCGATGGCGACCGCGTGTACGCGGCGGCCTACTCCGGCGCGGTCGTCTCCCTCGAGGCCGCGACCGGCGCGACGCGGTGGACGTTCGATGCGCCCGGAGCCGTCAAGCTCGCGCTCGCGCCGGGCGGGAGCGTCGTCGCGGTCGCGACCGCCGGCGTGTACTCGCTCTCCACCGAGGACGGGACCGTGCTCTGGTCCTCACCGCTCGACAAGGGCATCCCCTCGGCCGAGCCGGTGATCGCCGGCAGCTGGGTGCTCGTGCCGGCGGGTCCGGGCGGCCTGCGCTGGCTCGAGGCGTCGAGCGGGCGGCTCCTGCGCGTGCTCGACCCGGGCAGCGGCGTCTCGGGCGCGCCGGCCGTCGTCGATCGGCGCGTGTACGTCCTCTCGAATCGCGGAGACCTCTTCGCGCTCGATCTTCCCTGAGCCTGACGTGAGACGCCTCCGGGTCGTCGCCGCCGTCGTCCGCCGCGCGGATCGGCTCCTCATCACGCGCCGGCCTGATCGGCCTGGGAAGCCCGGGCAGTGGGAGTTCCCCGGCGGCAAGGTGGAGCCCGACGAGGACGAGCCCGCTGCGCTCCGGCGCGAGCTCGAGGAGGAGCTGGGCTGCGGGGCTGAGGTGGGGCCGCTCCTCCTCCGCCACGCGCACGCCTACGCCGATCTCGAGGTCGAGCTCGCCTTCTATCGCTGCGCGCTCGAGCCAGGCGCCGTGCCGCGTCCGCTCGGCGTCGCGGAGATCGCCTGGGCGCCGCGCGGGACGCTCGCCGCCTACGACTTCCTCGACGCAGATCGCGCGGTGCTCGCGGACCTCGAGCGGCTCGCCTGACGGCGCGCATGCGCTGAACGACCAATCGTGACAGCCAACGAGCGAAGCGAGTCCGCCGGGGCGCCATCGCGTCCGCGGCGAAGCCGCCCGCGGTGGCGCACGGGACCCGGCGAGCGGCGTGGATCTCGGCGAGCGCAGGCGCAGCCGGACGAGGCTGCGCCGGAGCGAGCGGGGGTCCGGGGGGACGCGTCGTGTGCGTCCCCCCGGCAAGAAGCTGGGGCGCAGCCCCCGTTAGATCATCGGCCGCGCTTCTTCCT
>Ga0105104_10003559_pt1 | contig 11062 bp, 13 predicted proteins | sample PPLLaktember2015_3_FD_87034 | JGI IMG/M metagenome (GOLD analysis project Ga0105104, IMG submission 87034) | Freshwater sediment microbial communities from Prairie Pothole Lake near Jamestown, North Dakota, USA - PPLs Lake P7 Core (6) Depth... | ecosystem: Environmental > Aquatic > Freshwater >... | reverse complement strand
TGAAATTGACGCGGAAGTATTCCGTGAAGTATTCCTGGAAGGGTCGGATACGGGCCCGTTTCAGGTCGACGTCGAGATTGGCGAAAAGAGGGTTCAGACCGACGGGGCCGCCCACGGCGATCGATCCCTGGCCCTTGTTGAAGTCCATCGAGAGCGAGAGCTTGCCCTGGCTGTCCTTGATCGTGGAGATCTTTTCCCCCTTGACGTGGATCTCCTGGATCAGGGAGTTGACCGGCTCCTGCGGCACCTCGTCGCGATAGGCGATCTTGCCGGCTTTCAGATCGAATTCCTCCAGGATCAGGGTTGGCAGGGGCTTTTCTTCGGTCTTGGCTTCCGCCTTGGCCGGTTGCGGTTCCTCTTTTTTCGGCGGCGCCAGGTTCAGCAGATTGATCGTCCCGCTCTTGTCTCTGAGGACGTTCAACTCGGGCGAGTCCAGGGCGATCTTTGCGAAGTGAAATTTCGACTGCAGCGGCTCCAGGGCTGTCATGAAAACGTCGAGCCTCTTGAGAGCGGCAATGGGGTTTTTCTTCCGGTCCTGTAGACTGAACTCTCGCAGCGCCACGTTGCCTGCAAGCTTGAGAAGCGGCGCCTGCTGAGGCGTGAGCGAAAATGTGATCGTCGACTGTACGTCGAGTTTACCCGAGGGGATGGAGATATTGATTTCGGGGGGCAGGTATGCCAGATAAAAGGGAAGGTCTAAATCCTCAATGACGATGTTGAAGATCGTTTCTCGTGTGTCCTTGAAGACCTTGGTCTTTCCCTCAAGCGAGTAGGGGGCACCGTTGATCACGGCCGCGAATCGCGGCTCGACGAAGGAATCCACATATTCGGGGACACTGGACAGGAAGGGAATGGCGAGATTCATCTCCCGGACGGTGTGCGTTGTTTCAAAAAGGCTGTCGACAAAATCGACGCTCCCGCTCTCGATGACAATGTTGTTGACGGAAAAGAGCGGCAGGGGCTTTTCCTCTTTCGGCTCCTCCTCCTTCATCTTCGCCAGCAGATCGGAGAAGTTGTACGTCTTGTTGTCATTGCGGACGACATGGACGTACGGCTTGCGGACCGTGAGCAGCTCGATGACGGGAATTCGCTTGAGCAGGGAGCGGAAATTGAGGTTGACGACAAACTCGCCTACGGAGACGAAAGGCTTGTCGCTCTTCGGTTCCTTGATCTCGAGCCCCCGAAGGGTCACCGTGAGCGTGTACGGGTTGACGCTGACCTGCTCGAGACTGACCTGCCGGTTGAGCTCGCGCGACAGAGCCTCCAGGATGTAGTGTTTCGCGATCGGCGGGACGACAAAGAAGCCGATGATCGTGAAGAGAACGAAAAAGACAACAGTGCAAATGATCCATTTTTTATATCGGCCCATGATGCTCTCCGTTGGCGTGTATGCTCTGATGCGGTTGCTTAGGAAAGAAACCGGGATCGGCGGGTGCCGGATGAGACATTCCGGTAAAATGAATTTCGCACAGGCACTATTTTTTTTCAATAGACAAAACGGGAGAACTCAGGAGACAGAAATATATTCATCACGTATCTCTTGAAAAGAGAAGGTTGAACAAAATTCACAATGACGGAAAACCTCCGCGGGGAGCGGATTTGCGGGCACAAGCTGCAACACGGGACGCCGGAGGAAACATGGCGGGAGTCAGGAAAGCCGCACGGGATGGCCGCAAGCACAGAAAATACTTGAAATGCGGAAAAAAATCGTATAGATAAGAATTACTCCTAAAGAGAAATTCGCGAAAAAGAAAGAAACACATCAACCAAGGAGGAGATCAAGATGGCAAAAGCGAAGAAGGGTGAGCTGTTCACTTGTGAGCTGTGCGGACTGGTCGTCGCCGTTGACGAGTGGGGTAACAGCACAGTGGGTGAACTGGTCTGCTGCGATGTCCCCATGGAAAAAGGCAAAGCGGCCGCCGCAAAGGCGAAGAAGGCAGCGAAGCCCGCAAAGAAGGCGAAGAAGCCCGCCAAGGCGAAGAAAGTGAAGGCGGCTCCGAAGAAGAAAGCGAAGCCCGCCAAGGCCAAGAAGGCCGCTAAGCCCAAGGCGAAAGCGAAGCCCAAGGCAAAAGCGAAGGCAAAAAAGAAGTAGCGTTTTCCAGATGACCGGAAAAAGAAACCCCGCTCCACAACGGAGCGGGGTTTCTTTTGATTCTCCGGCCTGACCTTGCCGACAGGTCAAACTCGTTGACGAAAGCAAAAATATCTTTTATTTTAGACGCGACGTTTGTAACAGCATTGCGACGATATCCGTTTTGTGTGGTAATCGCCCGCTCTCGACGGCGAATCTCAGCTTTCCGGTTTTCGGCAAAGGCTTATCGATAAAAATAAAGAACTACACGAAAAAGAACTACACGAAAAGGAGGCAAGCCATGGCCAGTAAGAAACTGTTGGAGCTCATGAACAAGGGAATCGCCCGGGAGATCCAGGTGTCGGTGCAGTACATGTGGCAGCACGTCCAGTGGTCCGGGATCCCCCATTACGTCGTAAAAGACGAATTGAAGAAAATCGCCGTCGCGGAGATGAAACATGCAGAGGCAATTGCCGAAAGGCTGTTCTACCTCGGTGGAGTCCCGACGACGAAACCGGAGCCGATCTTCGTCGGCACGACCCTCAAGGAGATGCTGGCCAAGGACATGAAGGACGAGGAAGGGGCCATAAAGCTCTACAAGCAGACCATCGAGCTTGCGCGGAAGGAAGACGACCCGACGACGGTACAGCTCTTCAGGAAGATCCTCGCGGACGAGGAGGAGCACCACGATTTCTTCCAGGGCGTTCTTGAGGGACTGAAGTAAGGGAGGCAAAACGGCAACACAAGAGCCCACTTCACGGTGGGCTTTTGTTTTTTTTACGTGCCGTTCGGGAACTCTGCAAATATCCGAGGTGAAAGGGTGAAGAAGGATGAGGAGACAGGAAAGAGAGATACGGGACGAAGCTGAAATTCAGGAAATCCTCGAGAAGGGGCTCGTCTGCCGACTCGGCCTTTATGACGGGCAGTACCCCTATGTGGTCCCGCTGAATTACGGTTATCGTAACGGATGCATGTATTTTCATTGCGCCAGGGAAGGCAAGAAAACAGACATCCTGAAGAAAAACGGCCGGGTCTGCATCGAAGTCGACATCGACATCCGCGTCGTGCGGGGCGAGACGCCTTGCCGGTGGACAGCAAAGTACCGGAGCGTGATCGGATTCGGCAGCGCCCGGATCATCGATGACGAGAGAGAAAAGAAAGCCGGCCTCGATGTCATCATGGCGCACTATGGGGGAACCGGGGGCGTTTACGATGAGAAATCCCTGCAGCGGACGAGCCTGATCGAAGTGGTCCTGGAGAGCATCACAGGCAAGCAGTCCCAGTAGTCCATTCCTTAACGATCCGACTCGTCACACGCATCGTGCCGCCCTCGTATTTGGCATGCAAAATAATAATTGACAGTCTTTATTTGGCATGCCAAATAAAGACGGAAGCGAGTAAGTGCGGGAGCGATGAAGAGCGGAAACAGCAGGAGGATAAAATCACCGATGCCGAAGGAAGACCGCCTGATCTTTCTTGTCTTCACTGCCCAGCTGAAGCTGAAAACCTACCTGAAAAATGCCCTGTCTGAATCCGGGGTGACGATCACGCCGGCCCAGTCGGCTATTCTCTTTCTCCTGAAAAAGAAGAACGGCCAGACCATGTCTGAGCTGACCCAGGTGCTTTCCATCGACAACTCGACCCTGACGGGTCTTGTCGACCGCCTCGAGCGGGTGGGGTACGTGAAGCGCAACGCCGGCGCGAAAGACCGGCGGGCCTCCCACGTCTTCATCACGGACAGGGGGAACGAGGAGATCGATCTCGCACAGGCCGTGATCCACCGCGTGAACGATCAGATCAAAGCGGATTTCACGGAACGAGAGGTCGAGGCATTCAAAAAGATATTAAAATCCTTCTTCGTAAGATTCGGGGCACACCCGTGAGGGGAGGCGCGTGATGGCTATGAAGCGGGGAAGCAGGGAAAGAGTTTCACGACTGAAGATGCAGGCGGTACGCCTTGCAGGCTTGGACCTCTCCGCGCGGGGCGATGCGGAGGACATGGAGATCTCCAAGGGGCTGTGGCGGACCATGGCCAGGAGGGGTCTTCTTGGCTGGAGCATCCCTGCGGCGTACGGGGGAGAAGGCGCAGAATTTTCCGAAATCCTTCCGGCCGTGGAGACCTTCGTCGCGAAAGGCGGCAGACCGGGGCTCGCTCTTTCCTGGATGGTCCATCTGATCGTCGGAAGGGTACTCATCGCGGGCTTCGGCAACGGAACCCAGAAAAAGGGGGTCCTGCCGGGGATGGCATCCGGGAAAAGGACTGTCTCCATCGCTTTCTCAGAGCCGGGGGCCGGAAGCGACCCGAAGCGGATTCGAACGACGGCCGTGAAAAAAGGAAGATCCTATGTGCTCGATGGGGAAAAGGCTTGGCTCACAAATGGACCCCTGGCCGATCTCTTCATTGTATTTGCCGTGACGGGAGAGCGGGGAGGGAGAAAGGGCTTTACGGCGTTTCTCGTCCCGAGGGAAAACCCCGGGCTTACCGTTCGTGAAATGCCGGCCCTGGGCTACCTGAGGCCGTCGCCGCACTGCGAGATTCGGCTTCAGGGGTGCTCCGTTCCCGAAACCGCCGTCCTGGGCCGAAGGGGCCGGGCCTGGGAAGATCTCTCGAAACCGTTCAGGGTCGCTGAGGATGTGCTGCTGTCAGGGGTCATCCTTGGGGGGCTGGACCTGGAGTTGAGGCAGGCGGGCAGCAGCCTGTGGAAGCGCAAAGGGGAGATCGAAAACGACTTGAAGGAGCGCGTCGGGGGAATTGCGGCCCTGCTGGAGACGGCGAGGCAGGTTGCGCGGGTCGCCACAAGGGATCTCGACGGCGGAAAGCAGGGCATGGACGTGGAGCAGGGGCTCGTTGCCTTTCACCTCATCGCAAAGACACTGCAGGAATCTTTCAGGGGCATGATCGAAAAACCCGCAGGCGCCGGGCCCGCCGGTCCGGATGCGACTGCGGACGATATCGCCCGGCTCATCGGTCTCGGGATGCACGCATCACGGGCCCGTCAACGCAAATGGGGAGAGACACTTCTGATCGGGAAGGAGAAACCATGACGGATCAATCCGTGAAATTCGAAACGGTCGACAAGGTGGACGAGGGCCTAAAGAGCACCGGCTACATCTGCAGCACGGATATAGCGACAACGGTCTACCTGGCCTTTCACCTGGAGAAGCCGGTCCTCGTCGAGGGGCCTGCCGGTGTGGGGAAGACGGAGCTGGCGAAGAAGGCGGCCTTGTTCATGGACGTGCCGCTCATCCGGCTGCAGTGCTACGAGGGGCTCGACGAGTCGAAGGCGCTCTACGAGTGGAAGTACGGAAAGCAGCTCCTCTACTCCCAGCTGCTGCGGGACAAACTCGATCAGGTCATCGATAAGGAGAGCGACCTGGGCGAGTCGATCCGGACGCTGCACCGCTATGAGGACATCTTCTTCTCCCCCCAGTTCCTCGAGCCGAGGCCGCTCCTCAAGGCGCTTCAGGAGGAACGGGGCGCCGTGCTCCTCATCGATGAGGTGGACAAGGCCGACGAGGAGTTCGAAGCCTTTCTGCTGGAGATCCTCTCCGATTTCCAGGTGTCGATCCCCGAGATCGGCACCGTGAAGGCGCGGAAGAAGCCCTATGTATTCCTCACCAGCAACAGCACCCGCGAACTCAGCGAGGCGCTGAAGAGGCGATGCCTGCACCTCTTCATCCCGTTCCCCGCTCCCGATCTCGAGCGGGAGATCGTCCGCCACCACGTGCCCCATATCCCCGATCTCCTGGAGAGGCAGCTGGTGATGTTCATCCACGAGGTGAGAAAGCTCGAGCTCAAGAAAGTGCCCTCCATCAGTGAGACCATCGACTGGGCCCGGGCCCTGATCCTGCTGCACGCCGAGGGACTCGACCGGGACCTGACCCGGAAGACCCTCAATACCTTCCTCAAGTTCGAGGAGGACATCCGGGCCGTTGACGAAAAGCTCTTTCTGCTCGTCGACAAGGCCCTGAAGGAAACGGCCTGATGGATCGCGTGTTGAACAATTTCATCGTCTCCCTGCGCGGGGCAGGTGTGCCCGTGTCGGTCTCGGAGAGCATCGACGCCGCGCAGGCCCTGGCGATCTCCGGGTACGGCGACCGGCAGATCGTCAAGAGCTGCCTGGCGGCAACCCTTGCCAAGTCTACTACCGAGAAGGAGATCTTCGACGCCTGTTTCGAGAGGTTCTTTTCTTTTCAGTCCCTGCCGTCCCCCTTTGCGGCCGGCCCGGAGAACGGCAACGAAGAACAACCCGGGGACATGCCGCCGATCGGGGGGATGATCATGGAGGGCGACCTGGGCGGGGTTGCGCTTGCCGTCCGGGATGCAGCACGGTCCGTGGATCTGCAATCCATCCGCTATGTCACACAGAGGGGGATGTTCACGGCACGGATTCTCCAGGCCCTGCAACTGGACCAGCTGGACCGTTTCGTGGCCGATCTCTACCGGGAGGGAAGCACCGGCGACTCGGCTGCTGCACGGCAGCTCGAGCAGGGCAGGGAAGCCCTGATCGACATGGTGAGACGCTTTGTCGAGGAGCAGTACGACATCTTTGCCCGGGAAAGCACCGAGCGGATCATCGAGCGATACCTCTGGGATGTGAGGCTCACGGAACTGGAAGAGCGGCACTACGATCGCATGCACTTCCTCATCCGCAAGCTCGTAAAGCGGATGAATGAGCGCTTCTCCCGCAGGCGGCGCAGGGCGAAGCGGGGTGCCCTCGATTTCAAGCAGACCCTCCGGGCGAACATGCACCACGGGGGCCTTCTCTTCGAGACGCGCTGGAAGAAAAAGAGGATGAACCGGCCGGATGTGGTGATCCTCTGCGACGTGAGCCGCTCCATGTCGGCGGTGGTCCGGTTCTGCCTGCTGATGCTCTACGGCCTCAACGAAGTGATCGCCCGCGTCCGCTCCTTCGTCTTCTGCTCGAGTCTTCTCGAGGTCAGCCACATCTTCGAAACCTGTCCCATTGCCGAGGCCGTCGAACGGCTGCGGACCGGTGAGGGGCTCGACATTCACATGGGAAGGACTGATTACGGGAGCGCCTTCTGGGATTTCACGAACAGGCACCTCGATGCGGTCACGGGCAAGACGACGGTCATCATCCTGGGTGATGCCCGCAGCAACTATGGCGACCCGGCCGACGAACTGCTGCAGAAGATCGCCGAGCGCAGCCGCCGTCTCATCTGGCTGAACCCCGAAACGCCTCCCATGTGGGGAACGGGCGACTCGGAGATGAAGCGCTACATGCGACTCTGCGACCTCGTCATGGAGTGCAGTACCCTGCGTCACCTGGAGAAGCTCGTCCGCGTACTGGTCAGGATCCCCTGATTGGCTCCCACGCCTGATTTCTTCTGTTTTTCACCATTTTTCCATGCTATTCTAATCCGAAAAAAACATGGCGGAGCCGGATCTGTACAATGCAGAGTGAGGATTTCAGAGAGCAATACCGGCATGCGCAGGAGGTTGCCCGGCGGATCACCGGGGAAGTGGGGGAGCCTTCATTTTACAGCGAGCAGAAAAGAGCGGTGGAAACCTCCGACCGTGCATTCAGGGATCACCCCCTCGTCGTCCAGGCCATCAACGTCCTCGGAACCGACCCGGACAGGAAGGGTCACGGGCTCAGCCACATCACGAAAGTGGCCGTCGATGCAGGTGCGATCATCCTCGTGGAGCGTGAACAGGCTGACGCCCCTGATCGGGTTTTCAGACTTGTCGCTCTGGCGCATGTGGCCGGTGTCCTCCACGACATCAAGAGGGAGGAAAAGGACCACGCCAGGAAGGGGGCCGAGGAGGCGGGACGGCTGCTCCTGGACTTCGATCTCAGCGAAGGCGAGAGATCCGCGATTATCGATGCCATAACGAATCATGAGGCCTTCCGGCCGGTTCTGCCCTTGAATAACCCCGACTGGCAGTTGCTTTCCGATGCACTCTACGACGCCGACAAATTCCGCTGGGGGCCCGACAACTTCTCCGAAATGCTCTGGGACATGGTGTCGAGGCGCAACGTGCCCCTCTCTGCGGTGCTCGGCCGGTTCCTCAAGGGGATGGAGGGAGTCGGAAGGATCCGGGAAACCTTCCGCAGCAAGACGGGTCGGCATTACGGTCCCGATTTCATCGACCGGGGAATGGAAATCGGCAGAAGGCTGTACGAGGAGTTGACAGGTGACAGTTGACAGGTTCTTTCCTGCTACCTGTGACCTGCCACTTTTATCGAGCGACTCGATTGAAGAAGAAAAACGAACGTTAAGGACAGAGAGGTGAAAGATGATCAAAAAGATTCTGATGGCGACGGATGGCTCAAAAACGTCTGTCAGGGCGCTCAAGGTTGCCATCGAGATGGCAAAAAAGATGGGAGCGAAAATCACCCTCGTCGGGGTAATCGACAACCGTCTCTACATGGGGCACGCGATGCTTGCAGAAGATTCCCCCAACCGGCTTGCAGAGCCTGTGGAAGACTACCTGATGCAGGTTGCTGGTGCATACCTTGCCGACGCATCCAAGCTGTGTGTGCAGAGTGGCGTCGAGCCCGAAATCGTTATCCGAACGGGACATCCAGCCGAGGAGATCCTGAAGGAAGCCCGCCGGTCGAAGGCCGATTTGCTGGTCATGGGATCCCACGGAAAGAGCGGGATCAGATCGGTGATGGGCAGCGTCACCTTCGGAGTGCTCCACGGCGAGTCACGGGTTCCGATCCTCGTCGTCAGGAAGTGAGGCGACGGGTGATGAGCGACAGAAAAGCTGGAAGCGGAAAATCGAAGCTGCTCTACAAGGGGCCTGTTTTCAATCTGTTCGAGGATGAGATCGAGCTTCCGAATGGCAGGGTCATCCGGAGAAGCCGCGTCGAGCACCGGCCCACCATCGGCGTTGTCCCGTACATAGGCGACGGCCAGATCGTGCTGATCCGCCAGCACCGCCATGCTGTGGGGGAATCGCTTCTCGAGATCCCGGCAGGCACCATGGACAAGGGGGATGAATCCCCGGAGGAATGCGTACAGAGCGAGCTGGCCGAGGAAACGGGCTACAGGGCCGGGCGCCTGGTCAAGCTTTTCGGAGGGTATCTCGTCCCCGGATACGCGGACGAGTTCATGCACTTTTTCCTGGCCTTTGATCTCATCCGGGCGCCGTTGCCGCCTGACGAGGACGAGTTCATCGAGACCATGACGTACCCGCTTCCCGACGCACTGCGGATGATCCGGGACGGACGGATCGTCGACAGCAAGACGGCCCTTGCCTTGCTCCTGGCTGCTGATTATCTCTGTGAAAACAAGGCGATGCGTTAGGGAAGAGCCCTGGCTGCCGCCTAGCTCTTCTTGCTCGTCTTGGTCTGGAACGTGGATATCAGCTGTTTCACGTTCCTTTTTTTGCAGGCGGGGCAGCTGATTTTACCCTTGTCGCGCTCCGCCATGCTCATGACAAGAGTGAATTCTCGCCTGCAGTCCTCACAACGGAATTCATAGGTAGGCACCGTTCATCCCCCCTTTCCAGGTTACCGAATATTTTACATCTCCGGCGAAGGCCGTCAAGTTCCATCTGCGATTCCCGTTTGACGGGTCATGATCTGATTGGAAACCCATGCCGATGGCACGAATCCTGCTCATGAATTAGAAAAACCTGATTGACCCTTCTATAATCAAATTAAAATTTCCCGCACCTGGGTGCGAGAAATTTAGAAACTCAGGGATGGGGTTTATCTGTCATTATGCTCGCTTATCCCGCAGCAAGCTGCGGGAAGGCGCGTGCAATCGTTTTCGACCATCACGGAGGAATGCGTGAACACCTATAAGATTCAGAGAGGGGATACGATTGACCGTGTCACCAAGGCGCTGGGTGTGACCTGGGATGAATTCCGAAAAGTAAACCCCGACGCCGTCGGCCAATCCGCGAAAACGGGTAAATGGATCATCAAGGCCGGATCCGTTGTCAAGGGTCCCGGATCCTTCCAGTCGGTACTCGAGGAACAGCAATCGGCTGCCAAAGTCGCCGCGAAGGGCGCCGAAAGCGAGAAAACGCAGGAACGATGGACGGAATACACCGTGAAGAAGGGCGACACGCTGTGGGGGCTTGCCAGAAATGCCTTCGGAACGAGCGTAGAGGAAATCGCCAGAACGAACAACATTGCGAATCCCGACCGCATCAACCCGGGGCAGAAGATCCGTGTCCGGATACCGGACAGCGCGGAAACCGCAGCTCCTGAGATTGCCGAACGCTCGGAGGTGGTCGCAAGCTGGTACGGAAAAGAGTATCACGGCAGACCCATGGCAAACGGCAAGATCTATAACATGTACGCCAACACCATTGCCCATCGTACGCTACCGCTCGGCACAAAGGTTGAGCTGACGAATCCCGATACGGGTCAGGTCGTCCGGGCCGTCGTGACGGACCGAGGCCCCTTTATCGACGGTCGCGACGTGGACCTGTCCTTTGGCATTGCGAAAAAGCTCAACATGGTTGAGAAAGGCGTGGGCAAGGTAATCATGGAAATTCTGTGAGTCGCTGTAAGGCGCAAACTCACAGGCTCGAGGTTCGAGGAACGAGGACCGAGGAAAACAAAAAGCCTCGAGCCCCGTGCCTCGAACCTCGGGCCCGCATAAAAAAGACCCCCATCCTGTCGCTTATGCAGGATGGGGGCTTTTATTGGAGGACCCTTCTGGTCAATCTAGTCTATCTGGTCTGTCTGGTCTATTCGGTCTGTCCCGTCTATCCAGTCTATCCAGTCTATCTCGTCTGTCCGGTCCGTCTGGTCCTGATCCTTTGACCTTTAGCCTTTAACCTTGGGCCTGCGTTCGATCCGGTCCCAGGCGTCCTTGTAGAGCCGCCCGATGCAGAGCAGCAGCGCCAGGAAGAACAGGCCCAGCATGAACGTCGGAGGCGTCTGCAGCATCTCGTCCAGCAGGTACCCCATGTACAGGGCCAGCATCGAGGCAATCACGATCGCAAACCCCCAGGAGCCGATCACCAGAATGTGCGAGAAGTCGATCTGCCGCGGTCTT
>Ga0105104_10003558_pt1 | contig 11063 bp, 11 predicted proteins | sample PPLLaktember2015_3_FD_87034 | JGI IMG/M metagenome (GOLD analysis project Ga0105104, IMG submission 87034) | Freshwater sediment microbial communities from Prairie Pothole Lake near Jamestown, North Dakota, USA - PPLs Lake P7 Core (6) Depth... | ecosystem: Environmental > Aquatic > Freshwater >... | reverse complement strand
TTCAAGGCTTCCTACGACAAGGCGAACCGCACCTCCGCGACCTCGTTTCGCGGCCCAGGACTAGAGGAAGGTCTGAGGGTTCTCGCCCGCGTCAAGGCCGAGGTGCGCGTCCCGATCCTCACCGACATCCACGAGCCTTGGCAGGCCGCGCCCGCCGCCGCCGTCGCCGACGTCCTGCAGATCCCCGCGTTTCTGTGCCGGCAGACCGACTTGCTCATGGCCGCCGCGCGGACCGGGCGCGTGATCAACGTGAAGAAGGGCCAGTTCCTGGCCCCAGGCGATGTGCGCCACGCGATCGCGAAGATCACCGGGTGCGGCAACGACCGGGTGCTGGTCACCGAGCGGGGAACCTCGTTTGGCTACAACAACCTCGTCGTGGACATGCGCGCGTTCCCCATGCTGCGGGAACTCGGCTACCCGGTGGTCTTCGACGTGACCCACAGCCTGCAACTACCGGGCGCCGGCGACGGCGTCACCGCGGGCCTCGGACAGTACATCGAGCCGCTGGCGTCCGCCGGGGTCGCCGCGGGCGTGGACGGCGTCTTCCTCGAAGTGCACGAAGACCCCTCGCGTGCCCGCAGCGACGCGCAGAACGCCCTTCGCCTCGACCGCCTGGACGCGCTGCTGGACCGGCTGGTGCGCATCGATGCCATTGCCAAGGACCAGGGGGAACCGCGCGGTGAGTGAAGTCCTCACGGATGTCGAGCTCGCCCGCCGCGTGCTGCGCACCGAGGCTGCCGCGATCCTCGACCTGGTCGATCGCCTCGACGGGGCGTTCAGCCAGGCCGTCGACGTCCTCCGGGACTGCCGGGGCCGCGTCATTCTGACCGGCATGGGCAAGTCGGGGATCATCTGCCGCAAGATTGCCGCCACACTGTCGAGCACCGGGACGCCGGCGTTCTTCCTGCACCCCGCCGAAGCCATCCACGGCGACCTCGGGGCCCTCCAGGGCGACGACGTGGTGGTGGCGCTGTCCTACAGCGGCGAGACCGAGGAGCTGGTGCGGCTCGTCGAGACGATCAAGCGGATTGGCGCGCGGATCATTGCCTTCACCGGGTTCCCTGCCTCGACCCTGGGGCAGGCGGCGGACGTCGCGCTCGACTGTCACGTGAGCGAAGAGGCTTGCCCGTTGAATCTTGCCCCCACGGCCAGCACCACTGCCGCTCTCGCGCTCGGCGACGCACTGGCGATGGCGCTCCTGGTGCGCAAGGGCTTCCGTCAGGAGGACTTCGCGAACCTTCACCCGGGCGGCAAGCTGGGCAAGCGCCTGATGCGGCTCGAGGGGCTGATGCACGCGGGCGACGAGCTGCCCGTGGTGGGGATCGAGACCGAGATGCGCGACGTGATCTACGAGATGTCGCGCAAGGGTCTTGGGATGACGTGCGTGTCCGGGCCCGGCGGTTCCCTCGCGGGCATCATCACCGACGGCGACCTCCGCCGGCACATGGCAGGCCACAACACCCTCGAATGCCGGGCCGGCGACGTCATGACGCGCACGCCGGTCACGGTTCCCCGGCAGATGCTGGCCGTCGAAGCCCTGAACCTCATGGAGCAGCGCAAGATTACGTCCCTCGTGGTCGCATCGGTCGACGGCCGGATCGAGGGCGTCGTCCACCTCCACGACCTGTGGCGGACGGAGATGTTCTGAGTGCCCTGCGATCCTGAGACCCTGGCCCGGAAAGCCGCCCGCGTCCGGCTCCTGCTCTTCGACGTGGACGGCGTGCTGACCGACGGCCGGATCCTCGTGCACGCCGACGGGAGCGAGTCGAAGCTGTTCAGCATCCGGGACGGGACGGGGATCGTCTGGGCGCACCGCGCCGGGCTCACCACCGGCATCCTCTCCGCGCGCGAGTCGGGCGCCACCGCTGCCCGGGCCGCTCAACTCGGGATCCCGATCGTGCGGCAGCAGGCGGGCGACAAGCTGCACGCGTACCTGGATCTCGTCCGGCGCGAGCGCTTTGCCGACGAGGAGATTGCCTACATGGGGGACGACCTGCTGGACCTCGGCGTGCTCGGCCGCGTGGGGCTGGCTGCCGCTCCGGCCGACGCGGCTCCCGAAGTGCGCGAACGAGCGGACTGGGTTTCCGGCTTCGCCGGCGGGCGGGGCGCCGCGCGCGAGCTCGTCGAGCTGGTGCTCAAGGTCCAGGGCCGTTGGGATGCGCTGCTGACAGGGTACCTCCCGGAGACCACGGCATGAGCGAGTACGCCCCGCTGCTCGCCGCCTTGATCGCTTTGCTGGCGGGCCTCACGATTGGCAAGGCCTGGGAGCGCTACAAGCTCGTGGACGGCCGGTGGTTCGATCGCCGCCGCGCGCGGCAGACGCCGCACTACATGCTGGGGCTCAACTTCCTCGGGTCGAACCAGGCCGATCTGGCCATCGAGGAGCTGACCAAGGCTGCGGCCAGCGACAACGAGGCCCTCGAGATCGACATGATCCTCGGCAACCTGTACCGGGAAAAAGGACAGGTGGGCCGCGCCATCCACGTCCACCAGGCCCTGCTGCAACGCCCGAAGCTCACGCAACTGGAGCACGCGTACGTCCTCCTCTGCCTCGGCCTCGACTTCAAGCGCGGCGGGTTCGTGGACCGCGCACTCGAAGCCTTCAACGAGGTGCTGCGCCTCGACCCGACCAACGAGTACGCCCTGATCAACCTCGAGAAGCTGCACGAGGAGCAGCACCAGTGGCAGGAGGCGTACGAGATCCGGAAGCGGCTGGCGAAGGTGGCGGGCGCGAAAGGCGGCGCCCGGAACGATCAGATCCTCGCGTTCCTCGAGAACGAGATCGGGCTCGAGGCGCTGAAACGTGGCGATCACAAGAGCGCGGTCGCGCGATTCCGCGCCGCGATCGACCTCGACGCCGGCGCGATCCCGGCCTACGTGCACCTCGGCGACGTCCAGCTGGCCGCCGGGCAGGTGGCCGAGGCGGCCGCGACCTGGGAGCATGTCTTCGACACCACTCCGGACCGCGCGTATCTGGTGTTCGACCGGCTGGAGTCGGCATGCGCGCGCCTCGGGACTCCGCAGCGCTTCACCGAGCTGTGCCGCCGGTTGATCGCCGGCAGCGGCCAGGACTGGCGCGCCCGCCTCGCCCTCGCCCGTCACCTGGCGGCGCGTGAGAAGCCCGCCGAAGCGCTCGAGCTGCTCTTCGAGGCGCTGCCGCACAACCCGCACGCGACCACCGTGCACCAGGCGATCTGGAGCACGCTGCAGCAACTCGGCCTCCAGCCGGATCTCGTCAACCGCTACGTCGAGTTGACCGGCCACTCCGTCTTCTATCTCGATCCCCACGTCTGCATGCTGTGCCGGTATCGCAGCACCGAGTTCCTCTGGCAGTGCCCGCATTGCCATGAGTGGAACACCTTCGTCGAGGAGCGCATGGCGCCGGCGAAGGACGTGGCGGAGTCGGAAGACTGAACCCTCAACCCTGAACTCTGAACCCTGAACGGGAAAGAGCGAGCGATCGGAGGCGGGCGAGCACGTCCTCCACCTGCCGATCCGTGTCCTCGAAGGTGCCGTCGGTCCGGATCACGAAGTCGGCACGTGCGACCTTGCGCTCGATGGGCCATTGCGCGTCGAGCCGCGCGCGTGCTGCGGCCTCCGGCAGCCCGTCCCGCGCCATCAACCGCTCGACCTGCCGTCCCGTGTCGCAGGCGACCGCTACGACGGCGTCGAACTCCCCCTCGCGGCCCGTCTCGTACAGCAGCGGAATGTCGGCGACGGCCAGCGAAGCTCCGGACTCGGCCTGGCTGGCCAGCCACGCGGCGATGCGCTCGTACACGGCAGGGTGGACGATTGCTTCGAGCGCCGCGCGGGCCCTATCGTCGGCAAAGACGATGCGCCCCAGCGCGCGGCGGTCCACTCCCCCGTCGGGCCTGGCGACGCTTTGACCGAACCGCTCCACCACCGCGCTGGTGACCGCGGTTCCCGGGCCGAGCAACTCGTGGACGATCGCGTCCGCGTCCAGCGTCGGGACGCCGCTCCTGGCGAGCTTCGCCCGCACGTGGCTCTTGCCCGTGGCGATGCCGCCCGTCAACGCCACGCGAAGTGGCCGGGATCGGGACATGACGGGAGTCCTAGCCCCGCGCCTCCGCGGCGCGGAGCGTGTTGGCGAGAAGCAAGGCAATCGTCAGGGGCCCGATTCCGCCAGGTACGGGCGTGAGCGCCCCCGCGACCTCCGCGACGGAGGGGTGAACATCGCCGACGAGGATGGAACCCCGCCTGTCGAAATCCGCCAGGCGCCGGCTTCCTTCCGGATAAAGCGACGCGGCCACCGAGCGGTCCTCGACCCGGTTGATGCCGACGTCCATGACCGTGGCTCCCGGCTTGACGAAGGCCGGCGTGACGAAGCCGGCGCGCCCGATGGCGGCGACGAGGATGTCCGCCTCCGCCGCGACCCGATCCAGGTCGCGGGTCCTCGAGTGACAGATGGTCACGGTCGCGTGTCGATGCAGGAGCAGCACGGCGATCGGTTTGCCGACGATGTCGCTGCGCCCGATGACCACCGCCCGGGCGCCGGCCATCGGCACGTGGGATCGCTCCAGCAGCTCGATGATCCCCAGCGGCGTGCACGGCACGAGCGACGGCCGGTTCTGCACGAGGCGGCCGACGTTGGCCGGGTGAAAGCCGTCCACGTCCTTCGCGGGGTCGATCGCGTCGAACACCTGCTGCTCGGCTGTCGGCCCCATCGCAGCGGGCAGCGGCGACTGGACGAGGATCGCGTCGTGGACGTCGCTCGCATTGAGGCGCGCGACGACGGCCAGCAGTTCGTGGAGCGACGCGGTTGCGGGCAGGCGTTCGAGATCGGCACGCAGTCCGGTTTCTCCGGCCGACTTGAGCTTGTTGCGGACGTAGGTCCCGGACGCCGGGTCGTCCCCGACGAGGACGATGCCGAGCCCCGGCGGACGCCCGCGCCTCGCAGTGAACGCCGTCACGCGCGGCTGGAGTTCCGTCTTGATGTCGCGCGCCACGGCGGCGCCGTCAAGCATCCGAGCCGGCATACCTTTCCCCCTTGGCTACCTGCCGCTCCGCCGCCACCTCCAGGCCGCGCAGCTGTTCGGGCCGCCCGAGCACCACCAGCTGGTCGTTCGCGTGCATCTGCGTATCGGGCGAGGGGTTGAACTCCATCCGCCCGTCGTGGCGCTGGATGCCGACGACGATGACGCCGAACTGCTGGCGGAGGTTGGCTTCGACGATCGACCGCCCGTCCAGCGCCGAGCCGGCCGCGATTCGCACCTGCTCCATCGCCAGCTCGAGGTTCTCCGAGCTGGTGGCCAGCTGCACGAAATCCACGACCGCCGGCCGTAGGGCCGTCTGCGCCATCTGGGTCGCCCCGATCTGGTAGGGCGAGATGAAGCGGTCGGCACCCGCCCGCAGCAGCTTGCGGCCTGCATCGTCGGAGTCGGCCCGCGCGATGATGAAGAGATCGCGGCGCAGGCCGCGGGCGGTCAGGATCGCGTACACGTTCTCGGCGTCCGTGCCGAGCGCGGCAATCAAGCCCCTCGCCCGGTCGATCCCCACCCGCTGCAGCATGTCCTCGCGGCTGGCGTCGGCCTCGACGGCCAGGTCGCCCCTGGCGAGCACGGCCTGCACCGCCTCGGGGTCGCGGTCGATGACGATGAAAGGGACCTGCTGGCGCCGGAACTCGTCGGCGATGATCAGTCCAATCCGGCCGGCGCCGCAGAGGATGAAATGATCCGTCAGGGCATCAATCATGTGTTCCCGCCTGCGGCGCTCGAACCGGAGGCCCAGCCGGCCCTCCACGATGCCGGCAGCCAGCAGCGACAGCGTGTAGAGGGCCGTGCTCACACCGACGATGATGAGCGCGACCGTGAAGACCTGCCCGCGCTGTGATAGGGGGTGAATCTCGCGGTACCCCACGGTCGTGACCGTCGTGACGGTCATGTACAGCCCGTCCCAGGCGGTCCAGCCCTCGACCACCATGTAGCCGAGGGTCCCGGCGGCCAGGACGAGCAGCATGAGCAGGACGGCCAGCCGAAGGCCGCTGAAGCGGCTCAGGATCACGTGTCTCCTCGCGGGCAAGCTGTCGCAAGAGGATAGCGTACTGCGAACTCAGCTGCCGGCCGTGATAGTATCCCGCCTCGTCGGTGCCGGAGCGAACACGCGGACGGAGGGGCGCGCATGGCGGGCAGAGGGGCGTTCAGCTCGAAGATCGGGTTCATCCTCGCCGGGGCCGGTTCGGCCATCGGCCTCGGCGCCATCTGGCGGTTCCCCTACATGACCGGGCAGAACGGGGGCGCCGTTTTCGTGCTGGTCTTCCTCGCATGCTGCTTCCTGATCGGCGTGCCCGTGATGATCGCGGAGATCACCCTCGGCCGGCACACGCAGCGCAACCCCGTCGGGACCTTCAACCTGCTGCACGGCGGGCCGCTCTGGAAGGCCGTGGGGGCGCTGTGCGTGCTCAGCGGCTTCATGATCTTCTCCTGGTACAGCGTGATCGCCGGCTGGGTGGTCGGCTACCTGTGGGAGACGGCCCGGGGCACGTTCAACACGGTGCAGTCGGCGGAGCACGTCGGGGAGTTCTTTGCCGCGTACGTCAGCCACGCGCCAACCGTGTTGTTTCTGCACTTCGTGATCATCGCCGCAACGGCGGGCATCGTGCTGCGGGGGGTGAAGGAAGGCATCGAGGCCCTGTCCAAGTGGCTCATGCCCGTCCTGTTCGTGCTGCTGATCCTGCTCGCCATCCGGGCTGTCACGCTGCCCGGGGCCGGCGCCGGCCTCGAGTTCTACCTCAAGCCCGACTTCTCGAAGTTCAGCGCGAAGATGCTGCTGGCCGCGATGGGCCAGGCGCTCTTCTCGCTCAGCATCGGCATGGGCACGATGCTGACGTACGGGAGCTACCTGTCGAAGAAGGAGGACATCCCTGGGGCGGCAGCATGGATTACCTTTTTCGAGATCCTCATTTCGCTGATCGCCGGGTTTGCCGTCCTGCCGGCCGTCTCGGCGATGGGCCAGAGCTTCACGGACGGCCCCCGGCTGATCTTCGTGGTGCTGCCGTCGATCTTCGCCCTGATGCCGGGCGGGTACCTGTTCGGCGTCGGGTTCTACGTCCTGGTCATCATCGCGGTCCTGACGTCCACGGTCTCGATCCTCGAGGTGCCGGTCGCCTACCTGGTGGACGAGCGGCGGTGGTCCCGCAGGTCCGCGACTCTGATGGTGTCGGCCGTGTCCTTCGTCCTCGGCATTCCCGCGGGCCTGTCGTTCGGCGCCAATGACTTCCTCACCCGCATGGACTTCTTCACGATCGTGAGCACGGCGTTCGGAGACATCTCCCTGTCGATCGGCTGCCTGTTCGTCGCGCTCTTCCTGGGTTGGGTGTGGGGCGTGCGGAAGGGGGTGGCGGAGATCGAGGCCGGCGGAACGCGGTTCCGCCTGGCCCCCCTGTGGTCGTTCCTGCTCCGCTACGTCGCGCCGATTTCCATCCTCATCGTCTTCGCGAACGTGATCATCGCGCTGCTCCGCTAGGTCCGCCCCTCTACCAGAGCGGGAACGGCAGCAGCCTGAAGAAGACGACGGCGCTGACGGTGAACGCGGGAAGCAGGATGACGATCGCCCACACCATGTAGCCGAAGAACGACGGCATCTTGACGTGGCGCTGCTCGGCGATGCTGCGCACCATGAAGTTCGGGGCGTTGCCGATGTGCGCCCGCGCTGATCGCCCCCAGGATCGCCGGCGCGGTCTCCTGCAGCCGGTGCGCCAGGCTCACCCCGGTCACGCCCAGTGCCACTTCCAGGAACGCGAGGAAGGTCGGCGCGTTGTCCAGGAACGACGAGAACAGGCCTGTTGCGTAGAAGAACTCCAGCGGCTGGTCCACGCCGAGCGCCGCGCCGCGTTTGTTGAGCAGGATGAGCGCGGGCATCATCGCCGCGAAAATGCCGGCGAAGACCGCGGCCACCTCGAGGATCGCGTGGAAGCTGAAATGGTTGCGGTCGCGCGCGCGGCGAGCGAGGGTCGATCGGTCCGCGTAGAGGAGCGACGTCCCGCAGGCGGCGAAGAGGATGGCATCCCGATAAGGGGTCTGCACCGACGCCGCGACCGACCCGACCACGACCGCCAGCAGCGCCAGGTTCACAACCCCGATCACCCGGACGTCCTCCTCGTGCGCCGCGTCGCGCTTCAGCGCCGTCCGGGGTTCCTTCCGGTAGTAATGGGTGTCGAGCGCGTAGTACAGCGCCAGAAGCACCATGCACATGGTCAGCCACAACGGCAGGAGCTTCATGAACCAGAAGAAGTCGATGCCGCGCAGGTACCCGATGAACAGGGGCGGATCGCCTATCGGCGAGAGGAGGCCGCCGACGTTGCACACCAGGAAGATGAAGAAGATGACCGTGTGCACCTTGTGCCGCCGCTCGCTGTTGGTGCGCAGCAGCGGGTAGATCAGGACCATGGCGGCACCGGTCGTCCCAATCACGCTCGCCAGGACGGAACCGATTGCGAGGAAGGACGTGTTCACTCGAGGCGTGGCCTCCAGATTCCCCGTCAGGTGCACGCCGCCCGCCACGATGAACAACGCGGTCAGCAGCGCCAGGAACTGGAAGTACTCCATGCCGGTGTGCAGCACGTACGACGGGTCCTGCTGCCAGATGTAGAAGGTGACGGGCACTCCGAGCACCGCCGACACGAGCAACTTGTTCCTGTTGCTGTCCCAGAAGCCCGCCAGCGCGGGCACGAGGGGGAAGATGGCCACCGCAAGCAGCATGGCCGCGAACGGGACCACCCAGGCGAGCCCCGGCACGAACTCGTGCACCCCTTCACCCGGGGCCGCGCCTCCCTCGGCCGGCGCCTCCATGTGGGCGGGCTCGGGCTGGTGCGCCGATTGAGCTCCCCGCTGCACGAAGAACGGCGATCCGTTGGCCAACCCGATCGCCAGCAGCACCACGGCGCCGACGAGGAAGAGGATGCCAAGCCGCTGATAGGGGATCGGAGCGCCGTGTGCGGTCATAGATTGGTCAGTATATCCTCAAGCTACGACGCCCCCAGCAGCGCCAGCAGGACGCCGCCCGCGACGACGCTCGCCACCTGGCCGGCGGTGTTGGCTCCCATGGCGTGCATCAGGAGGAAATTCTCGAAGTCCTCCTCGAGCCCAACGCGGTTCACGACGCGGGCTGCCATCGGGAAGGCGCTGATTCCCGCCGCCCCGAGCAGCGGGTTGAAGCGGCCGCCGCTCGCGAAATTCAGCCCCTTGGCGAACAGGAGGCCCGCGGCCGTGTCCAGGCCGAACGCCAGGACGCCGAGGGTGAGGATCTTCAGCGTGGAAAGCGTCAGAAACGCTTCGGCACGCATCGTCGACCCGACAGCCAGGCCGAGGAAGAGCGTCACCACGTTGGCGATCTCCTTCGAGGAGGCCCCCGTGAGCCGTTCCACGGCGCCCGATTCCTTCATCAGGTTGCCGAGCATCAGCATCCCGATCAGCGGCGTGGCCATCGGGACGAGCGTGCCGACCACCACCGTCACAATCAGCGGGAACATCACCCGGGTCCGCTTGCTGATCGTGCGCTGCGTGTACGGCATCCGGATGCCGCGCTCGCGCCGGCTCGTCAGCCACCGCATGATGGGCGGCTGGATCAGCGGCACCAGCGACATGTAGCTGTAGGCGCAGACCGTGATGGGCCCGAGCAGTTCGGGCGCCAGGCGGCTGCTGACGTAGATCGACGTGGGCCCGTCGATGGCGCCGATGATGCCGATCGATGCCGCCTGGTTCAGCGAGAACCCGAGGGCGAGCGCCAGCATCAGCGTGCCGAAGATGCCGAACTGCCCCGCGGCGCCGAGCAGCATCAGGCGCGGGTTCTCGAGCAGGGGCCCGAAGTCGGTCATCGCGCCGATCCCGATGAAGATCAGCAGCGGGAACAGCTCGTTGCCGACGCCCATGTCATAGAGGATGCTCAACATCCCCTCGGGCGCGACCAGCGGGGAAAGGGGCAGGTTGGCAAGGATCGCGCCCGCGCCAATCGGCAGCAGCAGCATCGGCTCGTAGTCCTTCGCCACCGCCAGGTAGATGAGGAGGCCACCGGCCGCCATCATCACGGCGGCACCCGGGGTCAGGTTCGAGAGGCCTGCGAGCAGCAGGCCGAGCGCATCGGATCCCACGGCTCACGCCTCCTTGAAGGTCACGAGCACGTGACCGTAGCCGACGCTCTCGCCGGGCTGCACTCGCACCTCGGCCACCACGCCGCCGCGCGGCGCCTTGATGGCATTGACCATCTTCATCGCCTCGAGACGCAAGAGCACGTCCCCGGTCTTCACCGTGTCCCCGGCTTTCACCACCACGGCCGTCACAGTCCCTGGCATCGGTGCCTTCACCGCCCCTCCGGCGGTTCGCTCGGCCTGCGGCGGGAGCGCGGGCGGCGCGGCCGCCACCATCGGCCGCAGCGTCTCGGGCGCGGGCGGCCGGAACCTGGCGGTGGAGAGCTCGGCGGGCGCGCCGCCGTCCCGCGCGGGCACGATCTCCGGTGAGATCACCGTCTCGGATACGTCTTCGGCCGCGGAGAGCGTCACCTGCACCTCCCGCCCCTCGACCGTCACCATGAACTGATTGGCGGTCACCGCCTGCACGTCGATCACGTGCGTGCGGCCGCCCACTTCCACCTGGTAGCGCCTCATGCCAGTCTCCCCCTGCGGCTCCAGCTGCGGTTCTGCCGTGTGCGTCCCGTTCCGATCCAGCGGCTTGGCAGCGAACCCGGCACGTGGGTCCGCATCTCGGGCGCGGCCTGCTTGCGCCGCGCCATGCGATGCGCACGGCACGCGATCACAACGGCTGCCAGCAGTTCGGGCTCCAACCCCGCGGCATCCCCCGCCAGCATCGCGGTTCGGCCGTCGGGAACCGGCGCCCCGGCCCCCGCCAGCGGCTCCGTCGCCTCGACAACCGCCTCGGGCGTGTCAAAGCGGAGGAGCATCGCAATGAGCCCCCACAGCACGGCCAGGAGCAGGAACACCAGCCCCATCCCGTACACGGTCAGCTCGAATCCCACCCACATCGCAATCACAACAGCTCCATTCAGCCTGAGCGGATCGGCGCGATCCTCGACCCCTGATCCCCGATCCCTAG
>Ga0105104_10003557_pt1 | contig 11064 bp, 7 predicted proteins | sample PPLLaktember2015_3_FD_87034 | JGI IMG/M metagenome (GOLD analysis project Ga0105104, IMG submission 87034) | Freshwater sediment microbial communities from Prairie Pothole Lake near Jamestown, North Dakota, USA - PPLs Lake P7 Core (6) Depth... | ecosystem: Environmental > Aquatic > Freshwater >... | reverse complement strand
TATAAGCATATACGCATATACTTATATACTAATGACCTGTCTTTCAGTTCTGTACGGTGAAATTATTCCCAGTTTTGGGCAAGAATTGCGTAATCACGAAAATCGATAATATCATCGACTGCCGAATCGGCCTGCGCGTTCCAGTTCGGCGATTGCGGCGTTGTCAGCCACGCCTGAGAAATCGCCGCCAAATCGAGATAATCAACCACGCCATCGCCTCCCGGCGGGGCGATATCGCCGATAAGGGGATTAGTCGCTATCGGCTCATACTCAACCATCGGGTCATCCTGCAAAAATAGACCGCCGCCCCGAAGCACAAAATTGAGGTCCGCAAAAAGATTCATACCGATAATCCCGTCAACCGTGCCCCCCTCAGGCGACGGAACATCCAAAAGCACAACCGGAACGTTTGTCAGCGAAAGCCAGTCGCCCAAAGCTGGTATATCAAGAGTGTCAATATAAAAGCCGGGGAACATTTCTGAAACGCCCGTTACCCCCTGAATCTCAACCTCGAAATCCGGCTCCGCCGGGTCAAGCCCTAATCGGGCCGCGACTCGCGAACCGATAACGCTGACCTGCGCCCCCGTATCGAACATAAACCGCGTCTTGTCGATTGCCGAATGTGTCCCTTCGTAAAGGTCAACGCTTGCGACAAAAAAGACGCTTTGTGAGCTTGTGCCGGTTATCACCGACGGGCTTCCCGGCTCAAAATCAAAAAGATCGGTCAAAATAGGTATATATTGAACCCCCGTCGCGCCTAAAGGCCGAAGCTCAAGCGGAATTAAGTTAGAGTAAACCGGAATTTCCGGGTCATCCTGCTCATATATGCGAATATCAGGCCCGTTAAAATCGTTACCGTCGTGGTTGACCGTGATTTGTGTTTCGTTATTGAATACCGCTGTGAAATAAACCGATAATGGCGAACCGATAGCCGTCGGCAAATCAACCGGCTGACCTCCCTGGCCGACCATTATCGCTACGTTTGACTGGCCCTTCATACCTGACCTGTTCCAAAGCAGGCCGTTCGGCTCGATAGCCCCCAGGCCGTCGATAAATATCCCGATTGGCTGGCTCACCCACGCCTCAACCTCACCAGTTACCCCGCTGATAACCGATGTATTTGAGGTGATTAAATCGGCCCCGAATATGCCGGCGTTATTCCCCGCCGCGTTTCCCATAACATGGGCGCTTGCCCCCGTATCATATATCCCGACTATATAATTCGCTTCAGGAGTGCCTGTAAGGTAGTTTCCCGTTATCGAGTATTCCGTTACCGCGTCAAACACATCGCTGTCTAAACGTGCGTTTGTAACACTAACCGCTATCCAGGGCACAAATCCGTCCACAGGCGGCGATTCAATCACATTGGCAAAAGCAAAACCGGCAGGTGTTAAAATCGGCGTTTTTCTGGGTTTTTTGACGGCCCTTTTGTGCGAAATGGGGGCTTTTTTCCCCTCAGGATATTCGATTCCCTTAATTTGACCCCCGCCCGACATCCGCCAATTTACTTCCTCACGCTGCCAGCCGGGTTTTTTCGCAAAAGCATAGGGCGTAACCATTACCGCTATCAGCAAAGCGATTATTTGCAGGCGTGCCCACTTATAACAATTTGTCTTTTTCATCACCTTGGCCTATTATACCAAACCAAAATCAATTTTTTCTGAAAAATTTGCCCCCGACTACCTTTGCCCGTCAAATTTGCTTGCTTAGAATGAAAAATAATCAATAATAAATGAAAATTAAAAGGGTCCCCGTAGCGCAACTGGATAGCGCGTCGGCCTCCGAAGCCGAAGGTTGTGAGTTCGAATCTCACCGAGGACATTTATCATTTCAGGATAAGTTAAAAATTATGGGAAAAGCTAAATTGACAGAACTGTTGTCAAAACAGGTGGTGCTGGCCGACGGGGCTATGGGAACGATGCTCTATCAGCAGGGGGTGTTTGTCAATGCGTCGTTCGATGAGCTTAATTTGGTTAATCCCAAGCTGGTGAGCAGGATTCATGGTCAATACGTCGAGGCGGGGGTTGATTTTATTGAGAGCAATACATTCGGGGCTAATGAGGTAAAGCTGGCACGGTTCGGGCTATCGGAGCAGGTTGAGAAAATCAACAGGGCAGGGGTGGAATTGGCTAAAAAGGCAGGGGGGGATAAGGTTTTAGTCGCGGGGGCTATGGGGCCTCTTGCTCGCGATATCGCTCTTTATAACCAGATAACGCAGCAGCAGGCGGCGGGGGCGTTTCAAAGGCAGGCAAGGGCTCTTGCTGAGGCGGGGGCTGACTTTATAATTCTTGAAACCTTCTCGAATGTTGACGAGATGCTGCTGGCTATTGAGGCGGTGAGAAGTGTAACGTCGCTGGAGATAGTTGCCCAGATTACCGCCAATGAGCAAAATGAGACGATTTACGGGGAGAAAATTGACCACGCGATTGCGAGGATTGCTTCTCAGCCGGGGGTAACGGCAGTGGGGCTAAATTGCTCGGTCGGGCCTTCGGCGATGCTCAATGCCCTCGAAATTATCAGGGCCGCTACCGATAAACCCATTTCCGTTCAGCCAAACGCTGGATTGCCGCGCCAGGTTGAGGACCGGCTGCTTTATATGTCAACGCCGGAATATATGGCGGAATACGCCAAGCGATTTTACGAAAAAGGCGCACGCATCATCGGCGGCTGCTGCGGAACAACCCCTGACCACATAAGGGAAATGGTTCGGGCGGTTCGGGCGATTGACAGGGCGGCGACCTCTAAAACCCGTTTTACTCCCGTTACGGTTGAGAAGCCCTCCGCAATTGAAATCAAGGTAACGCCTCTTGCTCAGAAGTCAAAATTCGGGGCGAAATTAGCGGCAGGGCAGAAGGTAACGACTATCGAAATTACGCCGCCAAAAGGGCTTGATATGAGTGCGATACTTGAAAAGGCCCGGCTTTGTGCCGATATGGGAATCGACGCGATAAATATCCCCGACGGGCCTCGTGCGAGTTCGCGGCTTTCGCCGATGGTTACGGCGGTGAAGATTCAGCAGGCGGCGAATATCGAGGCGATTTTGCATTTTTGCTGCCGGGACAGGAACCTTATTGGTATGCAATCCGACATTTTGGGAGCTGCCGCTATCGGCCTTAGTAATATGTTAGTCATCACGGGCGACCCGCCGAAGATGGGCGACTATCCGCAGGCGACGGGCGTTTTCGATATGGATTCGATTACGCTGACGGGCGTGATTAAGAATCTTAACCGTGGTATCGACTTAGGCGGCAATACGTTTAATCCGCCGACTTCGCTGGTTATCGGCGTAGGAGCAAATCCGGTCGCGACGGATATTAAACGCGAAATCGAAAAATTTCAGCAAAAGGTGAACGCAGGCGCGGAATTTGCGATAACACAGCCGGTGTTTGACGCTGATACACTGTTTCGGTTCCTTGACGCAATCGAATCCTTTAAGATTCCGGTTGTGGCGGGCATCTGGCCTTTCACGAACTTGAAAAACGCTGAGTTTATGGCAAACGAGGTTCCAGGCGTTGTTGTTCCAAAGAAACTTCTCGAAAGAATGAGCGCCGCCAAGACCCAGCAGCAGGGCAAGATTATCGGTATTGAAATCGCGAGAGAATTGATTGATGAAATCCACGATATGGTTGCGGGTTTTGCCGTTAGCGCGCCTTTCGGCAACGTCAAAATCGCGCTGGCCACTTTAGGGAAAATTGGAATTGAGCAGGTGTAAATCATAACACCCCAATGCGGTTATTGACTGACGGCACAAAAATATTATAATGTCAGAAGGTGAGGATTACGGCCTTGCCAGATGGAACGTAAATAAAGTTAGAAAGGATTATATTCGTGCTTAAATCAACATCAGCTATAATAGATCCTCCTCGTATTCAGTTACCGACAGCGATTCTTAATGGAAGCGATTATTCCGGCAAAAAGCTGCCAATTGAAAATAAAAGAACCTATTTCGATGCACGGACAGGACATAATCACGGAACAAAATTCCGGCTAAGACAGGACAAATTTCATGAATTATATGAGGATGTACAAAGCATTTAAATTTAATCGTAAGAGGCGGATATGTGTTAATAACAGGCCCCATAGAGAAAAAGACGGCGAAGACCAGAGGGCTTGACGGAGAGGAGGAATTGAGAAAGTGAAAAATTATAGAATAAAACTGACGGCGGAGTGGATTGTGAGAGGATTTGACGAAAGAGACGCGCTCAAGAAGTTTATTCTATATCGCAGAGAACTTGACCAGGAAGGCAGTTATACCTTCGATAATATGATTAGGGATAATGCTGAAGTTATCGCGGAAAAAGATAAAAAAAAGATTCCCATCAGTAAAAAATTCGAATAATCTTTGATTAAGTATTTTAGTTTAAGGACTCGATATGCAGGAGCAAAATCAAGCAAGACAACTCGAAGTTGAGTTAATCGCGATAACGCCTGACGCGCAGAAGGTGATTGAATTGGCGGGCCGGAGCGGATGAACATTGGAAGACGGCAAATTCCGCTCTCGAACGCATCAGAAAATCATTTTTTAAGAAGAAGGTGAAACCTTGCACTTTTTTTATTGGCGCGGCAATCGAAAAGGCAATGGCAGCCGAAATATTTAATCAGCTTCGCAAAGGAACTTTGGCCTGTGCGGGCAATCTCACAAATGAAAAACATCTTGTCGAGATTTGCGGCTGGTTAACGGACTTATGACTTTCATTAAGGATTCAAGCGAGAGCGTGGACACAATCAAAACGAACAGGTTTATAATCTTAACAAAATAACCAAGATACTGGTTTACTATGTCTAAAAATGAACTGGCCCCGAAAGGGGGTAATATACTGATTTATCGAACCGAAGGGGGTCAGACAAAGCTGGAGGTGCGTCTCGAAGGGGAGACGCTTTGGCTTTCTCAGGCGGGACTTGCTCAACTTTACCAGACAACCAAGCAGAATATAAGTCTTCATATTCAAAACATTTACGATGAAGGGGAATTGGCCGAAGATTCAACTGTCAAGGAATACTTGACGGTTCAAAATGAGGGTGTGCGGCAGATAAGCAGGCAGGTCAAACATTATAACCTCGATATGATAATATCGGTGGGATACCGCATAAAATCCAATATCGCGACCCACTTCAGGCAATGGGCGACGCAGCGGCTGAGGGAATATATCGTTAAAGGTTTTGTGCTCGACGATGAACGGCTGAAAAATCCCGATAATCCCTTCGATTACTTCGATGAGCTGCTTCGGCGTGTCCGAGACATAAGAGCATCGGAAAGACGGTTCTATCAGAAAATAACCGATATTTACGCCACAAGCGCGGATTACGACCCCACTAAAGACATAAGCATAAACTTTTTCAAGACGGTGCAAAACAAGATGCACTGGGCAATAACGGGAATGACGGCGGCGGAGATTATTCAAAAAAGAGCGAGCGCCGAAAAACTCAATATAGGACTTACAAGCTGGAGAGGAGAAAAAGTCCGCAAAGAAGACGCGGCTATAGCAAAGAATTATCTTAAAGGCGAGGAGCTTGCCGCACTGAATAATCTTGTCGAACAGTATCTTGTCTTCGCCGAAGGCCAGGCGATGCGGCGGATACCGATGTATATGCAGGACTGGATCGAAAAGCTCAACGGCTTTTTAAAGCTTAACGACAGGAATGTTCTCGAAAACGCAGGCAGGATATCTCATGAAATGGCCAAGGAACTGGCCGAAAGCGAGTATGATAAATTCGACAAAAAGCGAATAGAATGGAGAGATAAGCAGGAAAGCGATTTTGACAAGACCGCCAAAATGATTGAGGAACAGAATCGCAAAAAGCCGCGATTTAAAGATGGGGGCTGAAGATATTTTTATAAGAAGTATGAAGGATTTGGTATGCAGGAGCAAAATCAGGCAAGACAACTGGAAGTTGAGCTTATCGCGATAACGCCCGATGCGCAAAAGGTGATCGAGCTTGCGGGCAGGACTTGTTATTTGAGTTTCGATAAGATGGACGATAATTCGCAGGCGGGGTTCATCAAACGGCTTATCAAGATGACTCACGAATCGCCTCTTGAGCACGCTTACGCGACCTTTAGAATCAAAAACTGTTCGCGGGCGATGACTCATCAGCTTGTCCGGCACCGGCTTATGGCGGTGTCGCAGCAGTCGCAGAGATACGTCGATGAGGAAGAATTTACATACGTTGTGCCGGAGTCGATGCCGGCGGAATTAGCTGATGAGTTTCATAACGATATGAAGACGATTCAGGCGATGTATCACAAATGGCGGGATAAGGGTCTCAAAAAAGAAGACGCCCGATTCGTTTTGCCCAACGCCTGCACGAGCGAAATCGTCGTCTCGGCCAATTTCCGCGAATGGCGTCATATTCTTACCGTGCGGACCGCCAAAGGCGCGCAGTGGGAAATAAAAAAAGCTGCCCACTTGATTTTGGATATACTGAAAAAACACGCCTCAGCGTGTTTTGAAGATATTACACCGGAAGCGTGAAGTCATTTATGATTTATTATTTATGATTTATGATTTTTTCTACAAGCCATTTCATAACCTCCTTATACCAACCGATTCTGTTTGTCATACCTGCGAAAGCAGGTATCCATCAGCGTATAGATTTTGGATTCCCGCTTTCGCGGGAATGACAGTTATGAAATAGCTTGTAAGAATTTTGATATATTCAGAATGATGGGCTAAAGCCCATCCTACAGTTTATTTCAATACCGGAATTAACTCGATTAAAAATTTCCAGGCGGCGTCAACGGAGGCGATGTTGAGGCGTTCGCGGGGGGAGTGGGGGTTTTCGATGGTGGGGCCTACGGAAATCATTTCGATATTCTCGAACATCCGGCCTATAACGGCGGGTTCGAGGCCTGCGTGGACGACTATGATTTGGGGCTGGGTTTTATGGAGACGCTTATAAACCTTTTTGGCAAGGGCAAGCAATGATGAATTGTTATCGGGCCGCCAGGCGGGATACCTATCCGTAACTTCAACTTCAGCTCCTGCCAGATGCGCTATGGCCGAGATTTTACCTGTCAAATCACTCATTGACGACGGCTCGAAGCCCCGCTGCATCATTGTAATCCGCAAAAGGTTTTTGTCTCGAAGCGTTTCGACCCGCGCAAGGTTATTCGACGTTTCGACAACGCCGGGAAATTCCGCGGACATTCGATATACTCCGGCGGGCAAGGCGGATAAAAGATTGATTATTGTTAATTGATTATTGATAATTGATTTGTTAGCGTCTGGTTTGGCTTTTGTTAATTCGACTTTCAGCAACGTTTCAACTGGAAACTCTTTTTTGAAAGAAGACTCCATTTCAGCGATCGACTTTTTGATTGAGTTCAGGTCGGAAGGTTTGAAATAGATAATCGCCTGGGCGTCGCGGGGGATGGCGTTTGAGGCCCTGCCGCCGTCGATTTCGCAAAGATATAAATCATATTTATTTTGTAATTGGCGAATAGTTCTTGTTAAAAGCTGGATGGCGTTGGCCCGCTGCTTATCGATATCGATACCTGAATGGCCGCCGAAAAGGCCTGAGACGTTTAAGGTGAAGTAATCCAGTCCCGCGTGCGGCTCAGTCCAATCCAGTTTAAGAGTAATTTCGGCAATTTCTCCGCCTGCGCAGCCGACGATGAAGGATTCGTCTTCGCCGTCGAGATTTATCAGGTATTTGCCTGTGATAAAGCCCTTTTGCAAAGCGTTTGCGCCTGTTAGTCCTGTCTCTTCTTCGACGGTGAAAAGCAATTCAAGGCGGGGATGAGCGATATTTTCATCTGCCAAAGCAAGCGATAACGATACACCCGCACCGTTATCCGCGCCCAATGTTGTGCCCTGGGCGCAGACCCAGCCATCGCGCTCGACTAATTCGATGGGGTCTTTTGAGAAATCGTGTTTTGATTCGGGCGTCTTTTCGCAGACCATATCGACGTGGCTTTGAAGCACGACCGCCTGCGATTTTTCATAGCCCTTTGTCGCGGGAAGCTCGATAACAGTATTGCCTGCGTCGTCATTTCGACAGGCAAGATTGCGTTTCTGCGCAAAACACTTAAGCCATTCGATTATTTGCCGCTCATTTTTCGAGCACCGAGGCACACGGTTAATCTGTCTGAAAATTTCCCAGACGCGTTTTGCCTTTGCTTTTTTCAAACATATCTTCGCTTTTGTCATACACGCATTATATCCGAATCCTGTGCGCGCGGCAACGATAGAAAAATAGGGACAGGCACGCAGCATCCCCGATAAATCGGGTCTGCTGTCGAGCCAGTCCCTATTTTTCAGTTTCCGTTTTCGCCGCCGCGAACGGTCATCGCGAGTGAATAGACCTTGTCCTGGCAGGTGATGTAAAGTGTTTTGCCGTTGACTCCGCCGAAACAGATATTCGAGCAGTTATAAGGAGCGGGCACCCGTATCCTCTTAAGCTCCTGGCCGGCCGGGGAGACAATCCAGACGCCGCCCAGGCCGGTGAAATACAGATTGCCCAGCTCGTCAATAGTCATGCCGTCGGGGTCGGTTGTACCCATACCCGTCAGGTTTGTCGGCTTGAAGAAAACAGTTCCAGCGCCTAACGTTCCGTCGGCGTTGATGGGGAAGACCCACCAGCGTTTCTTCGACAAGTCGCTGCTTGCGCTTTCGGCGACGTATAATTTTGTTTCATCGAGCGAGGTGATTAGGCCGTTGGGCTGATAGAGGGTGTTATTGACGCGGGTCGAGACACCGTTTGGTTCGAGCAGATATACGCCCTGATTAGCAGGGGGCTGGCTCCAGTCGGGGCCGGTGTAATAAATGTCGCCGTTGCTGAGCTGATACAGGTCGTTTGGCATTTTCGTTGTCGTGCCGAGGACCTGTGTATCGACGGGGCCTGATGTGCCGATAATATGACTTCGAATCTGATAAATACTTTCGTCGGCTGTAATCAAACGGCCGTCTTGTGAAAGAATCATTCCGTTTGTTGAAGGTGCGCCATTCAGCCAGACGGTCGCGCTTCCGGGCGAGTCGAGCCGTAAAATCTGGAAGCCCGATGAACGTTTTGTAAAGAAAAGCTTATTGCTGTTGGTATCCCAGGTCGCGCCCTCGAAAAATATTCCAGAACCCGAATAAACCTCCTGAATCGTCGCCCCCGGCACAACCGTTTCCGAAGTAAGCGTTATAAGCCAGTTCTCGGCTAAGACGGCTAAATCCAGCTCGTCGATAATATCATCGGCAGGCATTGAAATATCACAGTTGGGGTCCCAGCCCGCACCGCCCGTTGTTTTGCCCCAGGCATTTGCCAGCCGGGCGAAATCCTGAAAATCAACCCACCAGTCGCCGGTCAAATCGGCATTACCCGGCGACGCGTTAACAAGCTCAATTCCGTCGCCTGTGCCTAAGTTTCGAGTATATTGCATATCTGTGGAGTTATTCCAATGCTCGTGAACACCCTGGCTGGTCAGCTCGTTTCCGTCGCCGTCGGGGTCATAGGTGTAGCCGGAACAGGGGTCGGGCAGCAGCCCGGCCTCGTGGAGATAGTCATCCGTGCCGTCATAACCGGGCCATTCAGTCGGCCATTCGTTATAAATGAAATCGAAAGCGACGGAGTCGATTGCGACGGGGTCCTGCGAGGCAAAGAAACTCGACGCCCAGTCGTTATTGAAGGGCGCTGTCTGCCATTTGAATGGAAAATCAGTCCCCCAGTGCTGGGCATGTTTGTTGGGGTACAGGCCGTCCAGGAGGAAAAGGAGGGTTTTACCACCAATATGGGGATGACCCATCAGGTCAACGAGAGGTCTGTAGTGACCCATTCCGGAAACTGATGCAACCTGCTTGCTGTGCAGGTTGTAGTAGCCGGAGTTGTCGGGCACTCTGCAAAGTGAGCCATAATGGTTTTTGCCGCAGACGGTGATTCCCGCCTGGTTGTAGTGGCCTTTGAGGTTCGCGAAATTAATGAGATAGGCGGCGTTTTTATAGGCATTGGGGACATAATCCTTATTAGTTGCGTTGTTTGAGTTGGAGTCGGCCCAATAAACGCGGGGATTTGTCGAAGGTGCGGCGGTTTTTCCCCGGCCGGTGTTGCCGTAGTAATCGAGGTAGTTTACATCGGGAAAACAAGGGTCGAGATAGTTAAAGTAATCATTTGCGAAAGAGCCGAGGGTATCGCCGACGGTAATATCGATATCGTTTACGCCGACGACGTTTATGAGCTGGTTGAGAAGGGCGTGAATTGCCTGGGGTGAGGTATTCGGATAATTGTCACGATAAGTGTAAGAAGTGGCGCGGGAGAAGATCAGGCCGACGAAATTGACCTTTATCATTATTTTCTCACCGGGGGTATAGCCGACGTCGCCAAGACCTCGCTGCTGATTGAAATAACGGAAAATGGAATCCCACGCGGCGTAATCGCTGGTTTTACCTGTTAAGGCCCGAAGCGATTTCGAGACCATCGTATTGACGACGTTTTGGTCCGTGTGATTGGGTTCCCACCAGTATCCGTCGCTGACTCCCTGAATTTGGGGGCTGCCTAACCAGTTTGTGGCGTTGGGGTCGTGAATCCATGCGACCCGGCCGGGATGAACGCCTTTGGCGACGCCTATGGGGGTATTTGCCGGCTGTGGAACGCGGGGGGCGGCTAAAATATCGTCCTGAGAAGTATAACTAAGAGCGATATAGATGGATACAACACTGAAAATGATAAAAACTGTCGCCAGGACGTATCGGGCGCGGGCGAGGGAGCGTTTGGCCTTATGAAAGGCGACGGCTGAAGCGCCGAGGCCTAAAAGCCAGATTATAAAGCCGGAAGCAAGCGGAAACGCAACCCGCTGGCAGGGATATGACGCACGCGAGGGCTTGGGAATTACACGGATTAAGAACCACACCAGAGCGGCAAGACCGGTTAAGGGCAAAAACCAGCTTTTGATGAAACCGATGATCCAGTTCAAAAACTTCATCACTATACCTCCTAATTCAGCTATTTTGTATTATTCCAAATCACTACTGTCCCGTTAAGGTTCTAAGGAATTGATGTAAGTTACATAAATATAACAGGTTGTGAGAAAAAATGGTTGTTTTCGATTTCAACTCGTTCTTAGATTTTGGCCAGAATACTTTC
>Ga0105104_10003556_pt1 | contig 11067 bp, 8 predicted proteins | sample PPLLaktember2015_3_FD_87034 | JGI IMG/M metagenome (GOLD analysis project Ga0105104, IMG submission 87034) | Freshwater sediment microbial communities from Prairie Pothole Lake near Jamestown, North Dakota, USA - PPLs Lake P7 Core (6) Depth... | ecosystem: Environmental > Aquatic > Freshwater >... | reverse complement strand
CGCTCTTCAATGCAACTGGTGAGGCATATTCTTCATATGGATACCAGGCGAGCGGCGCCTCATCTTTTTGCCCAAAAAGTTGCCGAATGTCACCTTCAATCTCGCTACAGCGTCCATCAAGTGATGAAACCAGTTTTTCGAGGCGAATGATTTCATAATCTGTATCGATCAGTTCCTCAAATTCGATCGTGCCGGCTAAAAACTCAATCTGCAAACCACGGCGCAGCTCTTCCATTCGAGTGTGCAGTTCGCTTATTGCCTTTTTCTTCTCACACATGAGCCAGTAGTCATAAAAAAGAGTAGAGGCCTGTCTCTGGCAGTCGAGTATTAAAAGCCGCACATCTTGCTGGAAGAGTTTATCCCCTCCAGCATGCTTCCCAACGAGCGTGAGCGTTTCATTTTTGGAGCACGCAACGCGAATAAATTCTGCCCGTGTCATGGGCTGTTTTTCTTCTCCGCCGGCCAATGAAGAAGAAAAAAGCGCAATGCATATAAAATAGATTATTGACATCGATTACACCTCCGAGTACAAGGGAGAAAAGATTTGTATGTAATGTAATTGACCATCAAAGACAAGAATTTTATGCAACGAGCCAATCATTTGCTTTTTTTAGTTTTTTTTGGTGTTATCGCTCTCTTTATCACGGAAGTTCTCTTTTTAGTGCCCTCTCTGCCCATTCTGTGGGGCTTTTCTCTTTTTCTCGTAGGGATCATCTTCCGTTCTTTGCGCCGTTATGCCTTCTTCCACAAAGAAATTTCATTTGAGAGAGCCTTTTCTTTTGAATGCCTCTTCCAAGGATTTTCCCTCCTCAATCCACAGCTGCCATATCCCTCTTGCGAGATGAATTTCCTGAAACGCTACATTCCCAATTTATCCCCACAAAGGCTCCTCGGCTGGTTTTCTGTGCGCAATGCAGTGGCCATTGCAATCCCTTGTACGCTAGCCTCGGCATTTACCTTTGCAAGTGAAGATTATCTCCTCTTTGTCCTTTTTGCAATCCTCACAATTGCATTTGCAATTCGCTCAGGGACACCTTCTGCAATTCTTTTCGGCGCAGTGGCGGCCCTTCTTGAAATGGTGCTTTTCGCAGAACTCGTCCCTCCTCTCTATTCACAAAGTATTGCCTTTGCAATGTATGGGGGCACTCTTTTAATCTTTGAGCTATCTCCTGTGCCGCTTGCTATTGGCCTTCTAGAAATAATTTTCGGCCTCTTTATCTTCATGTTCAATATGCCTCTTGAAACACTTCTCGCGCCTCTTCTCTATCGTTTATTCCGTGCTATCCCTATTCTTGCTGGCACTTTTTTCTATTTGCCACGCTACAAACTCGCCTTCACTGACCTCTATAATCCAGCGTTGCCTTCTCTTTTGCTCAATCATTGGAGCACCGAGGAGTCCGAAACGCCCTCCAAATACCTCTCAATAGTCATTCCTTCGTACAATGAAGAAAAACGATTGCCTCACTTTCTCCCAAGTGTTCTCTCGCTCTGTCGTGAAGTAGGCAACTCTGAAGTGATCGTCTTCGATGATGGAAGCCAAGACAAAACGCAGGATTATGTTCGCTCTCTTATGCAAGAGGCTCCATTTCTTTCGCTCATTGCGAACGTTCACAACGCGGGCAAAGGCATGGGGTTGAAAACCGGCATGCTGCAGGCAAGAGGCAAGTATGTCCTCTTTGCCGATGCAGATGGATCCATTCCCATCAACGAAGTAAAAAAATTTCTGCCTCTTATTGAGAAGGATAATGATATCGTTATCGGCGTCCGCGCTGCATCCGACGATTCTCTCGGAAAATCACGCTTGCGTGGCCTTATGAGCGCGGTTTTTTATCGTCTAACCGATCTCCTCGTCACCCCGGGTATCACTGAGACCCAATGTGGCTTTAAAATCTTTCAACACAAAGCCGCCCACAAACTATTCTCCATGGCCCAAGAAAAGGGGTGGGCCATTGATGTCGAAATCTTGTACCTTGCCCAAAAACTTGGAATGAGCATCGTGGAAGTGCCCGTCGAATGGCATGCTGTCCCTGGCAGCAAAATCCACCCCGTGCGAGATTCGTGGCGCATGTTTTGTGCCCTTTTCCGCATTCGTTCCGAATGGACAGGACTCTCATGACCGCATTTATTCGCTTTATCATCGTTGGCGCTCTCAATACCTTTCTCGATATCGGCTGCACGAATCTTTTTATTTATTTGCTTGCCCCATCCTCAAAAGTCGCTCTCTTTTTCATTTCCATTGCCTCCTCCATGATTGCCATGTGCAATAGCTACCTCATGAACCGCTCATGGACCTTCCAGGCCGAAGGCCAAAAAAGCCTCAAACAAGCCCTGCGCTTTTTCCTCATTGCCGGCCTCGCCATGGTGATCAATGCTTCTCTCTTCCTTTTTTGTCTTGAATATGTAGCCAAAAAATGGGCTCTTTCAGGGTTCCTCGCGATCAATATCGCAAAATGTTGTGGTGTTTTCTCTGGTGTCGGTTTTAGTTTTATCGGCTACCGCTTTGCCGTTTTCTCCTCTCAAGCCCTCATCACCTTCCGCAATACTTTTTCCTTCCCTCTCGATCAAAAACACCATCGCGTGGCTCTCTTTTCCATCCTTCTCCTTGCAACCTTGGCCCGTCTGCTCTTTTTGTTCGGAAATGGACTACCAGCTACTCCAGGAGCTGCCTTTTCGCAACAAGCTCTTGAAGTAATTGCTGGTATTCCTGCTGAAAAAGTCAAATTATTCTCCTTCCTCCACGTACCATTTCTTTTCCTTGGTGGTAATACAACTTGCATTAGCATTCTTCTCTCTCTCATTCCAGGAATTGCTCTTGTTGGCATCCTATTCGTCGCAACTCGTCATCTCTTCGGATTCCTTCCTGCTGTCGCTTGCGCCCTTTTTACCGCTTTTCATCCTCGCCTTATCGAATTTTCGGTCAATGGGGATCAAGAAAGTCTTTTTCTGCTTCTCTCCACTTCTGCAGTCTTCCTTGCCTCGTGCGGCCATATTTTTGCCTTTGCTCTCCTTTCTGCGCTCGCTTTTGCCATGAAAAAAGAGATGCTGTTTTGGTTCTTGGGCTGTGCGTGCATACTGCTATTGAGGCAGCCGAAGCCCCTTCGCACGGCCGCAGCTTTCCTTCTGTTTCTTGTAGCCTCTTGTTTTCTCCCCATTCCTTCTCTCAATCCATTAGACAATTCCTTTTTTATTGCCGCAGACTATTATGCCAACACCGAACAAATTTATGGCCCGCAAGGAATGATTTATGGTTCTGGCTTATTACCTCATACAAGTTCCCTGAGATTTTTTTCATATAATGCTTCTTTCCTTCTCGAACGGCTTCCCCTCGCGATTCTCTCGCCGCTGCCTCTCTTTGCCCTGCTGCTTTTTGTCTTTGTCCGCTCGCTTCCGCCCCTCTCTTTATACCTCTGGATGTTTGTTTTCCCAGTCCTCTACTACCCATTTTTCAAGGTGGAAACAAAAAACCTCTTCCTTATTTTACCTCCGTTCCATCTCCTTGCAGGTGCTGGTCTTTTTGCCTTTGCAGCATATTTCCAGGCTCATACAAAAAAAATCTTCTATGGTATTCTCACGCTTTTGCTTATTGTGTTTTCCATTATTGCAACATGGAGAGCCTTTGACCTTTCAAAAGAAATTCATCTTCAACAAGCGGTTGCAGAATGGGTGAACACCCATATTCCACCTAATGAAGTTCTTGTAGGCTGTGGAAATGGCAATATTACCACTACTGGATATCTTACAGGGCACAAAACGCTTGTTCGTATCTGGACTCGTGATCTAACAGCTCTTGCCCCTTTTCTACGCGCTCACAATGCCCACTGGCTTATTCTCTATTCTTCTTTTCTGAAAGAAAAAAACCCAGAACTTCTGCCCTATCTTTCAAAAGATCTTCCTGGGCTGGAATTACAAGCCACTATTGAGTACTCCAATGATCGTCAAGTAGCGATATTTTTATTGCGCTGAAATGAACCCAATCTATGAACGTGATTTAGAAATGTGCAAAAAAAGTTAAACCTTCAGCTCTTTTGTTTTAAGAATAGTTTTGAATTTTCAATATTGCAAGTTTTGGTGTCGTAATAAATTCTCGAAATTAATCCCAAAAATATGTGTATAGCTGAAAAAAAATAAATTTCGAAATAAAAAAATTCGAACAGCCCAATGAGATGGAACACTGCAAAACTACATGCCAGTCCTAAGACCCATGCAAAAACCTCTGCATCTTTCCTCACTGTACCCCGACACAGCGTTGCAAAAAACATCTGTGCAATACGTCCCCACTGAAGTAAAAAGAAACAGGCTCCCGCTATCCCTGTTTCTGTTAACAGCAAGACAAATATATGATGAACACGATACTCCTCATTTTGCGCTAGATATCTCCCTTGAGCAAAGGCCATATAATTGTTTAACCCCACGCCAAAAAACATGTTGTCCTTCCATATTTTATAGGCAAATTGTTTCGAAGCGTGGCGTATTACGAGCCCCCCTTCTATACTTTCTGATCTGTACAGTCTGTCTGCAAGGGTTCCATAAGACTTCAACGTCATGAAGCCTACACATACCATGCATAAGGCAAGTGTTGTCCAGTTTTTCATAGTCGGAAATCGGATAAGACATAATACCGTTGCGGGACATGCGATTAAAAAATACGCCGCCAAAGCGGCACGGCTTATAGACAAAATTATGCCGATTAAACCAAACGCGAGTACTATGCCTGGAAAAACAGCTTTTCGTAATGAAGACTGAGCATATATCAGCGGCAAAAAAGCAATTGAAACCATTCCCATAAGCCCGCCGAAAATATTAGGATGTGATGTCTCCCCTCCTACTCGATGATCTCCTCTAACATATCGATTTTCTAAACCAATAATTGTGGATACGATAACTAAAGCAGCCAACCCAAAAAACATTTCCTTAATTTTTTCTTTATCATCCACATAATGGAATACGACTAACATTAAAAAATACCCTTTAATAAGAATATAAAGGCCTAAGAAAGCATTAAATTTTGTGTAATATGGGAAAACTCCATCTGAAGGTAGCTGTTCAGCAGTGAGAAGCCAAGAAATTGTAGCTGAACAAAAAAAGAGCGCATAAGGAATAAAAAGCGGAATACGCCATGTAAAGATTTTTCCTTGTAAGAACATCGCAACAAAGAGAATTATTGCACAAAGATCGCTTAAATGAACCACTAGGCCAGTAATATCTTGCCCTCGATAATAGAGAGGGTCCCTCAAAAAGAAGATACTGAGCTGATAATAAAAACTTAACGAGACGAGCATTATAAAAAAAATAACCTTCATGAACTTTTTAGAAATCAATGATAGAACAATCGCAAATGGGATTCCTATCACAACACATATCCAAAAAATAGCAGTATTAATACCTTCTGAATCCATATACCTCAGCAAAAAAATGAAACAATCTGTCTATGCAACAATCAAGTGAATTGGCGCTTTACGCACAACAGTTTAGCTTTCCATATACAGCCACTTCTACTCGCACAATTCCCCTGGAACATTGTTATCAGAGAGCGGAACAAAAAAAGCATGCATAGTTCCAGCAAATACCCCCCCCCCTCTCTCACGCGAGACAGGCCTTTTATATTCTTCATATGCAATATCGAGCTACATAATGCAATATTTTTCAAAAACTTGACTCATTTTCTTCTATGCTTGCTCCATCTAGGAAAAACTTAATCTTTGTACACGAACTTGTCCCACTAAAACACCCAAAAAGCTATTAACGCCAACTTGCAGAAACTCATCCAGCTTGTCTGCAATCTTTCCCATCTTGCTAACAATCTTCTATACCTGCGTTTTATGTGAGAAAAAAATCTCTCGATTTTCCACCTTTGAGACTTCCCCCGCAAGAGATCTAACATTCCTCTCGTTGTTGGCCGTCGCTGCTCGGATGATTTACATTTTCTCCAAGCAATCAACGGAAAATATTTTTGCTCCACCATCTCGGCCCTTAATTTTGCGCTGTCATATCCTTTGTCTGCCTCAACAAAAGCAAATTTCTTTGCAAGTTTTTCTGCTCTTAATCGTGCCAGAAGACCGCTTGCAGCTACGCGTTCGTCACCATTTGCTCCAGTCGAATGAATGGCTAAAGGGAAACCGTGACTATCTGTAATCACATGTAATAAAACGCCTTTTCCTTTATAGCCATGAGCAACCTCTTGGCCGCCCCCTGGAGCCGAGGGAAAAAGTGCCATCAACTAAAAGATGATGAAGATCTATTTTCCCTGCACGTTTTGCATACAGCAATAAACGGCTTAAGACCCTATCCAGAACGCCCTCCTTTTCAAGTCGTAATAACCAGCGATGACTTGTTGATTTAGATGCATAGCAACTAGATTTTGGAAGGTCTGCCCATCGGCAGCCGTGGATAAGAATATAAAAAATACTGTTCCAGATTTTCCGAAATGATGTTCTTTTTTCTCCTCTTTCTAAAGGAGGAGTCCATTCCATAAAAGATTCGATTTTAGACCATTGTGAGTCAGAAAGTTCCTTGAAATGTTGCGTCATAACTTCTCCATTGTTGCGACAAAAAGAAGTCTAGCACATTTCGCATTTTAGTGGGATAAATTCACGTCATGCAAGAGGCTTGTGTGCATAGCTACTTTGCATAGAGCGCCGAGACACCCGTGCTCGAGGAATACGCAAGTGGTTGTAACGATACATGCGGCTCTTAGAGTGGCCTCTTGAAAGGGCGTGTCTCTGAACCAATGTTATTCAACCTAAATTATATTGTGCGGAGCCAAGTTGATGCTTATTGAATTCCTTGCGTGCTTTGATTCCCTCTAAGAAAATTTTTTGTATTTGTCCTAGAGCAGAGGAACAAGAGAACTCTTCTTCAGCAAATTCTTTTGCTCCTTCTCCTAAGTCGTGAGCTAATTGAGGATCTTGGAGAATTTTTTCTATTGCTTCAGAAAGAGCTCTACGATCCATCCAGGGGATTAAAATGCCATTTTTTCCATTCACGAGCCAGTCCTTTATACCTCCACTATCAAATCCTATAACTGGTAGCCCAAACCGCATGCATTCGATACCCACTAAGCCAAATGGCTCTGGCCATACAGATGGAACCACTAAAGCACACGCCCGGGCAGATATGTTCACAATTTCTTGCTCCGGAAGAAAGCCAACAAACTCCACCTTTTCGGCAATACGGAGTTTTTGAGCAAGCCTCCTACATTCCTGTTCATAAGACCCTGTCCCCACAACCAAAAGTCGATATGGTGCTGCTACATCTCGTAAGCTTGCTAACAGCACATCCAGCCCTTTACCTCGAACAATTTGTCCAATAAATAAAAGAAGGTTTTCCCGTTTCATCTTGGATGCAGAGAAAAGAGCTGAACATTCGGGAACGTACGGAATCACCTCAATGTTGTCTTCATAATATCCTTGGGCTATGAGCTCTTCCTTCATAAAATAAGAGCCGACAATATATCGTGAGAACTGTTGATCAAAATGAATAACGGCTTGCTTGCGGCAATAACTTTCATACTGAAATCCATAACAACTCGTGCGATCTCGTTTTAAAAACGCAAGACATGGAAATAGGCAACACAATCCTGCTTTTTTTGTGCAAATTTTTCGTGTCAGAGGAAAATACTTATACCCACGCATACAATACACTTCATGATCATGCATCCAACGAATAGAAGGAATTTGAGATTCAACGACTGCTTGCAACATGAGCGGATTTTCGCATTTGTGAGCTAATATAAGGTCGGGTTTTGTATGATGTAAATGCCCTTCCAGGGCCTCTTTCAAGCCCGTTTTGCTTTTGAAATCTATTTGATAGTTCGCGGGAAAACAAGCCTGCCAGTCTGTTTCTCCTTGGCCTGTTTTTTGTCCATACATGCAGGAAAACACAAACTCTTGCCCTAAATCTTTAGCAATATGATATGTAAGTTTTTCTGCTCCACCGCGATGCCCGAAATTTTCATGAATAACAAGGATATGAGGCTTTTTATAATGCATAAAAATTGATTTTTTCTTGTTGATAAAAAAAAACCTTGATTTGGTCTATGAAAATCTGCTAATAAGCACAAATTACCTTACTTGTGGGGGTTGCAATGAGTGAAGAAATCTCATCAGAAAGCCGAGCTCCAGTATCTTCTGGAATAAAATTGCGTAATACCTCTCCTGATGCCATTGCCCAAAGCATTGATTTTGATAAAATCCTCCACGGCATACAGCATCGAAAATGGTTCATTATTGTATGCGGTATCTGCATGATGGTGTTGGGGGGCATGATGTTCCTGCTCACTCCGAAAAATTATCAAGCTGAAAGTTTACTTCTCTATCAACAGGATCTGCCCAGAACATTGGGTGGTGGTTATGTTTTAAATAGATTGAGTTATTCTACCGCCGCAGATCTTGTGTTGCTCCCTTCAAATTTCAAATCAGTGAAAACAATTTTAGGTCTTGCTCTGGAAGAAAGTGAAATTGCTGCCATGGTCGATGTTCAAGCAGCAAAAAAGGCCTCTTTTCTTGTTCGAATTAACGCTTCATCCAAAGATCCACAATTGGCTCTCAATGTATCTAACACCCTTGCGAAAGTGGTAGCAAAGCGGAGTTCGGATTATAATCAAGCACAATTAAAAGAGGCTTATCAATATTTCCTTCGCGATCTTGATGCCCAGAAAAAGCAGCTTGATAGCGCCACCTTTGATTTGGCGCAGTTTAAAATAGATAATGAATGCAATGCAGAAGATACTGAAGGATTGCCTGTTTTTGCAAAGCTGGCTGGATTAGAAAAAAGAATGCAAGACACAAACCTAGAATACAATGGTCTTGCCGTTCGATACGAAAATCTTCTTCGACAAATGGCTGAGATGCCAGAACAAGTTGTTCGATATAATTACGAAACAAGTCCACTAAAAGTAAAGCTCGACCGGGCGCAAATGGCACTCCTCGATGGCCGCACTCGTTACGCCGATGACAATCCTAAAATTAAGTTGCTCGAAAGAGAGGTTCAAGAACTGCAAAAGATGCTCGAAGACGAGTCCAAAAACCAAACTGGATATAAAATTTTCGAAGCAAACCCTTTGAAAGAAAAGCTCCGCGCTGAAATTCAGAGTATGCAAAGCCACCTGCGTGTAGTACAAAGGCTTCGTGACGATATTCAAAATCAACTCGAGTCAACCAAAAAGGAGCTCGCAACAGTGCCTCAAAAACAGGCTGACTTTGCCCGCCTGAATTATAAGAAACAGACATCTCAAGACCTCGTCAGAAGTAGTGAACAAACCATAAAAATGATTGAACTGCTTATGGCAGCAGGCCAAGGAGACCTTGAACTGTATCAAGTTGCAGACAAGGCAGAGCCGGTACACAATTACTTGCTTATGCTTTGGCCGCTTTTTGGCCTCATCTTGGGCTCTTCCCTTGGCTGTGGAGTTCTTTGTGTTATTGAAATTGTAGACCGTAAAATTCGAACCAGAAAACAGGCGGAAGCGCTGTATAATGTGCCTTGTCTTGTTGTCATGCCAGAAATTAAGTCCTCTAATTTACATGAAGTGGAATTTGAATTATCGCCCTTAAAAACGTATGTAAGCCGTCTTTCTGACCGGATGGATTATTACAACGGCCATAAAAAATTACACTCTCTTGCCATCACAAGCTCAACATCCGATGAAGGAAAAACGGTGCTCTCAGAGCACCTTGCGCAATATTACGAAAAATTAGGGTTGCAGACTTTGATTATCAATTTCGTCAAAGAGCCGGCAGAAAATAGCCAAGAGCTTATTGTGAGTCTAGAAGATTTTCTTGAGAATCCAAAAATTATCAAAGAACTCGAAAAAAACAATCGTTCCATTGCGCACTTGACAATTACCTGTGATGCGAATTCCCAAAAACGCCTTCATTCCAAAGAATTAAAAGAGCAACTCAATGAACTGAAAAAAGCCTTTGAGATGATTATCTTTGACGTCCCGAATCTGGTCGAAAACGATATTGCAGAACACATTACAGGGTTTGCAGAAGCCACTATTTTTGTCATCGGCTCGAATGTTGTCTCCCGAAGTGTTGCCGATGCGGGCATGCTCCATTTTGAACTGTATGGAATAAGGCCTCTTGGAATTGTACTTTCGAGGGTCAATCCAACTTATCTTGATAAAATATCGATTTAAAGGTAGAAGGATTTTTTTAACGTGAGAAAAATTATGTATCGTTTCCTTGGATGCATGACAATATTACTTCTGGCGGCCTCCTGCAGGCGTCCAGAGGTTATCGAAACTAGAGAATCAGAGATCATAGAGTTTGAGTTTAAAAACAAAAGTTCGGTAAAAAATTACATTGCCCCTACGCAAGAATTGCGAACTCCTTTAACGAAAGAACTTTTTGATCCGTTTCATATAGAAGCTCCTGAATACAAAATCTCCAAAGGTGACGTCCTTGAAATTTTTATGTATGGAGAGGATGAAAATTTTGTACGCGAGACCGTTGTTGCACCAGATGGCCGCCTCTATTACATGTTTGTGGACGGAATTCCAGCAGAAGGGAGAACATTAAAAGAAGTAGCTGGAGATCTTTCCAAAAAACTCGCGCCTCTCTTTATTAATCCTGAAGTGACCATTATACCCAGAAGTATTGCTGCGCAACGCTATTACATCATTGGAAAAGTCAATGCGCAAGGTTCCTATCCCATTGTCTCCGCCCTCACTCTTCGTCAAGCCATTGGTGAGGCTGGCGGTATTGCCTATGGTGGATACAATGGTACAACTATTCAAATTGCGTCTCTCAAGGAATCCTATATCATTCGGAATGGGAAAAAATTGGATGTCGACTTTGCAAAATTGATATTCACGGAAGGAAGCGATTACGACATATACGTCCAACCGGGCGATTACATCTATCTCGCCTCATCTCTTGTAAAGCAAATCTATCTATGCGGGGCAGTTCCTGAACAGCATGCTATGCCTTACAAAGACGGGATGACTCTAGTGCAGGCAATATCAGGCCCTCAAGGTGTAAATGGAGGCATTATTTTAGGGTCTGCTTATGGATCCAATGTATCTCAAATTATGATTGTTCGAGGATCTCTGACAAATCCACAGGT
>Ga0105104_10003554_pt1 | contig 11071 bp, 9 predicted proteins | sample PPLLaktember2015_3_FD_87034 | JGI IMG/M metagenome (GOLD analysis project Ga0105104, IMG submission 87034) | Freshwater sediment microbial communities from Prairie Pothole Lake near Jamestown, North Dakota, USA - PPLs Lake P7 Core (6) Depth... | ecosystem: Environmental > Aquatic > Freshwater >... | reverse complement strand
TGTAATAATCACCGCTATCTCGAATTTTTATAAAACTTTCCCCGTCGGTAATCATGAACAACCCTATTTTCTTAACGGCGTCATCGAAATTCAGACAGACCGCGATCTGCGTCAGATAAAATTCGATATCCTGCGAAAGAATGAAGAAATGCTTGGCCGAATCCGTTCTTCTGATAAAAACGCCTCCCGGCCAATCGACCTCGATTTGATTTTATATGGAGATTTGGTAATCGATGAGCCGGACATTCGCCTGCCCGACCCTGCAATCCGGCTTTATCCTTTTGTCGCGGTCCCGCTTCTTGAAATCGCCCCCGAACTGATTTTACCAGATACCCGAACGCCTCTGGCCGACGAACCAATCGCAAAGCTTAAAGCAGATTTACAACTCGAAGGGGAATTTACAGAGCGTCTGCGACGTTTATTGCGTTAATTTTGGCGGCGAGGATAAAGTCGTTCTTGGATAGCCCCTTGATTTTGTGCGTCGATAATTCTATCCGCACCTTGTTGTAATAGATGTGAATATCGGGATGATGGTCCTGCTCATTGGCAATATCGGCAACCTTGTTGACAAAGACAATGGCCTCTTTGAAGTCCTTGAATTGCAACATCCTCTCGATAGAATTATCATTGAGCGTCCAGTCGGGAATCTCGTTTAACATTGCCTGGGCTTCCTGCTTCGAAAGCGGCGGCATTCCCCCGCGACACGGCTCGCATTTTAATTCCAGTAATTTCATAATATTCTCCTTATTAATCAATAAGCTAAAAACCCGCTATTTGTTCAATCAGGATTTTGCTTAATATGTGCTTTTCGATTGCGGAAGCTGTCTGGCCGGGAAATACACTGTTACCATTGTGCTTCCTCCCCGCAAGTTTTCCCCCCTTCGGGGACTTCGCCCCACAAGGTGGGGCTACGCTTCGGAAAAAACGACTCTGGGACTGCGCCCAATAGTTATCACCATTGAGCTTCGTGGAATGGGCCGACGTAACCCTCTTTTTTGGGGGCTGGGCGGGATTTGATTATGGCGTCGGCGACGGCGACGTCTGCGGGATAGGTGATTTTGATGTTCGAGGAGTCGGTTTCGATGATTGAGACCGTGTGGCCGAGGGCTTCGATTAACTGCGAATCGTCGGTGATTTTTTCTGCATCAGTTTTATTAAATGGCTCGCGGGATTTTTTTAAAAGTTTTATCTCGAAGACCTGCGGTGTCTGGGCCTCGTAAAGGCCTGTGCGGTCAACGGTTTTGACGATAGCGACGTCTTTGACCTGCTTGAGGGTCGCGGTAACGGGGCAGGCGAGGATGGCGGCGCCGGTTTTGGCGGCGGCCTTGATTGCTTCATCGAGCCATTTTTCGGTAACGCAGCATCGGGCGGCGTCGTGAATGGCGACAAGGTCGATATCGTCTTTGAGAAGGGCGATGGCCTTATTGACGGTGTCGAACCGGGTAGCGCCTCCTATGAGGACTTTGACGTTGAAAAGGGAAAGGTTCGCGCCGTAGCGGATTTTGACGATTTCCTCGTCTTCCTGGGGGATAGCTAACAGGATTTGCTTAACGTCTTCGCGGTTCGAGAAAAGCTCGATACTTCGCAGGAAGCAGGCGCGGCCGGCGACATCGACGAATTGCTTCCGGCGTTTACCCCCGAAGCGAGAGCCGGGGCCTGCGGCACAAATTATCGCTGCGATGTTCATAATTCATCTTTCAATATAAAGATGAAAAAGGGGACAGGCACGTCGTCTCGAAGCGAGACGCCGAGCCAGTCCCTCTTTTTCATCAGACGTCACAGATTTCGATGGCTTTTTCGAGGGATTTCAACGGGTCGGCTGCCTTGGGCATAAATTCATGGGCGACGTAGCCGGTGTAACCGGTTTTGAGGATTGCCTTCATAATCGCAGGGTAATAGAGTTCCTGGGTATCGTCGATTTCGTTTCTGCCGGGGACTCCCGCGGTGTGATAATGGGCGATGTATTGTTTGTTGGTTTGGAGGGTTTGAATGATATTGCCTTCCATAATCTGGGCGTGGTAGATGTCGTAGAGGATTTTGAGGCGGTCGGAGCCGACCTGTTTGCAGACCTCGACGCCGAATTTCATATTGTCGAACATATAGTCCTTGTGGTTGACTTTGGAGTTGAGATATTCGAGGCAAAGGGTAACATTTTTCTGCTCTGCTCGGCCGATGATTTTCTTAACGCCTTCGACGGTATTTTTGATGCCGTCTTCCTCGCTGATACCATAGCGGTTGCCTGGGAAACAGACGACGTTGGGGAATCCGTATTCGGAAGCGGCGTCGATGCTTGTTGTGAGCTTGGCTATACATTCGTCGTGGTTTTTGGTATGGGCGAGACCTTCGGTGAGGGAATGCGAGAAGAGCATCGTGCAGGTAAGCCCGGCGTCTTTGGCGGGCTTAAGTTCATTGGGTTCGAGCAGGTCGATACCCTTGAGGCCCATCTGGGCGCATATTCCGCAGAATTTATCGAGGGGAATCTTATTGAAGCACCATCGGCTGACGGACTGGTTGATTCGGCCGTTTTTAACGACCTTTTGAATTTCGAGCGCCAAGGCGGAGGGAACGGCTGACGCAGCGGCGATTCCCAAAGCGCCTGCCAAAAGCTGACGACGGTTAAACGCTGATGAAGTCATTTTTTATCCTTTCAAAGACAACACCAGCATAACCAATTACGGCATTTTGTCAACGTCATTGAGCCGCGGCTTTTTCCAGCCAAAAGAGCATTGGTTCTAAATCGCGTTCATTTTGTAAATAGAAAGGTTTAACAGTTACCGGTTTTGTAAAATCTTTATAGCCGGGATAAGATGCTCGCAAGGTGTATGCGCCGGGTTCGGCTGAAAAGTAGATACTGTTACCTGAATTTGAGGACGGGTCGATGACGGAGTCGCCGGTTTCGAGGCGGACGTCAGCGAAGTTTAACGGGATACCATTTTCATCGAGAGCTACAGCCGTAAGAATACCTGGGTGCGGGGATGGAATATCCAGTATATCAATATTTATTTCCTTTTGCTCACCCCGGGTCAATTCAAAATCGATAAGGGACTCGGAATTTGTACGCGAATTTATGCCAAAGTGGTATTTACCGGCGGGGAGGTTTTCGAGCTTATAGTTGCCGTTATCGTCGGGCCCGATGGCAGCAATAATCTTTTTATCCTCACTATAGATGCTGCTGTTATCGGGCTTGCGGTTGATATGGCCGAAGATTCCTGAAGTACACTGAGGTAATTTAATTGTTATATCGCCGCAGTTTTTATCAATAACGATTTGCTCATCGAAACGGATATAATCCTGTCGAGTCAGTGTAAGGATGTATTTTCCCGATAAAATATTTTTAAGAATACACGGCTCATTGGCGTCAAAAGGTCTAAAGAACTTGACGGACATTTGGCTCCAGGGTTTGTTATCTTCCCGAAAATCAGCATATAAGATATCCCACTTAGGCGAGTTGGGCTCGAATTCCAGAGAAACTCGAACGGTGGTCGTATCCTGGGGGATAACGCCGAGATTCAAATCCATTCCGGCGCAATCAAAGGTAGCGATTTTAGTAAAGTCGATGCGGCGGTTTTCGGGATTTTCGTAGAAAATGGCCCATTTACCTTTCGGTACGCCACTGAATGAAAAAGAGCCGTCCGGCCCCGTGATTACGGAGCATTTGAAAAGGGAAGAGTGGACGCTACCTATCTCAGAAACGATAATTTTATGACCTGCAAGAGGGGTTCCGTCGATGATAATGCGTCCGGTTATGAGCGGTTTACCGCCGAAATAGAGGCGAGTTACCTTGCCCTGGGCGGGGACGAAGGAGCGGCAAATAACGCCCTGACAATCCCATTCGTTCAATCTTTTAGCGAAACAGAGCTGTTCGGGCAGACCATCGACGTGATAGAAACCGTTGGCATCGGTGATTGCCGAGGCGAGTTGTTCCTGCATTTGCTGCAACGAAATGCCAGAGCCGGGACTATTCTGGAAATTGAGGGTAACATTGGCCTGAGGCAGGCCCCTATTATCATAAACGAAGCCCTGGACCGAGCTGCCTTTGTGTAAAACAATAACGATATCTCCGGTGGTCAGATTTTCAGTAACGTTTATGTCGCGGACTATCGTAGAAACATAATCAGGGTGAACGACCTTCAGGGTTTCGCTGCCCGGCGCGAGGCGCTTCAAATCAAAGATACCATTGACGGTTTCGACGGCACCGTCTTCTGAAATAAACTCCTCTCTACTATAACCGCTGATACTACCCGCTTTAGATAACGGGATGATTTTGGCCCCATTAAGGGGCTTACTTTCTTCGTTGACGACTTTACCTGTAACCGCGCCGCCTGGGGAAAGTTTTATCACAGATGGGGTATTTTGGCAGGTATTGATGTCCTGACTCCAGGTCCAGGCAAAGCCCTCGGCGGCAATCTGGACTTTGTATATTCCAAGGCCTTCGGTGACCAGGTTGAAGCGGCCATTGGCGTCATTAAAGTCGGACCACAGATCGGACTGACTAATGTAAAAAGAGCCGCCTTCCCGTTTTTTAAACCGGGCCTTGAAGAGGCATACGGGCTGATTATTTTGCGGATTCAAAACAATGCCGGAAAGATTCGCGGTCTTGGCCGGGGTAAGTTCAACTACAAGGTTTTCGGTCGGGGCGACGACATTTTCGATGACTTTCTGTTCTATTTGAGAGGATGAGAAAGTGAGTTTGTATTCTCCCGGCTCAATACGGTCGATAATGAAATTCAATTCGCAGGCGTCCGGTGAAGGAACTGCAAAATCGGGGAAACCAAAATTGAATCTGTTGATTGCTTCGAAGTAAATATCATCCGGAATTTTACCGCCGGTAAAGACAAGCCGGCCGCTGATAGACGCTAATGACCAAGGCGACTTTTGAGCCATAGTCAGTTTGAGCGGTTCATCGTCGGGCAGCATCGCGGTAATCTGTCTTAAAGAATGCGTCCCTCTTGCCTTAGGTATGCGTGCCTCAATCTTGTAAGTGCCCGGGATTATGTTTCGAAGCGTAAAAGAGCCGTCGGGTTCAATCGAATGGCTTTCAGGGCTGGTGTTAACGCTCCACCACCTGGGGTAAGCATAAATCATAAGGTCCGAAGCCGGAGCGCCGTCTTGATAAAGGGCTTGGCCTTTGACGTTGATTCCTTTTTGCAGGACAATTTTCGCGGATTCAGTAAATTCGGTATCTTTGAGAATTACAATGAGGTTGGCGGGGGCGTAATCCCATTTTTTTGTGTTGATTTTTATGCCGTTTTTGCTGATAAATTGAACGTCTATGCCGTGCGCAGCGATGATACTATAACCTGCCTTAGAGGGCTGCAGACCGCCGAGGAGGCAAATTCCGTCCTTGTCCGTACGACGAGGGGTTCGCTGGTCTTTGAGATTTCCGCCATATCGGCCCGCGAGCGAGGTTATCGACAGTTCTGCGCCTTCGACGGGCTTATTGGCTTCATCGACGACGAGGATTTCAATTATGCAGGCCTTGTCGAGGATGAAATCTTTGATGATTTTCGAGTCGCTGCTGAGCTGAACCGGGAGCATTGATTGCTGGTCGATTATGCCGAAGTACTCATTGGAGTCGATAGCGATTTTATGATTGCCGGGTTGTTTGATTTTATCGAAGCAGTAAAAGCCGTTGGAGTCGGTTTCGGCTTTATCAGGGCTGCCGAATAGGGTAATAGTGGCGTCGGTTACGGGTTTTCCGGTTTTGGCGTCGGTGATATGGCCGCAGAGAACACAATCGGATTTTGGCGTTTGGCCGGCGATTGCGGAATTCGGCTCTTTTATGATATTGACGTCCGCCAGTTTGGGTTTTTGGCGGGCCTGTATTTTTTCAATAGCCGAGGCGAAGGGATTTTTACCCTTGGCGGGGTCCCATTTCTGACTCAGTTTTTGTAACGGCGCGATAGCGGAAACGTCGCCGATTTGGGCGAGGTAATCGGCGGCAGCGATTTGCGTTTGGGGCTTACCCTTTTCAAGCACCGCCACCAGACCGGCTGCGTTTTTTGCGGCGAATAATTGCTCAACGGTTTTGAGTTCATCTGCTGATTGCTTACCCGGCGCCGGCTGGTGAGCAATCTGCTGGGGTTTGACGGACGGAGATTCGGGTTTTAATAAATAAAGTCCTGCAATTACAAGACCGAATACGAGAATCGCGGCGGCGGTTAATTTGAGCCAGAGGTAGAAAGTTCGAGTTGAATTTTGTTTTTTCGCTTGGGCGGCTTCGAGGAGCAGGTTCGAGAGGATTTGCTCTTTTTTTGCCGCCGGCAACTGCAACTGCGGCTCTATTGAGCTTAGCAGTTTATCAATATTTAAATCGAGGTAATCCATATTAAACACCTGCCTGTTTTTCTGTGCATGGAAATTGTGAATTTACGGGTTCATCCAGCCGGACAAACGCCTCACCGAAGGCCTTTCTGGCGCGATAAAGCAGCGTCTTGACGGCACCCTGCTCGATACCGAGGCATTTGGCAATCTCTTTTACGCTTTTTTTGTGATAGTAATGTTCTTTGAGAGCCGAGCGATAATTATCGGGGATATTGGCCAGCGTCGCCTGAACAAGGGCGGTAGTTTCCTGCCGGGACATAATCTCGTCGGGAAGCGTTTCTGTGGCGATTTTCGCGAAGGCGTCGGCCAGCCGGCCGTCTAAATTTGACCAAACCTGTTCCAATGGCTTCAGTTTAGCCCTGTCTTTGAGCGCTTTGCTGATATGGTTTTTGCTCAAAAAACAAAGCCAGGTGCACATATCACCCCGGCCGGGGTCGAAATCATCAATTTTTTTTATAGCAGTCACAAAGGTTTCCTGAACCAGCTCAGCCGCCAGATCCGCGTCTTTGCCTACGCGGTAAAATATGAACGTATAGAGCTTGTCGGCGAAGGCCTGAAACCATTTTTCCACGGCGCCGGTTTCACGTCTTTTTAACGCCCCCAAATCCGTTTTGTTAAAATGCGATTCCATCATTATTTAATGTATTCAGAGACCCCGGAGGTTACGAAAAATATTCAGGCCACATCTAAAAATGTCATTACGAGGAGTCCCGATTTATCGGGACGACGAAGCAATCTCAGTCCCTAAGGGACGAGATTCTTCGCCCCGAGAAATCTGAAAGATTTCCGGGACTCAGTCCTGGAAATTCCAAAGGAATTTCTCAGGGCTTCGCTCGGAATGACAAAATATGTTTTTAGCGGTTACCTTCAATAATTAGGATGCCCCGAAATTAAGGCGTTCCGGTATTTTTAGCAGAGAGGAGCGATTCAAGGACTTCAATATCTTTGTCAAGGTCAAATTCTTTTGCGATTTTACCCTGTTTATCAATCAGGACCATCGTCGGCCACTGGACTACGCCGTAGGCGGCGGTGGTTGCGCCCTGGGCGGTCTGTTTTGTTCCCTCAATTGGGCAGTTGCCGCCTCCATCGAGCGCGGCGGCGAAGGAGATATTTACGTCGTTCCAGCAGCATTTGCTCATTTTATCCATATTTTTTTGCATCTGCTCGACGGAATTAACCACCGCATCGGCGTGGATAGCTATGATAACCAGGCCCTTGTCGCTGTATTTTTCGTGCAGGGCGGTCAGTTTGTGCATAGGCCCGGCGGAGACGTGGCAGCAGGTTCTGAAAAAGTCCAGAAGAACGACCTGGCCTCGAAGGTCTGAAAGATTTATTGGGTCACTATTCAACCAGCCCTTGATTTGCTTAAGTTCGGGGGCGGGTTTACCAATCAGACGCGACAGGCGGCCTGCGGGGATGTCGTAGTTAAGCTCGAGGTCTTTTTGTCCGGGTTCCAACACAATATCCTCATACTCAGTGGAGATATTTTTGCCGGAGACGTTGAGGTTATAGGTGCCGGGGGGAAGCAGGAATTCAAAGTCACCCCTTTTGTTCAGGCAGGACAGCAGCTTGACGTGGTCGCGACAGATAAAGACGTCGGTCAGTTCGAGGTCCTGGCCGAGATTAGCCAGTTCGCTGCTTTCTATTGTGCCTGTGAGCCGGCAGGCAGAGGATAGTTGCATTTGAAGTTCTTTATCGAGGTCGTCTGAGTTGACATCCTCGAAGCCGGCGAGTTTGTCATCGTATAAGCCGTAAAGCAGGACGCTTTTGTTTGGCTCTGAGGGTTGAAAGAGTTTTTTTTCGTCTAATTCGACCCAGCCGTTAATATCGCAGATGTATTCTTTACCGTGCTGCTGGTTATAGTGAATAGCGTAATATTGATAGACCCTTGCCCTGGGAAGGGGATTGCCGTCAGGCCCGATGACTTGTAAATAAATCTGTTTCTCATCGGCATAAGTTGCGGGAATAAACAGCAGGAATAGAAACAGAATTGTTCTTATTACCCCCCGAAATTGCGTTTTCGTCGTCATAATTCAGGACCTCCTAAATTTAATCCTATCTGGCGGCTATTATCACCCGGCAATGGCGATAAGTCAACAGCAAATATCGTTAAAACTCAATGCCACGTCTGGCGTCGGTTCCTTTGTCGAAGGGGTGTTTGATACTTCGCATTTCGGTAACCATGTCGGCCAAGGCAATAAGCTCTTTTGTAGCGCCTCGGCCGGTCATAATGATTTCGACGTGAGGGTCTCTGCTATCGATGACTTTTCGCAAATCCTCGAGTTTAGCGAGACCCTGCGAAAGGCAATATACGATTTCATCGAGTATTAAGACGTCGTATTCGCGATTGGCGGCTGTTTGCGTCAGGCGGTCGAGGGTATTGTGAATGGCGGTCTGGACGGTCGCTATTGTTTTCGGGTCGCCGGGCGAGATGGCCATGTGCCAGGGGATATCGAGGGCTTCGAGTTTTATTGATGGCAGTGAGGATAACGCGATTCGTTCGCCTATATCGAGGGAGGGGGGTTTTAGGAATTGAAATATGAGGACCTTATTACCCTGGCCGACGGCGCGCAGAGCCAGGCCTAAGGCAGCGGTCGTCTTGCCTTTGCCGTCTCCCGTATAAATCTGCACAAGCCCCTTGTCGAGCATAGCAACATAATAAATTAAAAATCAAAAATTAAAAATCAAAAATCCAAGCAACCCCTCAATAATCCGCCTGCGGCGGACAAGCTTGAGGGGCTAAATTTTCGTCGCCGTACCGGCGACGGCTAAACCGGTGAAAAACACACTCGCAATACGATATAACGAAGATTATAATAAGGTCGTATTTGGAGACAAGGGAAAACTATGGACACGATAGGTTTTATCGGTGCGGGCAATATGGCGGAGGCGTTGATAAAGGGTATTATCAATGCCGGGGTCTGCAAGGCGAAATATATATCAATAAATGACATCCGGTCCGACCGGCTGCAGTTGCTTTACAGTCAATACCGGGTTCAGACGGTGCTCAGGGCCGATACGCTGGCGGCCAACGTCGATACCCTTATACTGAGCGTCAAGCCGCAGAATATGGATGACGTTCTTCACGCTATAACCGGGACCGTCAGGCACAGCACCCTGATTATCTCGATAGCCGCGGGGGTGAGGATTTCCCGAATCGCATCAACGCTAGGCGATATACCGATAATCCGGGTAATGCCTAATACGCCGGCGTTGATAGGCGAGGGTGCAAGCGCGTTATTCGCCAATCCGAGGGCAAGGTCGATGATGGAAAGGGCGATGAAGATATTTTCGGCTGTGGGGAAGACGGTCATAGTCGATAACGAGGATTTGATTGACGCGGTTACGGCGGTCAGCGGGTCGGGGCCGGCTTATTTTTTCCTGCTTATGGAGGAAATGATAAGGGTAGGGCAGGAAATGGGGCTGCCTCCGGAAATAGTGAAAATTCTGGTCTTGCAGACGGCAAAGGGGGCGGCGATGCTGGCGTTGGAAAGAGACCGGCACAGCGAAAGCCCGAGCGAGCTTCGCCGCAAGGTAACAAGCCCCGGCGGAACGACAGAAGCGGCCATAAAGGTCTTCGCGGCGAAGAATTTTTCGCAATTAATGGCTGAAGCTCTGAACGCCGCCCGCCACAGGAGCAGGGAGCTTTCAGGCGGCATAACTTAGCCGGGTTATTCGACGACGATTGCCTCGACGGGGCATTCGTCGGCTGCCTGGAGGACGGCCTGTTCGAATTCGGCCGGGACCTCTTTGACCTTTACCTGGGCCATTTCTGGCCCCATTTCAAAGACCTGTGGGCAGGTATCGCAGCACAGGCCGCAAGCCGTGCAGGTATCCTCGATTCGTACTTTCATACCCGTTTCCTTAATCCGGTATAAGGTTCAAATAATTATTACCTTATTAGCTTTTAGAACGATTTTGTTCAAGTAAAAATTCTGGAATTTTTCGGCCATCCTGTTATACTGCATTCAGCCGAATAGTAAATCGTAATTTTTTTACCGGCCGGGTCCCATGCAGACCGACCCGTGAACCTGGTCAGGCGGGGAACCGAGCAGCCATAAGCGGAGTTCGGTTGTGTCGTGGCTAACCCGGCCGATCTTTTTTAATCGATTATGGGTTATACTGTATTAGCAAGAAAATACCGTTCGCAGACATTCGACGAAGTAATCGGGCAGGAGCCGATTTCGCAGACGCTTAAAAACGCCATTAAAACCGACAGGGTGGCGCATGCTTATCTTTTCACGGGGACCCGCGGCGTGGGCAAGACCACTATGGCGAGGATTCTGGCCAAGTCGCTTAACTGTCTTTCAGTAAGTGAGCCGACGGAAAAACCCTGCTGCAAATGTGAAAGCTGCATAGCTGTTAATTTAGGCGAGGATATCGACGTTATTGAAATTGACGGGGCGTCGAACAGGAAAATAGACGATATCCGCAACCTGATTGAAAACGCGGTTTACCGGCCCGCGCGGGCGCGATTCAAAATCTATATCATCGACGAAGTGCATATGCTCACCAACGAGGCGTTCAACGCGCTTTTGAAGCTCCTCGAAGAGCCGCCGAGTCACGTTAAATTCATTTTCGCCACGACTGAGCCGCAAAAGGTGCTGGCGACGATTCAATCTCGCTGTCAGAGGTTCGATTTCAGAAATATAGCTCCCGCCCAGATTGCCAAACAGCTCGAATCGATTTTAGACCGGGAGAAAATAAAATACGACAAAGGGCTCGTTTTGCTTTTAGCCAAGATGGC
>Ga0105104_10003553_pt1 | contig 11072 bp, 10 predicted proteins | sample PPLLaktember2015_3_FD_87034 | JGI IMG/M metagenome (GOLD analysis project Ga0105104, IMG submission 87034) | Freshwater sediment microbial communities from Prairie Pothole Lake near Jamestown, North Dakota, USA - PPLs Lake P7 Core (6) Depth... | ecosystem: Environmental > Aquatic > Freshwater >... | reverse complement strand
TAAAATATTTATTTTTGGTGATATTGTGCCAGATGGGATTGGAATGTTTCCAGTACTTCCCCCAATAAGTGGCCGGTCGCCAGAGATCGCCGTAAAAAGGCAGCTCCAGTTTAATAACTTCCGCACCATAATCGGCCAGGAGTCTTGCTGCAATTGGTCCGAAGATGACGTGAGAAAAATCCAGCACCCGGATGCCTTGAAGCGCTTCCGGTTTTTTGCTTGCTTCGTCGGGATTGAAAAGTTCTGCTGTATAAGAAAAATAATCTTCCATTGCTATCTCCCCAAATATGCCTTTTTCACCAGATTGTTCTTCATCAGATCTTTCCCGCTTCCTTCCAGAACGATTCTTCCTTCCTGAATGATATAGCCTCTGTCGGCAAGCTGCAGAGCACGCAGAGCGTTTTGCTCGGTGAGCAGAATGGTCAGGCCGGAAGCACGCAGTTTACCCAGTGTTTCGTAAACCTCATCCACGATCAGCGGGGCTAAACCAATCGAGGGTTCATCGACCATTAAGAGATGAGGGATGGCCATCAGCCCCCGGCCGATTTTCAGCATCTGCTGCTCACCACCGGAAAGCAATCTCGCCGACATATTGGACCTTTCTTTTAGAATTGGAAAAAGGCTGTAAACATATTCCAGCGTTTGTTTTCTCTTAGACCAGGACGTTTTGCGATAAGCGCCCAGTATTAAATTTTCCTTAACGGTCATAAAAGGAAAACTCTTCATTCCTTCCGGAACCTGTACAATGCCGCGATTGACAATTTTATGCGACGGCAAACCCTGGATGGCTTCGTCACGGAAAATGATTCTGCCGCAAGAGCCGGTCATCATCCCCTGAATAACATTCAAAATTGTGCTTTTCCCTGTGCCGTTAGACCCTAGAATGGTCACAATCTCCGATTGCCGGATATTGAAGCTGACGCCATGCAGCGCCGGAATGACACCATAAGACGCACTCAGTTCATTGACTTCAAGCATATTCCCTCCAGCCTCTACCCAGATACGCTTCAATAACATCATCGTTATTGACTACTTCATCCGGTGTCCCTTCCGCCAGTTTGGATCCGTAATTGATAGCTACAATCCGGTCGGCTGCTTCCATTAAAACCGCCATGACATGTTCTATCCAGAAAACGGTGACGCCGAATTCTTCTTTTGCTTTCCTGATCATCTTAATGGCGTTTTTAGCTTCGCCGGGGTTCAACCCCGCCATCACTTCATCAATGAAGAGAAGCTGCGGCGTAGTCGCCAGGGCGCGTGCCAATTCCAGCATCCTCAGTTCATAAAATGTCAGATCGCGCGCCAGTATATTGCGCTTACTGAAGAGTCCCACAAATTCCAGATAGTGTGTCGCGTCGAACATCGCGTCCTGAAAACTCTGGTTGATTCTTTTTTTGCCGGAAATGGAGCTGGCCAGAACACTCGTCAGTGCCGTCAATTCAGGAAAGGGCCGCGGAATCTGATAGGTACGCGCAAGACCCATATGCGCTCTCTGGTGCGGTTTCATATGGGTGATATCCACGCCGTTCAGTTCAATTTTGCCCGAGGTGGCAGGAAAGAAACCCGTCAGAGCATTGACCACAGTTGATTTACCGGCACCGTTGGGGCCGATAAACCCCAGCGTTTCCCCCTTATAAATTTCAAAGGAAACGTCGTTGACCGCAATAATCCCTCCAAACCGTTTGACCAGATTGCTCACTTTAAGTAATGGCGTCATGAATGCTTACCTCCGCACATGAATGGTTGGCAAATACTCACGATAGCGGCGCTTCCGGTAAAGGCCGAATAATCCTTCCGGAAGAATAAATAACAAAATCAGCAGAATAATGGGAAACAGCAGCGGCTGGATCGGTCCCATAAATCGAATCATCAGCATTTCCAGGAAGGCAATAAAATAGCCGCCGACCACGCAGCCGAAAACCTGGGCGCGTCCGCCGATCATCAGTACCAGTAATATCTTCAGCATAAAGGTCAGGGGTAAATAAGTGATGCCGGCAAACGAACTGAAATAATGAGCGTAAAACCATCCGATGATGCCAATCAGGGTCGATGCGGCAACAAACGCGATAATCTTAACCTTGTTAATATTGACGCCGATGGAATGGGCAACCTCTTCATCATCGTTGATCGCCGCCATAATCAGTCCATAGCGGGATTTCAAGACTTTGTTGATGAACCACAGATAGGCAAACATGACTGCCGTGGAAAAATACCCTATGATTAAAAAATTGTTATTGGCATTACCCGTATCCAGAAGCGGTACAATGCCGAACAGACCGGTATCACCTTTGAAAATATCGGTATAAATAAATGTCACTTCCAGGAATACCAACGGTAAAAGCAGCGTCAGGAGAACATAGTAAAGTCCTCGCGCCATGATGACCAGCGGGCTGAATATAAGAGCTGCAATCATGGACATCAGGATGGCAAAAGGCAGAGTGGTCAAGGGTCCCCAGCCGTATGCGATGCTGAGCAGCGCCGCCGTATAGCCCCCTACTCCGATATAAAATTGAGGCCCGAAGTTCATGCGTCCCGTCCCGATCGTCATCAGCGCCAGGGGCATCGCGATGGCGGCATAGATATTTGCCGAAATCATTGTATTGATCAGGCCGGGACTGACAAAATAAGCAACAGCAGGGGCAATCAGCAGGAAAAGCGCCCAGAGCAAAGTGTTTCGCCAATAGCGCGGCTCCAGAGTCCATTCCCACTTTTTGGTTCCAAGCCGGATGACAACACGGTCCCGTTTTAATTCCATTTCTACCATAGCGATTCACTCCTTGCTAATCCCTGGGGTCGAATAACCAAAATAATCATGACAAGAATCAATGCCGACAAATTCATGAAGCGCGGCTCACCAATGACATTGCAAACGATGGCGTGTGTAAATCCGATCAAGAAACTGGCCATGATCGTGCCTTTAATGTTCCCCAGCCCGCCCAGAACGGCAACCAGAATCGCCGTGGTCATATACAACCAGCCCATACCCGGCTCGACCGACCAGACCGGTGCCACAACAAGCATTGCGATGATAACGGGCAAAAGGACGATCATCATGGTAAACAAGTAGAGCGTTTCTACATTGATGCCGACAATTTTTGATGAGTAGATGTCCTGAGACAACGCCCGGATGGCCATCCCCGTTTTTGTTTTTACGAAAAAGAAGACGAAAGCGCCGGTCATCACCAGAGCAATCACGGCACCGATCACAAGCTGCTTGGGAATCACCACTTCACCGATCTGGAATATGCCATCCGCCAGCGTTGTTTCCAGATAGACGCCCGCCTGAACCGGATAAAAATAATTAGCGGCTTGTTCAATAATCAGCGCTACCAGGAGCAGCGCCGTCAAAAGAACATCCTCGGTAGCAAGATATTTTTTAATAATCCCTTTATAAATGAGGATGGAAACGATAAATTGAATGACGACCATTCCCAGAATGGATGGAATCAGAGGCCAACCAAGCGCCGACATAAACATCCAGGTACCGTAAACGGTGAGAGGAAAGATATAGGCGTATCCGAGATGGAAAATCCGCAGCACCCCGCAGATCAGGGAGAAACCGAGCGCGATCAGAAGATAAATGGAACCCAGCACAAAAGTATAAATAATAACCGTCTGAACATAAGTCCACATGTCATTACACCCTTTATGAAATGATTCAATTTTTGTTCAAATCAATGATGATGACAAGTTTCTGTAATTTTCAGAAACCACTTCTTGCGCTTTGATCACCGCTGGCCACCGCAAAAGCCGGCGGGTTGGATAAAGACACTAAAGTAGCCATGTTCAGACAAAAACCCGTAAACTCGTTGTCGAAAGAATTGCAAAGATGAAATTTGATGTCTTGTAAGCGATTGAAATTGACAAGATGGCGCAGTAAAATCAATGTCCTGCGTTAAACATTTATGGAAATTTTGCTCATGGGTATTTGCATTGACGAAACGTTGGTTCATTGCAGCACGCGGCCTCCAAAGCATCCGGATCACGAGACTGTTCCATCTTCAGGAAAACCGTTCCAATATGCACGTTCCTGCATATCCATAAATACAACGATCGTTGTTTTTAAAAAAGTAATGCAAACGAACCTGTTTTGTCAAGCAATATTTAAGCGGTCTTAGCAAACCGCCGGATCAATTTCCGGTGTAATGTTGAATGTTATTGGTCGGATATAGCCTAATGTTCGGCAGAGGCCATTGTGTCTCAGCGGGCGGCAATGCTTAATAAATTGCGGATTGCACCGACTGCCTCATCAATATCCTGCCTGGTGCTGAAAAAACTGAAACTGAAACGGATAGTTCCCTGCGGAAAGGTGCCGATCGTACGATGCGCCGACGGCGCGCAATGCAGACCGGGACGGCACAGTACACCGTGTTTGTCTTCAAAGTAGAGAGCGGCGTCAGAGGGTGAAACACCTTTCAGGTTAAATGAAACAACAGCGGTCCGGCGGGCAGTGTCCGTTGTGCCGTACACCGTCACCCGATCTTTAAATTCTTTCAGTTGTTCCAAAAAGGTATATGTCAATTGTTCTTCTCTGGCACGAATCGCCTCGATTGTCTGTTCAAGAACATAGGCCACACCGGCACCGAGCCCTGCCAGGCATATCGTGTTGGGTGTGCCGCTTTCATATTTGTCCGGCATAAAATCCGGCTGCTCTTCAAATTCTGAACGGCTGCCCGTTCCGCCCATCATCAGCGGGGCAATCCTTTTTTCCAATCCGCTGCGAACATAAAGCCCGCCCGTGCCCTGAGGTCCATAAAGCGATTTATGACCGGTAAAGGCCAAAAGATCGATCGACATTTTCTCCACATCGACTGGTAAAGCACCGGCAGTCTGGGCGGCATCAACACAAAATAGTGCGTCGCCCTTTTCCCTGATGATTGATCCGACGGCTTCAACCGGCATAATCGTTCCCGTCACGTTGGACGCGTGTGTCAGGACAATCATTTTTGTATTTTTTTTGAATGCTTTGCCGATGTCACCGGGATCAAGTTCCCCCACTGGCGAGCAGGGAACAACCGACAACTCGACGCCGCGTGATTCCATAAAACGAAGCGGCCGCATTACGGAATTGTGTTCCATACTGCTGGTAATTACGTGATCCCCCGGCTGCAGCCCGCCCTGCAGGACGATATTTAGCGCTTCCGTGGCATTTTTCAGAAGTGCAATTTTAAGTGGATCATCAATATGAAAAAGATTTGCCAGGGCCTCGCGTGTTTTGTAGATGATTCGTCCGGCATCTATGGACCGTTTGTGGCCTGAACGGCCGGGTGAGGCGCCGATGTTCTGCTGATAGGACACCATCGCGTCAAGAACATCTTTTGGCTTGGGATAAGAGGTTGCAGCGTTATCCAGATAGATACTGTCCATAATGGGTTTCGTGTTGAAAAAGAGTTTTTGCCGGGCATTGGTTTTCTTCCATTGCCGACTACTTATTAAAATATAATAATTGCCAAAATCTGTTTGGCCCTTGCCTTCTTCACGGGAGCAGACTTAATGCCGACGACGTTACCCGGACGGCAATGATCCCCGCAGGGGGAAATGCTTCCCGCCATAAGAAACGGGAAGCATTTTACTGAATTGAGACCGCCCATGCTAGATGGGGTGACAGGAAACGTCCGGGGCGATCAGGATTGCTATGTATTTGAAAAGAGCCTGAAGCCACTCTCCGTATTTCTTCATCTTGTTAAAGGAGTATAAGCAAACCCAAAAGACAAGTCAATGAGATATTCTTTTGATGTCAACTATTTTACCTTGACTTCATGCAACTTGAAGGTATGATTTCCTGAACAATATGTGGTTAGAACCGGCGTTTATCGTGCAGGGGACGCGGTTCCTTATTTACAGGGTATTATAAAAAATTGCGGGCCTTCAAAAAAAGGGCCGGTTACGGGAAGAACATCATGGTCAAAGAAAAAAAACCAAAGAAGTCATTCGGCCAGAGCATCACGAGTTATCGTGAGAGCAGGGGATTGAGCATCAGGGAACTGGCGCATGAAACCGGGTATCCGGCCGACCTCCTCGAAAAGGTAGAAAAAGACGAAGCGACACCTCCGGTGGCGCTTGTTTTACAATTAAGCCGGTCGCTGAATGTTGATGTCGGGAAACTGGACCCGAATGAAAGCAAAAAGGCTACGTCGAGGGTAAAAAGCCAGAAAAAGCGCGCCGGATCATACGCATATACGCAACTTACCAAGTCAGGTTCCGACAAGCATCTTGGCGCGTATCTTGTCACCATTGAACCCAAGACGGCTCATGAGGGTGTTGAGTATCACCATGAAGGCGAAGAATTTATCTATGTATTAAAAGGCAAATTATCGATCTCGGTGGGAAGGAATACCAGCCTTCTGGAACCGGGGGATTGCATCCATTTTAATTCCGCCCTTCATCATGCATTGAGCAACCCTTCTTCCGAAAAAGCAGAACTGCTCGTTGTTCTTTATATTCCATGAGGTGCGGCGATGTCATTTGAAATATCAAGCGAACAGGAAATGATCAGGCTCATGGCCAGGGACTTTGCGAGGAAGGAGCTGGAGCCGATGGCTGCCCAATGGGACCGTCAAGGAATTTTCCCGGTGGATACGATCAAAAAAATGGGGGAGCTCGGTCTGCTTGGAATGATGGTTCCCTCTGATTTTGGGGGCTCGGGTGCCGGCGCGGTGGCCTATTCCCTGGCACTGCAGGAAATAGCGTTTCACTGCGCCTCAAGCGCGGTAACCATGTCCGTTGCCAATTTGTCCACAGAACCGCTTCTTAAGTTCGGCACACCTGATCAGAAAAAAAAGTGGCTCACGGGACTTGCCGAAGGGTCTCTTCTCGGCGCATTCGCATTGACTGAACCCGGTGCAGGATCTGATCCCGGCTCAATGACGACCAGTGCAAAACTTAAAAAGGATAAGTATATCATTAATGGCTCCAAGGTATTTATCACTCATGGTCAATACGCAGACGTCATCAATCTGATTGCCAGGACTGGGCAGGATAAGGGAACAAAGGGGCTTTCCGCATTCATCATAGAACAAGGCACACCAGGTTTTAAAATCGGAACAAAAGAAGAAAAACTCGGGTTGAGGGCCTCCAATACCGTTGAACTTGTTTTTGAGGACTGCGAAGTCCCCACGAAAAATCTGCTGGGAAACCCCGGTGAAGGATTCAAGGTGGCGATGCTCGCACTGGACAGCGGAAGAATCGGCATCGCGTCTCAGGCTGTTGGAATTGCCAGGGCCTGTCTTGAAGAAGCCATAGTTTACACCAGGCAACGGCGTCAGTTCGGAAAATCCATCAGTTCGTTTGAAGCGATCCGGTTCATGGTCGCGGATGCGGCGACAAAAATTGAAGCGGCTTCGTGGCTCACACTGGCTGCGGCCGACCGCAAAGACAGAGGATTACAGTTCACCAGAGAAGCTTCCATGGCTAAATTATTTGCCTCGGAGACAGCTAATTCGACTGCCTATATGGCGCTTCAGGTTCACGGCGGGTACGGCTACACGAAGGATTACAAGGTGGAGCGTTTATACCGGGACGCCCGCGCAACCACTATCTACGAAGGCACCTCGGAAATTCAACGCATCGTCATCGCAAGAGAAGTGTTTAAGGAATAACGAACTTAATGGAAAGAGATTCTTTCAAAGCATAGGACAGAGAAATTTGTATTACTTCGTATTACCGATAAAAAGTTGATTTCTTTGCACAATACCCCTTAAGAAGTATTTACATGCCCGCCATTTTTCGATAATAGTCCAGACAAATTAGTAGACCTCTACTTGATAAACTAAAAATACATAAACTAAATAAGGAGAACCCCTATAATACAAACAATTTCACGCATTGTGCTAACGTTGACCGTAGTGTTCGTCTTTACGGCAAACGCTTGGGCAACGCCTGTTACCTTCAACCCTGATCTGTCCGGATCGTCAGTAACCGCTGTTGATTACTCATGGTTTGGCAATCTGACGGCCCAATTAGCCTTGTCCGGCAATCCATTCACTTTAGACGACGGCGCTACTCAAACTATAGATTTTTTCACGCTCACCGCGAGCCAGTTATTTCTGATTGATGGAATTTATCACGTTGAAGCGACCCTTGCCTTTTCAAATCCTCCTGTCGTCAGTCATGGAACTGGCAACGGTTTTGTTTGGACATTTTTCGGAATTATTACCACAATGGGTCTCGTTTGGGATGATTCTACGGTACCGGATTATTTCACGCTTGCTGACGGCAATCAAATCAAAATCGACTTTATGGATACGGGTGCGTTTGGCGTAGGCGATACCATGATGGTTCAGGCCCAGGTAACCAATCTGGGAAATGCCACGGCCGTACCCGAACCGGCTACCATGCTGCTTCTTGGTCTTGGTCTGGTTGGATTGGCGGGCGTCAGGAGAAAGATCAGAAACTAAGTTTGAAAAGATTTTAACATAGAAAGGGCAGGGTCAACTGGCTCTGCCCTTGTTTTTTTCCAGATGACGGATTAACGGTCTTAATCTTAATGTCTGTCACCGGAGAAACAAATTGTATTGCTTAAATAATTCATCAGCTTTGATTACATGGTGTTTTAAGGCCATTGTTTACGGCACATCTTCAGAATCATTACCGAAAGTAAGTTCTGTTTTAAAGATTAATAACATATTGATACTCATAGCCCGAACAGACGACCTTTCGCAATCTCTTTCTGTAAGGGAATGATCAGGATTGTTGTTACGGATATACTTTCAATCCGTAATGAATATCATTTTTTAATGGTAAACATTGGCAGTCCCCTGTTTGGGGTCCGTTTACCGTTGACAGACAGGGCGGCGTTTCTTATACTCCAGACAAAACAAGAAAGTTCTTCTCGATTCTTTTATGACGGATTCTGACTACAATAAAGAAGTGAAAAATCTGGCGAAGGCTGCCCACAATCTGAGGAAAGAAGGCAGGTTCAGAGAAGCCGAAGATAAATACCTTGAGATTCTTGAGCTGGATCCGAATAATGTACATGCCCTTGCGGGCATCGGGAATCTCAAATGCAAAACAAAGCAATTCAAAGAATCCCTTCGCTATTATCAGCGATGCCTTCAACTTGATGACAATAATCTCTACGCCCTGGCGGGCGTCGGAGACTCGTACCGCGGTCTTAGGGACATGGACCATGCCCTTGAAGCCTGGCTTAAGTATCTGTCGTTCAATCCTGATGATTATAAAATAATAACCAGAGTAGGAGACGCACTCAGAAGAAAAGATGATCTTCCGGGTTCAAAAAAGTATTATCTGCTTGCCCTGGAGCTTCGCCCTCAAGATCCTTTTGCTCTCATGGGTCTTGGAAATGTTTGTGAAAAAATGGGGAACGACGAGGAAGCGCTTTTTTATTTTAAAAAACTTTTCTCTTCCGCTGATTATTCAACTTTTGCCACAACCTCGGCCGCCAACATTTACAGAAAAACAGGCAATTATGAGAAAGCCATTGAACTTTACGATGCAGTGCTTGCCAAGGAGCCAAAGAATTCTCACGCATGGAACGGCAAAGCAGATTGTTTCAGGGGAATGAGAAAGTATGATGCCGCCATTCATGCATGGAATAATGCACAAAAATATGGAATGAACCGGGCAAGCGCCATGACCAGAATAGGCGATTGCTATCTGAGTATGAATGATCTGGACAACGCGGAAACAAGTTACCAGATAACCGTGGCAGCGGGTTACGACAAATACGCCTGTCTGGGAATGCTTCGCATACATCTCAAGAGAAACCATATCCGCAAGGCGTTTGAGACTCTCGCGTTGCTTAAGAAGAAGGAGCCCCATGACACCCGAATATCTTCAGAGTATAATAGCTTTATAGAAAAGCATCCTCATGTGACGCAGGAAAATAATGATTTAGATTGACAGGTAAATAAAAATCATGAGAATCGTTAAAAAGCTTTATAAGCAACAGAAAACTAATCCTTATAATAATCAAATTTTGCCAGGGGGAAAAAATGATGATGCCTAAGTCTAAACTGATCAAGTTGTTTGGTTTCATAGCGTTTTCATTCGTCATACTGCAACTCACCGGTTGTACAAAGACGCCATTGATTGCAGCGGCCAGGTATGGTGACGTCAGCACGATGTACAAGCTTCTCAGTGAGGGGGCCAACGTTGACGAGCCCAATGAAGGAGTCTGGAGTTCAACACCATTATTCTGGGCGTTGTATGAATGTAAATTTGAGACAGCGAAAATTTTATTAGCAAAGGGAGCCAAGGCAACTGCAAAAGATTCCTATGGATATTCAGCTTTGAACGCAGCTGCTGCTTGCAAGAATGCAGAGCCTTCAGTCATCGAGGATCTCATTCAAAAAGGAGCAGATGTAAATCATAAGAGTGAAAAGGATGGCTATACAAGTTTACATTATGCATGCATGTCCGGAACTCCCGATGTCGTGAAAGTGTTGGTCGACAAAGGTGCCGACGTAAATGCCGTTGATAAGAAAGGAACAACTCCCCTTATGCTTGCCGTGAAAAGCAATTCCATTCCTGCAGTAGAGATTTTGCTGGAAAAAGGGGCGGATATCCATTTACTTGATAAGAAAAAGAAAAGCGCCAAGTCCTATGTGAAAGGTCTTCTCAAAAAGGACAAAAATATGATTGAACTTCTGGAACGTGCTGAAAGCAGCAGACCTAAAGCGGAGGAAAAAAGCCATTAACGTGTGCCGATTAAGGTGAAATACCCTTAAAACAAATTCAGGGAACGGTTTATATCCTGTGTTTACTGGACACCAAAACCGTTCCCTGAATTATTTTACCTTGCCTGCAAAGCCCGCCCGATCGTCATGATTTCGGCTTCCTTTGTTCCTTCATAAAGTTCCAGAATTTTTGCGTCCCGATACCATTTCTGAACAGGATATTCCTCAATATAGCCATAGCCGCCGTGCAACTCCACGGCGTAATTTGCACAAATGACGGCCGTCTGCCCTCCGTAGAACTTGGCCATGGCGGCGAGGGTATAATCCGGTTTCCCCTGGTCGATTAGCCATGCTGCCTTGTAAACCAACCCGCGTAGCGCTTCAATACGGATCGCCATTTCCGTGAGTTTCATCTGTGTGATCTGGTAGGACCCC
>Ga0105104_10003552_pt1 | contig 11074 bp, 9 predicted proteins | sample PPLLaktember2015_3_FD_87034 | JGI IMG/M metagenome (GOLD analysis project Ga0105104, IMG submission 87034) | Freshwater sediment microbial communities from Prairie Pothole Lake near Jamestown, North Dakota, USA - PPLs Lake P7 Core (6) Depth... | ecosystem: Environmental > Aquatic > Freshwater >... | reverse complement strand
GCTGTTGTGTTCGCGGGTCCTGTCCCCGCAGGCGCCACACTGCCACCGGCTCGGGCACCCTCGCCGCTCGGACGATGCTCGCTGGCGCGCCGCGTCTGGCCTCGCCCGTGACTCCCGCTTGCGTCCTCGCTCCGGCTCGGACCCAAGAGAGGTCGGGAGGATCTCCGGGCTTCGCCCGCCAAGTGCCATTAGCTGTCCCCGGAGGGCGCCCGCCCGGCTGGCAGGTGTCACCTGCGGGGCCACCCGCTCACAGTGGACTGTCAACACAACTGGGTCTATTTGGGGCGGCACTCAAGGGAGGAGTGGGCACGTCGCCGAATGAGCCGTGCGCAGCAGGCCGCTCAACCCTGCCCGGAACACGACGAGCGGCTGCGCCAGGTTTCCTCCGGCTTAGCGCGAAGCGGTCGATCGCAGGCGAGTAGCGCAAGCCGGACGCAGAGAGCCGGAAACCGGCGCACCGCGAGGACGTGTTCCCGGACTGCGGAGCCCGGCGAGGGAGGCGATGTGCCCGCTCCTCCAACTCTCGCCACCGCTCCTCCCCGTTCAGGGGGAAGACTCAGATGAGCGTCCGGGTAGCTGCGCCGCGGCGGTCGGGGTCGAAGCGGACGAGCGCGAGTTCTGGGCCGTCGTGCGCCGCCGAGAGGGCATGGGTGCCACCAAGCTGCGCGCGCCACTCGCCCGTGAGGCGTGCCGATTCGTGCACGTGGCCGTGCAGCGTGACCAGCGGCGACCGTCTCAGGATGAACCGCTGGATGGCGATGCTGCCGACGTGGACGTCGAGCGGCACGTGGTCCACGGATCGGCCGTCCAGGGCCGCGCGATCGAGCGCGCCGTACGGCGGAGAGTGGAAGAGGATTACGGCCCGGGACAAATCGTCGTCCCCCGTCAGGGCCTCCAGGTCGCCTTCGATCGTCTTGTATCGCGTGTCGTGCGCGTCCACGGGCACCGTCCGCCACCCTTCCTCCGGCGAACAGCATCCCGGGTCCACGAACCGCGAGACGTCGTAGCGTTCCCAGTCCTTCAATTGGAAGGGTGTCGGGGGGACGCACGAGTAGCCGTAGACTGCGAACCCGGACCAGTCGATCCGCCGGTTGTGCGCGTAGTGCCAGAGACCGAGCGCTTCGAGTTCGCGCACGGCTTCTTCCTCGACGCGCGGGTCGTCGTTGCCCAGGATCGCGAACACCGCCGGGTAGTCCTGCCCCAGCGCCTCGCGCAGGCGCGCAAGGTGCCTGGCGAGGAACCCGCCCACGAATCCCGCCTCGTCGTCCGGCTCTCCCTGGCGCGCCCCCAAACCGTTGGCCAGGCCAAACCCCGATGGCAGCAGGTCGCCGCCAAGGAACACGGCGCCCGGGCGCTCCGCCTCGATGACCGCGAAGAGCGAGCGGTAGCGCTCGATCCGTCCGTGCAGGTCAGACGCGAACAGGCAGGGTGGCGCCATGCAGGAGACAGGGTATCAGTGGTCAGTGGACAGTGGCCAGTGGACAGTGGCCAGTGGACAGTGGCCAGTGGACAGTGGATCACGTGTGACACACTGACCACTGACCACCGGCCACTGGCCACTACAGCCTTGGCTTGAGAATCACCCCCTCGTTCGTCCTTCCGTCCACCTTCACCACGGCTGGCGAGTGGAAGCGCAGGTGGCGAACGCACGAGGTTTCCTCCACCGCCGGCTGGCTGGCGAGCCACTCCCAGTCCACCGTGCCGTCTCCGGCATCCGGGTTGACCGTGAAGTAGCCGGTGTTGGACGAGGTGAGGTTCTGGAAGAAGTGCGTGCCCTGGGAGGGCGTGACCGTGAAGTCGCGGAACCCGGCCTCGACGATCGTCCGGACGCCGGCAATCTGGTCCCACGACACCGGGATGCCCAGGTACGGCTCGCTCGAGCCCCATCGCCCGACGCCGACGAGGATGTAGGGCCGGCCCTCGGCCTCGAGCCGCCGATTCATCCGCGCGACCTCGAGCGCGACGTCCTGGCTCCGCCCGCGCTCGAACCGGTGGTAGTCCACGACGACCACGTCGTGCACGTGGTTGACGAGGCCATTGCCCATGACCATGCGGCTGTGGCAGAACGCCGCGCTCCGGTCTTCGTCGGTGATCTCGAGTTCGGAGGCTTCGCGCGACAGGGCGAGGGGCCGCAGCTGGAGGAACCCGAACTCCCCCGGTTCGCCGGGCCGCTGCCCGAGGTTCACGGCGAATTCCACTTCGACCGGCCCGCTCGTCCCCGCCTCTCCAATCTCCAGGAGGCGGCAGAGCATCTCGGGCAATGGAAAGAGCCCGTGCTTCAGCACCGGTGCGAAGCTGACGAGCCGCACGCCCTGCCTGGACAAGCCGTCGTAGATCGCGTCGTTCTCGCGCGAGTACACGGAGGCCAGCAGCGCGAGCACGCCATCCTGTTCGGCGACGTCGAGGCCGAAGCGCCCGAGGCCCACCCCGCCCGCAACGGCCACCTCCGCCGCTTCCCCGTCCAGGCGCAGCGCGTAGAACTCGCGCTGCGAGTTCTTGACCGCGTTCCTGACCGAGGAGAACAGCAGGAGGTTCTGCGGGAACCGCGGGCAGAACCGCAGGCACGGGTCGCCGTCCACCACCGTCGCGCCAAGGCCGAGGGCCACGGCCGCGACGCCGTCCGCGGAGCGCATGGGCCTGACCGGGTAGAAGTTGTGCGAGCGTGCGACCCCGGCAAAGTCCGGGTAGAAGCGCTCCCCCCTCGACGTCCCCACCAGCTTCTGGAGGATGACCGCCATCTTCTCCTCCTCGAGGCGATACGGGGTCGTACCCAGGTAGCGCTTCGCCCGCTGCGAGAAGGTGGAGGCGTAAACGCGCTTGATGGCTGCGACGAGCTGCCCGAGCCGGACCCTTGGATCCGGGTGGTTGTTGGGCAGCATGAAGGTCGAGTAGATGCCGGCGAAGGGCTGGTACTGCGAGTCCTCGAGGAGGCTGGACGACCGCACCGCGAGCGGGTAGCGGATCCGCTCGGCGTAGGACTCGAGGTCGGCCTGGATGCCGGACGGCAGCGGGGCCTCCAGGAATCGCGCCGCGATTGCCTTGTCGTCTTCGCACCCCATCGCGAAGTCGCGGAGGCCGCTCTGATCCAGGAAGCGGTCGAACGCGTCGGTGCCGAGGACGGCCGTGGGGGGCACGCCGATGCGGACGCCCGCGAACTCATCCTGCACGTCGTATTCCTGGAGCAGCATGCTGACGAATGCCAGGCCCCTCGCCTTGCCGCCCAGGGACCCGGTGCCGATGCGCGAGAACAAGCTGCCGCTGTCGAAGGTGTCGCGCTGGAAGTCGGCAATCGCGGCGCGGTTGCGGCCGTCCTGGTACTGCGCGATCGACTCCAGCAGGTCGCTCCTGAGCGCCTCGAGCGTCGGGTAGTCCGACACCTTGCGGGGCCGCATGCGCTGCGCCAGCGCGAACTCGGTCCGGGCCTTCAGCCACTTGGAAAAGTCGTTGCGGGCCGAGTGGAACGCCACGCTCTCCGCCGGCACGACGTGCAGCACTTCCGCGAGCGTCTTGAGGTCGGCGGCGCGACCGGCCTCGGAACCGTCCGGCGCGCGGAACACGAAGTCGCCAAACCCCAGGCTGTCGACCATGAACCGCCGCAGGTCGTGCAGGAGCAGCGGCGAGCCCTTCAGCAGGAACGACGCGCCTACCGACGCCGCCAGCGCCTGGTTGGTGGGGGACGTGGACTGGAGCATCACCGGCACGTCGGGCTGCGCGTCGCGCACCCGGCGCGCGAACTCCACGCCCGCGTCGCGTGAGACCACGCCGTTCATCGGGAACTCGATGTCCGAGATCACGCCCAGGACGTTGTCGCGGTAGCTGGAGAAGTACGACCAGGCCTCCTCGAAGCTGCGGCACAGCATGATCTTCGGCCGCGCCTGGATCCGCATCAGCCGGTGCGACGTGTTCACGCCTTCCGGCGCCAGGCGCTCGGAATGCTGCATCAGCTCGGTATAGATCACCGGCAGGTACGACGAGTAGAACCGGACGTTGTCCTCGATGACGATGATCACCTGCACGCCCATCAGGGCGCTGTCGTGCGCGACGTTCGCCCGGTCCTCGATGTACTTGACGATGGCGAGCAGGATGGTGACGTCGCCCTGCCAGAGGAACACGCCGGCCAGGGGGGAGGTGTCGTGACGGGCGAGGAACGTCTCGAGCTCCCGGCTGTCGTAGGCCAGGAGCACCGTGGGGATGTCGAGGCCGGCCTCGGCGGCCTTCCGCGCCAGCGTCAGCGCGTCCATGTCCCCGACGTGCATGGACGTGATGATCAGGTTGAACCGGCGCTGGTCGCGGGCCATCTCCAGCGCCTCGCCGCCGGAGGACACGCGCGTGATGCCGGGGCTGTGCCCGAAGCTGAGGTCGAGGAACCGGCCGAGCACGACCTCGCCCAGTTGGCCGTCCTCCGCCAGGATGAACGAGTCGTAGAGGCTGCTGACCAGGAGGATGTTCTCGACGCGGTGTTGGGCGAGGTCCTGGAATGCGGCAAAGCGGCCGAAGGCAGAACGGCGCGCGGCAGGCTGGGTGGACGGCATCGGGGAGAAATGAGGGCGGCGCGGGAAGAGGAACCCGCGCCGCCCGGTACTCGCTGTCGGCTGACAGCTCTCAGCTGGCAGTGTGACGCGCTGCCTGCTGCCAGCTGCCGGCTGCCAGCTCCTTCTGATGCAGCCTACACCAAACCCTGGTCCATCATCGAATCGGCCACCTTGAGGAAGCCGGCAATGTTGGCGCCGTTGACGTAGTTGCCGGGGCAGCCGTACTCGATGGAGGTCTCGTACGCCGCCTTGTGGATGGCCTTCATGATGCCGTGCAGCCGCTGGTCCACTTCCTCGCGCGACCAGCTGAGACGCAGGCTGTTCTGCGACATCTCGAGGCCCGAGGTCGCCACGCCGCCCGCGTTGGCCGCCTTGCCGGGGCCGTAGAGGATCTTCGCCTGCAGGAACGCGTTCACGCCCTCGATCGTCGTCGGCATGTTGGCGCCCTCGGACACGACGTAGACGCCGTTCGAGATCAGGTGCATGGCGTCCTTGCCGTTGATCTCGTTCTGCGTCGCGCTCGGGAACGCGCAGTGCGCCGTGTGGTTCCAGAGCGGGTTGTGGTCGATCTTGGGGTCGATCGGCGTGTAGACGACGCCCTTGTACTTGTCGGCGTACTCCTTGATGCGGCCGCGGCGCACGTTCTTCAGGTTCATCACGAACGCCAGCTTCTCGGCGTCGATGCCCTGCTCGTCGTAGATGTAGCCGCCGGAATCGCTCAGGGTGACGGCGCGGCCGCCGAGGTCGTTGATCTTCTGCACGGTGTACTGCGCGACGTTGCCGCTCCCCGACACCAGGCAGGTCTTCCCTTCCAGGGTCTCGCCCCGGGTCTTCAGCATCTCGGCGGCAAAGTACACCGCGCCGTAGCCGGTCGCCTCCGGGCGGATCAGGGAGCCGCCCCAGTTCAGGCCCTTGCCCGTGAGGACGCCGGTGAACTCGTGGCGCAGCTTCTTGTACTGGCCGAACAGGAAGCCGATCTCACGGCCGCCCACGCCGATGTCGCCGGCCGGCACGTCGGTGTCCGGGCCGATGTAGCGGAACAGCTCGTTCATGAAGCTCTGGCAGAACTTCATGACCTCGTTGTCGCTCTTCCCCTTCGGATCGAAGTCCGAGCCGCCCTTGCCGCCGCCCATGGGCAGCGTGGTCAGCGAGTTCTTGAAGACCTGCTCGAAGGCGAGGAACTTGAGGATGCCGAGGTTCACCGAGGGATGGAAGCGCAGCCCGCCCTTGTAGGGGCCGATCGCGCTGTTCATCTGGATGCGGAAGCCGCGATTGACTTGGACGTTCCCCTGGTCGTCGAGCCACGGCACACGGAACATGATGACCCGCTCGGGCTCTACGATGCGCTCGACGATCTTCGCCTTGCGGTACTCGGGCCGGCGCTGCAGCACGAGGTCGAGGGACTCGAGGACCTCGGTCACCGCCTGGTGGAACTCCGGCTCAGCCGGGTTCTTGGCCTTGACCTCCGCGAGGATGTCCTTCGTGTAGCCCGTCAGCTTGGGTTCGCCTTCTTTCACGACCACCATGACGCGTCCTCCTTGGAATGGGACCGATGAGACCGACCTGGCATCCCGCCATTACGGTCGAGCGACCGCAATACGAGAGGTTGTAGTCCCAACCGGAGGAGGGTGGCAATAGACGCTTAAGATAGTTCTTATGTATAATTCGTTCGGTTATGCCACGGACGACCTTAAGCTTCGATGTCTTCAGCGCGATTTCAAGCCCGATTCGCAGGGCTTTGCTCGATAAGCTCAGCAGTCGCGAGCAGACCGTTCGCAAGCTCGCGGCGTCGTTCGACATGACCCTGCCGGCCGTCTCCCAGCAGTTGCGGATCCTGCGGAAGGCCGACCTGGTCACGGTCCGGAGGGCGGGCCGGTGGAGGGTCTACCGCCTCAATGCGGAGCCCCTCCGGGAAATCGGCCGGTGGCTGGAGAACTACGATCGCTTCTGGACCGCCCGGCTCAAGGCGCTCGGCGAAGACTTGCTTCGGCACGAGCGCCGCGAGGAACGGTGGCGGTAAACGCGAATCCGGAATCTAGAATGTAGAAGGTAGAACGTAGAATTGAGAATGGAGAAAAGCAGGGGCGCGCAGCCGCGCCCCACGGCGTGATCCCCGCTTCTACATTCTCAATTCTACATTCTCAGTTCTCAATTCTCTTCAGCCGGACCTGACTGGCCTGCAGGTCCACGTCCACCCGGTAGCGGCTCAGGAACTTGTACCCGAGCGTGCCGCCGATCTCGTAGCCCAGGAGCACGCTGGGCACCTCCAGGTTCATCACCACGATCGGCGTGTTGGGGTAGCGGATCTCGTCGAAGCCGAGGCTCACGCCCGGCAGGAGGTACGCCTCCGGGTCCCAGCCCGATGCCCCGTAGACCTTCAACGCGATGCGGCGCCAGTCCGCGGGCTTGAACAGCGACCGCGCCACCGACGTGTTCAGCGAGATCACCTCGCCGCCGGTGTCGACGATGAAGCTGGCCGGCCGGTCGTTGACCATGCCGCGCACCGTGGCGAGCCGGTGCATCCGCAGCGGCAGGGTCACATCCGACTCGCGCGCCTCGAGCCGCCGGGCCATCGTCATGATCCGCGCCTGGTAGTCGATCGACATCGAGAAGCCGAGCGCCAGCGGCGAGAGGCTTTCGGTTTCCTTGGTCGGCAGCCCCTGGAGCGGCGGGTTCTTGATCAAAACGGGAATGTTGTTGAGCTTGAGGTTTCCGACCTCCAACGAGTTGGCAATCCCCAGCTGGAGGCCGCGCAGGCCGACCAGCCCCACTCCGGCGCTCATCGTCTCGGCGAGTGGAAGGATCCCCAGCCGCCGCGCGGCCGACACCGTGACGACCGTTCGCTCCGCGCCGGTGTCCACCGCGAAATCCATCGTCTTGCCGTTCAGCTTCGCCCGCACGACGACCTTGTCACGCACGACCTTGAAGGGCACGCGGTGCACCTCGTTGGGGTCGGACGCGAGTTCGTAAGGGGTGCGTTCGCGGAACGACCGGAGGTAGCCGACCATGTTCTGCGTCCACGGCCCGCGGTCGCGCCGGTCGCGCGCGGGTAGCCGGTCGAGGAACCGGAGGTAGCCGTCCGCCGCGAGCTTGAAGTCGCGAAGGTTCTCATTGATCTGCGCGAGGGTGTGGTGCGCCTCCGGCTCGCCGTCGGCGCCGGCCGCGAGCGCGGCCTCCGCCTCGACCCGCGCCTCGGGCAACAGGCCGCGCGACGCCAGTGACTTCGCCAGGCCGTTGCGCCCGCGCCAGGAGGACGGATCCACCGAGAGCGCGTCCCGGTAGGCCGCTTCGGCCTCGTCGAACAAGCCGGTGGCCCAGTACGAATCGCCCGAAAGCGTGAGGGCCTGGGCGTCGCGCGGAAGGGCGGTGCGCAGCGCGGCGGAATGGGTGGAGGCGATCGCGAACTCGCCGATCCGCAGGGCCGTCCGGATCACGCCCGCCCGTGCCCGGTTCCGAAGAACCACGGATTCGGTGTCGACCGCACGCAGGTATACGCCGAGCGCCCCGCGGTAATCACCGTGAGCAAAGAGGACGTCGGCCAGCTCGATCCGGACGGCAGTTGACTCAGGGGACAGCGGGCCGCGCGCGGCCAGCGAGAGGGACAGTGCGGCAACGATCGCGAGAACGCCAAGGGCCCATCGAACCCGAGGTCGCATTGGGGGGCGCTCCTTCCGGATTCAGGAATCGGGATTCAGGGGAGCCAGGTTACTTGCTTCAGTCTAAAGCGCAACCGCCCAGTTGAAGTTGTTCTTTTTGCCGTGAACTGTTGCACAGCCAGCCGTCGCACACCGGGCTCCGGTTCGCCCCGGCCCGCGTCGCCCGCCCCCCCGGGCCGCGGACCGTCGCTTGGCAACCGAGTCGCGACTGTCTATCGGGTGTAGCTCTCGATCGCGACGCCGTCGTACATCTGATCCACGCGCAGGATCTGGGACTCCCGGCTATAGCTGCCGAGTTCGTAGTCCTCGCTCATGATGAGCGCTTTCACCGGCTTGGTCGGGCACACCTCGGCGCACAGGCCGCAGAAGCTGCAGCGCGACAGGTTGAAGTCGAAATAGTCGAGCGCCTTCAGCTTCTGCCCCGGTTCGCGGTGGCCGCCGAGCGAGATGAGGTCGTCGGGGCACGCCTTCGCGCACTGGTCGCAGACGATGCAGGTTTGCGCGCCGGTGCCAGGTTCGAGCTGCAGGCGCAGCACGCCGCGGAATCGCGGCGACGTGGGCCGGCGCTCTTTCGGATACTGGAAGGTGAACGCCGGCTGCGGGGTGTAGCGCAGCGTGAGCCACAGTCCCTTCAGCAAATCGACGAGGAAGATCTTTCGGAGAAAGTGGATCATCACGCTAGCCTTCCACCAGAATCGGCTCGGTCTGCCCGGCCTTGATCACCCGCTCCCGGCGAAGCACGGTGCCTTCCTTGCGGATCTTGTCCTGCAGCCGCATGAGGCCGTACAGCAGCGCCTCGGGGCGCGGCGGGCAGCCGGAAATGTAGACGTCCACCGGGACCACCTTGTCCACGCCCTGCAGCACGCTGTAAGTCGGGAACGGGCCGCCGGCGTTCGAGCAGCTGCCCATCGAGATCACCCACTTGGGCTCGGGCATCTGGTCGTACAGCCGCCGCAGCACCGGAGCCATCTTCTTGGTGACCGTGCCGGCGACGATCATCAGGTCGGCCTGGCGCGGAGAGGCGCGGAAGACCTCGGCGCCGAAGCGCGCGCTGTCGAACCGCGGGCCGCCGGTCGCCATCATCTCGATCGCGCAGCAGGCGAGGCCGAAGCCCATGGGCCACAGCGACGACTGCCGGGCCCAGTTGAGCACGGTGTCGAGGTTGGTGGTGATGAAGTTGTCTTCGAACTTGTGGTCGATGAGACCCATGAGGTCCTCTCGCAGCCGCCCGACGGGGTGCGGCTGCGCTCTACGGGCGGAGGGCGGAGGGCGGCGGGCGGCTCGAAACCGCCTTCCGCCTCCCGCCTAACGCCTACGCGTTACTTCTGAAAGTGCTGCGCGTTGATTTCAATGTAGTTCTTCCACTTCTCGGGCACCTCGTCGTTCGCGAAGATCGCCTCGACCGGGCATGCCGGCACGCAGGCGCCGCAGTCGATGCACTCGTCCGGGTGGATGTAGAGCAGCTCCGCGGTCTCGAAGTCGCCCTCGTCCTTCCTCGGGTGGATGCAGTCCACGGGGCAGACATCCACGCAGGCGGTATCCTTGGTCCCGATGCACGGTTCACAGATGGTGTATGCCACTCGTCTCCTCCGTTCAAAAGGCGCGGGGCGGAGGGCCTGGGCGGGATGACGATCGCTCCGCCTGCCGCCTTCCGCCGTTCGCCGATTTCCCGTTCCCGCAGCCGTGGCGGCGGTCCGCCTGCCGCCTGCCCTGCCGTCCTCCGCCTGCCGCCTGACTCGCTGGCGGCTGTCGGCTGACAGCTGCCAGCTCTCAGCTGCCTAAGCCACTCCCTGTGCCACTGCGGACAAGTACCCCAGCCGCATCGAGATGTGCCGCGCCAGCTCCCAAGCCCCGCGGTTGTGTACGCCGAGGATCGGGCGGTCGTCGGTTCCGTGCCCGAACACACCCACTCGGGCCACCTCGCGCCCGGTGTAGTCAAAAACCGGCGCGCACGTGCAATGCAGCCGCTGCGCCCCCTCGGCCGACGCGTCCGGTCCGCGTCGCACGACCAACTCCGCGCTGCGGCCCACGTCGCGCGGCTCCCCCAGCCTCAAGCAACTCAGGCGGCGGCCAGCCTGGCCCGCGTCGAAATACAGGACGCAGTATGCCGGCATCTCCCGGCCGTACACGGTGCGCATCGCGACTTCGTCCTGCCCGGTGCCCCAGATGTAGGTCACTTCGCCGGACGAGGGCACGGCCAGAAACGTTCGCTGCCCCGACTGGACGGCATACTCCCGGAGGATCGGGTACGCGTGCAGCCGCAACTCCGACCGCCCGAGCATGCGAAACGCCAGGTCGAGCATCCGGATGCCGAGGCTGTAGCGCTGGGTGTCCTCGTCCTGGCGGACATACCCTCGCCGCCGCAGCCCGGCCAGCAGGCGATGCACCGTGGGCCGCGAGATCTTCAGCGCGCGGGCGAGGTCGGATACACTCATTCCCGCCGGTTCGTGGCTGAGGGCCTCGCAGACCTCGAACGCCTTGTCCACCGAGGTCAGGCTCGTAGCAACCGCCGGCCGTTCTGGTTCTTGCGTCACCGCTACCTGTCCACTATGTGGAACGCCGTTTCATCCCTCAAACAGTACCGCCGCAGTCCACTCAAGTCAAGGAGCAGCGACATCGCAGGCGGGGGCGAGCAGCAACCGGCCCGGCAAGTGGCCGCCGCCTCTGCACTTTGCATGCTGCCTCTTGCATTCTGCATTCTGCAGTCTGCGGTCTGTATCCTGTCGGCGTTCTCAATTCTCCATTCTCAATTCTCAATTCTCATTCCCGGCGCCCGTCCTTCCCCCGAGCATCGGCGGCTCTTCACGCCGCGCCACGCGCCCGAGGGCACCTACTCGGCGGTTGTCATCGACGCCCCCATGGAGACCGCCCGGCCTCTCGTGATGC
>Ga0105104_10003551_pt1 | contig 11075 bp, 12 predicted proteins | sample PPLLaktember2015_3_FD_87034 | JGI IMG/M metagenome (GOLD analysis project Ga0105104, IMG submission 87034) | Freshwater sediment microbial communities from Prairie Pothole Lake near Jamestown, North Dakota, USA - PPLs Lake P7 Core (6) Depth... | ecosystem: Environmental > Aquatic > Freshwater >... | reverse complement strand
GATGCGGACATAATCCGCTTTGGCGACATTGTAGACGCCGACCTTGGTCCCGTTTTCGTACTGGTAGAACGTCTCTCTCCCAGACTTGAGCATGCCTTCGACCCAATCGGCGGGCACATAACCCTCGGTCTTCATCACTTCGAGCGTGTCCTTGACGCCCAGCATATCCCAGGTTTCGAAGGGACCGGCCTCGTGCATGAAGCCCCAGCGGGTGGCATCATCCAACGGTTGAGGCGTATCGGCCACTTCGGGGATGAGGGTTGAGGCATACTGAAAGGACTGGTACGTCAGAGCCTGGACCAGTTTGGCAGCCTTATCGTCTTCATCGAGCATGACCTTAAGCCGCGAAACCAGTCCGTCCTCGCTCTTCTTGGCCTTTCCAATCGAATCGAAGCGTGGCTTTTCGGAAGGTGTGTGCTCCAGAGTGTTCAAATCGAGCGAATAGAATTCTTTCTTTCCATCCTCGCCTCTGACCTCTTTGTAAAAACCAACCTTGGTCTTATTGCCCAACCAGCCGCGCTTGACCAGGGTTGCAATTAATTTTGCTGGTTTATCCGAGGAAAGGTACTGCTGCCCCAGTTTGTCGTGCGGGATCGCCGGAGCCAGGTTCTTGCCGACATGCTCCCACACATCGATACCGACCAGATCGATCAGGCGGAAGGTGGCGGTTTTCGGACGCCCGATCAATGGACCGGTGATGGCATCCACCTCATCCACGGTGTAGCCGTTTTCGAGAATGTAGTGCAGGCCGAAGGCCCCCGTGCCAAATGCCAGTCGGTTGCCGATGAAGTTGGGCGTGTCCTTGCACAGGACGATACCCTTGCCCAGCCGGAACTCGCCAAAGTGACGGATGAACTCGACCACCTCCGGCAGCGTATCGCCAGTCGGGATGACTTCCAGCAATTTCAAGTAACGCGGCGGGTTGAAGAAGTGCATCCCCAGGAAATGTTGCTTGAAACCATCTGACATGCCCGCAGCAATATCCTTGATCGGGATTCCTGACGTGTTTGTCGCGATGATCCCGGTCGGCTTGCGGACCTTGTCGATGCGGGCCATCAGATCCTGCTTGATCTTAAGGTTCTCGATGATCGCCTCGATTACCAGGTCGGCTTCGCCAATGACAGCGAAGTCATCTTCCAGGTTGCCAAGCGTGACAAGAGTTTTCAACTCCGGAGACATCAGGTTGGCCGGCTTGGCTTTCAGGCACGCATCCCAACCTGTTTGCACGATTTTGTTACGTGCTCCTTTATGGTTATCCGGCGCATTCTTGGGGACGATATCCAGCAATGTAACCGGGATGCCAGTGTTGGCAAAGTGCGCTGCCAGCGCCGCGCCCATCGTCCCCGCGCCGATGACAACAGCTTTGTAAACGTGATATTTCATTTGATCCTCCTTTTTGAACCGCGAAGATACGAAGGCGCGAAGATTCTTAAGAAAAAGAATCCTTAGCGTTCTTCGCCACTTCGCGGTTTTCCCTCTACCGCAATTCCCGCCCGCTGTAGCCCAAAATCTGTCGTGCCACAACGAGGCGGTTGATCTGTCCTGTACCCTCGTAGATGTCGGTGATCTTGGCATCGCGGAACCATTTCTCCAGCAAGAACTCGCGGCTGTATCCGAGTGGCCCCATCAGTTCCACGGCTTTTTGCGTGATCTTGGTGGTCACATCGCCGGCCTTGACCTTGCTCATGGACGACTCCAACGCGTTCGGCTTCCTGTTATCCGCCATCCAGACCGCCTTGATGATCATCAACCAGCCGGACCGAAGCATGATTTCCATATCGATCACCTCGCGTTCGATGCTGGTCAGTTTGTTGCGCGGCAGTCCATACCGAATTTCTATGCCGCTCTCCGTCAGCTTCTCCTTGACGAATTCCAGCGCGGCGCGCGCCACGCCGATGCCGGTCGCAGCAACCAACGGGCGGGTGGCATCAAAGGTAGCCATCGCCTTCTTGAAGCCCTTTTCGGTTTCTCGCTCAACGGTTGGACTGCCCAACACGTGGTCATATGGCACGCGCACGTCCACCAACGAAATCGCCGCCGTGTCGCTGGCACGGATGCCCAACTTGTGCTCGAGCTTGGTGACCGTGACGCCGGGCGTCCCCTGCTCGATAACAAACCCGCGCATACCGGCTCGCCCTGCAGATGTATCAATCGAAGCCCAGACCACGATGAATCCTTTGCCAAAACATTCGTCCGGCACCATGGACTTGTGCCCTGCGGTGACAAAGATCTTCTCGCCGTTGATGATCCATTCGTTCGTCTTTTCATCCAGCACGGCGTTTGTTTTGATCGCCGAGGTATCCGAGCCTGCGCCGGGTTCGGTCATGCACATGGCCGCAAAGGTTGGCTTCTCCCCGCCAAAGCGTGCCAGGAATTTCTGCTTCTGTTCCGGAGAGGCGGCGGCTTCCACTGCGGCTGCGCCCAGCCCGCCTCCCGGCGTGACCAGGTACATACCCACATCGCCCCAGGAAAGCATCTCCAGCATGTGCGCCAGCATCTGGTAACCGATCGGCGGCCGCTTGGGCTTGTTGGGATCTACTTCTTTTCTCATCTCGTCTCTTGGCGCCAATGAGCCAGCACCGGTCGCCTTCATCGCCGCGTGCATGAACTCAATGTAGCCATAAGGAATGGCATGCTCGTTCTCGTCCATTTCGCGCGAGACCGAGCGCATCATATTCTCAGCAACCGTCTGCAGTACATATTGTTGTTGCGCAATCGGTTTGGGGGTTTCAAATTCGATACACATCTTTCACCTCCATTACAGGATCGCCAGACCGATCAGCATAGCAAAGCCGCGGCCGTTACGCATCCACATTTCCACCGGATACTCGCGGATATAGCCGTAGCCGCCCAGGATCTGTACAGCCCGGTCGGTGACCATCATGACCATATCGGCTGCCCCCGTAGCCGCCAAATAGGCATGTTTGAAGGCATCTTCCGCAGCAGTATCCAGTTTCCAGGCTGCTTCCCAGGTCAGGATGCGGCTAGCTTCGATCTCGGTCGCCATCTCGGCCAACATGAAGGCGATGGCCTGTTTCTGAGCGATCTTGACGCCGAAGGCTTCGCGCTCTTTAGCGTAATCGCGGCTGTACTCAAAAGCCGCCCGGGCTACCCCGACCGCCATGGCAGCCAACGCCAGGCGCATGGAAGCCAGTACAGGCTGGAAATCGTGCCCCGCTTCGCCACCCAGACGATCCGCTTTGGGGACTTTTACACCATCCAATTTGACACGGTAGGTTGGGAGGGCGTTCAGGCTCATCAGCTTTTCCGCTTCATCCCGGACCTCGAGGCCTGCTGCCGTTTTTGGGACGATGAATCCCTGCGTGGTGCCATCCAGATTGGCATAGACCAGCATGGCTTCAGCCTCTTTGGCAAAGGGCACAAAGGCCTTCTCTCCGGTCAACACATAGCTATCACCTTCGAGCTTCGCGGTAGTCCTGAGTTCGAGCGGATCGAAATCGAGCGCGTATTCGATCATCGCGGCGGTGTAGGGTTGCCAGTCCATTTCGATAACCGGTGGAATATATTCCTTCTTCTGTTCCTCCGAGCCAACCAGCAGGATTGGCGTGACGAACAATGACGGGACGTTGACCGCCAGCGTCCCGGCCAGGTCGCCGAAGGCCATCTCCTCCGCCGCCAGCACGCCGGTCACTGCCGAACGCTCCCCAAACCCACCATATGCTTCAGGGACTGAAGCCTGCAGGACGCCCAGTTCCCATCCCTTGCTGACGACCTTTTTCGGCAGGCTGCCCTGTTCTTCAGCATCGTGCCCGGCCGGGCGCAAATCGTTCGCGGCGAATCGTCCAACCGCTTCGAGTAGCATTTGTTGCTCTTCGTTGGGATCAAATGAATACATAGGCCCTCTCCTTTGGTAGGATCTTTTACATTTACAAGAAACAAATTGTCGGGTGAGGATTGAACATTACCCTCACCCTAGCCCTCTCCCAAAGGGAGAGGGGACCCGTGGGATTTGGAGATTTTTTCCCTAACCACACGGCAATACTTTATCGCAGCCCCCGGATCGTCTTCCAATTCTTTCGGGTTGACGATCTCGATCAGGCCGCGTTGTAGCAGAAATTCAACATACGCGCCGGTCTTCTCGATGACCAACAACGCGTTGTAACCATTCATCGCGCTATAAACTTTTTCCGTAACCTGGACCAGCGTACGCGGTTCTGACAACGCATCCAGCGTTTGGGCGATGCGACGGGACAGGTTCGTGCTGACCGATGCGATTTGAGCGGATAGATCTGTGATGGGATCGTCATGGCCGTTGAGGATCAGGGAAACGCCGTCCGCCCAGCGCCCGAAAACGGACAAAGAGTCCAGGTAATGGCGCACGCCCATAAACGGAGTCAGCTCTTCAGGCGATTGATGCGGGGTCACATGTTCCAGAACCAGATCCCCGCAAAAGATCACATCGTCCAGTTTAAGGGCTACATGGCCGGGGCAATGCCCTGGGACGTGCAGCAATTCAAATGGACCGATGCGCATATCGTGCGCTTCGTAAGTGAAATCGACGGGTACGGAGTGGTAGAGCGCCTTGGTGAAGCGGTACATGCTAAGCAGTTCGGCGCGGCGCTCGGCCGGGATTCCAGCCTGGGCCAGGAACGCTTCAAGTTTACGGCTCAGGATGGCCAGGCGCGCTTCATGCGTGGTAATGGTGCCCAGGTCCAATTCGTGCACGCCAACGGACGCGTTCGTACGTTCGCGCAGGTATGCCAGGCCGCCGTAATGGTCGATGTGACCGTGGGTTAGCAGGATATGGGTCAGGTCCGAGAGTCTTACTCCCGCTGCGGCCAAGCCTGCTTCGAGAGATGCATTCGATCTTTCACTGCCGGATCCAGTGTCGATCAACACAACCCAATCATTTACATGCACCAGGTATGCGTAAGCCCAAAAATTAGGAAAGGCTTCCACCGGCAGACGTGTGACACGGACGCCAGTGGAAGTTTGGTATTGGGCAAGGGAATGTGTTGAGTCCATTTATGATTTCATCAGCCCATTCAGCAGCAGACCGGTATATTGATCGGCGATCTGCTCGATGGTCAGGGAGCCATCCGGGCGGTACCAGGTCAGGGTCCAGTTCAGGATGCCCATCAGGGCGCGGACGGCAAGCCCCGTATCGGAACTGCTGAACAACCCGGCACGGATACCATCATTCAGCACATCCCGCCACAGAGCCTCGAAGCGGTCGCGGTTGGGAATATGACGCTTATGCTGGGCGGGTTCCAACGAGCGATGTTCAAACAATAGCACCGCAGAAAGGTCGCTATTTTCGGCCAGCAAACGCAAATAGACCTGCACCATCTGGCGCAACTTCTCGTCGGCAGGCAAGGGCTGCTTTGCAATGATGTCGATCTGTTCGAAGAGCATATCCAGCGCGCGGTTGAGCAGCGCCAATAGGATATCCTGTTTACTGGATACGTGATGGTACAGGCTGGCTTTCTGCAATTGGACAGTTTCGGCTATGTCAGCCATCGATGCGCCATGGAAGCCTTTCTGGCGGAACACCTGTGCGGCAGCGTCAAGGATATCGTCTCTGGTCATAGGTTCTCCCTACCGAACGGTCGGTAGTTTTAGTATATCAAATTTAACGCGCGAGAGCAAGTAATAAAAGTAACTTCCAATAAAAGTGGTTAACTGAGGAGAGAATCGAGCTGCTTTGTTTACTAGCCGGATATGCTCTTGTATTACACAACCATTTCCTGTATCATGAGGCTATGAGCAAGCAGGGTCACCGTACCGTCTGGTCTTCCGAACTCGGAGACCAGCGTAAAAAGGTCTCCCAACCCGGACAGGTACAATCGCTGCCTTCCAACCAACAGACTGTTTACTTGCACCGCGACAGCAAAGGCCGCGGCGGGAAGGCTGTCACCTTGGTGAAGAATCTGGTCCTTTCGGAAGATGACCTGAAGGCGTTATCGAAACAGTTGAAACAGGCCTGCGGCAGCGGCGGGACGATTAAAGACGGGCAGATCGAGATACAGGGCGAGCACCGCGAAAAGATCTCTGAATATTTGCGAGAGTTAGGATACAAGGTCAAGATTGCCGGTGGCTAGCACTGGCTACGCACCGATTTCAAGGTGTGACCACCGGATTACGACAGGCAAACGTTTTTTCTTTTGCTCAAATTAGGTTCTCCAGGATTTGCCGTGAAAGGGGGCCGGATTTGGGGGTGCGAGCGTGCGTACGCACGCTCGCACCCCCAAATCCGGGTATCTACCACGGAATTTCCCAAAGAACCTCAAATTACATGGGCATTTTTGGGAAAGTAGGGAGTAAAATAAGATCATGACCACCCAACCAGGTTATATTCTCGTGGTAGACGATATACCTGACATCCTCAGGCTAATGGATGCAACTTTGCAATTCAAGGGTTATAGGGTCGTCACAGCCCGCGATGGACAGGAAGCGCTGGAGGTAATTCAACAGGAGCGGCCGGCATTGGTCATTGCAGATATCCTGATGCCCAAGATGGACGGTTTTAGTCTCCTGCACAGGATCCGTATCAACCCTGAAACCCGTGATATTCCCGTGGTTTTCCTCTCCGCTACCTATGTCGCGCAGGAAGACAAGGAGTTTGCACGTGCTATCGGTGTAACCAGTTTTATCGAAAAACCGGTTGACCTGGACAAGTTTTTTCCAATTATCTCTGATATCTTGACCCGGGGCAGGCCCACTACGCCTATTTCACTCAACGAATTCGAATTCTATGATCAGTATCGCAAACGTCTCGAAGTAAAATTGAGTCAGAAGGTCACGCAGATCGCTCGTGACGAACATTTGCTGAGAACCCTTTCGGAAACAGAGAAACCTACTTTCGAGTCAACGCTGCAACAGGCTATCAAAGAACGAGACGAGATCCAACATTTGCTTGCTAAAATCCGAGAGCGGCTCGACGGTTCCGCCAAATCCGAATAACGAATTCAACCTTGTTCCTTGTCTTTTAATAATTCGCAACCTCCCGCTCGATGGAGCGGGATTTTTTATTAATAACTTCTGTTCTAATATTAAATTTATTATTTTTGTCTATAATTAGCCAATACCAGTGACGGGGACCGGTCAACGTAAGCACATTACGGTAATGGGGATTTACCATCGGACTTTCAATGTAAAACCCGGGCAGATTCCAACCAATCCAGGAGGTTAATCGTGTTTGATTCTCGACTTTTCAAGAGCAAGCCAATCTTTGCTTTGCTGGTGCTATCTATCCTCAGTTTTATGACGATGGGAAGCACGTTGTTCCAGCCATTTCCGGAAGTGATCCCACTGCCTGATGGTTTCCGTCCGGAAGGAATCGCGGTAGGGAACGGTACTACCTTCTTTGTCGGATCGATTCCCACCGGCGCTATCTATCGCGGTGACTTACGGACCGGGCAAGGCGAAATACTTGTTCCCGCGCAGAGTGGTAGGGCTGCGATTGGACTTGAATATGACTCTCGCACCGGCCTGCTCTTCGTTTCAGGGGGCCCGACCGGCTCGGCGTTTATCTATAACGCGGAAACCGGTGAAACTGAAGCTACAATCGAGCTTACAAGCTCAACCGACACCTTTATCAATGATGTAGTGATTACCAATGATGCAGCCTATTTCACCGATTCAGCTCGAGCAGTGCTTTACCGTGTCCCATTGCAGAACAACGGCCAGCTACCCGATCCGATTGAAGTTCTAGAGCTCCCTCTGAGCGGCGATTTTCAGTTCGTGCCAGGTCAGTTCAATACCAACGGAATTGATGCCACACCCAATGGAAAAACCCTGATCATCGTCAATAGTACGCTTGGAACCCTCTATACTGTCGACCCGGAAACCGGTGAAGCAACGCTCATCGATTTAGGTGGCGATACAGTTCTTAGAGGAGACGGCATCTTATTGCACGGCAAAACACTTTACGTGGTACAAAACATCTTCAACCAGATCGCTGTCGTTGAATTAAACTCCCAACTCACAGCTGGGACCATTGAAGGGACGATCACCAGCCAATCCTTCCGCGTCCCGACCACCATTGCTCGCTTCGGCAATTCCCTATATGCGGTCAATGCCCGCTTCGACACGCCCCCGACGCCTGATACCGAGTATGAAGTAGTTCAGGTATCCAGGCGTTAGTCACCAAATCTGAGGGGTGGAAAAGAATGCAGCGGGCCTTCAAAAACCGCAAGGATATGAAGGCCCGCTTTTTTATACATTGCCCTTTTCGCTAAGGTTTTCATTTTTAGGGTAATTGCCGATTTCATTTGGGACAACAAAGTGTAAAATAAGAATATATGGGAATTACGCAGTTCGCGAATGGATACCGAAAAAAGGGGGACGTGCCACGCCCGTGCTGCTGCGTAACTCGTGATAAAGTGAAATTAGCGAAAGGAGCAACCTCATGCAAATCTCGCATATTGAAGTCACTCCCACGCAACTGAAACTGCATACTCCCTTCCGCTCGGCGGCGCATTTGGAACCGGTTACACAGGTTGATACTGTATTCATCCGCGCTGAGACTGTCCGTGATTACGGTGATGCCTGGGGCTGCGCCGTCCTGGACCCGGTCGGCAAGTCAACGCTCGAACAGGTCACGCGTGCCTGCCTGGCCTGCGCCGCTAAGCTGCGCGATCTCAACCCGCTCAACACCCAATACGCCCTGGCAGAACTTTCGGGGCTTACGAATGGACTCTCCGCCGTACGCTGCGCGTTCGATATGCTGCTCTATGACCTGCTGGGACTGTGGTCCGGCCTGCCGCTCTACCGGCTGTTAGGCGGCTACCGAGACCGCATCCTGACCTCTATCACGCTCGGCCTGGACGATGTGCCTGCTACCGTTGAAATGGCCAAAAAGCGCACACATGAAGGATTCCGCATCCTCAAACTGAAGGGCGGGCTCGATCCGGAGCAGGATGTCCGCCGTGTGCGCGCCGTCCACCGCGCGCTTCCCGACCTGACCCTGCGGTTAGACGCCGATCAGGGCTACAGCGTCCAGGAGGCGCTGGATGTAGCGCGCGCGCTCGAAGGCAGACTCGAATTTCTCGAGCAGCCTACCCCGGCCGATGACCTGCTCGCACTGCGACAGGTGACCGAGAATAGCCCGGTCCCCATCCTGGCGGATGAAAGCCTGCGTGGGCCCGCCTCCGCGCTGGAGATCACCAACCAACGCGCCGCTCACGGGATCAGCACCAAGCTGGCTTCCTGCGGTGGCCTGGACTGCGCTCGACAGATAGACACCATCGCCCGCGCGGGACATCTCTCCACGATGGTTGGATGTATGAACGAGCCCGCTCTGCTCATCTCTGCCGGGTTGGCAATGGCGTTGAGCAGCCCCAACGTCCGCTACGGCGACCTGGACGGTCATTTCGACCTGGAAAACGACCCGACAATACCTGGCTTTGTGTTCCAAGATGGCTGGTTGATCGCCACCGAAATGCCGGGATTAGGATGCAGGGTTGATTTGTAAGATACTGCAAGGATAAAGCATGAGTCTTGAATTACAGCGCGAAAAATACCTTCAACCCGGCCTGAGTGCCGAAGTCAAAATCACCGTCAGCGAGACCGAAACTGCCGCATATCTTGGCAGCGGCTCAATCCCGGTGTATGCCACCCCTGCGCTGGTTGCATTAATGGAAAATGCCGCAGTACATGCGTTGGAAGGCCACCTGCCACCTGGTCACACTACCGTAGGTGGGCAGATTGACTTGCGCCACCTGGCAGCCACGCCGGTCGGGATACAGGTGCGTGCCCGCGCCGAATTGACCGAAGTGCAAGGACGCAAGCTCAGCTTCCACATCCAGGCCTGGGACGAAGTGGAACAGGTTGGGGAAGCCAGCCACGTCCGTATTTTAGTGAATAAAGAAGCATTCATGTCAAAGGTCAACGCCAAAGAGAAATAACCGTTCACCAAAAGGAATGCAGCAGTCTTGGTGATCGGCATTTCTCCCGCAGCCCATATTATTTGCCTAAGGAGATTGTAATGACCAACTGGGAATATCTTGTATTTGCTCGGGTAGCCGGTTCATGGTCGGACGACAAATATGACGGTCGCAGTCCGCAGCAGAAATTATCCGATTACGGCGTGGAGGGCTGGGAACTGGTATCAGTCTGCTACGATTCGTCCGGGTATAACTTTTATTTGAAACGCCCGCGTGCCGCGGGGAAAAAGGCTGCAACGGAGAAACCAAAGACAACGGCCAGATCGGTTAAAAAGAAAACATGAGTTCATTTAAAGATACTCATGCTATAATAAACTTATGACAGTACCTACCCCTGAAATCCCTGAATCGACCATTTTAAAGGACACTGCCCAGCAAGAAGTCCAAAGCCGCCAACGTACAATCATCATCACGGCGGTGGTTTTGCTGATCGTCTTGGTCGTTGGTATCGTCGCCGCTGTTATAGGACTTTTGCAACCCAATACACCCACCGAAAAAATACGAGATATATTTATTATCTTCATGGCACTCGAATCGTTACTCATCGGCGTAGCGTTGATCGTGCTGATTGTGCAGTTTGCCAGCCTGATCAATCTGCTACAGAACGAAGTCCGTCCCATTCTGGATGCTACTAACGAAACGGTTAATCATCTACGGGGCACGGCTGAGTTTCTGGGCGAAAATGTGGTCGAACCGGTCATAAAGCTGAATGGCTATCTGGCCGGCATGCAACGTATGTTAGAATTATTTGGAGTAAAGAAAAAATAATTACCCTAAGGAAAGGAGATCAATAATATGTCTGATAGAGATGAATTTGGCGCATTCTTGGTTGGATTTTTGGTCGGTGGCCTCACCGGCGCAGTAGTTGCCTTGCTGATGGCCCCGCAATCCGGCGAAGAAACGCGCGCGTTGATCAAAGATAAGAGCATCGAACTACGGGACAAGGCACAGGAGAGTGCTGAAGCTGCCCTGGCTCGCGCTGAAGCTACCGCCGCCGAAGCACGCGCCCGCGCCGACGAACTGGCCAAGCAGCTCAAAGATCGTGGCACAGAGGTCATCAGTACCGCTAGAACCAAGGGTCAGGAAGCTGTCGATAGTGTCAAGAAAGTTGCCACCCGCAAGAAGAGTGACATGGAAGAGGCCGTTTAGGCTACATACCTCCGTCGT
>Ga0105104_10003549_pt1 | contig 11076 bp, 7 predicted proteins | sample PPLLaktember2015_3_FD_87034 | JGI IMG/M metagenome (GOLD analysis project Ga0105104, IMG submission 87034) | Freshwater sediment microbial communities from Prairie Pothole Lake near Jamestown, North Dakota, USA - PPLs Lake P7 Core (6) Depth... | ecosystem: Environmental > Aquatic > Freshwater >... | reverse complement strand
TCTCTTTTTCCCTCTGCTCCTCATCCAGGCGCCTGAGCAGGATCGCTTTCTCCTCGCGGGTCAGCCACCGGGCATCATTTGGGCCGTTGTTGAGGAAGAGCAGGACCAGAATGCCGACAACGAGGGAAGGCAATCCTTCCACGATGAACAGCCACTGCCATCCGGCCAGTCCCTGCTTCCCGGCAAATGCCTGCATGATCCAGCCGGACAGCGGCCCGCCAATGACGCCCCCGACAGCGATAGCGGTCATGAAGCCCGCAACCATGCGGGCACGATGTTTCTGCGTATACCAATACGTGAGATAAAGAATGATGCCGGGGAAAAAGCCGGCTTCGGCCACGCCAAGCAGAAAGCGAGCGGTGTAGAACCAAGGTGCGGTCCGGACGAGCGAGGTGGCCATGGAAATCAAGCCCCACATCAGCATGATCCGGGCAATCCAGACTCTCGCGCCAAATTTCTGAAGGAGGATGTTGCTCGGCACTTCAAAGAAGAAATAGCCGATGAAGAAGATCCCCGCGCCGAATCCGTAAACCGTCTCGCTGAAGCCAAGATCTGCGCACATCTGCAGCTTGGCAAAACCGACGTTAACGCGATCCAACATTGCGCAGATGTAGCAAATGAACAGGAAAGGGATCAGGCGCCGGGTCACCTTGCGATAAGCCGCCGCCTCTACAGTCTCATCGGCATTAGCCCGCCAACTCATGCCCGATAGTCTGTCCGCAGTGCTGGGTTTTGTCCAGTGCTCTTGGGCTCTCTAACTGCCAAACCAGTCAGAGCCGTGAGCGCAGCGTTTTTAGCGGAGCGACCCGGCCGTTGTCTCTGAAGCGGGCGTTCAGAGGCACGGCCGGGTCGCTCCGCAAAAACGCTGCGCTCACGGCTCTGACTGGTTTGGGTGGAAATGGGCGAGAAACAAGCGCGTGCTTCGCGTCTGCCGACTGTATAATCAACTTTCGCTTGAACAAGGTAGAAGCGAGGACCAAATCACTATGAGCCCCAGGAATACTAAATCAACACTTTTCTTGCTGGTCGCCGTGACGCTCTTCGCCGGGAGTCTTCGGGCACAGGACACGGCCCAAGCGGCCCAGAAGACGCAGACACAGGCAGTCACGGACGCGATCCAGCCTCCAGTCATTTCCAGTCCCACTCTCGTCCTGCAGACGACGCCAAAATGGACGGGCGAGCGGATGAAAGACGGCCGGCCCAAAGTCTCCGACGAGATTCTAAAGAGGATGCGTGTGGTGCCGATCACGATGGCATGGAGCATCCTGATGAACGCCGGCTATCACAACAATTACGAAACTGCGATCGACTGGTCCATCATGCGTCCGGATGAACCCATCGTCGGCCGAGTTCTCACCGCTCAGTACATGCCTCTGCATCCCGAGCTGAATGAGGCCATCATGCGCCAGGGCAAAGCCGAAGGCAGGATCGGGAACTCCAATTCCTGGCCGATCGACATGCTTCAGAAAGGCGACGTGTATGTCGCCGACGGTTTTGGAAAAATCGCGGATGGTACGCTGATAGGCGACAATCTCGCCAATGCCATCTTCGCGAATTCAGGCAATGGAGTCATCTTTAATGCAGGCGTACGGGACCTCGAGGGCATTGAGGAGGTGCAAGGATTCAACGTCTGGCACAAGGGCGCCGATCCGAGCTATCTCAAAGAGGTCATGCTAACCGCCATCAATGTTCCAATTCGCATCGGCAGGGCCGTCGTTTGTCCTGGAGACGTGGTGCTTGCCAAGAAAGAAGGAATGGTCTTCATTCCGGCTCACCTGGCCGAGAGAGTGGTCACCGAGGCCGAAGCGATCACGCTGAAGGATGCCTTCGGGCATCAGCGTTTGCGAGAGAAGAAGTACACCCCCGGACAGATCGACAGCCGCTGGACGCCGGAGATTCAGGCAGACTTTCGCGCCTGGGTCGCTCAGAACCGAGACAAATTGCCCGTCCCCCAGGAAGCCATTGATCGAGTCCTGAATTCGACGATGAGAAACTGGTAGGAGCAAGCCGAAAATGCGAAATACGCTTCTGTTCGTTCTCGTGTCGGCCTTACTCCTAATGCCGGGGTTCGGCCAGGCCACGCCTGCCGAGGGCGAGAAGAAGGAGGATACGACCTTCAAGGTCCAGTGGAGAGACGGCTTACGGATGGAGACCGGAGACAAGGCTTTCCAGTTCCAAATCGGAGGCCGGATCAATAACGACTGGGCCTTCATGGAAGGCGATGATGCAATCACCGCTAAGATAGGCGAGATGGAGGACGGAACAGAGTTCCGAAGGGCCCGACTGTTCGTCTCCGGTTTCATGTACGAAAAGGTCGAATTCAGGGTCCAGGTGGATTTCGCGACCGGCGAGCCTGCTTTCAAGGACGTCTACATGGGGATAACGGAGCTCCCGGGCTTCGGAAACATCCGCGTGGGGCAATTCAAGGAGCCCTTCAGCCTCGAGGAAATGGCAAGCGCAAATTACATCACTTTCATGGAGCGTTCTTTGGCAAATGTCTTTGTGCCTTCCCGCCACACGGGAATCATGCTCCATAACCGCCAGGCCGGAGAGCGGGTCAGTTGGGCAGTCGGGGTGTTCAAGGACACGGATGATTTCGGCAGTGGGACGGGGGATGAGGACTACGCGTTTACCGGCCGTCTGACGGGCCTTCCCTGGTACGAAAAGGATGGGCAACGCAGCCTGCACCTGGGCTTCGCTTACAGCCGAAGAAACATTGTGTCCGCCCTCGACTACTCTCAGAGACCGGAAGCCCACCTGGCGCCCCGCTTTGTAAACACCGGGCTGTTTCCTGCTGAGGCACTGAACCTGATTGGCGGGGAGATGGCACTCGTCTACGGCCCCGCTTCTGTTCAGGGAGAGTACATCACGGCCAACACGGAGGGGGGGCTGGCCGGACCGGATTTGTGGTTCAAGGGCTTCTATCTGCAGACCAGCTTCTTCATCACAGGAGAAAATCGCCCCTACCGTCCCGCTGAGGCCACTTTCGGCCGCGTGAGGCCGCACCGATCCTTCCTTTCCAAGGCCGGCGGTGCCGGGGCCTGGGAACTGGCCGCCCGATTTTCGAAGCTGGATCTGACCGACGGCCCAATCACGGGCGGAGAGCTCCGCGATTGGACACTCGGGGTGAACTGGTACCTGAATCCGAACTCCCGCGTGATGTGGAACTACGTTAGAGCCGACCTGGATAAAGTGGGAGACGCTAACATTTTCCAGATGCGGTTTCAGGTGGATTTTTAGCTCCCTGGAGGCTCCGGGATCTCCGCCACCGAGATTCCCGGTTATTCTGCTCGCGACGCTCCCTTGGTCGCCGGCTGCTTCGCCACCCGCGGCCGGGCTTTCCCTTTCCCGCCCGTTTGATCAAAGTCGGGCATGTAAGTTCTCAACCCCCCGCTTACGGTACTCTTTGAGTATCCGGCGACTAGTTGAGTAGCATACTTCTCCGGATAGAAGTCGAACGGGTCGGCAGGATCGGCATCGACGAGCGCAAGATCCGCATCGCTCATCGTCAGCTTGCCCAGCCGAATCACGCCTCCTCGAAAGAAGATGTAGTTGCCTTTGGGTGCCCCACTCAACCGGTTCCCGCCTTTGTCTGAGGCAAAAGTTTGGATGATGCGGTCTCCCTCCACCCTGACACTGGCCAGATGACCCTGCATCACGGGCGGCGGCAGAATTCGTCCGGGATCGAGCAGCAGGTCGTTGTCTTTAGCGGTCACACCGTGCGCCTTCTCTAGCGAGACCAGTTCGTCCAGCTCGAGGTCAAACAGGTCCATCATGCCTTTCGCGGGCAGACCGACGGCCTTAATCTTTTGACTGTGCAGGAGTAACCGTCCATCCGGGCTGACCGAAACATCTGACACGACCGAAAATGGAACCTCGACGCCCTTCTTCAGCTTGCCCGAAAGCTTGAGCTGGTGACCTTTCGTCTCCACTTTGAGATCCTTGAGAGGCGCACCGTCGTAAGAGAACAAATAATCGTTGAGCAGGCTCGTCAGGCTGGCAGTCGTCATCGAAGCTTCGGCGGCGAAGACATGGAGCGTATAAGACTTCGCATCGCCGAAAACGGGCGGCTGATTGTCTTTGCGGCTGATCATCTCGCCGCGGAGTCGTCGCACGTCGAGCATGATCCCCTCCGCAAGGTGGAGATGCACGTTGTGCATCTCGATCTGGACAGGGGGGTACGAGGAAGCGTCTGCCGGCGCCGCGCAAATTCCCGAACAAGCACAGCCGCCGAGCAGGAACGAAAGGAGGAAACGAACAGCCGAGGCCCGCATACGCCAGCCCTCCTCTATGTTAGACGGGAAAATCGTGCGGGGAGTTACAGCTGTTCGATTGTTCGCAGCTGAGCGCTGTTATCGGGTCTGGAGAGCCGGGCCGCGATCAATCCCTCGGATTCGAGCGCAAAGGGGAAAAAATGGCCGGTGGCAGACTGTCTCCTGATGACCTCAACCTCTCTAGTTCCGCGCTGCATCAGGAACGGCGCGCTTTTCCTCACCCTTATCTCATCGGTCGGAATCCTTGGCGCGCAGATTGCTGTGGAGCCGGGAACGGGCTCGCACCCTATTCAAATCCAAACATTCGGGGCAAAGTAAACGTGTGGCGTAAAGCACTTCTGCTGACCTTACTGATTTCGGGCGGGCTCGCTGTCAACCGCGGGGATGCGCCTATCGACGCTGCAGCGTCGGTCCGAAAGCCGACCGGTGAATTCAATTTCGTCCGCCTCATCTACTCCGGGGGCAACGATCTGGATAACTGGATGACCGACTATCCGAAAGCCGACCGGCAATTGGTCCTGGGCCTTCGCCGGATTAGCGATCTCGACTACATAAGCGAGGAACCCAAGGCGATTGGCATCTCCGATCCCGAATTGTTCAAGTATCCGTTTTGCTACGCGGTCGAGGTATGCCAGATGCGCCTGTCCGATTCCGAGGCCAGGATTCTCAGGGAGTACCTCCTGAGGGGAGGTTTTCTGCAGGTTGACGATTTTCACGGGGACGCCGAGTGGCAGAGTTTTGCGCAGCAGATGAAAAAGGTCTTTCCCGAATATGACCCGGTCGACCTACCTGTCTCTCACCCGATTTTCCACTGTTTCTACGACATCGACAGCCTGATCCAGATACCCGGGCTTCAGTACCTCTACACCGGTAGTACATCCGAGAAGGGAGGGACGACCCCGCACTATCGCGCGATCATCAACAAAGATGGGCGGATCATGGTCATGATCAACCATAACTCGGACCTGGGTGATGCCTGGGAATGGGCCGACGAGCCGGCGTACTCGAGCTTGTTTTCCACCCGAGCCTACCAATTGGCAACGAACTACATCGTCTATTCGATGACGCATTGAAAGAGGGGCAAAGGGGCAGAGGGGCGGCACCTGACTCAGCGGCGGTTGAGTGGCGCGTTTTTTGCGCTGTATCGAAACCCCGCGCCTCTGAAGCGCCGCAGTTGCGCGTACCCTTCTTGGTCAGCTCACAGCAGATAGCACACCGCTCGCTGATTCTGGGGATCGGCGACGACGTGCGCTTGAAGGCCGCCGGTGTTCTGCGCTACGTCAATCAGCTGCAACCACTCTGTGAAGGGAGCAGCCGGCGGAAGCAGGTCGGCAAGACTGTTTGACGCACCCGCAAAAAACGCGTGGTTGAATTCGGTTTGGGAATCATCCGGATACACGGGCAGATAGACAATGCAGTCCTCGACCAGGTCCAGAAAGAAGTGCGTACCGTACGACACTTCGGGAATATGCCCGCCTTCCTCGCGGGCCATCTCCACCAGGACGCGTGTCGTGTTGATGTCGGCATAGGAGACGTTGACACCCAGATCAATGCTGCTGCTCCCCCAGCGGCCCGGCCCCATCGTCAGGACCTGACTCCCGGCCAGTTCCGGATGCTTGAGTATCCGTCCTACCAGCGACCCGAGCGACTTCTTTACAGTCAAATCGCGCAGGGCCGAGTACTTTTTCGGATCAATGTAGATGATGTGCGAGATCGGGCTGACCAGCCCGCCGTTGATCATCCGGTTCGCCCTGAAAAGCACGCGCTCATGCCTGATATCGGCGGGAAAGCCCACGGGCTTGGAGATTCCCGGCACTTGCAGCGGGCGGCACTGCAGCAGGTTGACGCGCACCTGGCCATTCCCGTCGACGAAGGCGGTGAATTCGGTGTCGACCGGGTGACCGTAGGCCTTCTCGAGGCAAGTCAGCATCCGATTGAAGAGGTCCACGAAATCGGTCCGAGTGATCAGGTGATGAAAAGTGAGGACCAGGTCAGTCCCGTCACCTGAGCAGTCCGTCCCGTAGGGGTGCATCAGGTAGCCATCCTTCAATTTCGAGACGAGCAGGTGAAGATTCGGGTAATCGCCGCCTTCGAGCACGGACGCAACCGGCAAAGTCACGAAATCATTGGCATCCAAATCAAGCAAATCGATGTTGTGCTGGGAATACTTGACGACCTTCATTCCCAGCTCCGGCCGCAATTCCGGGCTGCTTACGGCGATCATACGCGGGTAGTCCTCGCCAACCCGGTTGACCGCCCGCGTCCCGAGTCCGAACACGAGTCGAATGGCGCCTTTTTGCGGGTCGATCCGACTGCTCCAAGCGTGAAAATTCCTGGAGAAAGCAACGCCGGCAAGCATCGGGAAGAAATATCGCTTGCACAGAGTGCCGGACACACGCTGCACCAGTATGCCCATTTGCTCCTCGGAGTCTTCCAGCCCGCGTCTGCGGCGATACGCTAGCGCATCGGGATTCAGAGCGCTCGCATAGACGAGTTTGACCGCCCGCAGAAAACCGTTGAGGCGCTGCTCCGGATCTCCCTGGTTGGTGCAGAATTCGCTGCGGTACTTTCCGGCAAAGGAGTTTCCAAAGCTGTCTTCCAGAAAACTGCTCGAGCGGACAATGATGGGGGATTGTCCGAAGTAATCGAGCAGGCGTTCGAACGGTTCGATCATCTCTTCCGGGAACCGGCCTTCGAGGAAACGCTGCTCGATCTCCTCAAATTCCTGGCCCGTTGGCTCGGGACCGCGTGCCACCTGGAGACGAAGCCGGAAGAGATCATTGTTCACGAGGAAGGTGAAAAACACATCGGAACCTATGAAGAACGAGTCGAGATCTTCAAACGTCCCTGAACAGTCGCATCCCGGCTGTTGCAGGATCTTCCTCGCGAGCAGCATCCCGGCTGCTTTCCCGCCTATCCGGCCGGACCCAATTACCCGGTCGCGGATATCCAGCAGGCCATCCACATCAAAGTACGCGTTTGCCAACTCCAGGAAGTGCGGGTCAGTGCCAAAAAGCATGCGAACCAGCTCTTCCTTCAATGCCTTGATCTCGGGAGACTGCTCCGCCAAGTCCGTCCCAGATTCCTGATGGCCGCAGAGACGCGCGTACACGCTGTCCCAGGGCGCAATCGACCGTCGCGCCGGAGCCAAGGCAGGAGCATAGGCCGTCAGAGAAACTTCGGCCGCGTCATCGCTGGAAACAACTGGAACCCAGCGCTGGTCAGTCACCCGGTGAGGGCGGAACATCTCCGAAGAGTAACGGTCCCAGACTTTGAGCGGCTGGACGTACATCTGGCCCTTGACGCGGTAGAGATCGATCAGAACCTGCGTAGTGTCGCGGATACGCGCAATTGCCCGGTTGGAATGGCGCGTCCGCGTCAGGGCAAAGTAGGCGACAGTGTTGAGCTCGAAGAGATAAGGACAGGTGATCTGGAAGAAATTCGCGAGAAGCTCGTCGGTCCCCCAATCAGAGACGAGGGCCGAGAGGTTGTCGAAGACGTAGAAAACTTCCCGGCCTTCATGCTCGATGATTTCGTGCAGGTCGGCGCAGAAGACATCGAAGCCCGAGCGGGGCTCCAGCTCCCGCAATTCAACCTTCCATCCGTCGGGAAGCACCGGGGGGTGGCTCGCAAAACGGATGTACACGACCCGGCGGTCCTGCTGCAGTGCAGTCTCGGCAAAAGCCCGGGCAAAAACCTGGTAGTCGTCGAGGTTGTCGACCTGCCAGACGACGTTGTCGCCCAGCCGCAGCCGCTGGAGAATCGTGTCCAGCGAGGTAATCCCTGTGCCGACGCTCAATGTCCTCATCGCGACTGCCTCCAGTGCCCGGCAAAGGGGCCGGGTCACACGGATTATCAAAGATCGACGAAGTGGACGCAATGGACGACGTGGACATTAATTCCGTTGTCCACCAAGTCCACTCGTCCACATCGTCCATTGTCTCCGGCTTACGGATAAATGCCGCGGACGCGCAAGGCTTCCCCGACGCGGTCGACGGCGCGGGCCCAAGCCGCGCGACGCATGCTGACCTTGTGCTTCTGGGCAGTCAGGAAGACTTCCTCAAAAGCGTTCACGATGATCTGCTTCAGCCGGGCGTTGACTTCGTCCTCTGTCCAGTACAGGCCGGAATTATTCTGCACCCACTCAAAATAAGACACGGTCACGCCGCCCGCGTTGGCGAGGATGTCCGGCAGAACCAGGACTCCCTTCTGCTCGAGCACGGTATCAGCGTCGGGAATGGTGGGTCCGTTCGCCGCTTCGGCCACGATCTTGGCTTTCACGTTGTTCGCCACGCACGGAGTAATGACGTTCTCCAACGCGGCCGGGATCAGAATTTCGCAGTCGAGGGTCAGAATCGAGTCACCCGGGATCGTCTCAGTTCCAGCAAGGCCGACCACCGATCCGGTTCTCTGCTTGTGGTCAATGGCGCGATGAGGGTCAAAGCCGTTCTCGTTGAAGACCGCGCCGCGGGAATCGCTCACGGCAATCACCTTGGCATCGTACTCGTCGTGGATGAGCCGGGCCGCGATGGCTCCAGCATTCCCGAATCCCTGGATGGCAACACGGGCGCCTCTCAGCTTCATCTGGAGCTGCTTTGCGGCCTCCGCAATGACGAAGACGCAACCTCGAGCCGTCGCTTCGTTCCGTCCCTTCGACCCACCGATGGAAAGCGGTTTTCCGGTGACTACACCCGGGCAATATTCCCCCCTGGCCATGCTGTACGTATCCATGATCCAGGCCATCGTCTGCGGGGTGGTATAGACGTCGGGAGCAGGAATATCCTTGGTTGGCCCGATGATGCAGGCAATCTCCGAAGTGTAGCGGCGAGTCATGTGCTCAAGCTCGAAGTCATTCAACTCTTTCGGATTGCAGATCACACCGCCCTTTGCTCCGCCGTACGGAATGTTCACCGTCGCGCACTTGTAGGTCATCCAACTGGCCAGCGCTTTGACTTCATCCAAAGTGACATCCGGATGATACCGGATACCGCCCTTGGCCGGGCCGCGGGCCGTCGAGTGCTGGACCCGATACCCGGTGAAGACTTTGAACTTGCCGTCCCGCATCTTCACGGGGAAATGGACTGTCAGCTCGCGCTCCGGCAGGCGGATCTGATTGCGAATCTCGGGGTCGAGGCCAAGCAAGTCAGCCGCCATCTCGAAATTCTTAAGCGCCATTTCAAACGGGTTCAACTGAGGTTGGTTTGTCTCATCCATAGAGGGGCTCCCTTATTTGTAATTTTCTCGTCGACTTCTGGGCAGGTACGTTATTCCAGAAAAGAATAGTGATTTCAACATATATAATATCTGCTTATATAAAGGACCAAGATTCGGGCGGATTGGACCGATCAGTCAGACTCGTCTGATGGCATCAGCTCACGGTGGGTTTGACTTCGAGCTCGTCAAGATCGTTCAGGCTGGCGGAATCGGCAGGAGTACCCAGAACCGCCGCCGATTCGCCGGCGGGCAAGTCCTGAACTTTTCGCAGGTGCCGCTCGAGCACTCGGGACCGGGTCGCGGCCTGTTCCACAGTGCTGCTCGCTTCCTGGAGCTTCTTCTGCACCTTGTCGAGCACGCCGCCGAACTTCGCAAATTCCGTTTTGACGGCGCCGAGCACTGCCCAGACTTCGCTGGACCGTTTCTCGATCGCCAGGGTTCGGAAGCCCATCTGCAGGCTGTTGAGGATCGCCCCCAGGGTGGTCGGTCCCATGATCGACACCCGGCATTCTCGCTGGAGGCTTTCGAAGAGTCCCGGACGCCGGAGGACTTCGGCGAACAGGCCTTCAGTCGGGAGGAACATGACCGCAAAGTCGGTTGTGTGAGGAGGATTGATGTACTTGTCGCGGATCTTTCGCGCTTCCAGCCGGATGCGGAGCTCGAGTGCCCGCGCCGCCTCCTCGACCTCGGTGCTGTTGCCGGTCTCCTGCGCTTCCAGCAGCCGTTGGTAATCCTCCTGCGGGAACTTGGCATCGATCGGGAGCCAGACCTCGCCGCGATCACCGGGCTCACGTCCCGGAAGGCGAATCCCAAAATCGACTCTCTCACTGCTCGTCGGCGAAGGCGCAACATTGGAGGCGTATTGATCCGGGGTCAGCATCTGATCGAGGAGGTTGCCCAGTTGGACCTCGCCCCACCCTCCGCGAGTCTTTATGTTCGTGAGGACGCGCTTCAGGTCTCCAACGCCCGACGCAAGTGTCTGCATCTCACCGAGTCCTTTGTGGACAAGCTCGAGACGATCGCTCACGAGTCGGAACGATTCGCCAAGCCTCTGCTCCAGGGTCGCATGAAGTTTCTCGTCGACAGTCGCCCGCATCTGTTCAAGCTTCTGCGCGTTGTCCTGGCGCAGCTTCTCGAGGCCGGCCTCAACCGTCTGCCGCATATCCGTCAAACGCTTTTCGTTGGACTGAGTCAGGTAAGTGAGATTCTTGGCAAAGAGATCGAGCTGGCTCTTCTGGGCGTTGGCTGAGTCGGCCATACGGGAGGAGACGGTCTGGCCGAACTCGCAGAACCGCGCCGCCATCTCATCCCGAGCTTGTTGGGCCGCCCGGGCCGCCTGATCCCGGCTTCGAGAGAACTCCTCGCGAATGAGGCGTTCGGTCCGTTCCTGGCTCTTCTCGATCAGTGCGATCAAGTCCGCATGGGCGCCTCGGCGACTCGCAATCGCGAGCACAAGATTCACGAGCACCAGCACGGACAGCACGATAAGCAGGGTTTCCAACATGGGGTTTGCCAGCCAGTATAGGCGGGCAGGGTGACACTAGCTGACAGGGTGACGCCCGAAAAGGATGAAGGATGAAGGATGAAG
>Ga0105104_10003548_pt1 | contig 11078 bp, 12 predicted proteins | sample PPLLaktember2015_3_FD_87034 | JGI IMG/M metagenome (GOLD analysis project Ga0105104, IMG submission 87034) | Freshwater sediment microbial communities from Prairie Pothole Lake near Jamestown, North Dakota, USA - PPLs Lake P7 Core (6) Depth... | ecosystem: Environmental > Aquatic > Freshwater >... | reverse complement strand
TGCGGAAAGTAGGCGGGGTCGGTATCGCTGAATTTTCGTCCGCACAGGGTCACAAAACGCGGGAATTTCTTTTGGGAATGAGGCAGCATATCTTTATTGCTTCGGTTCCACTTCCGCGAGGAAGACTTCGAATGGATTGATCGCCAGCGCGTTCGGCGGCTTGACAGTCTTCAAACGTTCAGCGCTGGAAAACAGGATCTGCAGGTTGCGGCCTCTGATCTCTTTGAGACGCGAAAAATCCAGGTCGAGTTTTTTCTCCGAGAAGTTCAGGATGACGAGCACGGCTTGTTCGTTCGTTTTGCGCACAAAGGCGAGATAGTCCCTGGCAGTATTGTTCAACGGAAGGTATTCTCCCGCGATCAGGGCCGGCGAGTCTTTGCGTACCTGCAAAAGATAGTGATAGTAATTCAGCAGGGAATTTGGATTGTTCTGTTGATCCCGCACGTTGATCCCATTGCGATAATCCGGGTTTACCGGCAGCCAGGTTACTACGTTTGGAGGAGAAAAGCCTCCGTTGGGATTGTTGGACCATTGCATGGGCGTGCGGTTCTTATCGCGGGACATCTCGCCGGCGCGTAGAGCTGCTTCCTGTGGATCGACCTTCAACTCATTGACCAGCCGGTCGTAATACCAGGTTGCCATGGTGTCGCGCAATTTGGTCGGGTCGGTAATGATCAGATCGGTCATGCCGATCTCTTCGCCGTTATAGAGGAAAGGCGTGCCCTTGAGAGTCAGTACGAGCGCGGCGTGCAGGCGTGCCAACGCAGCATCATGCTGTTTATCGCACAAGCGCGTATGGATGCGCGAAGTATCATGATTGCCGAGCGTGTTGCAGGGCCAGCCTTTCACGGGAAGCGCCTCCAGCCGGGCTAAACGCTCCTTTTGGTTGCGCCGGACATGGCTGGGGGTGATGCGTTCCGCCCGCATGAGCGGGAAGTTGAAAACGAGATGGAGTTCATCTTCTCCATTCCCCAGGTAGGCGATATCGTCATCCTCAGCGACCAGCACACGATCATCCTGATATTCATCGATGACCGTACGCAGTTCTTTCATCAATTCGTGCAAGCCGGGCTGTGCCCACTGGTTCCTGAACATGTCGTACCAGTATTTTTCGATCTGCTTTTTCTCCTCCGGCGTTTGAGCCAGCTCGGAAGCGCGCCGGATGCCCGCCAGGTCAAAGGGAACCTTATGCGGCGTGAGGTCCGGGTTCTCGTAGACTGTGCCGATGGCGTCGAGGCGATAGCCGTCCACGCCCAGATCGAGCCAGAAGCGGACGGCAGCCCACATGGCTTGTTTGACTTCGGGATTGTGCCAGTTGAGGTCGGGCTGTTGCTTCATAAAGTAGTGGTAATAGTATTGATCGCGTTCGGGCACGTATGTCCAGGCCTCGCCGTCGAAGCAGGACTGCCAGTTGTTCGGCGGCTTATCTACCCAGACATACCAATCGGATTTGGGATTGTCGCGGCTGGACTTCGACTCGAGGAACCAGGGGTGCTCGTCGGAGGTATGATTCAGCACGAGGTCCAGAATGACCCGGATGCTGCGTGCGTGCGCTTCGCGCAGAAACGTTTTGAAATCCTCCAGCGTTCCATATTCCGGTGCGACGTTTGTGTAATCCGCAACGTCGTACCCGCAGTCCCAGTTGGGGGAGGGGAAGTGCGGCGAGAGCCAGATGGCATTCACGCCGAGGTCGGAAAGATAATCAAGCTTTTCAATCATTCCTTTGAAATCACCGATGCCATCCCCATTGCCATCCGCGAACGAACGCGGATAGATCTGATAGAAAACAGCAGTTTGCCACCATTTCAAGTCAGCCATGATTGTTTACCTCTGGTCAGATTGTAATTTTCCAACGACTTTCACACAGGGTCTTGAAAATACCTCATCCCGGTGTGGAGCGTCCGGCAGTTCGCTCGTCAGGTCCTGCCCCGGGAAGTGCAGTTGCTCGTGCAGGTCGGTCCGCCATTTGGGACAGTCGCTCACGTCATAAACGATGCCCTGGTGGGCGATCCATTTTCTTGTGCCGTGTTCCCCCGTACTGCGGCGGAGCTCTGTTTCCGTGATGATGAGATCGGGGATGTTCATGCGGGGGATTATACAGGGTAGGACTGTTGGATGAAAAGAAATCCCTGCAGAGCTGAATCCATAGAACCAGGCGCGGAAGAAAAAACTGCCTGTGACGTCCTGCCCAGCTGTTCCCTGGCCGGGACCCCCGGGTTCCTGCGCAGGAATTTCTCGAAAGATCCTGACCTTTTCCAAAAAGATCGTGATCTTTTTCCAAAGAGAATACGTCTCTTTTCTAAAGAAGACCTGTCTTCCTGGCAGCAGCCCGGCAGACCTCGGCTGGCTCGTCTCCCGGCTCCACGACGAACGCATCCCATTCAAAATAAGACAGACACCTGGTTCCAAAAGGTGTCTGTCTGCTCCATCACTCAAGAGTTTTGTTTTTTAGTCCGGCAGGAGGTTTCTTCGTTTCATGGACCGGTGCTAATCTTCCTTGGGTTCCATAAAGGTGGGCATCTGATGCCTCTGGCTGTCCTGATCGGCGCGGTCCTGGGTAATGGGTTTCCCATTGCACTGGCCCGTGATATTGATCCTTTCGCCCAGCCGTGAATATTTCAAGTCACAGCTCCAGCGGCCGGTAGTCTTCACCACCAGCGTAAAGCGATCGTTTTCCGTATTATAGGAGCCATTACCCGTCATCCGGAAATTGGCGATGAACTCACAGCGGTTGAAATCGAAAATATACCTTGTGCCGGCACTGTTGGACTCGAAGCCAAATGTGCCCCCGTATGTGCAGCCTGCAGAGGTCGGGGTGAATCCATCCCAGTAGAAGAATTCGGGGAGGTAGTAGATCTCTGTTTCGATCCAGGAGAGAGCCTCCGCGGGATCACTGAATGACTTTGTGCTGCGCGGCGCCAGCGGGGCGAAGTCGTCTGCAACGATGCCCTCACAGACCGTTTCACGTTCCGCCGGGACAACATCATTGACCAGGAAGTCCGTGACCAGCGCGTCGGGACATTCGTTGCCATAGCCAAACGTCACATGAGATCCGCCTTCGGTTGTGATGAGGTAGCCGTCTGCCAGATGCTGGTAAACATTGATTCCATTGCCGACCGGGGTCGCCGGGTCGGCGGTGGCGCCCAGCACAAGCGTTGGTACGCCCTCTGCAGTCAGGTAATCGGGGCGGGTAAGATCGGACGTCGCCGCGGGCCAGTAGGCGCAGGGCAGGTCCCCATAGATGATGGAGGCAAGACGCGGGATGGAGGCTTCGAACGGATCGGCGGCATCCAGGTAATTCTCCGCTTTTCGGTCAGGAGTGTTTCCGGGGTAACCATAATCCTGGCACTCGACGCCATAGAAGATCGCATCGGACCAGGACGGATCGGGGATTACCTCGAGAGTCTGCGGGTCCACCGCAAGGTCAATGTAAAGCAGGCGGGCAAGCGGAATGAGATCCGCATTGGAGGTGTACGCCGCCAGTGCACGGGTGAACATCATGCGGTCACTCTCGTTGTACATCTGGCTGGCTGCTACAAATTCGAGATCGCTGAGGCTGAAACTCCGCTTGTCAACTCCGCCTTCCGGGAGCGGGAACCGGATAGAGAGCGGGCGTTTACTCAATTTCGAAACCAGCCGGTCGTATGCACGGATTGCATCTCCGTCCATGGCTTCGGCGCAGGCCGGGTCATCGTTACAGGCGGATAACGTCGCCACCAGCGTGTCGTTGAACGCCTGTGCCTGTTGGGCGTAATACTCGATCCCGCTTAATGTGAGGTCAACGGTCCCATCCAGGATCAACCCTGCCAGATGCTCGCTGTATTTGGCTGCATAGGTCTGTGCGTACTGCGTGCCATAGCTCTCGCCATACAGCCAGAATTTTTCATCCCCTACGATCTGACGGAAAAGCTCCAGATCTTCCACTGCCTGTTCTGTGCCCAGATAAGGCAGGAGATCAGGGTTGCTCAATTCATTGACACAGTCCTCCGCAAACGTGCTGGCGGCCCTTTTGAGCGCCTGTTCCTGTTTGCGCGTGACGCCTCTAAAGTCCTCCTGGTAATAGGCGGTTGCCGCGAGCGGACAGGTCAGATCGCCGGAGAGGCCCACGCCGCGCTGATCGAAGAACACCACGTCGAAGGACTCAAGAATGCTGGGATCGAACCCCGCAGAATAGGAGTCTGCCAGGAGGACGCCGGATGTGCCCGGTCCGCCGGTGGCAGTCACGAACAGGCCCTTGCGGGCGCCGGAAGCCGGAAGGACGGCGAATACCACGGGGAGGGTGCGCGTGTCATCCGGGTTGAAATGATCGAGCGGCACATCGATCGTCACACAGGTAAAAGCACTGTCCTCGAAGCATGGAACGCCTTCGAGGTCTTCAAGGAGTTGAACGGTGTCGGTTTTCGATGAAAGATTGGAGGGGGAGAGCGGAGCGGCGGCGATGGAAGAGATAAAAATTGCAGTAATGATGGCAAGTCGCATAAAGGGAGAAAACAATATTTTCATTTACCACTACCTTTTTAAAATATGAAGATATGTAAAAGTACATGCTCCATTATAGGGAATTTTCGAAGGAAAGCAATAGTCCGGCCGCGGCAGGAGGTTACAGGCAGCTTATTTATATTTGTCTACGATTTTTGTGAGGGTCGTCATGTTGCGCGTAGTAACCGGCAGCCTGAGAGTTTTCTCGATGAAATTGGGAGAAAAAACGGATTTTTCCCGGTCACGCCGCAGGATGTAGATCTCCCGCCCTTTGATCGCAAAGTCGTCCGCCTCGCTTCTAAACGACAGGAGGGCTTGTCCCTTTTCTTTATCAGGCTTTTGGTTCAGGAACGCGACATACGCTATTTCAGCGCCTCCTGCCCTGAATGGACTTTTGCTCACGATGGATTGGAGTTCCCGCATCGTCCTCACGAAAAGCTTGATCTTGAACCCCGAGGCTTTCTCCAGCTGACTCTCGATCCGCGTCTCCAGCGAGCCAGCCTGCTCTGCCTCTGCTTCAAAAATGACGTTTCCAGACTGGATGTAGGTCTGCACGTTCCCCACTCCAAACGACTCGAACATCCGCTTCAGGTCTGCCATTTTGAGGATTGTGTGTCCGCCCACATTGATCGCCCGCAGGAAGGCAACGTATTTCGTCATGCATCCACCAGTTCCACCGGCAGTTGCAGGAATTCACTGTAGCGATCTGCCTCCTGCGCCAGAGCGCGTTCCTTGGCTTTTGTGAGATCCATAAACAGGTTCCGCTCGAGGAGGACGGCATTCTTCGTCAGGGTTCGCCTCCAGCCCCCGACGATTTGACCGTCGAGAACGATGATATGTGCAATGAGGGATGGATCATCGCTCTTGATCCCGGCCTGCCCTGCCACCTCCCCGATGGCGCTGCGATCTTTAAAGCCAATAAAGTATTCATCATAATTCGGCAACAGATGAGCCGTTGGCGACTTCTCCCTGACCGGCGATACCGAATCGGCGAACCAGTATGTTTGACCTTCCAATACCTCACTCACAAATTGCGGCTTGGTCATTTCGATGCCTTTCCTGGCATCTGCCATAGTCAATCCGGACCACCACGTGAAGTCCTGCAGGGTCGCGGGTCCGCGCGTCGCGAAATAGCGCCGTGTGAGTTCAACCAGCGCTTCGTCACGCTTCAACGGCTTGACCTGCGGAGCGCGCTCCTCCAAAAGTGCATACGTGAATTGTTTGCCTTTGCGCGGTCCGCTGCAAATGATCCCATCCAGCTCGGCCGACATCACAAAGTAGCCAAGTCGCAGGCCTTCCGCTGGAATGCCTGCTTTTGCAAAGGCCGTTCCAATTTCGGAACGCGTCAAATGTTGATTGTCCCGCAGGCTTTTTTCAAATATCTTGTAGCTTTTCGTGCGGATGGCTTGATCCAGTTCCAGCTTGCGATACATGAACGCGCTGCCCGCATGGACGCGCACGGCGGTCAACATCAGCAGCCAGCGGATATCCTTTGGGTGAACAAAATGCCAGGTGGGCCGCATAACGTGTGTGCGCAGGATCTTCCCCTCGTTGAAGGCTTTATCGATGGCGGCATCTGTCGTGGCATCCTTCAGCCGTTGGGCGAGCGCCCATTTTGCCCCGGCATAATCCTGGGATTGAACCGCTCCCAGCTGCTCGACGATCTGGCTTGGCCGGGTGAATTTTGTCTGGGAAAGTAACTGGTTATGAAGGCGATAACGGACAATATCCAAAGTCATAGAAATCCGTGAACCTTTCCGGGATTACTCATCAAACACATGTTAGAGACTGTCTGAAAACCCGCTTTAACCACGGATGAACGCAGATGAAAAGGATTTTCAAACATTTTGGTCGGGTTTCTCATCCGAAAGATCAGTGTTTATCCGTGTTTATCTGTGGCGAATGGACGGGGCTTCTAGAGATCGGCAGCGAATAACTTCAGCTCAATATCGTCTTCCGACAATCTGATCATTTTCTCGAACCTGAGACCCAGCTTTTCGAGGACGCGAACGGAGCCTTCGTTGGCAGGGTCTGTAATGGCAACAATGCGCTTTAACCCAGCCACTTCCTTTGCATACGCTTTTACCGCCTGCGCGGCTTCGACGGCATAGCCCCTGGACCAGAACTTCGGCAGGAAGGCGTAGCCAATGTCGACATCCTCCAAACCCTCCCGTTTGATCAGCCCGCACATCCCGATGGATTCATTTGTCTCTTTCAGCAGGACCAGATACAAGCCGAAACCGTTTTTGGCATAGCTGGCAACCGGTCCATTCAAAATGTATGCCCTGGCATCGTCCAATGTTCGAACGTTGCGATCACCGATGTTTTGAATGAACGATGGCTCATTCAATAATGCCAGGATAAATTCGGCATCCTCCGCGGAGAACCGGCGGAGAAGCAATCTTTCGGTTTCGAGAATTTTCAAGAGACCGTCCTTACTATTTCCTGTCCCGAGCCACTGCTGTCAAGTCTATGAAGAATGATGCCTAACGTCATAAAATGATTTGTACCATATACTTAATCAGTAAACTGACTTGAGTTAGGGCGTCATGCCTTCTCCATATTCGAACTTGATTTCCCGGGGCAATAAGGTTCCGATTGCATCAACGATTGCTTTGATCTCTGGAACCTCCAACCCGATATTATCGACGATGTGCCTCTTACCGTTTGCCTCGACCATGATGAACGCATAAGAATGGCCAAGTGCAATTTGATAGTGTTCTTCGAGCTCGAAGAAATGATTCTTATCCAGCAGATCCCATAACTGTCCAAGCTTTTTATCGGTTAACTTAAATTTGCCGGATTTTACAACCTGACTTGCATCATAAGTAACAATATCATTTAGATCATAATGGATGGCATCACTGCTATCATAATATTCAAACTGTCCTTTACCTCTGGCATCAATCCTTATATTTACATGGATATTTCCCCCCAGATCATCTTCCGTGCTGCGCACATCCATCATGAAGGCAAAATCTGAAGGGACTCTGACATTGTTTGTACCGTCTTTGCCAGAACACCCACTCGTTGCTACAAGCCATAACAGGACAAGGATGAAAATCTGTTTGCGCAAGGGCATGAGTTTCTCGGATGTGTTTTGTAGATGAACTGTTTTAGCGGACTTCCATGAGCGACGTGACAGGCGATTATTTCTTGCTCCGGTCCACCACGGCCTTGACCAGTTTTACGGCGATGCCTCCGCCCGGGACGATCATCCCCACGGCATCAGCAGTCACATCGAAGAACAAGTCGCGCGTCAGGATGCCTTTGATCTGGTCGCTCCACTTCTTGCCGCCGCTGCGTATGTCGCCCAACAGGGCGTCAAATTCAACGACCACGCGCTTACCCTTGTTTGCCCACTCGTATTCGAGCGCGTACACCGGCCGGAAGTTCAGCTCAATCGTCTCGATGTCCACGCGCTCTTCGTGGATCACCTGAGCTCTATTCACCGGCTGGATGACCTCTCCAAGCACCTGGCGCACGATGGCGGTGGCGCGCATCTCCGGCGGCACGACCAGCGTTCCCTCGGGTGCAAAATTTGCCAGATCGGCGACTTCCGTTTTGGCAAATGATTGGTAGCGGCTCAGGTCCGTCTTTTGGCCCGAGAGACCGTCAAAGAAACGGGTCGTGCGATGCTCTTCCACGCAGTGCTCCACTGCACTCAATGTGAAGGAGGAACCGGCTTTGGAATTGATTGTCAATTTTTGTCCGAGCACCGTCACCTCGCGTACCTCCTCGCCCTTGATCGGAATCGTGTACGCCGCCTGACGATCATAGACGGTTCGCGTTGCCACGGTTACTACCCAGTAAGGTTCCAGCCGATTCTCAACAGAGACCAGCTGTATGTCCGCTGGACTGGGCCGGGAGATCAATGTCCCGAACATGCCGGCCACGAGCGAGGTCTTTTTGCTCTCGACCCGGTCTTGTGCCACTTCCAGGGTGATCTGGGGAACAAAATAATACGCATGTTCTTCAGCAAGGCTGATTTCCATGGGCGCTCCTCTTGGGTTGATCCTGTTTCTGTCCCTATTATAGAGCCTATCTTCCGGAAAGAATAGCAGGTTTACCTTCGACAAAAAGGACCGATGAAGTTTATAGGCAGAAGGATTATTTACGGCGTGGGCAGGACTGTGTCGGAAGCAATCGCCTGAAGAGTTTGTGCCACTTCTTCGGATAGCCCCGCGTGATATGTGAGTTCGATGGGACTTTCCCGAAAAATCACTGCATAGAACACGCAGCCTGCCAGATAGGTCCCCTGCTCGCTTGGGTGGCTGCCGTCTTCCTGCCAGAGACTCAATTCAGGATGGCCTTGTACCGCGTAAAACCAGGCGGATCCCACCGGGGCAACAGGCACATTCAGTTCCACGGCAAGTCCGGCATAGCCCGTATCGATTTGAGCTTGCATGCTTTGATACGTGCTCATACCATTCTCGGGCCAACCATTCCGGTGCGCCCACGTGACGAAGAAGAGGGGCGCAGCCCCTGCCTCTCTGATCTGACGGACAAGTTCACGCCCTGCAGGATACATTCCCTGAGTCCGGCCTTGCTGAACAGATGGGATTTGGCTCTGCTCCTGCAAAACAATAAAATCCCATTTTCCAGAATTCATCGTGTTGAGAGTTTCAGATGACTGAAGGTGATCGGCAAGTGTCCACCCACCCTGTGCCGCGCTTCCCACTTCCACTTTATGCCCACCGGCCCTGGCTAATTTTGCAAATGTATCCGGCAAGTCATTGACAAACGTATAACTATTCCCGATGAAGAGCACCTGGGTACATGAACTATCATCACCACAGTTTGCCGTAAAAGAACAACTGCAAAGAACAAAGAAAAGCAGTACGGACCAGAAAGAATATTTAAAGGGTATTCTTGGCTTCTGCACTGCAAATTTCATGGTGTTATTCCCCGGAGCGAAGTTCGGTTAGCAGACGCGGCTCGAAGCGGATATCCCGAAAAGATGCCGTACAGCCATCCCCCGTCGGCGACTGTGCCTCGAAGCCCAGCTGCGCCTTCCGATTGTCTTCCAGTTTAAAGTAGCGAATGAGATCCCATACGTTTCCATCCTGCGAGACGTGGAAGGCATACGCCTGCTCCAGCTTCGAGACCCGCATGTAGATTGAACCGTCTACGGTAAAAGCGTTGCAGTCATCTGAAAACCCTCTCGTCACGACCGAAACGATCATCGCGCGTCCATGGGGGGATAGCTCCAGGCAGAACTTCGCCCATGCCAGCGGACTTTCATACACCATCAGCACTCCGGCGTCATAGGTAGCAACGTGATTGACGATGACCTGCGCGCTGAGCAGACAGGGACCTGCAGCAGGGAACAGCAGCACCGGCGCGTTGCTGACGCTGACGGAGCCCTGCGGGTCGATGAACCAATCCGCCTTGCCGGGTGATGTGATGGTAAGCTGACCCTCGGGGGAGAGGTTCCAGCTCGCAGGTGAATTGATCCAGTGCAGGGAGTGGGGGAGATTGGGGATGCTGATCGAGTCCATGGGAATGACCTTTGTCGACGAACGAATTTGTTTTGGCGATTATAACTATTCGTAATCTTTTCTATACACCAGAACATTTTTGAGGACCCGCAAGCCAAACGACTGATAAAGCCGGAAGGCGGTGTTTCGATAATTGTCGGTCTCCACAAAGATGTTTTTTGCGCCCAGGGATTGAAGGCGGTGCAGCCCTTCCGAAAGAGCGACCCGTCCAAGCGCAGACCGGCGGAAGTCCTTGTGGCAGCCCAGCGGCTCGACCTGTCCATCGCCGGACGTTTCATCGAACCAGCAAATACAGAAGGCAGCCAGCCGCCCATCGGGCGACTCGATGACGATATCAAGATCGCGCTTGTACGCCGCATGTTTGAGCGTACGCGCCCGCCAGTCCACAGTCATATTCGTGCTTTCAAAGACCGATTGATGCAGCTGGACGTAGGCTTCCACTTCTGCCTCTCCCGCCAATGGACGGACAGTAAACCCTGCAGGCGGCGGATACCGTTTTACGGGCGTCCGTGTTGAGCGCCGCATCAGCACCTTTGACCACGAATTCTCCCCGACGTCTGCCTGGCACTGAAAACCAGCCTGTTCCAGGACATGGATGCGATCTGTCTGCTCTTCAAACACATTCACAAACCATGCCGGGCGTCCAAACGGAGTATCGAGTACCGAACGCGCCCGCCGGTCCGCCCATGCAAGGATTTCCGCGTGCAGTTGCGCTTCGGCAGTCGGGTGAAAAACATAATCAATTGTCCAAAATGGGGATTGGAGCACTGCCCAGCCGGCGAGCTGCTGGTATTCATCGAACCATAAGGCGACATTGTTCGGATCATCCAGCGCCCAGGAACTGAGCCGGTAGGGCAGGTCGATCACATGCAGATTGACGACGGCGAGCTCCCTCGCCAAAGCGGACATCCTGGACTTGTCCACTTCTCCTAAAAATGGATGCTGAAATAATTTCATGGCACATTCCCATTGAATGATGTTTGTGCTGTATGCCTGTGCCAATCATATCATCCTTCGACGTTGAGCAGATGGCATAATCTGTAATAAAAGTGCCAGCTTCACAAACAAAAAACTCCTGCCCAAACAGGAGTTTTTTGT